>Ga0181520_10001669_pt1 | contig 44450 bp, 28 predicted proteins | sample PEATcosm2014_Bin_29_FD_132451 | JGI IMG/M metagenome (GOLD analysis project Ga0181520, IMG submission 132451) | Peatland microbial communities from MTU Mesocosm Facility, Houghton, MI, USA - PEATcosm2014_Bin02_30_metaG | ecosystem: Environmental > Terrestrial > Soil > Wetlands > Peat | place... | reverse complement strand
GCCGGAGGCCGACGATGCAGCGGCCCAGCAGGCCTCGCGACTGAGCGGCTTGAGAGATTTGCTCTCCGCGCTCCACCAGAAGAATCTGCAGAGAGGCATCGACTTCGGCAGCGAGGCCCCCATGGCGGATGCGGAACCTCCGCGGGAAGAGGAACGCATTTTCTATCCGCGATCCTCACCCGCAGATCAGGAACGGCCACCCGTAACCAGACCCGCTCCCACCGGCGCTCCGCAAAGACAAGTGGTGGCGCAGCCGGAGTTCCTTCCTCCCCGCGCACCTGAGGAAACCACCCCGAAGAGCGGGCCCAAGGAGAGCGCAGCCACGCGCCGGGATCGTCGCGATTCGTTCGACGAAGTCGCCATTCTGCCTTCCTGGCGAGGGCAATACAAAAAGAAGAACCGATAAACCCGGCGGTGGGCCCAATGTTCGTGAACTCATGCTCGGCAAATTCATTGCTTCAGACCGAAGCGCGCACCGTGCGCTCCCTGGTCATTGTGGCGTTTACGCCTCCCATGCTCTACTTTGCCCGGCGCGTTCGCAGTGCCGGTGTGCGCGTTCACCTGGTTGAGATGGTTCACAGCCCGCGCGCCTTTGTCCGGCCATCCAATGCCGTCGAGGCCGGCGGCCTCGTGCTGCTTTGGCCTGCGGTCGACACAGAGCAGGGATTGGCGGCCATTCAGCGCTTTGTCGAATCGGTCGACGCCTCAGCCCTCATCGCCAGCGACGATTCGCTGCTTTCCTGGCTGGGACGGAACCGGGCCCGGTTTGAACCGCGCTGCAAGGTCGCTGCGCCGGAACCTGCCGCGCTTGAATCCCTTTGGAACAAGGCCCATCAAGTCGACCGGGCGGCTCAGTCGGGCTTCGATCTGCTGCCAGGCTGGTCCATCGCCTCAAGACAAGACATCGACGCCATCCCGGCCCATGCCTTTCCGGTGGTGATCCGGCCCGTCCTTTCCAGTTCCGCTCTCCCTTTCTTCAAGGCGCGCGTTCTGCGCACCCGCAACGGGCTCCACGACTTCTACGCAGCCACCCGCTGGACGCATCCGCCCATTGTGCAGAGATTCTGTCTGGGACCCAACTACGTGCTTCACGGGACTCGCTCCGAGACAGGCGAAATTCTGGCTCTGCGCCTCTTCCTGGCCTATCGCAAGTATGCGGGCTTTACCACTTCCATGTGCTCCATTCCGCTGCCGGCGGAGTTGGCGGCCGCAGCCCGCACTTTTGTCGACGCCGAGAACCTGGTCGGCCCCTTCCACTTCGAACTGCTCGGCTGCGAGGCCGACAGCACACTCTATTTCCTGGAGATCAACTGCCGGCTCGGCGGGACCACCGGCAAGGCCACTCAACTGGGTTACGACGAACCAGGCTTGCTGCTGCAAGCCTATGGCCTGAAGACCCCCGGCGCGCTGCCCGAGGTCCCGGTTTATTCCCAAACCACCACCCTCAGCTTGAACCTGTCCCAAGCCTTCAATGACCTGTTTCGGCGCCCCGATCCGCTTGCCTATCCTCAAATGCCCCGCCTGCACAGCTTCTTCGCCGCTCTCAAAGAGGCACTGTTGGTCAACGACGGCCGGCTGGACTTCAACGACCCGATCTCGTTGATTCGCTACCTGGGCTGGAACCGCGGATAGGCTTCGGCTTGCCCCGATCCTGCCGTTGTTATGGCCTGACAATCTCGATACGGTCCTGCGTGCGTACCCAGGTATGCCCGGCCATGCGCCCCAGCGCATCCAAGCCGCCGGGGTCCACGCGGAAATCCTCCACCAGGTCCCGGCGCACATGAAAGCGAACCACTTCTCCCAGCACGATGACGCCGCTACCCGGTTCGCGACCCACGTAGATCGCCTGGGTCAGCTTGCACTCCATCTGCGCGGGAGAGCCGGCCACCCGTGGCGGACGCACCACTTCGCTGGCCAGCGTCTTCAGGCCGGCGAGCTCGAATTCATCTACACTGGGATCTACATCGGCTGCCGTGGCGTTGGCTGCGACGGCCAGCGCCTCGTTCACCACATTCACAACAAATTCTCCGGTTTCCTCAACGTTCCGCAGGGTGTCCTTCCGCCTGTCGGGCGTCCAATCCGCCGCCGCATCGGCTGGCCTGGCCTTGGCCGCGCGTAAAACCGGGCAGAACATCACCGTCGGCGGGTTCGACCCCACACCGGTGAAAAAGCTGAAAGGTGCCAGATTTGCCACGCCGGCCCGGTCCATTGTCGATACCCAGGCCACTGGCCGAGGCACAATAATTCCAGTCATCAGCTTGTAAATCTGTTTTATTTCGCATTCTGCTGGATTCAGGGATAGTATCGAAGTTTCGGAATTGCTTGCGGAGTCCATCAGACAAGCCTAAAACATCTTTCTTGCAGCCGTGGCGTCTAACTCGAAAAGCAACCGCCGACCCACTTCGGGACCCGTCTCAAACGAAGGATGTAACAGTTTTGATACGCAGCCGGAAATTCGTCCGACCGTAACATTCGATGATGCACAATCGTTTATGAGGGAGAAACTGTCGTGCCGCGAATTCATTTCCAGCAACAACTCGCCGAACTCAAGGACAAGCTCCTTGCCATGGCTGCCTTGGCGCAGCAGGCGGTCGAGTCCGCGGTAGACGCCTACCTGCAAAGGGATCTGGGCCTGTGCCAGTACGTGAAGCAAAACGAGACCGCCATCAACAGCGCGCAGCGCTCCCTGGACGAAATGGCTTACGAACTGCTCGCCAAGGAGCAGCCCATGGCCATCGACCTGCGCTTCATCCTTGCGGTGATCAAGATCAACGGCGACCTGGAGCGCATCGGCGACCAGTCGATGGGGATTGTTCGCCGCACCAAGGACATCCTCAAGGGCGAGCCCATCGATCTGCCCGTGGATTTCGCCGCCATGGGCGAGTTCGCCGGCCACATGATCCGGTCTGCCGTGCAGTCTCTGCTTGAAGGCGATGCCGGTCTTGCCGCCTCCGTCCGCGAGATGGACGACGAGATCGACCGCATGAATCGCCGCGCCCACATCGACTTGCTGCAGCTTATCCAGGACCAGCCCCGCTTTACGCAACAGGCCATGAACGGCATCCTGGTGGCGCGCAACCTGGAGCGCATCGCCGACCACGCCTCCAATATCGCCACAGACGTCATCTTCTGGATTCGCGGCGCCGACGTGCGCCATCAACTCAGCATGTCGATGGACTAGAGCCTGCACAGGCTCTAGTCTTCCTCTCCAGGTGCGAGAGCCGTTTAGGCCACTGCCACCCTGCGCGGAGTTGGCGACACCGTATCATAGGTGTGTTGGGGCAGGGTCATGCACTTGCTAAGCAAGACCTGGCCGGCAGGTGTCGTGGATCGATCCAATCCGAATCCGAAATGGGCTCTCTCGCTCGATGCTTTGGTTCTCGTTGTGGGCCTCGGCCTCTTCAACTGCTTCGCCTTGTTCCTGGCATCGCAACACCAGTTGCTCGATTTCTCGTCCATGTACACCGGCGGCAGCCTGGTGGTCGCCGGCCGCGGCGCACTCCTGTTCGATATCCAGACGCAGATCGAGTTTCAGCACCGTGTCCTCGGCATGAAGGGCCTGCTGGCCTACAATCACCTTGCCTTCGAGTCGCTCCTCTTTGCGCCGCTCGCCCTGCTCCCCTTTCAGGTCGCACTGTGGGCTTGGCGCATCCTCTCGATTGCCATGCTGGCCTATTCTGCCCGCACACTGGCCGGCGTCTATCGCTGTGCCCGCTGGCATGCCTTGTGGATTGCAGTCGCCTTCTTTCCCGTAGTGGCGGCCATCGTGCAGGGCCAGGACTCCATCCTGCTGCTCTCGCTGCTCGCCGGCACCCTCCAACTGCTCGCCGCTGACAGCGACCGCTCTGCCGGCTGTCTGCTGGCCCTGGCCCTGTTCAAGCCGCAACTGATTCTGCCCATGGCCGCCATGCTCGTCTTGAAGCGCGGCTGGCGATTCCTGCTGGGCTTTCTCGCCGGCAGCGCCACCGTGCTCATGGTCAGCACGGCCATCACCGGGTTCGGCGGATGGCGGCGGATGTTCGAACTGTGGCGCTATGCGGCCTCCGGCGCCGGCAGCCAGATCGGCGTCAATGCCGTTTCCATGCCGAACCTGCGCGGCATCTTGTGGCTCATGGGCCTGGCGCCCCACGCCGCGTTCGTCGTCGCACTGGGTCTTTCAGCGGTGCTGTTTGCTGCTGTTGCGTGGCGGCTCCGCACCTGCCGATCGGTTGAACGGCTCTTTCCTCCGCTGGTCGCGCTCGCGTTGCTGCTCAGCCCTCATGTGAATGCACACGATCTGGCCATCCTCATTCTTCCCATCGTGGCTCTTTTGGTGGCCAACAAGCGATCCCTGGCGCTCTGTGCCGGCGCGTGTTTCTGCATGCCCCTTTTTCTGCTTCTGGGCCATGTGGCGCTGTATTTCTTTGTCATTTGCGCGGTTCTTTTTGTGGCCCTACGCGAGCCGGCACACCTGCAGTTACAGCCCGCTGAATGAGGAACTGGACCTCGCCTCTACTTTCGCAATCGGTCGCCAAAGGTGGTTCGCCCGCCAGGAGCCCTTCAAACTGATCCAGCGGTACCGGCCGGCTGAACAGGAAGCCCTGGAATGCGTGACACCCCAGGCTATCCAGCAGGTCTCGCTGTTCCTCGGTTTCCACGCCTTCGGCAATCACCGCCAGACCCAGCGCGTGCCCCAGCGAGATCACCGCCTGCGCAATCGCCCGGCTGCTGGCGTCGGCCAGAATGTCGCGCACAAACGATCGATCGATCTTCAACTGCGTCAGCGGTAGCCGCTTCAGGTAGGCAAGCGAAGAGTAACCGGTCCCGAAGTCGTCCAGACTGAAGCGCAGCCCATGCGCCCTCAACTGCGTCATCTTCGCGGTCACATCCTCAATGTTGTCCACCAGCATGCTTTCGGTCAGCTCCAGTTCCAGATTCTGCGGATCGGCGCCGGTATGCTTGATAGCCCTCAGCACCTGTTCCACAAAATCCTGCTGCCGGAACTGCCGCGCGCTGATGTTCACCGAAATCGTGATACGAGCTGTCTCTTCTTTTTTTGCCCATTTGGCAATCTGCGCGCATGCTGTTTCCAGCACCCAGTTACCCAGCGGCAGAATCAGGCCCGACTCCTCGGCTAGAGCGATGAACTCCCCGGGAGCCAGCAAGCCGCGCGTGGGATGCTTCCAGCGAATCAGAGCCTCGGCGCCGATCCAATGGCAGCAATCCACCTGGGGCTGGTAGAAGAGCACGAACTGACGCTTCTGGATTGCCCTGCGCAGATCGCCTTCCAGCGCCGCCCGGGCATTGATGGCATGCTGCAAGGCCGGAGCAAAGAAGTGCAGCGTGTCGCGCCCCGCGGCCTTCGCCTGATACATGGCGATGTCGGCCTGCTGCAATAACCCGTCGATGCTTTCGTCGGAGTCCTCGAAGATCGTGATGCCCACGCTCGAGGTGCTGAGGCACTCCCGCCCGTCGAGCAGATAGGGCTGTCCCAAGGTCAACAGGATCTTCTCGGCCACCATCTTGGCCTGAGCCGCGGCATGTTCGCCGTCCGTGCTCAGTTCCTCCAGGATCACCACGAACTCGTCGCCGCCAAGCCGCGCCACCGTGTCCACTTCGCGCATGCAGGCGCTCAGCCTTCGCGCCACTTCCTGCAGCATCAAGTCGCCGGTGTTGTGGCCCAGCGTGTCGTTCAGCGTCTTGAAGTCGTCCAGATCGATGAACAACAGCGCCGCTTTGTGTCTGGTGCGTGCGCTTGAGGCAAGTGTCTGCCGCAGACGTTCCGAAACCAGCCGGCGGTTCGGTAACTGGGTCAGCGTGTCATAGAAAGCCAGGCTTCGGATCTCTTCCTCGGCCACCTTGGCTGCCGAGACATCGCGCGTGATGGAGAGAATGCACGGAACCCCGTCCACCTCCATGATCGAGGCCGACATCTGTCCCCACAGCAGCTCCCCGTTCTTCTTGCGGAACTGTGCGTCGAGGCTCTTGCAGTTCGAATCGCGGCGCAAGATCTCTACCAGGCGCTCGCGGTCGGCCGGGTCGGCCCAGTTTCTCAATTCCTGCGAAGTGCGGCCCAACACTTCCTCTCGCTTGAAGCCCATGATGTCCAGGAAAGCCTGGTTGCAGTCGATGAGCTTTCCGTCGCTCAGCCGGTTGATGTTCACCGCGTCCAGGCTGGTTTCGAAGGCCACCCGATAGCGGGCTTCGGTGGCCCGCTGCGCTTGCTGTGCCGCCGCCAGACGATCTTCGGTCGCCTTGGTTGCGGTGATGTCGCGCATCACGCTCAGCAGGCACTGAACCCCCTCGATTTCAATTACCGAGGATGAGATCAGCACCCAGATCGGCTCTCCGCCCTTCCGTCTGTACTGGGTCTGGAAATCCCGTGCGCTCCCGTCCAGGTTTAGAAGGTCGATTATTCTCTGGCGTGCGGTCGGGTCAGTCCACAGCTCGAGTTCCAGCGAGGTACGGCCGATAATCTCTTCGCGTTGATATCCAATCGTTTCCAGGAATGTCATGTTGGCATCGATGTAGGTCCCGTCACTCATGCGACTGATGCAGATGCCGTCCACGCTGGTCTGGAACACCGAGCGGTAGTGCGCTTCGCTCAATCGCAGCGCCTCGGCGGCTGCCGATAGGTGCTCCTCGGCGGCCTTGGCCACGGTGATATCGCGCATCGTGGTGGTGGTACAGACCACGCCGTCGATATCCACGATCTGCGCAGTGATCCTGCCCCAGAAGATCTCCCCATTCTTTCTTCTGAAGGGGAAATCCATGTTTCTGCAAATGGACTCGGCGCGCAGGACCTCGAACAGCTTTTCGCGGTCCCGTAAATCCGCCCAGATATTCAGCTCCACCGAGCTTTTTCCGATTACCTCGTCAAGCTGGTAACCGGTGAAGTCCAGGAATGTCTGGTTCACATCGATATAAAACCCATTGTCGACGCGCGACAGCATCATGGCGTCCAGACTGGTCTGAAATGTCGTGCGATACCGGGTCTCGCTCAATTGCAGCGCCGCCGTGGTGCGGGCCAGGCGCTCTTCGGCGGCCATGGCCAGGGTCACGTCGCGGGTTACTGTCAAGAGGCATGGAACGCCGTCCAGCTCGAGCTTTGAAGCCGACATCAGGCCCCAGATCAGCTCGCCGTTCTTCTTCCGGAATTGTGCCTTCAGGTCGTGGCAACTTGAGTTGAAGCGGAGCAATGCGGTCAGTAGTTCACGATCGGTGGCGTCCGCCCAAATGCCAAGCTCTATCGAGGTCCGTCCGATTACCTCATCGCGTTGGTATCCGGTCAGGTCGAGGAATGCCTGGTTCACGTCCACATAAGTGCCGTTATCGATGCGGGTGATATTGATGACATCCAGGCTGGTCTGGAACGCCGTCCGGTACCGCGCTTCGCTGACTTCGAGAGCGATCTGCGCTGCTGCTGTGCGTTCCTCGGCCGCTTTCACATCGGTGATTTCCTTGGCAAAGGTAACCCGGCAAAGCTCCCCCGCAATCTCGATCAACGATGCGGACAACCGCACCCAGTAGGTCTCCCCGTTCTTTCTTCTGGTCTGGAACTCGAGGTCCTTGCACCCACCCTTCTCGCGCAGCAACTCCAGCAAAACAAGCCGGTCGGCGTCATCGACCCAAAGGCCCAGCTCCTGCGACGTGCGCCCGAGGACTTCCTCGCGGGTCCGTCCCGAGGAATTCAGGAACGCCTGATTGGCGTCGAGAATGACTCCATCACTCATCCGGGAAATCTGCACAGCGTCCGCGCCGGTCTCGAATACGACGCGATAGCGCGCCTCGCTGGCCTGCCTTTCCTGGTCGGCGGCGATCAACCGCTCCTCTGCCGTCTTGCGCGCGTCAATATCTTCCACAAGCGCGATCAGGTGCAGGGCGGAGCCTTGTTCGTCCCGCTGCAGCGAAAGCGTCAAGTTCACCCACGTGAGACTGCCGTCCTTGCGCACATAGCGCTTCTCAAAACTGGCCGAGTCCGCTTTGCCCAGTCCCAGGCTCTGTATGGTGCTGAGGCTCTGGGACAGGTCTTGCGGAGCCGTAATCGCTTCGATAGTCAGGCCCGGCACTTCTTCCTGGGCATAGCCGAGGATCTGGGCCAACTTCGCGTTGCAGCGCAGAATCCGGCCATCCAGGGTTGTATGAGCCATCCCCACTGCGGCTTGTTCAAAGGTCGTCCGGTAACGCTCCTCACTTTCGCGCAGATGCATCTCCGCCAGCTTCCGCTGGGTAATGTCTTCCGCGAACCCAACCATGTGCACCATGCGCCCCTGGCCGTCGTACTGAGGCGAGATCGTCAACATCGCCCAGGTCACGCCGCCATCCTTGCGCAGATACCGCTTTTCAAAGCTGACCGTTCCGGCTTCCTGGTTACACATGCGCCGATGCGCCTCAATGTTCTCCGCCCGGTCCTCTACGAACGTGACTTGCTCGAAGGTCAGGCCTGGGACTTCCTCGATGGGGTAGCCGATAATCTCGGCAAAGCGCCGGTTGCAGCGCAGAAACCGGCCCTCGAACGAAGTGTGAACAATCCCGATCGCCGCCTGCTCGAACGTAGCCCGGAACCGCTCCTCGCTGTCGTGCAGTTGCGCTTCTACCTGTTTGCGCTCGGTCACGTCGTGGACGATCGAGGCCAACAACTGCTTGCCATCCACAGAAATGGGCGAGGCGTAGACCTCGACGTCTCGCTCTTCTCCGCTCACCAGCCTGTGCCGCAGCACGCAGCAGGCGCCCCCTTCCCGCAATACCCGCTGCCGCTCCCGGGCAACCTCTTCTTTTGGCGCGGCATTGATCAGGTCAGCGGACATCCCGATCAGTTGCTCCCGCGAATAGCCGTAAAAGGCCACGGCAGCCCGATTGGCGGCGAAAATGTTGCCGCTCTCCGGGTCAACAAGGACCATCACCGAACCGTTGTCGACAAAGAATCTGCGGAAGCGCGCCTCGCTCTCCTCCAACGCCAGCGCTGCCTCCTTGCGCTTCGTAATGTCCCGAATCACGCCGCTCATTCTCACCGGGCAGCCGTCGCCGTCGAAGTCCAGCTTTCCCAGTCCATGAACCCATCGCACCTCCAGGTCGCTCCGCCGGACAACCCGATATTCCCTGTCGAACGGCATCCTCTGGCCCAGTACGTGGTCTGCCAGATAGGCGGCCATCATGGCCCGGTCGTCCGGATGGATCAGGGCCGTCCAACTGTCTACCGTACGCGCGAACCCGGAGTCGATTCCAAAGATCTCGTCCAGGACTTCCGAACTGGTCCAGATGCCCGAGGTCAGATCGGTCACATACGATCCCATGGCGCTGACCCGCTGCGTTTCCTTCAGCGACTCCATGCTCTCGCGCAGCGCCTGTTCGGCCCGCTTGCGCGCCGTAATGTCCTCAATGAACCCCTCGTTGATGGGGGCCGTTCCATCGGCTGCGATCGTCCTCCGGCAATTCAGCGACACCCAGATCCGTGTCCCGTCCTTGCGCTGGAACTGGCACTCGTACCCCCGCATCGCAAGGCGCTCGCCCAGATGCCACTGGAATACCGACCGCTCTTCGGGGTCAATCCACAGACTGTGCGCCGCGTCGGTGACCGTGGCGAGCATCTCTTCCGGCGAGTCGTAGCCCAGCATCCGCGCCATGGCCGGATTCGTCGCCAGCATGCGCCCGTCCAAAGTCGTCTGAAAGATCCCTTCCAGCGCTCCGTCAAAGATCTTTCTGAACTTCCCCTCCGCCTCTTTCAGCTCGGTTTCGGCCGCCTTCTGATCCGAAATGTCCTTGATGAAGCCTTCGTGCCGCAGCAGTTGTCCATCGGCCGCGAGCACCTTCCGGCAACTCAGCGAACCCCAGAAAACTCCGCCGTCCTTTCGCTTGAAGCGACACTCGAAGCCTTTCACCGCCCCTTGCTCGGCAATTTGCTGGACAAACCGCTCATGCTCTTCCCAATCCGCCCAGACATCCGCCTTCACATCGCGAACCGCAGCTTTCAGCTCTTCCGCCGATTCGTAGCCAACCATCTCCGCCATGGCGCGATTGGCCGTCAATATCCGGCCCTCCGGGCTGGTTTGGAAGATTCCCTCCAGCGCCCCGTCAAAAATCTCACGGTACTTCCGGTCGGCTTCCAAAAGAATGCGTTCGCTGGTTCTTCGCTCGGTAATGTCTTTTCCAAATACCGAAACCCCGGCGGCTTTTCCCTCCACCACGATGGAATTGAAAGACAGTTCCAGAATGCGGCCGTCGGCCAGCGAATACTCGGTCCGGAATGGCCCCTCGGCCAGTGCTCGCTGATAGAGAGATTTCCAGATTGCAGCGCGTTCGGGCGGCAGATCGTCCTCGGCACGCATGCCCGGTTCAACCCGGGTGCCGTAGTTGCCCTCGACGTTTTGTTTCAACGACCGGTTGAAGACCACCTTGCGAAAATCCAGGTCCACCGACCAGATCAGGTCCGACGTGCTCTCGATCAACGCGGACAGATTAGCCTGCGCTGTCTTCAGGGCGCATTCGATGGCCTTCCGCCCGGTAATGTCCTTGCCGAAAACCGAAACGCCCGTGATGTTGCCATCGACGGCGATCGGGTTGAATGCCATCTCCAGGGTTCGCCCGCCGGAAATGGGAAACTCGGTGCGAAACGCCTCCCCCCTCAGCGCCCGATCGTAAAGCGGCGGCCAAAGCGCGGCGTTGGCTTCGGGAAGCAGATCCGCGGGACCCATCCCCTCCGCCGCCAGCACGCCAAAAGATCGCTCCAGATGCAAGCGCAGCGCGCGATTGAACGTGACTAGCCGATACGCCGGGTCCACCGACCATATGATGTCGTCCGTGCTCTCGATCGGTGCGGAGAGACTGGCTTCAGCGGGATGGGGCATTCCGGCCTTTCTACTGCGCCGGCTCACACGGGGGTCGGTAGCGTTCAAAAAGTGTGAACAGGGCCCTATACAATCGCTTCCCTCGCGCACAAGAGGTTCTCGGACCTTTCAAGCGAGGCTCAGCAGCACAAGGTTGGTGTGCTGACGATTATATCGGCAGGGGCAGGGAACATTCTTAGCTGTATCGGGAGGAAATAAGGACCCAACCGGCATTTCAGCGCCGGATCAGACCGCGACCTGCTCCTTCCCCGGTGCAGCTCGCGATGCGCCGGGGAAGGAATTCGACAAAACCCAACTCGCAAGCTCGCTGACTATCGCTGACTCGCTGCCTCGCTATCGGGTCGCCTCGAACAGGAACCAGGCTCTCCGCTCCGCCTCGTCGATCCACACTTCAATCATGCTGGTGGTGGCGTATTCGTTGGCCTTGCTGGTCATTTCGTGGGCTGCCCGCAGGCTCTCCACAAACGCCTTGTTATCGGCATGGAGTTCGAGGAGCATGTCGCGCGCCGGCACGAATTCCTGGTCGTTATCGGTGATGCGTTGCAGCTTGGCGATGTGACCGATGGACCGCACGGTGGTCCCGCCTACTTTGCGCACGCGCTCGGCAATGTCGTCGGTCATGGCGAAAATCTGCTCGCCCTGCTGGTCGAGCAGCAGGTGGTAGTCGCGGAAATGCGGTCCGCTCATGTGCCAGTGGAAGTTCTTGGTTTTCAGATACAGAACGAAAACGTCGGCTAGCAGCGCGTTCAGCACGCTCGATATGTTCTTTACCTGCTCCGGTGCAAAACCGTCGGAAACGTTGATCTTGGCCGCCTTCGACTCCTCATGCGTATGCGTAGACATGGAAAACTCCTTGGCAGGGAACCGGCGTCAGCCTCGCGGCCGCCCTCCCCTGCAAGAGGTAAGATGCGGGCGCGGCTAAGGCGGTAACCCATCGGGCTCTTGTGGAAAACGAAAAACGGCCACCGGGTTAACCGGTAGCCGTTTTCAAACCAGAGATGCTGGGAACCGATCTACACCTTGATCAGCGGATGGGTGGCATAGTGCAGAAGCACAGCCACGGCGCAGCTGGTGAGCCGCGTCTCCGCCGAGTCGGCCCGGCTGGTGAGAATCGTCGGCACGCGCGCGCCCAGCACGATTCCGGCCAGTTGTGCGCCGCCCAGATACTCAAGCTGCTTGGCCAGCATGTTGCCGCTCTCCAGATCCGGAACCACCAGGATGTCGGCCTGTCCCGTCACCGGCGATACCAGGCCCTTGATCTTGGCAGCCTTGGTGCTCACCGCCGTATCGAAGGCCAGAGGACCGTCCAGGATGCCGCCCGTGATCTGGCCGCGATCCGCCATCTTGCACAGAGCCGCTGCGTCCAGGGTGGACTTGATCTTGGGGTTCACCGTCTCCACGGCCGACAACAACGCCACCTTGGGCTCGGGAATCCCCAGGGCATGCGCCAGGTCGATGGCGTTCTGCACGATGTGAACCTTGTCTTCCAGCTCCGGCGTGATGTTGATGGCCGCGTCGGTGATCATCAGCGTCCGGGCATAGGCCGGGGTGTCCATGATGAATACATGCGAGATGCGCTTGTTGGTGCGCAGTCCGGTGTCGGCCTTCATGGCCGCCTTCATCAGCTCGTCGGTGTGCAGGCTGCCCTTCATCATGGCCTGCGCCGCGCCGCTGCGGCACATCGCTACGCCGGCTTCGGCTGCCTTCCGCTCGGTGTCGGCCTGCAGGACCGGATACTTGCCGATATCCACGCCGATCTTGGCCGCCAGGGCCTTCAGCTCGGCTTCGTCGCCAATCAGCGTCGGCTCAATCAGCCCTTCTTCCGCGGCTTCTACCGTGCCGCGCAGCGCCACGTCGGAAAGCGGCCACACCACCGCCGTCGACAGTGCCGGAAGCTCCTTGCAACGGTCGATGAACTTGTGAAAGACATGGTAGTCGGCAGGATGGCCAACCAATGGGTCAACGGCTACGGCTTCTGCCAGAGGGGCTAGATCGCTCATGGGTACTTTTTCTCCTGGCCGGCACAGCATATCTCTGGCGGGCCTCACCCATTTATTCTCGCCTCGCTCGCAGGCGGCGCCTGTGCGATTGGTCACACTCCGGCCTATTGTCCCATATTGCGGTAAATGCGGCCCGGCGATTCCCATTTCAAACAACAAATCCCAGCCGTCCCTTTGGGGCTCATCCTTCCCACGATTTGCGACGATAATCTCACTATCGCAACGGCGGCGTCTCGAACCTTGCGCCGACTCCATTCGCCCAGGCTGCGCCTCGCAAAGTTCAACCGGCCGCAGCCAATCCACGGTTACAAGCGAAAGCAAGAGGAACGACCAAACATGGCTTTCATTGTCTGGAACGACAAAATGACCGTTGGCATCGCCGAGATCGACAACGATCACAAGAAAATGGTCCTCATGATCAACAAGCTGTTCGACGGGATTTCGGAGGGAAAGGGCAAAGAAGTCCTCACCGAGATGCTCGAACATCTGGTGGAATACACGAGCGTGCACTTTGCCCGCGAGGAAAAGCTCTTTGCCGCAACGCATTATCCGGCCGCCGCCGCGCACAAAAAAGAGCATGACGAGATGATCGCCTGGGCCGCGGATGTGCAAACCCGTTTCAACAAAGGCGCCCTGGTCGCGCCCACGCTCGATGTCATGGTCTACCTCAAGGATTGGCTCTTCGACCACATCCTCGGCTCCGACATGGAATACGTCTCCCACTTCAAAGCCATGGGCATCGAATAGCCGGGACGCACCCCCGTCCCTGTTCCCTCATCCCTGCTTTTTCCCTTTCCCTCCAAACCCCTCTCCTGCTATCCTCCAATCGCTGGGAAAAGCGATTTACAAAAGGAGAATGCGGGTATGTGGTTCCTTGGAATGGATGTAGGCACGGGCGGCACGCGCGCCGTTATAGTCGATGGAGTGGGCAAGCTGATTTCCGGCGCCTCGAGCGAGCATGTGGCGTTCAAGTCCGCCCATCCCGGCTGGGCTGAGCAGGATCCCGAAGACTGGTGGCGCGCCGCCAAGGAGGCCATTCGCCTGGCCCTGGCCAACGCCCCCGAGCCGCGCCAACCCATTGCCGCCATTGGCCTGACCGGCCAGATGCATGGCGCCGTGCTGCTGGACGAAGCCGGCCAGGTGCTGCGCCCCGCCATGATCTGGTGCGACACCCGCACCCAGCCCCAGTGTGACTGGCTCCATGAGCAAATCGGCTACGAGCGCATGATCGAGCTCACCTGCAACCCCGCCCTGCCCAACTTCACCGTCACCAAGGTGCTGTGGACGCGCGAGCACGAGCCGGAGATCTTCGCCAAGATCCGCCACATCCTTTGCCCCAAGGACTACGTCCGCTATCGCCTCACCGGCGAATTCGCCATCGACGTGCAGGAAGCCTCGGGCACGCTGTTGCTGGACGTGACCCACCGCCGCTGGTCAAAGGAAGTGGCGGAAGCCGCGGGCATTGCCGAGAGCTGGCTGCCCAAGCTCTATGAGGGGCCTGAAGTCTGCGCCCGCATCAGCGCTGCCGCTGCCGGCCTGACTGGCCTGGGTGCGGGGACTCCGGTTGTGGCCGGCGCCGGCGACCAGGGCGCAGGCGCCATCGGCATGGGCATTCTGCAGCCCGGCTCGGTCTCGGCTACCATCGGCACCTCCGGCGTGGTCTTTGCCGCCACCGCCGCTCCTACCCGCGACCCCAAGGGCCGCCTCCACACCTTCTGCCACGCCGTTCCCGGCCTCTGGCACGTCATGGGCGTAACCCAGTCCGCCGGCCTCAGCTTTAGCTGGCTCAAGGAGACATTCTTCGGCGGCCAGAGCTACGACGGCCTTACTGGAGCCGCTTCGCTGATCCCCCCCTGCTGCGAGGGTCTGGAATGGGCGCCCTACCTGCAGGGCGAGCGTACCCCGCACCTCGATCCCCTGGTCCGTGCCGCCTTTGTCGGCATCTCCACCACCACCACAGCCGCCCATTTTGTCCGCGCCGTGCTTGAAGGCGTGGCCTATTCGCTGCAGGACACCTTCAGCCTCTTCGCCGAGCTGGGCATTCCCGTCAACGGCATCCGCCTGGGCGGAGGCGGCGCCAAGGGGCCGCTCTGGCGCAAGATCCAGGCCGGCATCTACGGCCATGCCGTTGAAGTGCTGACGGCCGAAGAAGGCGGCGCATTCGGCTCGGCTTTGCTGGCCGGCGTCGGCGCCGGTCACTGGGCCAATCTCGATGAAGCCTGCGCCCAGGCCATTGAGGTTGCCTCCCGCATCGAGCCCGATCCCGCCGATCTGGTTGCCTACCAGGCCGGATACGCCCAGTGGCGCAAGCTCTACCCAGCCCTGAAGTCCCTTCGGTAAGACGCACGGGCTGGGAAAAACCCCGCCCACTCAGCTGGGTGCCCCCGGTCTCGATTCTGAGACCGGGGATTCGCTCTGCCTCCGTTGAATCCTCAAAACCCAGCCCTCGCAACACCCCGCGCACCCACCCCTACAACTTTCTTGGCATTACCTCGGTAAAGCCCTCGCAGCAGAATTTCTGAATCGTCCCTCGTCAAGTCTCGGAAACAACCGATGGATTAGTAGAAGCTAATCCCGTGCGAGGCCGGGCCTCTTGCCACCTCTCACCGTTCCTGAGGTCGGCATGCCCCCATCCATCGCACACAGCACGCTCCCCGGAGCTCTCATGCTGGCTCTGTTGGCCATCCCCGCCCTGGCAGAAAGCCCATCCATCGAACCGGATATCCCGCAGCGCGATGTGCCCCCGATGGTCTTGGCCAACCCGTCCCACCTGCCTGCGCAACCGGGAGTCAACCGCGGGCCCTGGAGCCGGGAAGTCCATCTGGGCCGGATGACATTCAAATTCCAGCCCGTCGCCTGCCAACAGAACTTGCTGGACGCGTTTGCCCGCTCCCAGCGCGATCTCTATGCCTCGTCTTTCTTTCAATGGGCGAGACAAGACGACGACTCGCTCGACGTTCCCAGCAAGGCGCCCGACCTGACCTTCCTGACCTCCTGGTTTCAACGGCACAGCTCCACCGTGAGTTCCTTCTCCGCTTCCAGCCGGAAGCCGGGCTTCTTCGCCAAGACGCTAAGCCAGGCATTCAACTGGCAGTCGCACATCCAAATCACCAACGAGCGCGCCCCTTCACCCAACGGATTGGCTCTCGCGCACAGTGGCGGCTCTTTCTTCTCCAAGACCGTTTCGCACCTGATGGACCTTCGCTAGGCAAACGCCAGCCTCTACCCGCCACAATCCCTCCGTGCCCCATCCATTCGCCCGCTTTCCGGCGAATGGGTGGGAGACCTCAGGCCCAATTGCCGCGCCGGAGCCCATCCGGCCCCGTCGTTTCTCTCACCTGCCGCCTGCCGCTCCCCTGCGTTATCCTTTCCCGAGACCATTTTTCTTCCCAGCCCCGTCGGGAAGCCACCAATCCTGAACGGCCACCGGCAGCTAATCCCTAATCCCTAACCCCTAATCCCTGCTTTTCCGGAGCCTCCCGTGAAACAGATCAAGACCGCAATCTTCGGTACCGGCTTTATAGGACGCGTGCATCTGGACGCGGTGCGGCGGCTCGAGGCCGTCTCCGTCGTAGCCCTGGCAGACACCAATCTCGATGTCGCCCACAGCCTGGCCGCCGGCTTCGGCATCCCCACCGTCACCGCCGACTACCGCACCGTGCTGGCCGACCCCACGATCGACGCCGTCCATATTTGCACGCCCAATACCCAGCATTTCGCCATGGCCAAAGAGGCCCTGGAAGCCGGCAAGCACGTGGTCTGCGAAAAGCCGTTGGCTACCTCGGTGGCCGATGCCCGGGAACTGGCCGCTTTGGCCGCGAAAAAAGGCCTGCGCAACGCCGTCTGCCACAACCTGCGTTCCTATCCCATGGTCCAGCAGTTGCGCCGCATGTGCGAGGCCGGCGACCTGGGAGACATCCTCAGCGTCCAGGGCGGCTACTCGCAAGACTGGCTGCTTTACGAGACCGACTGGAACTGGCGCATCGACTCCCACACCGGCGGCCGCTCCCGCTGCCTGGCCGACGTGGGCTCGCACTGGTTCGACATGGTCGAGCACGTCACCGGCCTGCGCGTGAGCTCGCTCTGCGCCGACCTGCAGACCTTTCATCCCATCCGCAAGGAACCCAAGCACGCCATCGAGACCTTCGCCAACAAGCTCCTCGGCCCCGAGGACTACATCGAGCGCCCCGTCGATACCGAGGACTACGGCGCGGTGATCTTCCACATGGGCCCCCGCGTGCGCGGCAACATGGTAGCCAGCCAGGCTTGCGCCGGCCGCAAGAACCGCCTCGGCATTGAGGTTTACGGCACCAAGGCCTCGGCCGCGTGGGATCAGGAGCGCCCCAACGAGCTCTGGATCGGCAGCCGCGACGTGGCCAACCAGGTCATGCTCAAGGACCCCTCGCTGCTCAAACCCCAGGCCCGCACCTATGCCGACCTGCCCGGCGGCCACGCCGAAGGCTACGACGACACCAGCAAGCAGACCCTCAAGCGCTTTTACGCCTCCGTCGCCTCCTCAGCCGACATCCCGGAGTACCCGCAATTTGTCGACGGCCTGCGCCAGCTAGTCATCCTCGACGCCGAACTCGCCAGCCACCAGACCCGCGCCTGGGTAGTCGTCCCGGCGGTCTGAAGCCGTCGGTTGCCCCCGGCAATATTCAGAACCGCACGACAAACAGGAAGAAGTCGATGCGGCCCTCCAAACTAACTGTCATCCTGAGCGACCGAAGCGAAGCTCAGGGAGTCGAAGGACCTGCGGTTGCTTTTGTTTTGGTGCTGTCACAGGAATGCAGGGCGGGTACGAAACCCTTCCGGTCCAAGCTCTGATTGGCAGGCCAAGGGTTGGCCGCCCGCCGAAAAGCAACCGCAGATCCTTCGACTCACCACCCCCAGACTGAAAAGCGTCTGGGGCCCTGTTCGCTCAGGATGACAGTGGCTTTTAAGCTCGGCCGGCGCCGGTGTACAGCCCTACCGGCGATGCGTTAGCCTGTCTTCCGATTAGGGTTGTACCTGTGAGGGTTCATGCGTCTCCGTTCGTCCTTGGTTTTGCTTGCATCGTTGTGCGCCGCCGTTGCGGCGTTTGGTCAGACCGCGCCACCCGCCGCGCCCACCTGCGCCGATCTGCACCTGGTGCCCGCGGTGCGGGAATGCGCGAATGTGAAAGCGATCCCGCTAAACGCGGGTGTAGAAATTCAGTTTCCTGACCACCCCATCGGTTGGGAAAAGGGCGGCATCGCCCCCGGCAACCTTCTGGACATCGAGAGATCTGAGAAGGTTTCCAGCGTCGATGCCGAAGCGAATGCTTTCACATTGAAAGATCTCTCGGACAGCCTTGCTGCGTCAGGGATAAAAGAGGATCCCAACGCCCATGCATCATTGATCTCGTTCGTATACCCAAAAGACGTTATGGCCGGAGGTCTTTTAGGCAACGGGAAGCTTTCCTTCGACGCGGTAATGCACGATGAAGGCTACATCATCTACCACCGTGGCCCTCTTGTATTCGTCATCGCCGAGACCCCCGCCGGCTTCTTCTACGCCGCCCAAACCATCAAGCAACTCATCCGCGGCACCGGCAAAGATACCGTCCTGCTCGTTCCCACCATCCGCGATTGGCCGGCCATGCCCCATCGCGGCCTCTCCGACGACTGGTCGCGCGGCCCCATGCCCAACATGGACTTCCTCAAGCGCGAAATCCGCACCCTCGCCGCCTACAAATACAACATCTTCTCGCCCTACTTCGAGCACACCTTCGCCTACTCGAGCTCGCCCGTCGCGGCCATTCCCGGCGGCTCCATGACCCCGGCCGAGGGCCGCGAACTGGTCGACTACGCCGCCCAATACCACATCACGATCATCCCCGAGCAGGAGTCGTTCGGCCACCTGCACCACATGCTCAAGTTCGAGGAGTTCGCCCCGCTGGCCGAGACCCCGCACGGCTCCGTCCTGGCCCCCGGCGACCCGGCGACGCTGCCCCTGATCGGCAGTTGGTTCAGCGAGCTTGCCACGGTGTTTCCCGGTCCCTGGGCGCACGTCGGCGCCGATGAAACCTTCGAGCTGGGCCTCGGCCGCACCCGCGACGCCGTCACCAAGCAGGGCCTGGGGGCCGTCTATCTCGACTTCCTCTCCCGCATCCACGCCCAGCTCGAGCCCAACCACAAGCAACTGCTCTTCTGGGGCGATGTGGCCGTCAACTCCCCCGAACTGGTCGGCACCCTGCCCAAAGACATGATCGCCGTGCCCTGGGACTACGACGCAAAGCCCGACTTCAAGCCCATCATCCTGCCCTTTACCAAGGCCGGCCTGGAGACCTGGGTGGCCCCCGGCGTCAATAACTGGAACCGCCTGTACCCCAACAACAACGAGGCCCTGGGCAATATCCGCGCCTTTGTGCGCGACGGCCAGGCCTTGGGCTCGAAAGGCATGTTGAACACCGTCTGGAACGACGACGGCGAGGGCCTGTTCGACCAGAACTGGTTTGGCGTGCTGTTTGGCGCGGCGGCCGGCTGGCAGCCCGGCGAAAGCTCCGAATCCGACTTCACTGCCTCTTTCGGGCAGGCTTTCCACGGCGATGAGACAGGGAAGATCAGCCAGGCCCACCGCGAGATCATGGCCGCCCATGCCGTGCTGCGCAAGGCCGGGCTTTATGACGCCGAAGACAGCCTCTTCTGGATCGATCCCTACACGCCCGAGGGCAGGGCAGTGGCCGCAAAGATTCGCCCCGTGCTGAGCGAGGTGCGCCTGCACGCCGAGCGCGCCATCACCCTGGTGGCCGAGGCTCGCGCCGCCGGCAAACTCCAGAACGACGAGGCCCTCGAAGCCCTCGAACTCGGCGCCCGCCGCATCGACTTCATGGGCCTCAAATTCCAGGCTACCGACGAGACCGTGGCGCTCTACGCCCAGGCCCGCCTGCTGGCCGCCGACAAGACCCGCTGGAACGAAGTCAGCACCATGTTGGGCACCATCGGCGACAACAACGGCAAGCTCGAAGACATGCGCGACGGCTACACCCTGACCCGCGACCTCTACCAGAAGATCTGGCTGCGCGACAACCGTCCTTATTGGCTCGGGAACAACCTGGCCCGCTACGATTTGGCAGCGCAACTGTGGGTTGGCCGCAGCGACCGCTGGCACCACGTGGTGCAGAACTGGTGGGATACCCACACCCTCCCCGCGCCCGAAGATGTCGGCCTCCCGTCCCAATAGCCACCACCTGCGGTGGGGCCAGCTGCTCGCTTCCCGCTCGCAATGGCTTCTGAGGTTGCCCAAGTCTCAAAAAACCAGACCTGGGAGACCTCAGACCGCTTGAGGGTGATTACGCTTCCAGGATCTTCGCGATGCGCTCCATGGCCCAGTCGATCTCGTCGCGGGTAATCACCAGCGGAGGCGCAATCCGGATCACATGATCGTGGGTCTCTTTGCAGAGAATCCCTTCTTCCATCAGCGCTTCGCAATAGGGCCGAGCCATCCCGGTGAGCTCGATCCCGATCCACATGCCGCGGCCGCGCACTTCCTTGATGACCGGGCTGTGCAACGCTTGAAGACGCGACAGAAAATAGGCCCCCAGCTCTGCCGACCGTTCCACCATCTTTTCGTCCAGCAGCACGCGCAAGGCGGTTCTTGCCACCGCACAGCCCAGCGGATTTCCCCCGAACGTGCTGCCATGATCTCCGGGCTGAAAAACGCCCAGGACTTCGGCCGATGCAAGCACAGCCGAGACGGGATAGAACCCGCCGGCCAGGGCCTTCCCCACAATCAACACATCGGGCCTTATGTCTTCATGCATGTAGGCAAACAGCTTGCCCGTGCGTCCCAGGCCTGATTGAATCTCGTCCAGCATCAGCAGCGCATTGTTCTCTTTGCACAGCCGGGCCGCTTCGCTCAGATAACCTGCGGGCGGAATCACAATTCCGGCTTCGCCCTGAATCGGTTCCACCAGAAACGCGCAGGTGTTCGGCGTAATGGCGTTGCGCAGGGCCTCGATGTCGCCGAAGGGAATGATCTTGAACCCGGGCGTGAAGGGGCCAAAGCCGTCGCGATACTGTTCGCTGCTCGACAGGCTCACCACGGTCACCGTGCGCCCGTGGAAGTTTCCGGCGCAGACAATCACCTCGGCCCGATCCTCGGGAATCCCCTTGACCTTGTAGCCCCACTTGCGCGCAGCCTTGATGGCCGTCTCGACCGCTTCGGCGCCGGAGTTCATCGGCAGCACTTTGTCGTAGCCGCTCAGCTCATGCAGCTCCTTGCAGAACAGAGGCAACTGATCGTTGCGAAAAGCGCGCGAGCTCAAAGTGATCTTGCTGGCTTGCTCTTGAAGCGTGGCAAGAATCGCGGGGTGGCAATGTCCCTGGTTGACTGCGGAATACGCAGCCAGGCAATCCAGATACCGCTTGCCGTCGACGTCGTAAACCCAAACGCCTTCGGCGCGCTCAATCACTACGTCCAGCGGATGGTAGTTGTGTGCTCCGAATTGGTCTTCGAGTTCGACAAGGTCCTGGGTACGCGTGGGCAGCTCTGCTTGTAGAGGCGTCATAAAGCTCTTTTCACGGGTTCAATTCATAGTAACGTCTAAAGAACCCCCGAAACAACCCCTGGAATCGACGTCGGCGAACGCCCGAAGGCCGTTTTTTGCTCAGATCACAGTCGAAATCATGACTTAAACCGCAGGCAAGCGAGTTCCGCAGGAAGAGTGCCCGACGCGCTCCATTGCGGCTATAACCGCGCGACGCTCAGCACGGTAATGTCGTCGTTCTGGCCATATTGCAACGCCATCTCGGCGACTTTCTTGGGCGACGCACCCGCGCGCAGCATGGCTTCGACCCGCTCAAATCCAAGCAGCTCCTTTTGCTCGTTGTGGGCTTCCGCAATGCCGTCGGTCAGCAGCACCATGCGGTCGCCGGCTGCCATCTGCAGACTCGTCTGCTCGCACACTGCGTCTTCCGCCAGACCCAGCGGCAGCGATCCCGCGAACCCGACCTCGGTCCCGTTCAGATAAGGCGGCAAATGGCCGGCGTTGGCGACTGTCAGCCTCCCGTCTGCTTCCAGGCGAACAGCCAGGCATGTAGCGAAACCGTCGTGGAATCGGCCGCAAACATGCCGGTTCAGCTCGCCCAGGATCTCGCCCGGCTCCTCCGTGTAGCCGCTCACAGTGCGCAGCGTCCCCACGATCATTGACACGATCATGGCAGCCCGCAAACCCTTGCCGCTGACGTCGCCAATCACCACCAGCGTGCGCCCGCTCTTGAGAGGAATCACCTGAAAGAAATCGCCGCCTACTTCGGAAGCAGGCAGGTACACGCTTTCAATGCCATATCCGGCGATGGCCGGCACTACCTCGGGCACCATCAGCCGCTGCACCTCGCGGGCTGCCGACATTTCGCCCTCCAGCATGGCCTTTTCCGACTGCGAGCGAATGTGGCGCCGGCCCTCGCTGATGGAGACATAAACAAAGCCCCCATAGCCCAGCCCGATCGAAGCCATCACCGCCACGCCGTCGAACAAAAGCCGGCCTTGCAGCCGTGTCATCTCCGCGGCATCCATCTGAACGGACCGCGGCGCCTCGGGGAGCAAGGTATTGAGCAGCGCCATGGAACCGCCCTGCACCAGGAAAATCGGAATGCACGCCATCCAGAACTTGGATCGCAGAGTGATGCCTGTCGAGGCATAGGCGACAGGGAAAAGACCGGAGAGGAACACCGAAATCGCGAAATGCAGCACCGATTGGTGCCCCATGTTGATGCTGTCGCCGGCAAATCCAAAGCCGGCGAAGATGATGAACACGGCAAGCAGAAAGATGACCGAGGACTTGCGCGGAGTCGATTGCCAAGGGCTGGGGGTGCTCATTGCGTGCAATGTGTCCTCTGGAATCTCAAGAATCGGGAAAGACCGGCCTTCCTCGATTCCGCATTGGGGCAAAGCATTGGGTGCTGCATGTGACGGGCGCGGGTGCCGGTGCGAGGACGGGGAGCAAACAATCCCCTTCGCGGTATTGGGAGAATTCTACGCCAGGGCGCCGAATAGCATTGCAATTGGACAGTGAGCCTATCTTGAAGCATAATGACCATTATGGTCGATACGATTGCGGAGATCCGATGATTAATGAAGTCAGTGCCGTGAACTTCCGGCAAAACCTGGGAGAGATGCTCAACCAGGTGCAGTATCGGAACGACAGCATTCTGATTCACAAAGACGGCAAGCCGGTGGCCGCCTTGGTCGATGCGGACCTCTTCGCCCGCATTCGCCGCATGAGGGAGCGGTTCGATGCCCTGAGCGGCAAAGTGGCCGAGGACTGGGTTGCTGTACCGGCCGATGAAGGCATGGCGGAGATCGATGTGGCCGTGGCGCTCGAACGGCAAACCCGCGCCCGGCAGAGCTGATGGCCGCGCTGTGCGTGGTTTTGGATACCAATGTTCTGGTTTCGGGATTGGCCTATCCTGCCAGCGTGCCGGGGCGCATCCTGGCCGCCTGGCAGGGCGGTGGGCTGTGCCTGGTGCTGTCCAAATTCATTCTGGAGGAGATGGTTCGGGTGTTGCCCAAGCTCTCGCGGAACACGCTGAGCCCGGCTGAGATTCGAGACCTTGCCGACAGTTTTCTGTTCCTCGCCGAGGTTGTTGAGCCGGATGGGGAGCTGGACGAAGCCTTGCGCGACCGGAAGGATCAGGCGGTGCTGGGGACGCTCCGTGCCTCGCAGGCCGACTACCTGGTTACCGGCGACAAAGACCTGCTGGCGCTCAGCGGGCGCTACCCCATAGTGACGCCCGCTGCTTTCTGGGAGCGGCACGGGAGTTGAAATGTCGGCGAAAAGAGCGATCGGTCCTTCTCAAATAGGCAAAGTTTGTCTTGGCTCTTGATGACCCGATGACCGGGCCGCTGCCACCAACGCCGTTCCGGCATCCGCGCCGACGCCGCCCAATCAATCTGCTACAGAATCGATGTCCGTTTCATGTCCTGCGGGTCACCCTAATGGGTGGGGGCCCAAAATGCAGCAGGCCCGCGAGAATCCGCGGGCCTGCTGCATTTTCTTTCCGGAACCAACATTCAACTCAATTCGTCTTCTTCTCTTTTGGATTGGCCTTTGGCGCAGCTTGCGGCTTTGCAGTTGCTGGTTGGGTCTTCGGCTGGGGCGCTGGTGTCGCGCTTGGGGCCGAGCGCTGTGGCGGCGCTGCGGGTTGAGCCTTCGGCTGGGCCGTCGGTGCCGCTGAAGGTCGCGCAGCCGGGGTCTGCGGCGCGGAATTCGGGCGGGCATATTGTGGCGGAGTCTGTGGCTGACTCTGAGGAGCCTGCGCGGGGCGGCTGGGCGGTTGCGTGTTCGGCGCCGTCCCTGGACGCACATTGGTGTTTCGGTAAGGGTCATCCTGACGCGGCCTGCCCTGATCCTCTGGGCGAACCCTTTCGTCATGCTGCACCGCTTGAGGATGCTGGTCTTCCGGACGCCCGATCCGGTCGACTGCGGTGATGTGAGGATGGCCGCCGTTGTTGTTGTAGTACGAATCGTGGTCCCCTCTTGCGTTGAACTCATGCTGATGTTGGAAGTCGGACCGCCCCATATGCGTTTCGTGCTCGTACATGCGCTCTTCACGGCTGGGCTCGTAGCGAATGCCTCTTGGGCCCCCGGTGAAGGCAAGGCGGCTACCGCCGAATAGCGTGAACCGGTTCACGATTTCCATGTCCCGATACACATGAAGGTTCAAGAAGTGAACATGGGCTACCGCTATGTTGTAGAAGAATGTCCCGCCACGCCACTCGCCGCCCGCGAAACCAATTCCCATGTAACCGTAGCCGTAGTTCACGCCGCCATAGTAGCCAACGTGATCGCTCCAGTAACCGTCATGGAAAGCATACTGCCCCTGTTCGAATGCCCAGTATCCTGGAGTCCACAAGGCTCCTGGATACGCCGCGGGCACCCACACTCCAGGGACCCAGAAGTAACCGTCCTGTCCAAAGGACCAGTATCCCGGGGTCCAGATATAGTTGGACTCCGGACAAACTGGCTGCTCGTATTGCGGAAGGTCAGGGGGGGCAACAGGCGCGTACACCGCGTCTTGTGCGAACGAGATCGTTGGTACGATGGAAAAAGCCAGAGAGAGAAGCACCCAACGGGCAAAGCGAAACAACTTCATAAAACTTCCTCGTCTTTCTGTTAGGCCACGACAACCAACCTGAAATTAGCTGCATGGCGGGTTATGGAACTTGGGACACGGATTGCAGGTCAGAGCTGTTGCAATGATTCTCACGTCCCTCAAGGTAATTGGCGTTCCAAAAAACAAGTCCTTTCATCGGTGGTGTCGCGGTCAGCGTCTGAACGGGAAGCTACACCATTCGCCCTTCCAGCTTTTTGCTGCGACACCTTGGAACTTCTCCACGTCAATTCCTCACATCTTGCGCAGAACATCTTTTGCGTTGTAACAGGGCATGACTTCAGTCGTGCCGGAAGAAACCGAAAATCGTCGCGGCTTTAGCCGCGGAACGACTGCATATGAAAGAACACAAAGCATCAGGGGCTATAGCGATTCCAGAATGACTGTACCCAGGAACCGCAGCGTTCAAGTCGACGCGACCACAAGGAGCGGCGACCCTGCACGATGCAAGATAGGGCACACCTATTCTGGAATCGCTCTAAAACCGAACCTGTTTTGATGTTTGTATTCGGCACGAATTAAGACCTGCCCTGTTCCACTACCCGCTTTCAACTCGGCCAACGAGCCCATTTGGTTCCGGCTACGCCGGGTAAGATAGACCGGAGTCTCTGTGGCTTGTTGAACGTTGTGCAGGGTAGTCAAAGGCCTGTCCGCGGGAACCCCGGTCCTGAGGCTCGCGTCGACTCAAGTGCAGCGCTTTCGGGATCAATCGGCTCTGGTTTTGCTATAGGGGATTCGCTGTCTGGCTTCTTTGCCGGTGTACCGGGGCCGGAAACAACATCCTTCGCGGACACAAGGGATGGGGCGCATCGTAGATAGAGTCGCCTCCAATCGCAGGTGCATCTCCGGTCCCGGTTCCGAGACCGGAGATGCATCCAAGACGGGGTCGCTACTGGATCGTCAACTCCGCAGTCAACGGGGTGCTTTCGCTGGAGTCGCCCACCCGCACCACGAACTTGCCCGGGTCGATGATCCACTTGTGAGTGGCCACGTCCCAGTAGCTGAAGGCGCGGGCGTCCAGGTTGAGGGTGACGCGCTTGGTTTCACCGGGCGCCAGGTTGACCTTCTCGAAGCCCTTCAACTCCCGCTCCGGCCGCTTGGCCTTGGCGGAGGGGTCGGAGACGTAAAGCTGGGCCACTTCCGCGCCCGCCACCTTGCCGGTGTTCGTGACGTCGAAGCTCACGGCAACCGTGGCCCCGGAGGCGGCGTTGGCAGGAACCGTGAGGTTGGAGAAGCCGAAGGTGGTGTAGCTCAACCCGTATCCAAAGGGATATAGCGGGTGCTTGCCGGTCGTGGTCCAGTAGCGGTAGCCCACCATCAGGCCGTCATCGTACTTCACGTGCGGAATGACGTAATCCGAGTGCCGTCCGTCGGTCTCGATCACGTGCAGTTCGGTGTCCGCGCCCTTGACCGGATAGTAGAAAGCCGCCGAGGGGTTTTCTTCCCAACTGCGGTCGAAGCTGACCGGCAGCTTGCCTTCGGGGTTGTGCTGGCCGAACAGGACTTGGGCGACGGCGGTGCCGCCTTCCTGCCCTGGATACCAGGTGTGAACAAGCGCGGGAACCTTGCTCAGCCAGCGGCGGGTGTCCATCCCGCCGCCACCGGTGAGGGTGACCACGGTGCGGGGATTGGCCGCCACAGCCGTCTCGATCAGCGCGTTCTCGCCCCACGGCAGGCCAAAGGTGCGGTCCTGACCCTCGGCTTCCGTCTGGTCGGTGTAGCCGGCGGCAACCACCACCACATCCGCGGCGGCAGCGAGCTTTTTCACGTCCTCAGACACCAGATCGGCTTCCGCGGCGATACCGACGCCAAGGCGAATCCCGGGGGCGTGGGGCACATAGTCGGCCACGATCTCGATGGTCTGTCCCGCGGCGAGTTCCAGCGTGGCCGATTGCGGCACCTGGCCTTCGGCATGGGTCTGGCCGACGGTCTCCTTGCCATCCACCATCACCTTGAAGGCGTCTTCGCCGTTGGCAGCGGCCAGCAACAGGTACTTGCCGGCCTTCGCTGCCTTGAAGGAGGCGGTATAGCGAATGCTGCGCGGATCGGTGTTGGGCACATCCCACGGCGACGGCTTCCAGTCGGAGATCTTGCCCTGGGTGGTCATCTCCGCTGTGCCTGTAAAGTTGAGGTTGCGATAGGTGGCAATCTTCACGTCGCCGGCCCATTGGGTTCCGCCGAAGATGTCGTTCTCGACCGGCAGGCCGCGCGTGTAGAGCACGTGCACATTCGGGCCCAGCAGGTTCGCTATGCCGCTGAGGATGCTGGTCGAATCCCAGGCAGTCACCTCGGACGAGCCGCCGCCACCGGTCACCGCCGGGTAGGCGTCAGGCCCGACGATGGCGATGGTCTTGATCTTGGTCGCGTCCAAGGGCAGGAAGTTGCCGTCGTTCTTCAGCAGCGTGATGCTTTCCAGAGCTCCCTGCAGGGCAACCTGGCGCCCGGCCACCGAATAGATCGAGGCGGTAAGGTCCAACTGCGGGCGATCCAGGAAGCCGTAGCGCAGCGCGGCGCGGAACAGCCGCAGCACCTTGTCGTCGATGGTCGATTCCTTGACCTTGCCGTCCTTGATGGCGGCCAGCAGGGCTTTGGCGTTCATGAAACGGGGGCCGGGCATTTCAAAGTCCAACCCATTGTTGGCCGCGCCGATGGAGTCGTAGGTCGCGTCCCAATCCGACATCAGAATGCCCTGGAACCCCCACTCGCCCTTCAGCACCTTGAGATTCAGAAACTCGTTCTGCGTGGCGTGAACTCCGTTGATCAGGTTATAAGAGTCCATCACCGCGTCCACATGTGCCTTCTGCACGGCCGCTTCAAAGGCCGGCAGGTACATCTCGCGCAGGGTACGCTCGTCCACCACGGAATCCGCATTATGGCGGTTGTATTCCTGGTTGTTGGCGGCGTAATGTTTCACCGTGGCAATCACGCCTCTTGACTGCACGCCCTCGATAAATGGAACCGCGAGCGCGCTGTTCAGAAAAGGATCCTCGGAGAGATATTCGAAGTTGCGGCCATCCAGAGGCGAGCGGGCAATGTTCACGCCGGGTCCCAGCAGGAAGTTGACGCCGCGGGCGCGGGCGTCCAGGCCAAGGCATTCCCCGATCTTGCGCGCCAGCGTTGTATCCCAGCTGGCCGCCAGCGCCACGCCCCCGGCATAGGCCGTGGTGGGTCCCCAGGTGCGCACGCCCAAGGAGGCGTCCGACATTTTGAGCCTGGGCAGGTTGACCTCGGGGATGGCGTTCGTAAACATCCCGTCGACGCCGCCGATCAACTGGATCTTCTGGTCGAGTGTGAGTTTTGCAACCAGGGCGCGCGCCTTGGCCTCGATGGCAGGCGAATCCGGGACTGGAGCCTGGGCCGCAGCCTGTCCGGCGGTCGCGAGTGTGCAACCGAGAATGAGCATCGCCAGGCAGGGTTTGCCAAGGCGCAAAGACGTTTGAGCTGCGCGTTTCATTGAGTTTGTCATGACCGAAAAGAGGCTATCGCATCAGGGCGACGTGTGTATACGGATTTGGTCACAGCGCCAAACACCGGGGAAAACTGGGAGCCAGGAACCGTAATCGACACAAACAAAGGCAGATTGTGACCCGGGTCACAGGGCGGGGTGAATGGTATCACTGCTCCCGCTTTGAGCGGAAGCGCAGACTCGGAGTCCAATGGGAAAAAACAGATAGGCGTCATCGGACGCCAGGAGGCAACATCCATGAGTTTCGCATCCGGCATGAAGACCATCGTGGTGGCCACAGACCTGCACGGCCAGTCGGAAGCGGCACTGGAGTACGCCCGGAAGTTGGCGGGCGGTTACGGTGCACGGATTGTGCTGGCCCACGGCCTCGATCCTGTTGACTATGCATCGGTGGAAGCCGTACCGGGGCGCGTCCTTAAGGGCATGACCGAACAGGCTCGCGCGGCACTGGATGCCATGGCCGGCGAGTTGCTGAGAGAAGGCATTCCGAGCCATTCGGAGATTCGCCAGGGGACTGTGGCGCAGATGCTGGTGGACGTGGCACGGCAGTACGAGGCTGGGCTCATCGTGATCGGCACCAAGGGCAGGGAAGGCGCGGGGCCGCTGGCCGTTGGCGCCGTCGCCGAGCAGTTGGTGCGGCTGGCGCCGTGTCCGGTCATGGCGGTGGCCGCGGACTGGAATGCGGGCGAGTTCCGTCCCACACCTGGTGGCCCGGTCTTGCTGGCCATGGAGCGCAACGACGCCACCCAGGCCGCGGTCGCCACGGCTTATTCGCTGGCCGAAGTCTTCCATCGCACGCTCTACGTCCTCCACGCCCGTACGGCTGCCGAGGCCTCGGCATTCCTGAACCCCAGTGCCGCCACGCTTGAGGAATTCGGCATCAAGCCGGGCGGCCGCTGTCCGGTTCGCTTCCTGGTCAAAGACGGCAACCCCGCCGACGTCATCGACGAAGCGATTGCCCAATACCATCCTGCTTTGCTGGTTGCCGGGGTCAAGCGGACCAGCGAAACCCCCGGACCGCATGGGACGGTCTTTGCCCTGCTGGCGCGCTCGCGGGTTCCCGTTGTGTGCGTGCCGCCGGAAGCGGCCTCCGCCGTCAAGGAGCCGGAGAGCGAACCTTCCGTGAAGGCCAAATAACACGGGCCAAACGCCGGGACCAGGGTGTCTGGGTCGACGCGAGAGGGGGCCAAAGGATCGAGCATCCCGCCTCCTCCCGCTTAATCATCGTTTTTCAGCTTCATTTGCATTTAGGCGATCGGCAGTCTATGGAATTTGGTTCGCAAATCCGCAGGACCGAGCAGGCTCGCCAGGATTCGGCCGGCAGGAGCAAGGATGTTCCGATGCGCCGCGGGACCGCAGTTCGGGAAGAGACAAAGGGAGATGTGACCATGGAACCTGAGGCTAGTTTCGGGCGAATGGATGCTGTTCCACCGCGTCCCCTGGCTGAATTGTTGGAATGCCCCCCGGAAGCCGGAAATCTGCTCAACGGATCGGCCCGATGCGTCGACTTCGATGCCGGCTCCGTCGTCTTCCGCCAGGGGTGCCTGTGCAGCGGTCTCTACGTCATTGTCTCCGGTCTGTTCCTGCGCCGGACCGAGCGCCTGGAGACGCGCTTGACCCTCGGGCCGGCCCGCGCAGGGGATCTGGTGGAACTGGGCGCGGCGCTGGGAAGCGGCCGCCACACCTATACCTTGACCGCTCAAACCCCCGGATCGGTGCTGCTGCTGCCCATCGAGACCTTGACTCAGGCGTTCCAAATGTACCCGCCGCTGCGCATGCAGTTGCTGGAGGAGCTGGCTCGCGAAGTTTCCCGAGCCTATATGACGAGTTGCATGAGCCGCTCAGCCAAAACCCGGCGGCGCAGCAACGGAACGGCGACGGTCTAGAGCGGAAGCAACGGCGGCTCAGGTTTTGGCCGCGGGGCGTCAGAGCCTCGTGGCGAAAATCGAAGCAATATCCCTGCCCGGTCAAATCCGTGCTGCCCCTGCCCATAAAGTACGCTATACTTCAACTTGACCACCGGTACAAGTATGGCCTCATTTCATTCCCATCACCCTCCGGAAGATTGCATTAACTGTGAGCACCGCCATTTGCGGATGTTCTGCAATCTCACGCCCGAGGCGTTGCGGGATTACGACGGCATCGGCATCATGATGAGTCATGCCCGGGGCGCCAAACTGTTTACCGAAGGCGATCCGGCGCGCAACGTATTCGTCATCTGTTTCGGCCAGGTCAAGATCTCCTCCACCTCCCGCGACGGCAAGACCATGATCCTCAAAATCGCCGGTCCCGGCGACGTGATGGGCCTCAGCGCCGTGCTGGCCAACGTCCCCCACGAAGTGACCGCCGAAGCCATCGAGCCTTGTCAGGTAAAAACCGTACGCAAACAGGAGTTTGTCGACTTCCTGGGACGCCACGGTATCGCCAGCATGCACGCGGCCCAATCCCTCTCCGGCGAATACCTCACCGTCTTTCACGATGCCAAGCGGCTGGCCCTCTCCGGCTCGGCGGCCGGCAGGCTGGCCCGCCTGCTGCTCGATTGGGGACGTTCCGCCTCCACCGGCAAGCCGGAAATCCGCTTCACCATGGCCTTGACCCACGAAGAGATCGCCAACATGGCCGGCACCTCGCGCGAAACCGTCACGCGCCTGCTGAACCAGTTCCGCCGCGACCAGTGGATCACCATCAAGGGCGCCAGCATGACCATCGTCAAGCCCGACCAACTGGAACGCCTCACCGCCTAAAACCAGGGAGTACGGATCGGAGGTTAGGGATGAGTTACCCCAGGCCTTGGCGGAGTTGTGTGTTTTTATGCGGAACCGAGCCGTTCGCTCGCTCGTATTAAACCCACAAGGAGTCCTGCGCCTATGTTCTGCCTTGTTCAACGACCTTTCGGCCTGTTTGCGGCACTTCTCATCTTCCACTGCGGCCTCTTCCTTCACGCGCAGGCACCCATCCTGGAAGAACCCAACTACACGCCGACGCTGACCTTCGATGTTGCCACCATTCGCCTTGCACCGCCCCCGGATGCCAACTTCCACGTGACCATCTCCAGTCCGCCTCACTCCAGCCGTTTCGAAGCCACGAACTTTCCAATCAAGGCCCTCCTCCAGGTTGCTTACGGCTTCGATGCTCCGCTTGTCGACGCTCCGGACTGGGTCTCCGACACGTTCTATAACATCCAGGCGCGCTCGGATGAAGTCGCTGACGCCAGGCTCGCCAAGCTTACCGATAACCAGGTCCGGCTGGAAAAGAGGAATGCGATTCGCGTGTTGCTCGCCGAGCGCCTGGGCCTGAAGGCGCATCTTGAAACCCGCAGTAGCTCCGTCTATCACCTCGTCGTGGGCAAAGGCGGCGTCAAGATGGAGGCGGCGCCCGCGCCTCCGCAACCCGCCAATGGAGAAGCTCCGACCCTGCCGCCACCTGCCAACATCCAGGCCCACGGCTCGCGCCATGGCCTCGAGTTGGTCGGATCGAATGCTTCATTGCGGACCATTACCGGCGCTCTTAGTTCCATCGTTGAAGCGCCCGTCGTTGACAAGACCGGTCTCACCGGCGCCTACAATTACACGCTTCAGTTTGGTCGCGAATGGTCCGCGCGCGACCCGGACGGCTGGCCCTCGATTTTCACTGCGGTTCAGGAGCAGCTTGGCCTCAAGCTGGAAGCTATACACGAGTCCGTGCCCAACCTTGTGGTCGACCACATTACCAAGCCCACGGAAAACTGATTCCCGTGCTGAATGCTGGTGGATCGCCCAGGTCTCGGGGCCTGAATTGATCCTCAAAAGCTGGGTGCTCCAGGGCCGGCGGCCCCAGGGACCGATCTTCGTCCGTGGGCGCCTCGGATTTGGACTCCAGGAAGACCAAATACCCGCTTTCCGCCCGACCCGCAACCGGCGGGTTGCCCAAGTCCCGCTTTTGGGACCTGGGAGATGAATCCCACCCAGCCACAGATTACTCCCCGAAAACGTCCAAGTCGCCCGCAGAAAACCCCAGACTCCCCAAGCCGCTATAGCTCTATTCCTCCCGCGATTCCTACCCTTTACAGCCTTTACAGCCTTTGCACATAATTAACCCCAATGGGCGCACAATCGAGTAATCGAGGGCCTCTCTCTATGGCAATTTTGGGCCGAAAAGCGGCCGAAAAGAGGCCCAAAAGGTGCCGAAGAAGGAGCCGAAACCCACCCCTATCCTCCCCCTCCCCCATTTTCAGCCTAACCAACAGAAAATAAAGATGTTACACTGTAAACCGTCGAATGGGCCTATTGAAAACAAACGACTTGGGTCCGTCTAAGCCCCGGGAAAACTGCAAAACACCGCCTGCACCTGGAGAGTTCTGGCCCTCACGCCAAATCCGCCGAGGCGCGAATCGAATCGCAGGCAGACAAACTCCAAGCCGCCGGACGCATAGCCGGAACCTGACTGTTACTTTCTACTCAAACTCCCCGGCTTACCCGGAAATTGGCTCCAGCTAGCTCTTCATCACCGATGCGCAGCGTCGCTTGGCTCCCCGATTGCGACCGGTGCCTCAGTCGGCGCGCGCAAGGTAAGTACCGGGCAACGCGCATGGGCCAGAACCTTGTAGATGGTGCGGTCGCGGGTGAAGTTCTCAAAGACGTAGCTCTCGGTGGCTCCCAGAACAATAAGGCTGGCATGGCTCTCCGCAGCCTGCGCCAGAATCTCGATGGGCGGATTTCCATGCACCACATGGGTATCGATGGCCGTGCAGCATACCGATGCCGTCTCGGCGGCCAGAACCCGCAATTGGTGGAAGGCGGCATCGTCGAGGCTGGCAGCCTGGCTGTTGCCGCCTGCGCCCGCGCTTCCCGGATCGCCCAGCGGTGGCAGCACATGCAGCAGCACCAGTCTGGCGGCCTGGCGAAGCGCTACCTGGCAGGCCAGCCGCGTGCTGGGAAGCGCGCTCTTGGTCAGCGTCGTGGCATGAAGAACCACAGGCGTCAGATTCTCGCGGTTCAGATAGGCCTCGGGGCCGATTGTCATCACCGGCAGGTCCACCGAGCGGAGCAGTTGCGCCGCTACCGAACCCATGAGAAGCTTGCCCAGCCGGCTCCGGCTCCGGGTGCCAAGCACCAGCAGGTCCACATGGAACTGCCGGATGACGACACCAACCTGCTGAGCGGGATTTCCCTCGCGTACCAGCGCATCGCAGCGGATCTTCCGGCTGCGGGCCCGCTCGCACCAGGGCTCCAGCACATGCGTGGCGTTGTCGAAGCTCATCCCCTGGTCGTAATAAGGCGTTCCCGCCACATCCACCGCCATGGCTCCGGTCGAGGGCACCACGTGGAGCAGGAAGAGCCGGGCCGAGGCCTCCTCGGCCTGCTGCAGGGCAAACGGCATCAGCCGGTCCAGATCCGACAAATCGGTGGCGACGAGAATGGCGGCCGGATGAATCCAGCGATCCCGGGAGGAATCCAGCATGGAAGTCACCTCATGGCATGACAGCTTCTCACCCTTGCCGGGGCGGCGATGTGCCCCGAAACACCTCGCCCCGTGATTTGACTCACAATGAAACAGAGTTGCCCCGCAGAGAGCACCAACCCCAGAGAATTAACATTTCCGGGCAGTTACCCGATAATGGGGTCAGGGATCGGGAACCGAAAGGAAACCACCCGTCGGAGATTGGTTCATGCGGGCTCGAGTCGATAAAGAATGTGTCATCAAGGCAAATCGGCAGTTCTGGGAGCAAATGCTGGCTATGACCCTGGAGCCCACGCCGATTCCCGAGGATTTTCGGGCCGAGCCGGGACACCTGTTTGGCAGTGTCGACCTTTCCGGCGACTGGAAAGGGCGCATTGAAGTGCGCATGGCCGGCGGCCTCGCCTACGAGGCCACGGCGGCCATGATGATGCAGCCGCTGGAGACCGTCGTGGAAGCCGACGCCCTGGACGCCACCAAGGAGATCGCCAACATGATCGCCGGAGTGATCAAGTCGTCGCTGCCTCGCCCCTGCGCCATGACCGTCCCGGAGTCTGCGGTCGAGACCGTGCTGTTTCGCGGCCAGCCGCCCCAGGAAGATTCGCTCGTGGTCACCTTTCGCCACACCACCGGCGACCTCTTCGTTCGGGTCTGGGAAGAGGAATGTTTGCAGTAGGCGCGCTTCTCCAGCTTCAGCACCAAATTCTTCCCCGACCAACCTGGCCTATCCAGACTAAGGATTCCGCCGCCCCATCGAAGCATCTCGTTCAAGAGCGCACCGGCATCCGGGATGTGCGCGGAGCATTGCGGATTCCGTCGGCCCCCAAAATCGAGCCGTTCTCATGAATTTTTTATTGATTCCTTATTCAACATGATTCATGCTTGAGGTTAGAACAAAATCCACTTGTCGAGTCAGGCCATCAGGTGTCCCAGGGAGTAAGGTACTCCACAGGGCCGTGAGAGGTCGTTTATCTGTTACCCATATCACGTCTTCCTTCCCCGGAGGCGCAAAACAGGCTGTCTCTTGCAGTTTCTGGAGGAATAGGCGCAATGGTACATAGAAGTTTCAGAGGTGTATTCGTTTTCTTGTTGCTTGGCCTCGGCGTGCTCCTGGCACTGCCCGGGACCGGCTTTTCCCAGACCTTTCGCGGCGGCATCGGCGGAACCATCACCGACAGCACCGGCGCCGCCATACCCGGAGCGCAGGTAAAGATCGCCAGCCCCGGCACCGGGCTCTCCCGCACCGTTGTCACCAACGATCTCGGCGGGTTCCTGGCCACGGAACTGCCTCTCGGCACCTATAGCATCACAGTCGAGAAGGCTGGCTTCCGCACCACCACGATGACCAACATTCCCGTCAACGTAGGCTCCCCTGCGCGCGCCGATGCCAGGCTCGCCACTGGCATGGTCCAGGAAGTGGTCGAGGTCACCGCCGACGTGCCCCTGGTTGAGACCAACACCAACACCACGGGCGGCACCATTGAAGCGCTCGAGGCCACCGAGTTGCCGGTCAACGGCGGCGACTATACCAAGCTCCTGGAACTCGTACCGGGCGCCAGCAGCGATCCGGTGGGATCGACCGAGTCGGCCGGCTCCTATGGCTTGTTCAGCCTCAACGGCAACCGCGGCCGCTCCAATAACTACCTGCTCGACGGCACCGACATGAACGACGGCTACCGCAACCTGCCGTCGGTCAATCAGGCCGGCGTCTGGGGCGCTCCCTCCACCATTCTTCCCGTGGACGCATTGGCGGAGATTCCCGTCACCGGCAGCCCCGAGGCCGAATTCGGCCGCAGCGCCGGCGCCACGGTCAATATCGTCACCAAGAGCGGCTCCAACCAGATCCATGGCAGCGCGTTTGAGTACTTCCGCAACGACTCGCTGACCGCCCGCAACTACTTCAACACCGCCGCCCAGCCCAAGAACTCGTTTCTGAACCATCAATTCGGAGGCCTGTTCGACGGCCCCATCGTGAAGGACTCTTCGTTCTTCACACTTTCCTATGAAGGACAGAGAGAGAGCGGCGGCCTGCCTCAACTGGGCACAGTGCCCACGCTGAACGACATCGCTGCCAATACGCCCGCGGGCGGAATCAATCCGGTGATTGCCAGCCTGCTTGCCAGCAATCCGTGGGGCGTCCTGCCCCAGTCCAACGGCAGCGAGACATTCACCACGCCCTTCAGCAATAACAGCGACAACCTCATTGCCAAGGTCGATCAGCATCTCAAGCTGTTCAGCCCCGGCGACCTGCTCACCGCGCGCTACTTCTATGCCCACGGCATGCAGAGCTTCCCCCTGGGAATGCTCTACACCGGCAGCAGCGCACCGGGCTACAACACCTCTACGCCGACCCACGTCAACATCCTCTCGCTCTCCTATACCTCGATTCCCAAGACCAACCTCATCTTCGAGCTGCGCGGAGGCTATAACCGCTTCCTGCAGCAGTTTCTGCCTCAGGACATCGGCCTGAACCCCAACACAGCCTTCGGCCTCGACACCCTGCCGCCGGGCTTCTCCCCGCGCGACCTGGGCTTGCCGACCATGGTGGTGGGTTCCTACAGCCCCATTGGCGCCACCGGAAGCGACTCGCGCGGCCGCGTCGATACCAACTACCAGCTCTTCGGCAATGTCTCCTATACCAAGGGCCGGCATAACTTCAAGGCCGGGTCCGAGTGGCGCCGCACCTTCATCGACAGCTTCATCGATTCAGGACATCGCGGCAAACTTACTTTCAACAACTTGCCCGATTTCCTTTCCGGCACCATCGACGGCGGCAATTCCGCCGAAGGCGAAGGCACCCGCTACTCCTATCAGAACGGCGGCGGAGCCTACCTGCTGGATTCCTGGCACCTGAGCAGCAAAATCACCGCCAATTATGGAATCCGATGGGATTACTTCGGCGTGGTCGGTGCGGAGAACAACGCCTTCAGCATCTTCGACGTCAAGACCGGCGGACTCGAAACGGTCGGCGCTCCAGGCGGGCCCTCTTCGCTCTATCCCAAAGACAAGACCGACTTCGCGCCGCGCCTGAGCCTGGCCGACGATGTGTTTGGCAACGGCAAACTGGTGATCCGGACCGGCGTCGGCGTCTACTATGACGGCGCTTCACAAGACTTTTTCGTCGGCAACCAGCCCTGGAACACCAACCCCGCCGAAGCCGGGCCGGCCTTCAACGGCATCGGCTTCGCCACCTCGGTGGCACCGACGATTCAGTCCGGTGTGCCAATCTTTGGCAGCTACCAGCCCAACAGCGTTTTCACCGTGGAGCAGCATCTGGTCACGCCGCGCTACACCTCCTATAACCTCAACCTCGAGTCGCAGCTTGCCAAGTCGGTCGCCCTCCAACTCGGCTACGTCGGTTCGCAAGGACGTCACCTGTACCACTTCCGCGATCTCAATCAGGTCAACAACGTGGCGGGCAGCGTCGATAGCTGCGGCAATGGCCAGACCATCGCCTACGGCCAGCAGTGCTTCTCGCAATACGAGACCGGGCCCTACGCCGGTACGTCTCTCTACTACATCAACCAGATCGAAACCAGCTCCATCTCCAACTACAATTCGCTGCAAGCCACGCTTAAGGTGCAGAACTGGCACAATGTGACGTCCACCCTGAATTACACGTGGTCGCACTCCATCGACACCGCCAGCGACGGCCTCGATTTTGTTCCCAACGCCGCGCAGCCTGACAACAGCTTCAATCCTCACGCCGAGCGTGCCAGTTCCAACTTCGACGTGCGGCAGCGCGTGCAGTGGTACTGGACCCTCAACGCGCCCAAGTTCAACCACGCCCAGAAGATCGCCAACGGATGGGCGCTGGACGGCATGTTCAACTTCGCCACCGGCCAGCCCTACACGGTCAACTTCATCTATGAAGGCGATTTGAACGGCACCGGAGAGTGGTTCGGACGGCCGGACATCGTCAGCAATCCATACGCAGGCGCCAGCGGAATCAACCTGTTGAATACCGCCGCATTTGCCGCGCCCTGCACCGTCGACGGTTCAGGAAACTGCGTCAGCGGATGGCATCCCGGCAACGAAGGCCGCAACGCCTTCAATGCTCCCAACTACACCAACTTCGACTTCTCGCTCACCAAAACCTCGCACCTGACGGAAAAGGTGGCAATGGAACTTCGCACCGATTTCTTCAACGTTCTGAATCACCCGAACTTCACGAACCCGCTGCTCCCAGGATTTGGCGTCGACTTCTTGAACACCGGCGGTTCGCCCTTTATCCAGACCACGGCCACTCCGGATGTGGGCAGCGGCAACCCGTACCTGGGCGGCGGCGGCCCGCGCAGCATGCAATTGGCGATGCACCTCACGTTCTAAGTTCCCTGTAAACCAAGTTCCTACTGAATGCCAACGGCGCCCGGAGAGATCCGGGCGCCGTTGGCTTTTTGAGCCGGAAACGCCGTCGCGTGCGTTGGATTCAATTGAATTCTTCAAATTGGCGACGATACACTCTGAATCAGGCCATTTGCGCGGCCCTTTCCTTCGAGGAGATTCAGCCTATGACCGATTGGTTTGCGCGACCCATCCTGCACGTCTCGGACGTCGAAGCGTCGATTCGCTTTTACGTCGACCTGCTTGGCTTCACGTGCCTCTGGCGCTACGACGAGGAAGGCAGAGCGCGCGTGGCACAAGTCGACCGGCAGGGCTGCGCTCTCATCCTGGCCGACAATCTCGACCCGGAGAAGACTGGCAAAGGGGTGATGTTCATCTCATTAAACGCCGAGCCGAAGACACAGGTTGCCGCGTTGGACGCGCTGCATGCGGAACTTGCGGACAAAGGCGTTCCAGTCAAGGAGGGTTCATGGGGCTATCGACTCCTGGTGGTCGACGATCTTGACGGCAATCAGCTCTTCTTCAACTATCCGAGCGAGGCTCAATCCCCCAAGACTGCTGAAGATGAAGGGACCGTTTGAGTGTTGCTGTCGAATCATCAGGCAAAGCGATGGTTTGGACAGCCTGGGTCCTGACCCGGTGACTTGGCGCACGCGAAATTTCCGCATTGGTGCCGATACGACCGGAGGCAATCTCTGCGCCGTTGTAGCCTATGAACGTGACCTCCAAACTTGAGAACATTAACATCGCCCGTAATCCAGACCGCCAGTATCGACTCGGCACTGTTCCAACTCTTGAAGAGGTTCCTGCGAGTCTTGAATCGTGCTCCCCTCACTTCATCCTCCTATTGGCCCTTGACGCCTCATCGATTGAAGATGAACGCGTCAGTTCAGTCGCCAAAGCACTTCTATTACGCGGACTCGCGGGCCTTTCCGTCTGGGGACCCGACTGTTCAAGGGTTCACGATCTCTTCGACCTCGAGCGTGATCCAGATGAGACTGATGAACGCGTGGTGGTGACCACATGGCACGCCGATGAGCCGCTTTCGGAGGCTGTCCGCTATTTCGATCTCTGCGCTTACCCGTCGACGGATTTTGAACGTGACTGTTCCGATTGGGTCGCGATTGCTGTCGGCGATCAGTGTTGGGAGGAAGGGATGCGCACAGCTTTAATCAGCGGCTTTGACGGGACGTGCTGAACATTCCGGCCGGTTAACCTCCTACGCGGAAGTCTGCCAGGTTTTCGCCGGTGAGCTGTCGGCGAGATCTGGACGGGCCGGCGGCGAAGAATCCTCGAAGGTCGCAGCAAACCACCCTATCCACCCGTCGGCACCTCTTCACAAAATTCTTGATTGAATCTTTATTGGTTTTCTAAGTAATGTGGGATATGGAAGTACACTTGCGCACATTCCATCCTTCTGCGGCAAAACCGGGGTTCCCAAGCCCTTCGGCGTCCGTGCAAGGTCGGTGCTCCCCGATGGCCAATGGGCCTTCATCCCACGGCCGCGCGTCAGGGCGAGCCAGGTTTTGCGTTCATCACCCCAAGAAAAAATGAGCACCCGTACGTCGCTGAGCTCCCGCTCTGTGTAGTCCTTTCTGTTTTTCGCGGGCGCAGAATACGACATCTCAACCCCTATTCCCCTGGAGGTTCGGTGCAATGGTCAAACAAGCAACTCGAAGTGTCCTTCTTGCTCTGCTGGTAGCGTCTGCCTTGCTACTCGTGGCGCCGGCAACCGGCGTCGGCCAGACGTTTCGCGGCGGCATCAACGGAACGGTCACCGATGCATCCGGAGCGGTCATACCCGATGCCCAGGTGACGGCAGTGGAAGTAGCCACCAATACCACCTATAAAACCGTCAGTTCCAGCGCCGGTGAATTTGTCTTTTCCAACCTGCCCCTGGGCAGTTACACGGTGACCGTCTCCGCCACAGGCTTCTCCACGCAGAAGGTCAACAAGCTCACCATCGCCGCCGGCTCCACTTACACGCTGCCCGTCAAGCTCGTCGTGGCCGCAACCGCGCAAACCGTTGAAGTCTCGGCCGATGCCCTGAGCCTGGACACGGAAACCGATACCCAATCCACAATCTTGCCCGAAGCGGTAGTGCAGAACATTCCCAACAGCGGGCGCGACTTTACCCAGATGCTGTCGCAGACCACCGGATTTGCCGGCCTGTCGACCGGCGGCGGCGCCGGGCTGGCCAGCGTCAACGGATCGCGCTCCAACTCCGTCAACTGGCAGATCGAGGGTACTGACAACAACGATCTCTGGTGGAACATCCCGGCCGTCAACCAGGGCGGCGTCTCGGCCATCGCCGGCGTCATTCTGCCCGTGGATGCCATCGAAAACTTCAACTTCGTGACCACCGGTTCCACCACCACAGGCCGCAACTCCGGCGGCACCGCCAACCTGGTCATCAAGTCCGGCACAAACCAGTTGCACGGCACCGCCTACTACTTCAACCACAACGAGTTCTTCGAAGCCACCAATCCATTCCTCACCAATAAATCCATCTCCCGCAACCAGCACTATGGCTTCTCGGCCGGTGGCCCTATCTGGAAGGACAAGACCTTCTTCTTCATCGGGGGAGAGCACCAGGGATTCACCATCGGCGCCGCAGGCGGGTCGACCGAGCCCACGTATCAATATGTTCAGGATGCCGAGAACCTGGTCCTGAAACCCTATGGCGTTCCGGTCAACCAGGTGGCGCTCAACCTGCTCTACGGCAACGGAACGCTGCCCGGCCTGTGGCCCACTGCCGTGGTGGGGCAGTCCGCTCCCATTGCCTCAATGGATACGCCCGGCAACTACCGCAACAACGCCAACCTTACCGGCCACAGCTTCAACGGCATCGTCAAGCTCGACGAGAACCTGACCGAAAAGGATCACCTCTCAGCACGGTGGTTTGTGGGCCAGGGCACGCAAACCGCTCCCACTTCCTCGCAATTGGCGTATTACTTTGAGAACGCGCCCATCCACGTGGACAACTTCTCTCTGATCTATAACCGGGTGCTTACTTCTTCGATCAGCAACCAGCTTTCGGCCGGCGTGAGCTACTTCAATCAGGTGTTTGCCGATGCCGATACCGCTTTCAATCCCGTCGGCTTGGGGCTCAACACCGGGGTCACCGCCAGCGACCTGGCCGGCGCACCGCACCTGATTATTGGGCCGCCGGTCAGCGGCTCTGGGTTGAGCGGCACAGATACCGGCTTCGACCCCATCGGCGTAACGGCGCCTTCCGGTCGCAACGACATCACCGGCCATCTCGACGAAGATCTTTCATGGGTCAAGGGCGCGCACCAGATGCACTTCGGCGGCGAATTCCGCCAGGCCCAGGTAGACGATTTCTACCAGACCGGCCAGCGCGGCACCATCTACTTCGACGGCTCGCAGGGACCGTGGGGAAGCAATCCCTCCGCCTCCTGCTCCGCTTTGGCCAAGAACCCCAACGCCACCGCACTCACCGCCGATTCCAACACTCTGGAATTGGCAGACTTCCTGGCCGGCTGCTTCGATCCCGGCGCGTCCTCCATCGTCGAAGGCAATCCCAAACGCCAGGTCTTCGTCAACACCTTCTCCCTCTTCGGACAGGATCAGTGGCAGTTGACCAAGGCCTTCAGCATCAACGTGGGCGCACGCTACGACTACGAGGGCCCGGTCCACTCCCAATTCGCCAACTTGTCCATCTTCGACCCCTCGCTGCCCAGCGGCCTTGCCGTAGCCGGGCAAGACGTCTCCAGCATCTGGCCCAAATTCTGGGGCGGTTTCAGCCCGCGCGTCGGATTCGCCTATCAGGTAAGGCCCAAGACGGTGCTCCGCGCCGGATTCGGGCTTTACTACGACTCCATTTACATGAAGTCCATCCTGCAAAACAACGGCGCGCAAAATATCCCCGTCTTCGGTCCCGGCCTGAACCCGGCGGGCGTCAACGAGGTGGCCACGGCAAGCGGCATGCCCACCACCGTGCAAAACGGGCAACCCATCTTCTACTCCTTCCAGCAGGCTCTGGCCGGTGCCGGTGTGGTCAGCATCTCCACCTTCGCCCACAACTTCCGCCCGTCGTACTCCGAAAACTGGGACCTGAACCTGGAGCAGAGCTTCTCCAACTCCGTGATCTGGCAACTGGGCTATGTGGGCACCAAGGGAACCCACCTGCAAGGCCTGGAGGACATCAACCCCGAAGCGGTCAACTCCGCCAGTCTGCCCAACCCCAACGTGACCCGGCCCTACTATAGCCAGTTCCCCAACTTCGGCGTCATCGACGAGGCCACCAGCAACCTGGGCTCCAACTACAACTCGCTGCAAACCTCGCTGCGCATGCAAAGCTGGCACGGCCTGACTACTTCGCTGGGATACACCTGGTCTCACGCGCTCGATTACGAGACCGGCCTGCTGCCCTATGTGCCCCAGAACCCCCTCAACGAAGCCGCGGAGTACGGCAACTCCGACTTCGATGTCCGCAACACGCTTACCGGCTACGTGGACTATGTCGTTCCTGCCTTTTCCGGTCCCAAGCGCCTGACCAACGGATGGGAATTCAGTTCCGGCCTGTCCTTCCATGGAGGCGAGCCCTACACTGTCGACGCCAGCACCAATGTGAGCGGCAACGGCGAAAATGCCGATCGCGCCTTGCAGGTGATGTCCAACCCATCCGCCGGCGTCTCGCACGCCATCACCAATGGCGCCGTGCAGTGGTTCAGCCCCACCGCCTTCGTCGACCCTGCCTCGGGAACCTACAGCCCCACTCGCCGCGGCCAGAACTACAACCCTGGATACAAAGCGGTGGACATTGCCGTGATCAAGGCAACGCAAGTGACTGAGCGAGTAGCTGCTCAGTTCCGCGCCGACCTGTTCAATGCCTTCAACTTCACCAACCTGGCCCCGGTCGGCTTCCCGTCCACAGGCGAAGGCGGCCAGATCTTCTCCACCATTGGCCCCTACCTGGGTAATCCAACCATCGGCCCAGGCGAACCCTTCAACGCAGAGTTTGCCCTGAAGCTGATTTTCTAAAGGCAGCTATTAGCTTTTAGCTTCTAGCTATTAGCTGCGAGCCTCTAGCTCGTTTGAAGACAGGGTCGGCATTGAGGAGCGCAACCGACAGAAAACGCCCCTGGTGACAGGGGCGTTTTCTGTGCTGGTGGCTGTTCGGAAGAGTTGCAAAAGGTGGGAATTATAAACTCGCCAAGCTAAAAGCTAAAAGCTATTAGCTATTAGCTATTAGCTGTTCTTCACGCCATATGCGTGAACGGCCGCTCGGCTAACTTGGGATGCAGCGCGGGCGGCACCAGCCCGGCGGTCGAGCCGGCCATGACCTCTTGAAAAGCCTTGCGGAAAGCCAGCATCTCGTCGTGGGTGCCCACCGTGATGCGCACCTGCGTGGGCCACGCGGGCCAGATGCGGCCGATGTAGATTTCCTTTGCAGCCATGGCGGCCATGACCTCCTTGCCGGGGCGGCGCACATCGAGCATGAAACAGTTGCTCACCGACGGGGTGCAGGCATATCCATTGGATTTGAGCCACGCCACGGTGTCGCTGCGGACATCGCCGATGATCTTCTTGCGCGCGGGAACAAGGTCCTTGTCAAGCAGGCTGGCCTTGGCAGCGACAAGGGCCGTTACCGGCAGCGAGTTACTGCCGTAAGCCTGATAACTCTTGAGTAAGTCGGGACGGCCGATGGCGAAGCCCATGCGCAATCCGGCCATGCCATAGAGCTTTGAAAAAGTCCGTAGAACGATAACATCCTTGCCGTCCTTTACAAAGTCCAGCGAAGGCGTGGCGTCGCTCAGATGGATATACGCCTCGTCAATCAGCAGAATCGTGCCCTTGGGTGCGTTGGCCACGGCATACTCGATGTCGGCGCGGGGCGTAACTGTGCCCGTGGGGTTGTTGGGGTTGCAGATGTAGATCACGCCGGGGGCCGATGCGGCGGCCAGCATGGCCTTGATGTCGTGCGTGGCTGCGCCCTTGGGGTCGGCCAGCGGCACCTTGATCACGGGCGCGCCGGAGACCTGCGCGGCCCACATAGGCGCCTCGTATCCTGGATCGGCGATCACCAGAGGCTTGTCTTTGCCGGTGAATGCCAGCACCGTGAAGTGCAGCGGCTCGCTGGAGCCTGCAAAGGCCACGACCGACGCGGGATCGAGGCCTTCGATTCGGGCAAAGGTCTCGGCCAGATCCTCCTGCATGTCGAACAGGTAGCGCCCGCCTTTGGGGACAATGTCGATCACCGCCTGGCGCGCCGCTTCGCTTG
>Ga0181520_10001668_pt1 | contig 44451 bp, 35 predicted proteins | sample PEATcosm2014_Bin_29_FD_132451 | JGI IMG/M metagenome (GOLD analysis project Ga0181520, IMG submission 132451) | Peatland microbial communities from MTU Mesocosm Facility, Houghton, MI, USA - PEATcosm2014_Bin02_30_metaG | ecosystem: Environmental > Terrestrial > Soil > Wetlands > Peat | place... | reverse complement strand
TGCGGGGAGGGACGGATTCCTTGAACGTCGCCACGGCGGCAGCCGTCTTCCTCTATGCCTTGGCTTGACAGGCCGATTGGCCCCCGCCTATCGTCTAGCGGGTCGCCGCGAAAGGAATTTCAATGCATGTCGCGCTCAAGGCGCTCAAGTCGATGCGCCTCGCCCTCGTTCTCATAGCCTACATCGCTGTCACAGGGATTCTCGCCTCCCTCCTGCCCCAGGGACGCGAGTCCTCCTTCTATTATTCCATCATGCCGGCCCCGCTGGCTCGGCTTGTCCTCTTTTCCGGCTTCGACGATTTTTACGGATCCTTACCCTTCCTCATTCCGGCCCTGCTCTTCTTCGCGAACCTCGCGGCCTGCTCCGCCGATCGATTCTCGCGCGAGCTCAAGAAAGGCAAGGCGAGGAGGCATGGGCCGGACATCATCCATCTCGGGCTCATCCTCCTTCTCCTGGGAGCCGTCTTCGGACAGGTAGCCAGGCAGACTCATCCCTCCTGGCAGGGATTCGCGAGGCTCGGAAATGGAGATGCGGCGCGACTTCCCGACGGGAGGCTCCTCGTTATAAAGTCGCTCCAAAACCTGAAGTACCCCGACGGCCGCGATAAGGACTGGATCAGCACGGTGGAAGTGAGCGAGGCCGGGAAAACGCTGATATCGTCCTATGAAATCCGCGTAAACCACCCGCTTCGGATGGGTTCCTTGTCCATCTTCCAGGCTGCCTTCGGAAGCGAGCGCGTGCTCGAGCTGACGGGGCCGGCCGGTTCGGCTCGAAACCTGGCCGTCGGGGAATACATCGACGCGGCCGACGGCAGGCTTACGCTGACGTCGATCGACCCTGAAGGCGGAACCGCGATCGCGAGCGAGGAAGGCGCCGGGGGATCGAAGACGATCAGCCTCGTCGCGGGCTCCGAGATCGGGTCCTTCACCGTCGAAGGCGTCGGGGAAGCGGAGCTGTCAGGTTTACGGGTCACCTATAATCCGTTTTATCCCGTCATCCTCGCCGCCTTCGCCATCGTAGGCGTCGGTGTCTTCATTACCTTCGCACGCAAGCTGGGAGAGCTCGAAGCATGAACGCCTTGCCCACCATAGCCTTCGCCTTGATCCTCGCCTCCGCGGCGATCCAGGCTCCCTACCTGTTCCGCAAGGACGGGAAATCCGACCCGGCATCCCACTGGCTCCTCATGGCGGCCTTCCTCGCTCTTGCCGCGGTATCGATATATAGGAGCGTCGCGATCGGCTTCCCGGCCCTGACCGGGACATTCGAGTCCCTGGTGTTTTTCTCGGCCTTCATAGTCCTCCTCGCCTGGATCTACAGGACGCAGGTCAGGATAGTCTTTCTGCCGCTCGTGCAATTCGGCGCCACGATCGCCGCGGCCGCCTTCCTCGCCGTGGCGAGTTCGCCTATCGCGCCGCGCGAGATGCTGGCGCCCATACCCGCCCTCCGATCGGGCTGGCTGGTGCTTCACGTATCCCTCAGCTTTATAGGCGAATCCTTCTTCGTAGCCTCCTTCGCGGCTTCCGTCGCCTTCCTCGCGAGCAAGGACGAAAGGAAAAAGCGCGACTACGATAGGATCGCCTATGTCTCGATCGGAGCCGGCTATCCCATCTTTACCGCGGGGGCCCTCGTCTTCGGCGCGATCTGGGCCGAGCAGGCATGGGGATCCTGGTGGTCCTGGGACCCCAAGGAAATTTGGGCCCTCGTCACCTGGCTCGCCTACACGGCATACCTGCATCTGCGCCTCTTCCGGAGGCGGAAGGACTCGCTGCCGTCGATATTCGCCATCCTCGGATTCCTGTGCGCCCTCTTCACCTTTTTCGGCGTGAATTTCCTCTTGACGGGTTTGCACAGCTACTAAGCGCCCTAAAGCGCCCGCGCGGCGAGCGTCGCGACGAGGAGGATCGTCGCCGCCCATGAAAGCAGCTCCACGAAGACCAGGCAGCGGGTGAGGGCCTCGCCGGACGATGCCTTCCAGAAATCGATCTCGAGGAGGGCATCGTTCGCCTTGCCGAGGCGGCGCGTCACGATGCGCTTCATGACCGACCTGACGGCGAGGGCGAGGGCCGCGGAGAGGAAAAGGAGGACGATATCGACCGGGTCCATGATCTTTACATGATATCGCGATATCGATCGACCTGCCAGCTCATCCGGCAAATGGAACCGGGGCCGGCCCACCCACCCCGGGCTCGAGGACGAAAAGGCCGCCGGCATGCGGTTGTTCCTTCATTCCCTCGGGGCCGAGTCCTACGCTCGCCGTGGTGACATAGAGTCGATCGAGCTTGGCGCCGGAGCGGCCGGAGCCGCCGAAGGCGCAGCTCGAGGTCTTCGCGACGGGTAGCCGCACCCTCGCCGCCAGCTTCCCCGAGCGCGGATCCCATCGGCCGAGGCCCCATCCGCCCCAGAGGGCCACCCAGAGCAGGCCCTCATCGTCGATCGTCATGCCGTCGGGCATGCCCATCGATTTCGGCACCTCGACGACCGTCCGCCGATTGGAGACGCTGCCGGTCGCGACGTCGAAATCGAAGGCGTCGATTCGCCTCGTCGGGGTATCGATGTAATACATGGTCCTGTCGTCGGCGCCGAAGGCGATGCCGTTCGAGATACCGACGCCTCCGATCATCCGCCGGCATTCGAGGTCGGGATCGAGCCTGTATAGGGAGCCCGTCGTCTCCTTTTCGGCGTTGTCCATCGTGCCCGCCCAGAGGCGTCCCCGCGAGTCGCATTTCCCGTCGTTGAATCGGTTGCCGGCCAGGTCGGATTCGGGATCGAGGATCTTCGAGCCGATCCCGGTCTCGGGATCGAGGAACTCGAAACCGTTCTCCATGGCCAAGAGGAGGCCTCCCGACTCCCGACCGACCACCGTCCCGGGCATGCTCCCCAGCTCGAGGCGTCTGTCGCTTCCCGCGGCCGGATCGAATATATGGAGACTCTTCCCCTTGATATCCAGCCAATAGAGCAGCCGCCGGACTGAATCCCACCAGGGACCCTCGCCGATTATCGCGCGCGCGTCAAGCAGAAGCTCGGCATCGATCGTCCGCGTCTCCATCCGCCGAGTATACATTCTTCTTCGCCGTTGACCATCGTCTCCCGGGCAATTAACCTGGGCGAGCGGCGCGCGAGGAGGATCGATGGGAAACGCCATAGAGATAGAGGAAGCGACGGTGATCCGCGGGGGGGCGACGATACTGAGCCGGATCAGCCTGACGCTCAAGGAGGGCGAGCATGCCTGCATCCTCGGGCCCAACGGCTCGGGGAAATCCACGATCGTCAAGATGATATCCGGCGATCTTTCGCCGCTTTATCGCGAGCCGGCCGCGATAAGGCTCTTCGGGCAGGAGCGCTGGGAGCTCTTTTCCCTTCGGGCGCGCCTCGGGATAATATCGAGCGATCTGCAAACGGCTCAGGCCGGAGACGAAAGCGCCCTCGAGACGATACTTTCGGGATTCTTCGGCGGGATCGGAATTCCGCTCCGCGCCGACGCCACTCCCGCCATGATAGCGAAGGCCGGGGAAGCCGCGCGGCTTCTCGACGTGGCCGCCCTCCTGGGCAGGAGAGCCTGCGAGCTCTCGTCGGGCGAGATGCGCCGTGTCCTGGTCGCCCGTGCCCTCGTTCACGATCCGGAGATGCTTCTCCTGGACGAGCCCTACGGCTCCCTCGACATCGGCGCCCGGGCGCGCTTCGCCGCATGCCTGCGCGACCTGGCCGCCCGAGGCCATTCGATAATACTGGTCACTCACGAGCTCGCGGAGATAACGCCCGAGATCGATCGCGTAGTCCTGGTCAAGGACGGCCGCATCGTGGCGGACGGGCCCAAGCGAAAGCTCCTGCGATCTGAGACGATTTCCGCCTTGTTCGGCATCCCCATCCGCGTGGCGCTCGAGAGAGGGCAATACCATGCCCATCCGCTGACGTAGCGCTTGCGCCGGCCGGGCCGGCGGGGGCGCCTCATCCGCCCTTTTTCTCGATCTTGGCCCAGGTATCGCGCAAGGAAACCGTGCGATTGAACACGAGCGACCCCGGCCTCGAGTCGGGGTCGCAGCAGAAATAGCCCAGGCGCTCGAACTGAAAGCGATCCCCCGGCTTCGCTTGGGCGAGACTCGGCTCGCCCAGGGCGCCGGCGACTCTCTCGAGCGATCCGGAGTTGACGGTGGCGACCCAATCGACGCCGGACGCGACGTCCATGGGACGCTCGGAGAGGAAGAGATGGTCGTAGAGGCGGGCTTCGAATGCCAGGGCGTGAAGCGCCGACACCCAGTGGATGGTGCCCTTGACCTTGCGGTTGTCCGGGGCGTCGCCGCCCCTGGTCGCCGGATCGTAGCTGCAACGCACTTCCGAGACCTCCCCCGTAGAGGCATCCTTGGTGAAGCCCGTGCAGGTGACGATATAGCCGTAGCGGAGCCTGACCATGTTGCCGGGGAAGAGGCGGAAATACTTGGGCGGCGGGTTTTCCGCGAAGTCGTCGCGCTCGATGTACAGGACCTTCGCGAAGGGGATCTTGCGCGTTCCGCGAGCGGGTTCCTCGGGGTTGTTCACCGCCTCGAGCTCCTCGACCTCCCCCTCCGGCCAGTTCTCTACGACGAGCCTGAGCGGCCTGAGCACGGCCATCGCCCTGTCCGCGCTCTTGTTGAGCTCCTCTCGGATGCAGTGCTCGAGGAGCTGCACGTCGACGAGGGAATCGGTCTTGGCGACGCCTATGCGCGACATGAAGTCCCTGATCGACGCCGCTGTGTATCCCCTCCTTCTCAGCCCCGACAGAGTGGGCATCCGGGGATCGTCCCATCCCGAGACGTAGCCCTCCTGCACGAGCCTGAGGAGCCAACGCTTCGAAAGCACGAAGTGCGAGATATTGAGGCGGGCGAATTCGATCTGCCTGGAGGGAAAGACCTCGGCCTCGCGGATGAACCATTCGTAGAGGGGCCGGTGGATTTCGTACTCGAGGGAGCAGAGCGAGTGGGTCACGCCCTCGATCGCGTCCGACAGCGGATGCTGGAAATCGTACATGGGATAGATGCACCAGGTCGTCCCGGTCCGGTAGTGGGGCTCGCGCCGGATGCGATACATGACCGGATCGCGCATGAGGAGATTCGGGTGGGCCATGTCGATCTTGGCGCGGAGGGTCTTGGATCCGTCGGCGAACTCCCCCGCCCGCATCCGCGCGAAGAGGTCGAGATTCTCCTCGACGCCTCGGCTTCGCCAGGGACTGTCCCTGCCCGGGGGAGTCAGGGTGATGTTGTTCCTGTCGGGGACATTGGTGCCCCTGTACTCGCGCATTTCCTCTTCGTCGAGGTCGTCCACGTACGCGTGACCCTTGCGGACAATCTTGACGGCGAGGTCGTACAGGCTCTCGTAGTAGTCCGAGGCGTAGTACTCCCGATCTTTCCAATCGTAGCCGAGCCAGGCTATATCCTTCTTGATCGCCTCGACGTAGGACATGTCCTCCTTCTCGGGATTCGTATCGTCGAAGCGGAGGTTGCACAGCCCTCCGAACTGCTCGGCGACGCCGAAGTCGATGCTGAGGGCCTTGGCGTGGCCGATATGGAGCCAACCGTTGGGCTCGGGCGGATAGCGCGTGATGACGCGGGCGGCGCGGCCGCTCGCGAGGTCCTCGGCCACCGCCTCGCGGATGAAATCGCTCGTCTCGGTCGCTAATATGGGCGCTGAGGGCTTGTCGATCATTGCGGGGACTCCTTGACCGCGCTTCAGAGGCGCGGCGCCGCCACTATGCCGCGAAGGGCCGAGAGAGGTCAAGCTCGAGCCGGAGCTCCGGCCGAGGCACCGGTCAGCCGGCGAGAGCCTCGAGAGCCCGCGCGATCCGCTCCGAAGCCTTCGGTATCCCGATAAGCCGGATCGACTCGAAGAGGGGCGGGCTCACGCGAGAGCCCGTGACCGCTACCCGAAGGGGCATCATCAGGTCGCCGAATTTGGCGCCCAAGCGCTCCGCCTCGGCCCGATACCTGGCTTCCACGGATTCCAGGTCGGATAGGTCGCCGGCGGACAGCAGGGCGCCCGCCGCGGCCAGGAGCTCCGCGGTCCTCGCCTTGTCGAGCTTCTTGGGCATGAATTCCTCGGGCGCGGGGAGGGGCGGCTCCTCGAACAGGTAGCGCATCATGATCGGCGCGTCGGAAAGGAAGCGGAGGCGCTCCTTGACCAGAGGCATCGCGCCGAGGACCAAGGCCGAGACATCCGCCGGCGGTTCCTCGCCCACGACTCCGGCCTGCTCGAGGTAGGGCATGACGAGATCGCGGAGCTCGGCGTCGGACTTCATGCGGATATACTGCCCGTTGTACCATTCGAGCTTCTGGTAATCGAAGATGGCCGGCGACTTGTTGAGGCGCTCGATCCTGAAGAGCCGCTCGAGGTCGGAAAGGGGAAAGAGATCGCGCCCGTCCTCGAAGGAGCAGCCGAGCTGGGACACGTAGTTGATCAAGGCCTCGGGGAGGTATCCCGCTCTTCGGAACTCGTCGATCGCGGTCGCTCCGTGGCGCTTCGAGAGCTTATGGCCGTCCGGCCCGTGGACCATGGGAAGATGGACGAGCTCGGGCGGCTCCCAGCCGAAGGCCGCGTACATGATCATGTGCAGGGGGGCCGAGGGTATCCACTCCTGCGCGCGCAGGACATGCGTTATGCGCATGAGATGGTCGTCGACCACGTTCGCGAGGTGATACGTCGGAAAGCCGTCGGATTTCAGGAGGACGGGGTCGGGACTCACGTCCTCGTTCTTCCATTCGATGTCGCCGAGGAGGGCGTCGTGGAAGGCGGTCGCGCCCTCGAGGGGGATCTTGAGGCGAATGACCGCCTTCTCTCCGGCGCCGACTCGCGACGCGGCATCGGCCGGGTCGATCGTCCGGCAGCGCCGATCGTAGCCCATGTCCGAAGTCTCCGAGCCCTCCTGCTCGGCCCGTACCGCGGCGAGGCGGTCCTCGCCGCAAAAGCAGTAATACGCCGCGCCGGCGTCGACGAGTTCCTTGGCGCGAGCCTGGTAAAGCGGAAAGCGCTCGGACTGGACATAGGGCCCATAGGGACCGCCGACGTCCGGGCCCTCGTCCCAGTAGAAGCCCAGCCATTTGAAGGTATCGTAGAGGTTCTTAACGTAGCCGTCCGAGAATCGCGTCCTGTCCGTGTCCTCGAGGCGGAGGATGAAGGTCCCGCCTTGCGCGCGCGCGAAGAGGTAATTGACGAGGGCCGTCCTGACGCTGCCTATGTGCTGAAGGCCCGTAGGCGATGGGGCATAGCGGACTCTGACCTGCATCGGAGGAGTATATCGGCCGCCGGCGCGAGGGGTCAAGGCAAGCCGCGGGAGAGAAGCGAAACGTATTGGGAGAGGGCCAGGGCGGCCACGCCCATCGCTCCGACTACGACGTAGGCGAGGATGCCGAAAGCCCGCGGCCTGAAGCGACGGGCCGCGGCCATCGCCGCCGAGATGAGTATGCCGAAGCCGGAGGAGACGATGATCCCGAGCGAGGAGACCCGGACGATGGAAAGGAGCATCGCCTGCGTCTCGTCCAGGAAGGCGCTTTCCGAGCCGACGACCCAGAAGTACAGCGATATCGAGCAGACCACCGCGAGGAAGATCGTCGCTCGCTTGACGAGGATCACGAGAAAAGGCTTATCCGCGTCCATACTGGCGTCTCCCGATAATATCGACTACAATCTCGGCCTATCGCGATCGCGATCGCGGATCGATGGGCGACCGGCGAGGGCAGGGCAATGATGGAATACTTGTTCAACTTCGACAAGCTCGATTACCTCAGGGGAAGCAAGCCGGAGGGCTGCATCCTCTGCCTCGTCTCTTCCCGGTCCGACGAGGTCGAGCGCATGGTGGTCCATGAATCCCCCGCGTTCGTGGTGTCCTTGAATCTGTACCCCTATAATCCCGGGCACCTCATCGTCTTTCCGAAGCGACACGTCCTCGACGTCCGCGAGCTCACGCCGGAGGAGCGGACCGAGCTCGACGGCCTCGTACGGGACAGTCTCGACGTGCTCGATCGGGAGATGAAGCCCGCAGGCTATAATATCGGCTATAATATGGGATTGTCCGCGGGGGCGAGCATCGAGCACCTCCATTTGCACATCATCCCGCGCTATCCTCGGGAAATCGGGATCGTCGAGCTCATCTCCGGCTCCCGCGTGCTCGTGCAGCACCCTCGCGAAACGCAGGAACGCCTCAGCGCCGCTTTTCGCGGCGGCGACTAGAAGCGACGATGCCGGCATGAGGCGCTTGCCGACGAATGCCATACGTCCGCCGAGGGAGCTCTTCGACTTCGCCCGCGCGCTGGAGCAGAGGGGCAAGAAGTGCTATCTCGTCGGGGGCGCCCTCCGAGACTATCTGCTGGGCCGCGAAGCCAGCGACTTCGACGTCGCCAGCGACGCCTCCCCGGAGGAGATCCTCCGCGCCTTCAAGAGAGTCGTCCCCACCGGAATCAGGCATGGGACCGTCACCGTCTTCTTCGGCGACCTCGAGATCGAGGTCACAACCTTCAGGACCGAATCGTCGTATGAAGACGGGCGGCACCCCGACAGCGTCGAATTCGCCTCCACGATCGAGGAGGACCTCGCGAGACGCGATTTCACCGTCAATGCGATGGCTTTCGACATGTCGTCCAGGATCCTCCTCGATCCTCACGGGGGCCGCGAGGACCTCGCCCGCGGCCTGATTCGCGCGGTGGGCGACCCGCTGGCGCGCTTTCGCGAGGATGGGCTGAGGCCCCTCCGCGCGATCCGCTTCGCGTCCCAGCTCGGCTTCGATATCGACCCTGCGACCTCGGCCGCGATCCGGCCCTCCATCGACAGGTTCCGCATGGTCTCCGCCGAGAGGGTCCGCGACGAGCTGCAGAAGATACTTCTTTCGCCCCTCCCCTCGCGGGGGCTCAGGCTCCTCGAGGAGACGGGACTATTGGCGGAGATCTCGCCCGAGCTTTCCGCCTGCCGAGGCGTGGAGCAGCGGGGAATGCACGTCTACGACGTCCTCGATCATCTCTACGCCTGCGTCGACGCGGCGGCCCCGGAACTCGTGCTGAGGCTGGCCGCCCTGCTCCACGATATCGGCAAGCCCGAGGCCAAGGCGGAAAGGCCCGGAGAGGAGCCCAGCTTCCATCGCCACGAGGAATTCTCGGGCCGCGACGCGGAGACCTTCATGAAGCGGATGCGATTCCCGAACGCGGTGGCGGAAGAGGTCGCGCACCTCGTGCGCTGCCATATGTTCTCGTACGACGAGTCGTGGAGCGACGCGGCGGTGAGGCGCTTCCTGGCCCGCGTGGGAACCGGCTCCCTGGACAGGCTTTTCGCGTTGCGCATCGCCGACGGGACGGCCATAGTCGGCCATCCGGTGGACGGACGCAGCCTCGATCCCTTGCGCGATCGGATTGCGGGCGTGCTCGCGGCGCGCGAGGCCTTCGGCCTATCCGACCTCTCCATAAAGGGAGGGGACCTCGTCGCGATAGGCGTCCCTCCGGGGCCGGGGATGGGCGCGATGCTGAAGGAGCTTCTCGAGACGGTCATCGACGACCCGAGCCTGAACGAGCGCGAGCGCCTGCTCGAAATAGCGAGGAGGCTCAAGCCGAAATACGGGTATTGATTCGCGCGCGGGACTCATACCCCGCGGCTCGCCGCGAGGTCTTCAATCGCGGGCGACTAGCTTTCGATCTTCAGCAGGCGGGCGGCCTCGAGCCCTCCTCTCTCGACTATCGCGTCGTAGGCCGCCTGGGCCGAGTTCTGCTCGGCTTCCTTCTTGTTCTTGCCGGAAAGCGGTCCATATTCGACCCCCGCGACTTCGCAGGATACCCAAAAAGTCCTGTCGTGATCGGGTCCCGTCCTCTTGGTCAGATGGTAGAGAGGATAGCTCTTGTAATACTTCTGCGCGTATTCCTGGAGCAGGGTCTTGTAATCCTTATGATGGCGGTTCTGCAGCACCTTGCCGATCTCGGGCTCGATGAGCGCGCGAACGAAGCGGAAGGCGGCATCGAAGCCCGAATCGAGGAAATAGGCTCCGATCAGGGCTTCGGCCGCGTCGGCGAGTATCGCTTTCTTCGCCCGGCCGCCCGATTGCTCCTCGCCCTTCCCGAGGAGGATGTACTCGTCGAGCTTGAGTCCCTTGGCGAGCTCGGATAGAACTTCCTCGGAGACCACGTAGCTCTTGATCCTCGCGAGCTCGCCTTCGGAGCGCTCGCCGAGCATCTCGTAGAGGGAGGACGCGGCGACCATCCCGAGAACGGCGTCGCCCAGGAACTCGAGGCGCTCGTTATTCTGGGATCGGGAAGCATCCTCGTTCCCGCATGATCGATGGGTAAAAGAAAGGTTCAGGAGCCCGAAGCTCCTGAACCTTATGCCGGCTCCTCTCTGGAAAGCCGCCAGCTGCGACCTGCGCTCGCGCGACAAGGCTCCCGCGCCTTGAGAGAACAGGTCAGTCCGCCCGCGCAGCGAGAGTCGAATTCACTTCACCTGGGATTTGATGAAATCGTAGGCGTCCTTCACGGTCTCGAACTCGTTCGCCTTCTCGTCGGGGATCGTGATGCCGAGTTCCTCTTCGATGCCGTACACGAGCTCGTAGGTGTCGAGGCTGTCGGCGCCGAGATCCTGGCGGAAACTCGCCTCGAGAGTGATCTTGTCTTCCTCTACCTCGAGCTTTTCGGCTATGATCTTCTTGATTTTGGTGAACAGCTCGTCCATGCCGCTCTCCTTATGCCTTGGATTCGGGCGTAATCACCTGTCGCCCGCGATAAAAACCGCACTTCGGGCAGACCCGGTGCAGGAGAACAGGGTTACCGCAATTCCCGCAGGTCACGAGGGTAGGGGTCGTCAGCTTCATATTGATCGACTGACGTCTCCGAGTCCTTGCCTTTGAAGTCCTGAATTTAGGTACAGCCATAGGGAAACCTCGTTCCGGGTAAAATAAAAACGCTTCGTCCTATGAGATGCGCTTCGTGGCCATTTCAAAAGACCCGAGTAACATAAACAAATGTCCCAAAGTTGTCAAGTACGAACTCCGGATATCTCGTCGCGCAAGCCGCTGGCCCCGACTTTCGCCTTTACGGCCTTGGCGACGTTAGGGGGGACCATGCTCGAGATGTCGCCGTCGAACATAGCCAATTCCTTGATAGCGCTCGAGCGAAGGACGAAGAATTTCGGATCGGTGGGAATGAATATCGTCTCCACTCCGGGGTTGAGGCCCTTGTTCATGATCGAAAGCTCGAATTCGTACGAGAAATCGGGAACGCTTCTCACCCCGCGGACCAGGACTTTGCATCCGTGGCTGCGCGCGAATTCCACTATCAGCCTGTCGCAGAGATGGACGGATACGTTGGGGTAGCCGTCCAAAAGCTCGAGGAGGAGATCGCGGCGTTCTTCGGGCGCCAGGAAGCCCGTTTTTTGGCGGTTGACTGCGACGACGACCAAGAGCTCGTCGAACAGGAGCCTCGCGCGTTCGATGATGTTGATATGCCCGAATGTGGGCGGGTCGAAGGACCCCGGAAGGACGGCCTTGATCATGGCGCAAATCTAGCCCCCCGAGGCGAGACGGGTCAAGGCCGATGGCATCCGCCTTCGGCTCTTTCCATTAAATCCCGCGGAAGCTATCATCCGACCCATGTGCAGACCCTTACTGCGGCCGGCAGTTCCGCGTTCCGCTGTCCCGCGTTCCGTAGCCCTCGCCGTCCTCTCGGCGCTGCTCATGACGCTGGCCCTGCCCAACGAGCTGTTTAAGAACGGCCTCGTGGGGCTCGGCTTTATCGCCCTGATTCCATTATATATCGCGGTCGCCGAACTTCCCGGTCCCCGATCCTCGGCCTTGGTCGTCGGCCTTTTCGGGGGCCTGCAGCATGCCATGACCAGCTTCTGGCTCTGGTTCTTCCAGGATTACAGGATATGGACTCTCGGAAGCACTACCCTCGCCTATTTCGTGGTTTATGCGGTTCTGGGCATGTATTTATGGCTATTCCTCGATCGCGGCGGGAGGGCCAGACCCCTTGCCTTCCTCATCCTATGGACCTGCTTCGAGTTTCAAAAATCGGTCGGCTTCCTCGGTTATCCCTGGGGCCTGATACCCTATTCCCTGACCGATGCCTTGCCCCTTCTCCAGATTGCGGACATTACCGGCGTCTATGGCGTCACCGCCCTCCTCGCCGCGTGCAACGCGGCATTGGCCGAGCTGATCCTCGGAATCGGCTCGATCGGGAAGACACCGCTCGGCCTTCGCGCCCGCATCGGCTATCTCTCGCTCTCGTTGATCCTCGTGGCCTGCGCCATGGGCTATGGGCTCTGGCGCATGGCGACGCCCGTTCCCTGCGTCGGCAGCCTGGACGCCGTCCTCGTGCAGCAAAATACCGACCCATGGAACGAGGGCAACGATGAGGACGCCGTGGCGACCTGCATTCGCCTCGCGAGGGAGGCTATGGCGGGCGCCCCGCGCAAGCCCGACCTGATTGTCTTCAGCGAGACCAGCCTGATGCGGCCCTATGCCGAGTCCCGCTCGTATTACGAGCAGGAGCCTTCCTCCGATCCGTTGATTCCCTTCATCCGCGAATCGGGAACATGGCTGCTTACCGGAGCGCCTGTCGTCATCGATTGGGCGACCTACGAGGCGACGAATTCCGTAATACTGGTCGACCCCCGAACTCGCCTCGTCCAAAGCTACGCGAAGATCCATCCGGTACCCTTCGCGGAGGCGATCCCATTCATGGAATATCCCTGGTTCAAGTCGTTCATGCAGAAAGTGGTGGGGATCGAGGGCGGCTGGGCGATGGGAACGAAATACGTGGTCTTCACCCTACCTGCCAAAGGCGGTCCCATCCGTTTCGGAGCTCCGATCTGCTTCGAGGACGCTTTCGCCGACGTCTGCCGCCGGTTTTCGCTCGGCGGGGCCGATCTCCTCGTCAACCTCACCAATATATCCTGGTCCAAGACCGAGAGCGCTGAAATCCAGCATTGGGCCGCCGCGCGCTTCCGCGCCATCGAGGCGAGGAAGACTCTCGTCCGTTCCACGAACGGAGGCGTTTCCTGCGTCGTCGGCCCTTATGGCCAGGTTCTCGACTCCCTCCCTCTCTTCAGAGCCGCATCCAAATTCGTCGAAGTCCCGATCTTTCGCGATAAGGATCCTACGATCTATATCCTGATGGGCGATTGGTTCGCCCATGCCGCCCTGTTACTTTCGGCGGTCTTGTCGATTATACTTATTATCGGGGAGAGGGCAGGCCGAGCTCAGGCCGGTGGGTGAAGGATCATTGCGCGGGCCGCGCGAGCTTAAGGAGGTAGTGGCATGAACTTCATCGAGCAACTCGAGGAAGAGCCTCTGTCGGAACTGGTTCGCTATCGATCCAGTACTCCCAAAGACGCCGTCGCGTTCTCGGGCACGCTGCGCAAGCACCCGAACGATCCCGACAAATGCATACTATTCGCCGAACCCTCCGGCTCGGAGCCGGCGATACTGGAATTCCGGAAGGCCGATATCAGGGCGGTGGAAGAAATGCCTTCTCTCGTAGACGAGACCGGGCATTCGCGGCCGGTGATGAGGTTGTGGATTCGCCGCGGAAGCTTGGGCGTGCGCTACGAGCCCTTCGAGGTCGACGAGCCTCTGCGTTTTCCGAGGGGCACGGGGCTCCACGACCATATGATGTCGAGCACGCGCGCCTAGCGGGATGGAATGAGCGACGGACGGACGCCCGCGGCCTCGTATTGGCATGCCGATCCTAAAACGGGCACGGTCGTCTGCGAGCTCTGCCCCCACCATTGCCGAATCGCCGAGGGCCATTCGGGAATATGCAAGGTCAGGAAGTGCGAGGGATCCGCTCTCAGCCTTCCCTATTTCGGCCTCGTCTCATCCCTCGCCGTGGACCCGATCGAGAAAAAGCCCCTTCACCATTTTCTACCGGGAAGCGAGGTCTTTTCGGCGGGTTTCGTCGGCTGCAACATGCGCTGCCCATTCTGCCAGAATTGGCGGATTTCCCAGGAGATACCCTCTTCGCTCGAGCGCTTGAGCCCCGAATCCCTCGTCGCCGCTGCCGTGCGATCGGGCGCGCCCTCGATCGCCTATACCTACTCCGAGCCGACTATCCATTTCGAATTCGTCCTCGCGTCCATGGCCTCGGCGCGGGCCGCGGGGCTGAGGAACGTGCTCGTGACCAACGGATGCCTCGAACCAGCCCCCGCTCGCGAGCTCCTGAGCCTTACCGACGCGGCTAACGTGGATCTCAAGGCTTGGTCGGCCGAAACCTACCGAAGGACCTTGGGGGGAAGCAAGGATAGGGTCCTCGAGTTCATAGGCATCGCGGCGAGCCTATGCCATCTCGAGGTGACCACCCTGGTGGTTCCCCCGTTCAGCGATTCGATCGGCGAGGTCGAGGCGATAGCGGGCTTCGTCGCCGGCTTGTCCCCGGATATTCCCCTCCACCTTTCGGCCTATCATCCGGCATGGAAGCACGAGGCCCCGCCCACCGGGGCGTCCCTTCTCTCCGAGCTCGCGCAGGCGGCGAGGGCGAGACTTCGCTACGTATACGAGGGCAATCTCTCGGGACGAAGCGCCGACACCTATTGCCCGGGCTGCGGAGGCAAGGTGATCGGCCGTACCGGCTATCGGATCGATACGCAGGGCATGGCGATCTCGGGCTCCTCCGCTCGCTGCGCTCGATGCGGGACGACGTTGCCGATAGTCGTATAAGAACGCGCTTCAAGGTAGCTTTCTCAAAACGCTTCGGCATTTTGAAATAGCGTAGCCTCACTTGACATTTCCCGAGGCTTTTGGCACTGTAGGGTCACCGATTGCACGGTGGGTGTAGCTCAGGTGGTAGAGCGCCAGACTGTGGATCTGGGTGCCGTGGGTTCAACCCCCATCACCCACCCTACGGCTGCGCCCGTTTACGGGTTCGGTCGGAAGCCCTCGAGGCTCTCGTTGCGTTCGTAGCTCAGCTGGATAGAGCGACGGACTTCGAATCCGTAGGTCGCAGGTTCGACTCCTGTCGGACGCACGGTGCATGAGAAACTGGGCCGCTAGCTCAGCTGGCAGAGCAGCAGACTCTTAATCTGCGGGTCGCAGGTTCGATGCCTGCGCGGCTCATCGGGACGAGGCGGGACGGTGAAAGCCGCCCCGCTTTCGTCCTCGAAGTAAAAAAGGCCGCCTCGCCGCGGCAATCGCCTTAGGCGGAATCGCCCTAGGCGATTAAAGGCGAGTCCTTGACAGCTTAAGGGCTTGCGTTTACCATGCGGCGCGTCGACTCGACCTCGAAGGTCGACGAAGCGAGAGTGGTGGAACGGCAGACACGCCAGACTTAGGATCTGGTGCCCTAAAGGCGTGAGGGTTCAAGTCCCTTCTCTCGCATCCCGGGATGCGCGAGAAGGCATGCAGCTGAAGGCCTGGTCGATCGTCGGCAGAGGCCGAGCGGAGTGCAATGCGCGGGAATAGCTCAGTGGTAGAGCGCCACCTTGCCAAGGTGGATGTCGCGGGTCCAACTCCCGTTTCCCGCTCCAAAGGACGAGGCGATCCGGGCTGCCGGGTCGCCTTTTTCATTAATTGACGCTTGCCCGAGCGGCCCGTGATCGGGCCGCCCAAGGCCGCCGGATGCGGCCCATCTTCCTACCGAGAGGAATCGTCCGTGATAGCCAGCAAGAACATCGAAAGGCTCCCGCGTTCATCGGTCAAGCTCAGCATCACCGTGCCGAGCTCCGAGGCCAGGAAGGAATACGACGCGATGCTCAAGGAATACTCCAGGAGCGTGCGCATCGATGGCTTTCGCGCCGGGCACGTGCCCGTCCCGGTCCTGGAGCGCAAGTTCGGCGACAGCCTCAGGCTGGACGCGATGGGAAGGATCCTCGAGAAAGCCGTCGAGGAAGCCTTGAAGGACGCCGATGCGAGGGAGAGGCCCCTCGCCTATTCCACGCCCGCCCTCGACGGCGAGCCCGAATTCTCCCTCGATAAGGATTTCAGCTTCGCGGTCGATTATGACGTCTTCCCCTTCGTCGAGATCGGCGACTGGAAGGGTATCGAAGTCGAGAAGCCGACGGTGGAGATAGCCCCCGAGGACGAGGCTCGCGAGCTCGAGGACATCCGAGAGCGCAACGCGATCGTAATGGAGCGCGACGCTTCCGCCTCGGCGGCGAAGGGCGATATCGCGACCGTGGACTTCCGCGAGATCGGCGTCGACGGCCAGGCGGTCGCAAGCACCGAGCGCGAGGATTTCACCTTCGAGATCGGCACGGGCTACGACATTTACAAGATCGACGACGAGATCGTCGGCATGAAGCGCGACGAGGAGCGGACGATCGAGAAATCCTACCCCGAAGGCTTCGAGAACCGCGAGCTGGCCGGCAGGAGCGTCAAGCTCCTGGTCAAGTTGTCGAAAATAAAGGAAAAGCGGCTACCCGCGCTCGACGACGATCTCGCCCAGGACGTCTCCGAGAAGTACAAGACGCTCGACGACCTCAAGGCCGACCTGCGCGGCCATCTCGAGAAGCGTCTCTCCGACAAGCTCAAGCAGCTCGAGGAAAAGGCCCTGATCGACGGCCTCTTGGCGCGGTCGGCGGTCGAGCTGCCCGCGTCGATGGTAGCCGCGGAGCTGGCGATGCGCCTCGAGAACCTGAAGCGCCAGATGGCGTTCGACACGGAAGACAAGCTGGATCGCTTCCTTTCCTATTCGGGCAAGACGCGCGAGGCCCTCATCGAGGATTGGCGGCCCTCGGCCGAGAGATCGATACGGACCAGGCTGGTAATCGAGAAGCTCGTCGAGGAAGGCGGGTACTCGTGCTCGGAATCGGATCTCGAGGCGGAATTCTCGAGGCAGGCCGGAGAAAGCTCGCTATCGATAGACGAGGTCAAGGCCGAGCACGAGAAGCGCGGCTCCATGGATTACCTTCGCGATAGGATAAAGGAAGACAAGATGATGGCCGACCTCCTCGCCGCGGCGACGGTAAAGGCGGGACCGAGACGGACCTACATGGACTTGCTAAAGGATTCTGAGTAATTTACGACAATGAGGTATAAGGCCATGGAAGAGCGAATGCACAACCTGGTGCCCATCGTCATCGAGCAGACGGGCATCGGAGAACGGTCCTACGATATCTACTCCCGCCTCCTCAAGGATCGCATCGTCTTCATCGACGGCGAGATCAACGATCTTACGGCCGACCTCACGGTCGCGCAGCTGCTCTTCCTCGAGTCGCAGGATCCCGAGAAGGACATTTCCATATATATCAACTCGCCCGGCGGCTCGGTCACGGCGGGCCTCGCGCTCTACGATACGATCCAATGCATAAAGCCCGATGTCCAGACCTATTGCCTGGGGCAGGCCGCGTCCATGGCCGCCCTCATCCTCGCCTGCGGGACCAAGGGGAAGCGATACGCTCTCCCCTCGTCGCGGGTCCTCATCCACCAGCCGTGGGGCGGGGTGCAGGGCCAGGCCTCCGACGTGAGCCTCCAGGCCAAGGAAATCCTCCGCCTCAAGAAGCTCACGATCGACTATTTCGCTCTCGCCTCAGGCAGGGATCCGGCCTCCGTGGCCGGCGACATGGAGCGGGATTTCTTCATGTCCGCGCAGGAAGCTGTAGCCTACGGACTCGTGGATCGTCTTCTCGAGCGGAGGAAGCATGGCGAAGCAGAAGCAAAATAACTCGTCCGAGGAACGCACCTGCTCCTTCTGCGGGAAGAGCGCGGAATTCGCCAGGCGGATCATCGCGGGGCCCGGGGTCTATATCTGCGACGAGTGCGTCAAAGTCTGCGAGCAGATCCTCACCGAGGACGAAACGGACCTGACTTCGGGCTTCGTCGGCGACGTCCCCAAGCCGCGGGAGATCAAGGACTATCTCGACCAGTACGTGGTGGGGCAGGACTACGTGAAAAAGGCTCTCTCGGTGGCAGTCTATAACCATTACAAGCGCATTTCCCAAAAAGGCAAGGCAAAGTCGGAAGTCGAGATCGAGAAATCGAACGTCCTCCTCATCGGCCCGACGGGCACCGGAAAGACGCTGCTGGCGAAGACCCTCGCCAAGAAGCTCAAGGTCCCCTTCGCGATGGCGGACGCTACCACGCTGACCGAGGCTGGCTACGTCGGCGAGGACGTCGAGAACATCCTTCTCAAGCTGATCCAGAACGCCGGCGGCAACATCGGGGCAGCCGAGCGGGGTATCGTCTATATCGACGAGATCGACAAGATCGCGCGCAAGGGGGAGAACGTCTCCATCACGCGCGACGTCTCGGGAGAAGGCGTTCAGCAGGCCCTCCTCAAGATCATCGAGGGTACGCTCGCCAACGTTCCGCCCCAGGGCGGCCGTAAGCATCCCCAGCAGGAATACCTGCGGATCGACACCACCAATATCCTATTCATCTGCGGCGGCGCCTTCGTTGGCCTCGAGAAGATAATCGAGAACCGCGTCGCCAAGCACCCGCTCGGCTTCGGGGCCGATATAAAGGCCCGGGGCTCGAAGGACATAAAGGCGCTTTTCGCGCAGCTCCACCCGGACGACCTCGTCAAATTCGGGATGATCCCCGAGTTCATCGGACGGCTGCCCATCCAGGTCTCGCTCGAGGATCTCTCCCGCGAGGATCTGAAGCGGATCATCACGGAGCCCAAGAACGCCGTGCTGCGTCAGTACCAGGAGTCGATGCGCCTCGACGAGGTCGAGCTCGTGTTCGAGGAGGGGGCCGTCGAGGCCATCGCGGATAAGGCCATCGCGCGCAATACCGGCGCGCGCGGGCTCAGGGCGATAGTCGAGGCCCTGATGATGGACGTGATGTACGATATACCGTCGATAGAGGGAGCCAAGCGCGTCGTCGTGGACCGATCGACGGTGGAAGGGGCTTCCGTTCCCGCCGTCGAGGTATTGAAGAAAAGCGCCTAGCCCGGGAAAGGCATGAATCTCCTGGATGCGTTTCGCGGCGGCGCCTCGCCGGAGCTCCCGCTCGTCTACACGCGGGAAGCGGTCGTATTCCCCAAGTCCATCGCGCCCCTGCTCGCTTCGACGAAGTTCTCGATAGCCGCCGTCGAGGAGGCTCTCGGCGGGGACAAGCGGGTCGTAACGGCCCTGCTCAAGAGTCTCGGCGAGGAAAAGGGCTCCGACATCGAGGTGCATTCCGTAGGCACCGTGGCTCGGATCATCCAGCACGTGCGCCTGCCCGACGGCTCCCTCCGTCTCCTCGTCGAAGGAGAGGCCAGGGTAAGGATCAAGCGCACGCTTTTCCGGAAGGATCACCTTTCGGCCGCGCTCGAGGCGCTGGAGGACGAGATCCCGAAGCCGAAGGGCGAAGGCGGGGGCGAGAAGGACGGCGAGATCGACGCCTCGATCCGCCTCGTCAAGAGGAGCTTCGCCGCCTATGCCGAGGGAGTGAGGAAAATTCCTCCGGAAGTGCTCGCCCAGGCCGAGCGCGCCGAAAGGCCCCACGAGCTCTGCGACCTGATCGCGAACGCCCTACCCGTAAAGCCCGACCGCAAACAGGCCCTTCTCGGGATCGAGGACGGGCTGGAGAGGCTCGAGGCCGTCGAGGCCGCCATCGAGGGCGAGACGGAGATCTCGAACCTGCAGCGCAAGATCAACGCGAAAGTCAAGAATCGCATGGACCGCAACCAGCGCGAATATTACCTGGGCGAGCAGCTGAAGGAGATCAACCGCGAGCTCGGCAAGGACGGCGACGATTCCGAGGTCAAGGAGCTGGAGAGGAGCCTCATGGCGAAAGGGCCGCCCGAGGAGGTACTGGCCAAGGCCAGGCGCGAGCTTTCCCGCCTGGCCAAGCTCCAGGCCTTCTCGCCCGAGGCGGGCGTCCTGCGCGTCTATTGCGAGTGGTTGGCCGACCTTCCCTGGTCCATGAAAAGCAAGGACAGCCGGGACATCGCGAAGGCCCGCGCCGCCCTCGACGAGGACCATTACGGGATGGAGAAGCCGAAGGAGCGCATCCTCGAGTTCATCGCGGTCCGTCAGCTCTCGGATCGCGCGCGCGGGCCGATACTCTGCCTGGTCGGGCCTCCGGGAACGGGCAAGACATCCCTCGGCCGGAGCGTCGCGCGGGCCCTCGAGCGAAGCTTCGTGCGCGTCAGCCTGGGCGGCCTGCGCGACGAGGCCGAGATCCGCGGCCATCGGAAGACCTACGTCGGCGCCCTTCCGGGCAAGATCGTGCAGTCGATCAGGAAGGCGGGGACGAGCAACCCCGTCTTCCTCCTCGACGAGATCGACAAGATGTCCTCCGACTTTCGAGGCGACCCGGCGAGCGCCCTGCTCGAGGTCCTCGATCCCGAGCAGAACTTCGGCTTCACGGATCATTATCTCGAGCTTCCCTTCGACCTTTCGAACGTGATGTTCATCACTACGGCCAATTCGCTGCACGGCATTCCCTACCCCCTCCTCGACCGGATGGAGGTGATAGAGGTACCCGGCTATTCGGAGTATGAGAAACTCGAGATCGCCAAGAAATTCCTCGTGCCCAAGCAGCTTTCCGAAAACGGCCTCGGAAGCGCGGCGATTAAGTTCCGCGACGCGGCGATACTCGAGATCATACGGCACTACACCATGGAGTCGGGCGTCCGCAGCCTCGAGCGCGAGATAGCCCGCGTCGTGCGCAAGCTGGCGCAGGAAGCGGTGGGAAGGGGATTCGCGACCGAACCCGAGAAACTCGCGCTCTGGTCGACCGCCGTCACGGAGAAGAAGGCCACAAGCCTGCTCGGCAAGCGCCGTCGGGAGGACGACGTTATATTCAAGGAACCTCGTGTCGGGGTGGCCTACGGCCTGGCCTGGACAGAGGCGGGAGGCACGCTGCTGCCGGTCGAGGCGCTGATCTTCGAGGGCGACGAGGGTCTGATACTGACGGGCAACCTGGGCGACGTGATGAAGGAGAGCGCCCGCGCGGCCCTCAGCTACATCCGCTCGAAGGCGGCCGATTTCGGATTGGGCGAGGAGGACTTCCGCAAGAAGACCGTCCACGTCCACGTACCGGAAGGCGCCATTCCCAAGGACGGGCCGTCCGCGGGGATAACGCTGGTGGCGAGCCTCGTGTCCGCCTTCACGAAGAAGCCTCTGGTGCCGGGCCGCGCGATGACGGGCGAGATTACCCTTACGGGCAGAGTCCTTCCGATCGGCGGCGTCAAGGAGAAAGTCCTCGCCGCGCATCGCAATTCGATTTTCCATGTCCTGCTTCCCGAGGGAAATCGCAAGGACCTCGATGACATTCCGGCGGAAGTCAAGGAGGTCATGCATTTCACGTTCGTGCCCGACGCCACGGCGGCCCTCGAGGCCCTCTTCCCGATCGGGGATATCGTACCCAGGCGCGCGCGCGCGCGATCCGGCCCCCGAAAGGCGATTCCGAAGAGGCGATAGCCTTTTATGGGCGTTCCGTACTTGATCGGCAGGCGTAAAGGTCTATAATTAAAATATGAAGGAGCTTACCGGACAGGCCAAGGTGCGCGATGCCACGGTCGCGGGCATATTCTATCCCGACGATCCCTCGGAGCTCGAGACGAGAGTCGAGGCCTTGCTCCAGGCGGCGAGGCCTTCGATCTCGAACGCTTGCGCCATCGTGTCGCCGCATGCCGGGCTCGATTACTCGGGCGATCTTTCCGCCCTCGCCTGGAAGTCGGCCGCGGCCAGCAGGATCGACACCGTCCTCGTCCTCGCCCCGCTTCATCGCGCCGAGGAAAGCCTCGTCTACCTTCCCGAGTCCGACTATTTCGAGATGCCTACCGGAAGGGTGATCGTAGACAGGGATCTGGTCGAGGAGATGAAGGATTGCGGGACGATCATGAGCGAGAACGATATTCCGCATCTCGAGGAGCACGGCATCGAGCTTCAGCTCCCCTTCATGCTCGCGCAGTTCCCTTCGGCCCGTCTCGTGCCCGTCCTGATGGGGAAGCCGAGTCCCGCAGTCGTCAAGGCGCTCGCTTCGGCGCTGTCGATCGTCTTTTCGCAGAGGATCGAATCCACGCTGGTAGTGCTCTCCTCCGACCTCGGTTCGGCCAAAGAGGAGCACATCGCCTCGGCCTGCGCGGATCGCTTCTTGAGAAGCTTCCTGGCCGAGGACGCCAAGTCCCTCCTCGAGGGGCTGACGGCCGGCCATATCTGCGCTTGCGGCTCGGGCTGCGCCTCGGCCTATTTCGCCTCGGGCCTGGCCAAAGGCCTGCGGCCCTTCCTACTGGGCAGGCACGACTCCTCGGCGAGCAGGGAAACGGGCGAGGAGCACCTCGTCCATTACGCCGCGATCGCCTTCGGCAATGCCTGATTTCTCCGAAGCCGACCTGACGGTCGCCGACGGCCGCGTCCTCATCGCCACCGCTCGGGAGGCTATAGCCTCTCGCCTGGAAGCCCGTTCCCCGCGCTGGCCAGTGGCGGGCGCGGCTCTCTCGGCCGAACGGGGCGCTTTCGTGACCCTGCGCGGCGGGAAGGGCCCAGGCAGTCCCTTGCGCGGCTGCATCGGCCGAATGAGCGCCAAGGAACCCCTCATTCGGACCGTCCGCGAGATGGCCGCCTCGGCGGCCTTCGAGGATCCGCGCTTTCCACCCCTCGCTCGCGGCGAGCTCGCGGGCATATCCGTCGAGATCACCGTCCTCGGCCTTATGCGAAGGATCGACGGCGTCGCGGAGATCGAGATCGGGCGTCACGGCGTCTATATGTCCAAGGGTTGGCATTCGGCGGTGTTTCTTCCGCAGGTGGCGGTCGAGCAGGGCTGGGATCGAGACGAGCTGCTCGTGAACCTTTGCTACAAGGCCGGATTGTCCTCCGATTCGTGGCGGGACGGCGACGCGCGATTCCAGGTGTTCGAAGGCAGGATTTTCGAGGAAGACTGACGGGGAGCGGCATGCGCGGCCGCAAGATTACTTTTTCTTTAGGCGCTTCTTGAAATCCTTATACCACCAGGCTCTCGCTCTCTCGGCGGCCCTGAAGAGCGCGTACGGCATCGTCCGCAGGGGATAATCCCAAGACCCGGCGTAGCGGGCGATCGCGCCCCCGAATCCGGTCTTGAAGCGATAGAGGCCCCCCATCGGGTGCTCGGGATCGTCGTGGGGCGGAATGCCGTAGAGGTCGTACCTGAGACAGCCCGAAGCCTTGGCCGCTCGCATGGCGGTCCATTGGAGGGCGTAGGTCGGCATGAGGTTGCGCTTTTCGTCGGAGGAGGCGCCGTAAAGATACACCGCCTCCTCGCCTCGGAACAAAGTGATGATGGCGGCCAGAGCCTGTCCCTCGTAACGGGCTATCCATAGGCGGATATCCGGCGCGCCGGCCGCTCCCGAGGCCTTGCGTTCCGCCGCCAGGGCAAAAAGGCGCGAGTAATAGCTCTCCGGCCGAAGCGCGATCCGGTCCCTCGCCGCCGTCGCCCGATTCAGCTCGTGGAATTCGGCGATGGACTCGATGCCCGCTTCCTCGACGAGGACGCCTTTTTTTCCCGCGAGTCGAATATTGTAGCGCCATTTGGCCTTCATCGCGGCCAGGATATCCGCTTCGTCCTGTCTCAGGTCTACGAAGACCGTGTCCGGCGGCTGAACGTCGACGGCGGCGCGCCTCAGCGGAGAGCCTACGACCGGGCGCTCGATTCCGGCTCCGCCGATGCCTTCTTCGGCGGTGGCGATGGGTTCGAGTTCGTACCAGGGAGGATCGTAGCGGATGAAGAGGCATCCTTTCGGCAGGAATGCCTCGATCCTCTCGGAAAGCTCGGCGAGAAAGGCCGCGCGGCTCGAGGCCGCGAGTTCCAGTCCGGGACCGAGAGGCGCATAGGCGAAGGAGAATCCAGCCCCGAGCCGCCGAACCAGGATAAGCAGGGGGAGGCTCGTCCCCTTCGGATCGGCAGTCCCCTCCCCTGTCTCGAGCTCGAGCCTTATGGGCATCCAACCGTACCCGGCCTTGAATTCGCCCCAGAAATCGGACTGAAGGAACGACGCGGCGAGATCTTCCTCCCCCGGTCCCCGCCTGGAAACGCCTAGCATGGTGCGAGCTTCGTTCGGTCCGCGCCCGCCGGCATTCAGCCGACCTCGCCTTCGGGCACCTTCGATAGGCTGAAGGGCTCGCCAGAAGCGACGAGGCGAGAGTCTCCGATCCAGGCGAAGCCGCCTTCGGCCCTGATGGGCACCGAAAAGAATGTGTCGGCATCGATCTCGGGGAGGACATCGGGCCCGCCGGACGCGGCCCGGCCCTCGAGCGCGAGGCGCGCGCCCGGGGGCGCATCGCCCGCGTCCAGCACCTCGACGGCTTCCTTGACGCTCGAGCCGTCCTCGCTAATCGTCTTGCGCGAGGCCGCGAGGAGCATTCCCTTGCTCTCGACGCCGCGCAGCTTGGCGGGTTTCAAATTATTGACGAGGACGATGCTCTTGCCGAGGAGCTCCTCTTCTTTATAAAAAGGCACAAGGCCCGAGACGATCACGCGCTCGGCGCCCGATCCGTCGTCCAAGGTCTCTATATAGAGCTTGTCCGCCTTGGGATGGCGCTCGATCTTCACGATTCTCGCGACGCGCAGGTCGACGAGTCTCTCGAAGCGCTCCTCGACCTCCAGGTCCGACAAGGGGACGGGCTTGAGGGGGGGCGGAGCGGGGACGAGCCGCGGCTTGGCTGCCGTATCGGGAGGCGGGGCGGCGGAGGTCGCGTCCCGGTCCGCCCTTTCCCTCTGAGTCCCCGAGTAGCGGTCCCGCAGTTCGGCGACGAAGTCGTCCTCCAGCTTGGCGAAAAGCACCTCCGGGCTCGAGACCGACGTCAAGCCGCTAGAAGCGCCGAGATCCGACCAGGAGAGCCCGCCGGCTCCGATAGTCGCGCCGAAAAAGGAGGCCAACCTGGTCGCCGCGGCCGGCATGAAGGGGTGGATCAGTATCGCGAGATCGCGGAGAAGGTAGCAGAGCTCGCCGATCAGGGCGGCCGCGGCCGCGGGGTCGCTCGTCCTCGTCTTCCATGGCTCGCTCTCCTGGAATCGCTTGTTCGCGAGGTCGGAAAGCTCGAAGGCGGCGCGGAAGGCGTCGCGGAGCTCGGCCCTCTCGAGGTGGGCCGTCGCCCTCTGCCGTATCTCCCGAGCCCTGTCTCGGAAGGTCGTATCCGCGGGCTCGCCGGAAGGCCGGGGGACCGCGCCGCCGAAGTAGCGCGTCACGAAGGTGAGGGTCCTATTGGCGAGGTTGCCGAGATTCCCGATGAGCTCGCCGTTCACCTTCTCCTGGAAATCCGCCCAGGTGAAGGTGGTGTCTCCGCGTTCCGGGCGGTTATAGAAGATGTAGAAGCGCCATAGGTCCGCGGGGATGCCGGACTCCATCGCGTCGGTTCCGAATACTCCGACGCCCTTCGATTTGGAGAACTTCCCGGCCTCGTAATTCAGGTACTCGGTGCTCGACATATGGTGGAGCATGGTCCACTTCTTACCTGAGCCCAGGAGGCTCGAGGGGAATATCACGGTATGGAAGGGGATGTTGTCCTTTCCGATGAACTGGAACAGCTCCACGTCGGAAGGGCTTTGCCACCAATATCTCCAATCGAAGCCCCTCTCGTCGCCTGCGCAAGCCGTTATCGATATATAGCCAATTGGGGCATCGAACCAGACGTAGAACACCTTGTCCTCGTAGCCGGCCTTGGGTACCGGAATGCCCCACTTGAGGTCGCGGGTGATGGCGCGCTCCTTGAGGCCGTCGCGGATCCAGGCCTGGGTCATCTGAACCGCGTTATTGGACCAGAAGCCGTCCACGCTGGCCGCCTTCATCCACGATTCGAGCATCGGCCGTATCGCGGGCAAATCGATATACAGATGCGTGGTGCTCTTGGGTCTCGGGGTGGCGCCGCAGGTCGAGCAGACGGGATCCTTGAGCTCGGTCGGATCCAGGAGCTTGCCGCAGTTCTCGCACTGGTCGCCCCTGGCTCCGTCGTAGCCGCAGAAGGGACAGGTCCCGCGCACGTAGCGGTCGGCGAGGAAGCGCTTGTCGCTATCGCAATAGAGCTGCTCGATGGTCCGGCTCTTTATGAGGCCTTTCGCGTCGAGGTCGAGGAATATGGATTGGGTGATCTCGGTCTGGCGCTCGGTGGAGGTGCGGCCGAATTTGTCGAAGGAAATTCCGAACCAGGAATAGATGTCGCGATGGATCGCGTGGTAGCGGTCGCAGAGCTCCCGCGGGGAGATGCCTTCCTCGAGCGCCTTCGTCTCGGTCGCCGTGCCGTATTCGTCGGTGCCGCAGACGTAGAGAGTCTCGTAGCCCCTGAGCCGGCAGAAGCGCGCGAAGACGTCCGCGGAGAGCACCTGTATCAGATTGCCCAGATGGGGCACGTTGTTGACGTAGGGAAGGGCCGAGGTGACGAGGCGTCGCTTCATAGGCCGTTACAATAAACGCGTCGCGCGAGCGCTGTCAAGGATTGACGCCCTCGGGCCTAGAAGGAGATGACCACGTTCATGCCGAGCTGAAAGCCCAGGTCCAGGACCTGGGTCGAGGCGGTGAGAGTCTGGTCGAGGGACGCGTCGAGCTTCAGGGTCAGGCGCTCGGGGACGGTCAGCTTGGCCTCGTAGGATTCCGCGAAATTCCAGCCGGGCAGGTACGCTGTGGCGTCGCTCTGGTGGCCGGAGAGCCCGGCCGTCATCGATACGGTGCTCCGCAGCCTCGGCTCCCTGGCGGCGAGGTCGCTCAGGTAGAGCGAAGTCAGCGAGACCTTCCCGGCCTTGTTCCCGACGGCCGCGGGCGAATTCATGAGGATGGAGTAGAGGTCGAGGAGCCAGTGCCGCTTCACAAGGCGCGAGAGCGAAAGCATCAAGGCGGCGGCCCAATCCGTATCGCCCGGCGTCTCGGACACCGATACCTTGCTATCCGAGTCGAGCTCGTCGGACTCTCCCGCGTGCAGAGTCGCGAGCCCGTGGAATTGCAGGTCGAGGCTCGGCCCTCCCCCTCCGTCGGGCTCCTGGAGCTTGGCCTGGAGCGTCGAGAGATATTCGTCGCTCTCGAAAGGCAGTCCGAGCGGGTAAGCCCCCATCGAGCCGAACAGGTTGACCGAAGCGAATTTCGCCGTAGCCGACCATAGGCCGGTATCGGTGACTTGATCCGCGGCCCGCGCGAGCGAGCGCCCGTACGAGAAGGCGAGCGTCGAGGGCGTTACGAAGTCGTACCATTGCGATCCGTATTCGCGGGACAGATCGATGCCCGCCTCGGGGACCAGGCTCGCCGCCGAAAGCAGGTTTCCCGTCGTCGCGGTCTGCGACGCGAAGTCGGACGCCGTGCCCGCGGATACCAGGTCGACGAAGGGCAGGCTCTTGTACAGGACCGGCATGGCCGCGAGAGCGCCCAACGCGGCTTGGGCGTCGCCGACGATCCCTCCCGAGAGCGCCGTCCAGGTGTCGGTCCACGAACGCGAATAATAAGGCTCGAGCGTCAATCCCGCGGCCTCGAGCGGAAGGGCCACGCGCATGGACGCGGAATCGTTCCGCTGGCCCCCGTCGACCACGGTCGGTTGGGCGCTTTCGGCGATGGAAGCGGAGATGAACTCCTTGGCCGAGGCATTCTTGACGGAAAGGCTGGCCTTCGCGTCGCGCAGCTCCGAGGCGGACTCGAAGGCGGGCAAAGCGTACTGGAAGGCGCCCAGCCACGCCGAGGCGTAGCTCGAGCCCGAGCCGCCCGACGAGAGATTCCCGGACGGGCGCGATCGGTTATCGGCCGAGAGCCCGATCGTCGCGATGGAAGGGCCGAGGGTGAGCTGGCCGTCCCAGGATTGCAGGAGCATGCCCTCGTCGATGGCGTCGGAGGCCGGGGTCCAGGCGCTCTTTTGCTCCACGCTCAGGCTCGCGACCGAGGCGCCCAGGATCGAGAGGGAGTCGTCCCTGCCGAAGGCGCCCGAGGAAGGATCGTAATCGAATTCGTCCTTGACCTTGACCGGAAAATCCGCGGCGGGCAGCTCGATGGAATGGCCTCCGCTGAAATAGGCGCCCGATCCGCTCGCGACCGCGGATCGGGCCCTGAGACCGAGCCGCGCGAAAAGGATCGTCGAGTCGATTTCCGCTCCTCCCGAGGCGAAGGGCGTCGAGTCGAAGGCGGCCTGCGAGTCGGCCGAGATCTTTATGTCCGAGACGAGCGGCAGGTTGCCCGCGGCAAGTCCCAATTCGGGATCGGCATAAGAGGCTTGGCCCTGGAATAAAAGGGCGACGCTTCCGACCGAATCCTGGAGGAGGACTTCGTCGACCCAGGCCGACTCGTTGGCCTGCAGGTTGGAGAAGGAGACGACGAGCCTGGATCCCACGCTCGTCAGCGTAGGCGAGACCGATGTCGCGCCCGCCACGGTGACCTCGGACGAATTCTGGTCGTCCTGGACGTACACCGTCGGATCGCCGTTGCCGTAGTGCAGTAGGTAGCGCCTCCAGGCCCCGTTCCCCGAGCCCTGCGGAAGGGTGATTCGAACGCTCGGATTCGGAGTCGGAGAGGCGCCGTCGTCCACTTGCAGGATAAGGCTGGCGGTCGAGGAGAACTTCGCGAAAAAGGAAAAAGTCTTGAAGGAAGTATAGGGCGGAGCCGTCTCCACCTTGAAAAAGGTAGCCTGCGCGGGAGCGGAGGTCCCGGCGCTTATCTCGAGGGCCTCCTGGATGGACCCGTCTGCATGGAAGCTCGAAACGATGCTCGGAAAGACGGCGGCGAGGCCGGTATCGGTCGTTTCAAGAGAGATGCAGCCATCCGTCGTGGGCGAGGCGGCCATGAAGTCGGTCGCGTAGCCGTCCGTGGGCTCCATGCTCTCCATCCTATAGGTCCCCGTCGCGTCGGCTTGGGCGTACCGCGCCGCGATGGCCGCGTTGTGGGTGAAGATGCCCTTATCCTCTTCCTCGCCGGCCGTCAGGTCGACGCTGCCCGGGCTGGCCTGGGAGCCGGAGGAATAGCTCGTGCCGGGAACGGACCACGAGGCGCCCAGCGCGGCCCACGCGTTCTCGCCGCCGCCGAGGTCCCAAAAGCCCCCGAGGGCTCCCACTATGACCCCCGATGCCCTGTCCGAGCTTTCCCGCATATATGTTATCACTATGTCGTCGGTCGAAGAGGGCGGCGGACTCAGGGTGAGGACCCCCGTGTCCGCGTTGACGGAGAAGGAATAGTCGGGAATCCCGTTACGCGTGATCTGGATCGAGCCGGCGATGAAATCCTTGTCGATGGTTATCAGCGCGGCGGTCGAATAGCCCTGCACGATGACGTTCCTCGTAAAGACCGGAGCGGAACCCGTCTTTATCGTACTGGTAAAATCGGTGGTATAGATCCAGGGCATGTCCGCGTCGGCAGCGGATGCGAAGGGTTGACGATAATTCTCTCGCGTAGACGGATCGGCGGAGGACGCGGGCGAATCGCTCCTCGTCACCTCGATGAAGCCCGCCGGATCGATCCGCGCCTGAAAGCTCTCATCCCGCCTGCCGGAAGAGGGATTGCGCACGAAGACCGTCGCGGAGGTCGGTGTAGCGGTTGTGGCATAGCGGTTCAGCGCTTGCAGCTTAGGGACCAAGGGAGCGCCGGTCGATACGACGGGTACGGGGTCCGGCGGATCGTACAAGAGGTCGCACGCATTGCCGGAAACGATTACTACCTCCCCCTGAGAGGCGCTGCCCGATCCGGGGTAAGCGGCCAGCAGTCTCGTCGAGGCCGCGTTCGTGAGCGAGACGAGGCCCGTTATCGCCGAGTACGAGTATTCATCGCTCCCCATCTGACGATACGTTCGGCCGTCGGAGCCGGCGAGGGTCCCCGAGGAGCTTTTGACGTAGAGGACGAGGTTGGTCGCCGGCGTGGAGTAGGTCATGAAATACTGTCCGGCGATGAAGGAGTTGGGCGTTATCGTCGTCTCGGTCACCTCGGTGCTGCCGGCGAAGTGCCTGATGACTTGTTCCGCCTGATCGTAGCGGATCATCGCCTTTCCCGTGAAATTATCCGAGGCGATCGTCGCCGCGGCGCCGAAGGATCGATAGGAGCCGTCCCCGAAGGAGAGGAAAGGCAACGAGGGGAAGGATATCCCGTCGTTGCCGATCCTGACTTCGCGCAGCAGCTCGCCCTCGCCCCCTTTATAGCCCGCCGCGTAATACGCTTGAGTGATATCGTCGGAAACGCGCGCCTCGACGAAGAATTTCTTGAAAAGCAGGAAGGACAGGGAGAGGTCGGGATTCTGGGTAAAGAGCAAAGGCTGGTAGGCCAGGGAAAGACCGCTTCCCGGCTGCGATTGGAGATCGACCGAGGTCAGCACGGTGGCCGACCATGATCCGCTCATGAGCAGCTCCGCGTCGTCGCTCGGCCCCGGGCCGAGCCTGGCGTCGAAGACGCTCGACGGAGCCTCGACGGGAAGAGCCGATTGAATAGGCGGCGATATCGTTCCGTCTCCGCCGTCGGGGTGGGCTTCCCCGATCGCCGTGCACAGGAGAAGAAAGGCGATGGCTGCGCGCGTGCGGCGGCTTTCTTTTCGCATCTGTTGCATCTATGATAGACTGTAAAATCGACTATGGGAAGAATCGAACCTCGCTCATGGTAGTCTCCATGCTCGTCCTCGTCGTGGAAATTCCCGAATCCACCTCGCTCAAGGACAAGCGGAGCGTGGTCTCCTCCGTCAAGCGGAGGCTCAGGACCAAATTCCGCTTCTCGTGCGCCGAGGTCGATCTCCTCGATTCCTTGACCTTCGCGGAGATCGGAGCCGCGCTGGTCTCCAACTCGCGCGAGTTCGGGGAGTCGGTGATGCACAAGGCCCTCGCCTTCGTAGAGGGCGAATTCGGCCTTCGCGTCCACGACGCCCAGATCCATTCCGAGGTCTATTGATCGGGTTCCGGGCGGCCTCGGTCGCCCCTGCCGAGAAGACGGGCGCGCGTAACCTTGCCGAGCCCCCTGCGCTCGATTTCGAAGACCGCGCCCTCCGCCCTGCTTTGGCGCTCGGAGCTTCCGGGGAAAGGCTCTCCGTCGGCGAAGAGCTCTCCCTGCCTGTCGCCTAAGCCCTTCTCGAGCTCAGCCAGGCAAAGGCCGAGAAGCCGTATTTCCGTATGGCCGTCCCAGGCTTTTTCGAGGAGGGAGAGCGCGTCCCTGAAGACTTCGCCGGACGTGAGGTAGCAGGAAGCCCTCGATCGGCGCCGTGAGATCGTCGTGAAATCGTGGAGCCTCAGCTTCAGGACGAGGGTGCGGGACCTGAAGCCTTCGGACCATAGGCGATAGGCGAGCTCGTTCGCGAGGGACATGAGGACGTCCTCGACGCATCCACGATCCGCGCAGTCCCGCTCGAAAGTGCTTTCGGCGCTGATCGAGCGCGAGGCCGGCTCTCCGGGTCCCATAATCCGGGCGTCTCGTCCTCGCGCCGCCCCATAGAGGAAGGCCCCCCCAGCCTTTCCGAAGAGCGATGAGAGTTGCGTCTCGCCCAGGGAAGCCAGTTGGGCGACGCTCTCTATCCCGAGTTCCCGGAGTCGCGCCCGAGTCTTCTCGCCCGCTCCCCAGAGCTTGGCCAAGGGGAGTTCGAGCATGAAGGCCTCGATTCCTTCGGGCGCGACTATGACGAGGCCGTCGGGCTTGCGAAGCCCCGAGGCTATCTTGGCGACGTAGCGGTTCGGCGCCGCGCCTATCGAGATTCCAAGACCGGTGCTCTCGCGGACCCTGGCCTTGAGCAGGCGCGCGGCATCTTGCGGGGGGCCCCAAAGTCCCTCCGTCCCGGTCATATCGAGGAAGGCTTCGTCTATGGAGACCCGTTGGACCTCGGGAGTGAATGACGAGAACAGCTCCATGACCCGCCCGGATATCTCGGCGTAACGGGCCATGCGCGGCGCCAGGTATACGCCCTGAGGGCAGAGGCGGCAGGCCTCCGATATGGGCATCGCGGATCGGATTCCGTATGCCCGCGCCTCGTAGGAGCAGGTCGAGACGACCCCGCGATGGCCGGGCCTCGCGCCGACGATGACCGGCTTTCCCTTCAGGCTCGGATCGTCGTTCTGCTCGACCGAGGCGAAGAAGGCGTCGAGATCCACGTGGAAGAAGACCTTTGCCGTCATTTCCCGCCCGAGCCGATCTCGAAGCTGGCCTTGACGGCCAGGCCCTCATCCTCCAGAGGAGACCCGGAGGATTGCCCGTACGCCGCATAATGCTTGAGGTAATTGGCCGTGACCGCGAGCCTCGCCCTGAACGAGGATGGAACGGTAAGCGAGAGGCGGAGATCGCTGCCCGGGTTTACTCCCGCGTAAATGGAGGCGCTCGTCCCGTCGATGGACACCTTATACGGCAGGCTGCAGTCGTAGATGAGTATGTCCTTACCATATTCCAAGGCCATGTCGACGCTGTATGGGGGATCCGCGAAAGCGATATCGATGCTCTCGTCCATTCGATCGAGGAAAGGGCTCGATTCCTCCGACACGCTTATCCGCTCCTTCGAATCCTCGCCTCTCAGATAGGCCTTATCCGCCCGCGATTCGTAACCGAGCGTCGTTCCCTCGCGGTCGAGGCTTCCCTTTCCCAACCGCCTTCGGCCGGAAAGCTCGATCCGGTATTCGCCCGAGTCCTGGTCGATCGTTTCTGATATCCTCAGGTCCTTTCGCCCGGGGCCGCCGAGAGGAGCCTCGGCGATCGTAAAGACAAGGGCGAAGGACTCTACGGCGAAGGCGCCGATCGCGAATATCGCGACCGCCTTCTTCCGCGCGGCGGCCCCCGGGCGCGCGAAGAAGAGCAGCGGGCTGGCGGTAAAGACGAAAAAAGGGAGCGTCAACGCGGAAAGGGCCAGTACGCCGAAATAGGCAGGCGCGATGAGCATTCGATAGGCGTAAGGGTCGGGTCGGGCCGCGAGCTCGCCGGCGGCGACGAGGAGCGGCGCGTACATGAGAATGTAGGTCGCCATGGTCGCCCAACGATTGCGGACCGCGAGGGATATCTCGACGAAGACGAAGGCCCACACGAAGAAGAACGAAGCCGAAAGATCCATCGCCGAGAAGACGATCAGGTCGACCGCGAGGCAGAGCAGGGCCGCGAATTCGTAGAAATGCGGATTCGGCGACAGGGCGCGCTTCTCTACGAGAAAGGAAAGGAGGGCCAGGAAAAGCAGGAATGACGAAATGATCCGCGCGATGGCGAATACGCGCGGCGCGATCTGCCATGCATCGCGCGAACCGAGGAGGATCGCGTCGATGCCCGCCACGCCCTTGCCGGCCAGGAATACGAGAGCCAAGGCCATGAAAAGGGCCAGGACCTCCGAGCCGAAGGCCGGAGCTCGTCTCAATAGCTGCCTGGTCGCGCCGCGTCTCGCCATCGTGGCTATCAGGAAGGACGAGGCCACTATGGCGAGAAGGAGCACCAGGAAGGCGACGTAGGTCTTCTCGCGCAGCACGAGCGCCTTCCGACCGATCTGGAAGATGAAATAATGGCTTTCCCAGGAATCCGCGAAGCCGCCGGCCTCGTCGCGAACGAAGCCGTCCATGAAAGCGCCGAACCATAGTTTCGCCGTCTCGCCTTTTCGAGCGGCGAAGTCCGCGGGCAGGAAAGCGTCGCCGGGGATGGAGCTTTCACCGCGAAGCTCTATAGCCGGCATTCCCGTTTCGAGATATGGCGCGGCAGGGCCGTAATCCCTTGCCAGCCCAAGGCGATACGCCTGAATCCTGTTCGCCTCGAGGCTGTAGGATATTCCCGAGGCTTCGAGGCTGCGCCGCACGGCATCGAAGAGCCAATAGGGCGAAAGCACGCCCTTCCCGGCTCCCCGGATCGCGATGCTCGCCGGCTCCGCGCCGACGTCGAGATAGAGCGCGGCGAGCCTCGTCCCATCCGAATGCCTGGAAAGCCAGGTGGCGCTGCCCAAGGAAGCGACCTGCCCTTCAGCCATTCGCCCCCTCTTTTCGGCGCCGAGGAATACGAAGCGAATGGAGACGGGACTGACGAGACCGGCGCGGGCGCGGGCCGAAAGCCGGGCGGACTCGCATAGGGCGAGCGCGATTCCATAAGCGCCTTCGGCAGGATCGGGGGAATCGATCCAGGAGTCGACGGGCACGATCACCGCCAACTCGTCATCGCGGGATCCTCGCATCCTTCCCTCGACGATTCGAGAAGTCGAATATCCCTCCCTCGCGTCGGAGAAATCGCTCGACGAGGTGTCTATGCCGGCCGCCCGCAGGTAAGCCTCGATATACGCGAAGGCCGCGGCCTCGGCCCTCGAGCCTTCCGCGCGGGGACCTATCGCTTCGATCGACGCGAGGCAAGCGCCGAAATTCGGCGCGCCGACGAGCGGGGCCGGCGAGCCCTGGGCCCGAGCCGGAAAGGCGAAGGCGGAGAAAAGCATTGCCGCAGCCATCAAGCGGCCGGCGCCATGAACCGCGCGCGCGGTATTCGCGGGCGACGTCGAGCGCTTCATTCTCACGTTTCGAGCATAGGAAGGGGGCGACGGGTTCGTCAATACTGTTTACCATGAGCCGATAATGGCATATACTGCTCGAAACGAAAGGTCAGGGGATGCAGGAGAGGAAGAGCGTCATCGATCTGCCGGTTAAGATCGTGCTCACCGAGGAAGGAACGTCCTTCTTCATTCGCAGGGGCAGGAACCTCAAGAAATTCAAGCTGGCCGACAATGTCGAGGAGTACGGGATCGTCCTCGACGCGATCAGCCCCCCATCCCTCCAACGCATGATGCTCGTCGACTACATTTCCAAGGTCGAGATATCCAAGAGCGATTTCATGTCGACCCGTCAGGAGATCATGGATCTCTCCAAGCTCATCGTCTACTCGATGCTCTACCGGCAATACGACGCATACATCTTCGCCCGCATACTCTCCAGCGATGTCATCAAGAAGTGGAACCGGCTCAATCCCGCCAATATAATCGACGACAGGACGAGGATAAACGACGCCTTCCTGCAGAACGTCCTCAAAGAGAAGGAAAAGGCGCTCATCGAGATCAAGCAGGAGACCCTGGCTCCCATATTCTCGTATATCAGCAAGAATTCGTCTCTCCTTCCCGAGGAGAAAAACGTCCAGCTCCTGCTCTCGGAGAAATTCCTCAACAATCTCCGACCCTTTACCTGGTTCATCATCGCGAAGTTCAAGGGATCCGACGGCTACGATCAACTGATCAAGGACGTCAGGACCTCCCTCGCCGAATACATGGAAAAGTCCAAGATCGCCGAATACGTCTCGCTCATGATCATAGAGCTCGCGATGAACGCCGAGAACTCCAACCTCAAGCGTGAGGCGAAAGCCATCTTCAAGGGCGCCGTGGACATGAACGCGGTCCTCTTCGATCCCAACATAAGGCGCCAGGTCATCGAGTCGCTCGAGCGCAAGGATGAACTCGTCTACCTTTCATGGAAGATCGGCTCGCGCGGCGCCACGGTGGGCATGCAGGGCAGGCTCCAAATCACCCTCTACAATAAAGAGTCCGAGTATCAGACTGTCAAGGAGACCTTCGAGGACCGGAAGAGCGCGGATCTCAAGAAGAAGAGCCTGCAGGACTTCTACAAGCAGCTTCCGGAAGGCGAGGCGAATACCGAGCTCGGCCTCTATTACCTTTCCTATCTTTCAGAGGCATGCGAGAAAGTCAACGTCAAGTTCGAGTCCCTCGTGAATCAAATAGCGGGATCCGACCTGACCGTCATCACTCTCGCGCTCAACCTGTAGCGCGCGCTTCAAACTAGAGACATTTCTATAACTGGCATGACGCCCCGCCTCCGGATGCCTTCATTCCTTGACAGGGAAGGGCCTTTCAGGTACTTTTATACGGCTTTCCATTGTACCAATCGACATACGGAGGAATAAGCTTTATGGCAAAGGCAAAGTTCGTCTATCAGTTCGGGGGGGGCGTCGCCGAGACCAGCGTCACCAGCAAGGACATCCTCGGCGGCAAGGGCGCGGGGCTCATGGAGATGACCAAGATCGGACTTCCCGTCCCGGCCGGTTTCACGATCGGTATCCCTGCCTGCGAGGAGTACTTCAAGTCGGGTCGCAAGCTGCCCAAGAACATCGTCGACGAGACCAAGCTCGCCTTGGCCAAGCTCGAGAGGACCGTCGGCAAGAAGCTCGGGGATCCCAAGGATCCGCTCCTCGTATCCGTCCGCTCGGGCGCGGCGCGCTCGATGCCGGGCATGCTCGAGACCATCCTCAACCTCGGGCTCAACGACAAGTCGGTCGAGGGCCTCGCCGCCAAGACCGGCAATCCCCGCTTTGCCTACGACAGCTACCGTCGCTTCATCCAGATGTATTCCACCACGGCCATGGGCCTCTCCAAGGAACCGATGGAGGAGATGCTCACCCGAATGAAGAAATCCCTCGGCGCGAAGAGCGATACCGAGCTTTCCGCCGAGAACCTCAAGAAGCTCTGCGAGGAGTTCAAGGCCTTCTACAAGTCCAAGAAGGGCGAGCCCTTCCCGCAGGACCCGGTCGAGCAGCTTTGGGGGGCCATCGACGCGGTATTCGATTCATGGGAGGCGGACAAATCCGTCACCTACCGTCGCGTCGAGAAGATCACCGATCTCAAGGGCACGGCCGTCAACGTCGTTCAGATGGTCTTCGGCAACAAGGGCGACACGTCGGGCACCGGAGTCTGCTTCACCCGCGACCCCAACTCGGGCGAGAACGTCTTCTACGGCGATTGCCTCATCAACGCCCAGGGCGAGGACGTCGTAGCCGGCATCCGTACGCCTCTCAAGCTCATCGAGCTCGAGACCAAGCTTCCCAAGGCATACAAGCAGCTATGCCAGGTCCGCAAGACCCTGGAGAAAAACTTCAAGGAGATGCAGGACCTCGAGTTCACCATCGAGGACGAGAAGCTCTACATGCTCCAGTGCCGCACCGGCAAGCGCCTCCCCGCCGCCGCCTTCAAGATGGCCGTCGACATGGTCGGGGAAGGCCTCATCACCAGGGCGGAGGCCATCGCCCGCATTACGCCGGAGCAGGTCGAGGGCGTCTTCTATCCGATTATCGACGTAGCGGCCGTCGGAAGCGCGAAGCTCAAGGAGCTCAAGGTCGCGACGGGCATCGACGCAGTCCCGGGCGCCGCTGCCGGCAAGCTCTGCTTCAATGCAGCCGACGCCGAGGAGGAAACGAAAAAGGGAGTCAAGGTCATCCTCATCCGGCGCGAGACCAGCCCCGAGGACGTGGGCGGCATGTTCGCCGCCCAGGGCATCCTCACCGCGACCGGCGGCAAGACTTCCCACGCGGCGGTCGTCGCCCGCGGGTGGGGTAAGTGCTGCATAGTCGGATGCGAAGGCCTCGATATCGACGACAAGGCCAAGACGGTCAAGGTCGGCGGCAAGGTCCTCAAGCAGGGGGACGAGGTTACCCTCAACGGCACTACGGGCGAAGTCTTCCTCAGCGCCCTCCCCCTCAAGAAGCCCGAGCAGACCAAGGAGTTCAAGATCCTCCTCGGCTGGTGCGACGAGATTCGCGCCCTCAAAGTCCGCGCCAACGCCGACACCCCCCACGATGCCCAGAAGGCGGTCGAGCTAGGTGCCGAGGGTATCGGCCTCTGCCGTACCGAGCACATGTTCTTCAAGGACTTCAAGAACCCGGCCGATTCGGAGAAACGCCAGCTCGCCATCCAGGAGATGATCATCGCCGACGATGTCGAGGCCCGCAAGAAGGCGCTCGCCAAGCTCCTTCCCTTCCAGCGCGAGGACTTCAAGGGCATCTTCAAGGCAATGGACGGGAAGCCCGTAACCATCCGCCTCATAGACCCGCCCCTCCACGAGTTCACCCCCAAGGACGACGCGGGCGTCAACAAGCTCGCTAACATCACGGGCAAGAGCCCCGAGTACATCAGGATGCGTTGCGAGCAGCTGCACGAGTCCAACCCGATGCTCGGGCATCGCGGTTGCCGCCTTACGATCACCTACCCCGAGATCCTGGACATGCAGGTCACCGCCATCATCGAAGCCGCGGTCGGGTTCGCCAAGGCGGGCGGCACGGTGCTCCCCGAGATCATGATCCCCTTGGTCATCGATCGAAAGGAGCTCAAGATCCTCGTCGACCAGACCAGGGCGGTCGCCGACGCCATCATCGCCAAGTCCGGGTCGAAGGTCGCCTATATGGTGGGCACCATGATAGAGATCCCCCGCGCGGCCCTGCTCGCCGACGAGATTGGCGAGGTCGCGGAGTTTTTCTCGTTCGGCACGAACGACCTGACTCAAATGACCCTCGGCCTTTCCCGCGACGACGCGGGTCGCTTCCTCCCGGATTACGTCAGGTCCGAGAAGGAAGGCGGCAAGGCGATCTTCGCCAACGATCCCTTCGTAAGTCTCGATCAGAGCGGCGTAGGCCAACTCGTCAAGATGGGCATCGAAAAGGGTCGCTCCGCTCGAAAGGGCCTTAAGATCGGCATCTGCGGAGAGCATGGCGGAGAGTCCAGGTCAGTCAAGTTCTGCCACTCCGTGGGTATGAACTACGTGTCCTGCTCCCCCTTCCGCGTTCCCATCGCGCGGCTCGCGGCGGCCCAGGCCGTAATCGAGGAAAAGGCCGCTCGCGCGAGCGCCGTGAAGAAGGCCGCGCCGGCGAAGAAGCCGGTACCCAAGGCCGAGAAGAAGTCGCCGCCCGCTCGCGCGAGCTCGGCGAAGAAGCCGGCCGCGAAAAAAGCCGTCGTCGGGAAACCGGTCGCGAAGAAAGCCGCCGTCAAGACCGGGAAGCCCACGGCCTCGGCCAAGCCCGGCGCGAAGAAAGCGAAGTAAAACGTCGTTCCAGTCGATCGGGAAGGGCCGCGCGGCATTCGCCGCGCGGCCCTTCCCGCCTAAGGACCGGTCTTAGGGTGTCTTCCCCTGAACGAGCTCATGAATGGCTATTCCATCCAAGGAAAGGACATTATCGGCGAAGCTCAGTCTCGCGAGCAGCTCAAGCGGCCTGTCCACCGGGACCTCTGCCCCGCTTATCCGTCCAGGCACTATTCCCTCGAGACGATTCTTGTCTTGATAGCCTACTAGAAAATCGAAAGTAACCACGCCCGAATCGTCCTTTACGTTCGCCGCCATGCCCTTCCAGGATACCGAACAGCCCTCAAAAAGGGCCGGGTCGAGGCGCACTTCGTCGAAGCCGGGGACGTCTTTGATAGTGCGGAAGTCGGGCTTGCCGACGAAGGACCTCAGGGAGCGCGCCTTCTCCTTGAGGCCTGGGCTCGCGTTGGATCCGAGAAGGCGATTAATCTCGATCAGGGCCGCATTGTCGCGGTAAGCCTGGAAATAATCCTTAGCCTTTTCGAATGCGTCCAGCGCCTGCTTTTCGGTGAGCACGTACCTGAAGATCCCGCCGGTCTGGACGGGCGAATCCGTCTCGGCTCGGCTCAAGGTCACGGCCGCCACTTCGGGGCGGATCGCCCTTGGGCGAACGACGGCCTCCAGCAGCGCGGCCGCCGGCGACCATCCGAAATATACCGCGGCGGCGAAGGCCAGGAATATCCCGAGGGGCGTAACGAAGCGCGGGATCGGCCGATGGCCCGGATAGAGTCTTTCGATGCGGCCGCTCTCGATGAGACGCGACAGTCCCTCGGGTCCGCCCTCCCTGCGGAGGACCCCGAGACCGGCTCGCGCCCTTCTGTCCCCCGGCTTGTCCTCGAGAATGCGCAGGTATCCCTCGATCGCGCTCGCGGTATCGCCTTTCCGAACCGAGAGCGCGGCCAGGGCAAGGACGGTATCGACATCGGAAGGCGAAAGTTGCTCGGCCCGTTTCAGATAGGTCGACGCCCCGCCCGGGTCCCCCGCGCGAAGACAGGAGGCGCCCAGAAGGTAGTAAAAGCGCCGCGACTCCCTATAGACCGGTACCTGGGGCTCGAGTAGGGAAATGAGCTCGGCGAAGCGCCCGCTCGCGAAGAGCTTCTCGGCGCGGTCGAGCGCTGTTCGCGCCATCGCTTGACCTAATACCCTTTCTTTCTCTCCTCGAGGCGATCCAGGATCTTGCTCCAGGTGGCGAGCTCGTCGGGGGATATGGTCCCGCCTTCCGCGACGGCCATGTCGATCCTCGAGATGAGATCCCTTACCGCGACGAGATCGGCCGCGATCGAAGTAGTCGCATCCGGCGCTTTGGCCTCGAGGACGGTCGAAGAAAAGATCGCTTCGGTCTGGCTCTTCGCGTTTCCCGTCGGATATCCCTTCTCGTTGAAGTTTCCCATGGCGAACGAGAAGCGTCTCGTGGCTCCTCGCGCCACCGGCGCGGGCTCCCAGTATAGCGCGATCGCCGAATCGTTGATCGAATACGGCACGAGCGTGAAATTACGCTGGGAATTGACGTCGAAGCTCCAAGGCGCGTCGGAGAGGCGCTTCCAATTCGCGAGGAGTACTTTGTCGGGCCTATCGATGCCTGGCCCGGAGAATTGAACCATGAAGCTGGCTTTTTCTCCCGGGGTCGCCACCCAGCTGTCGTCCGAATCAGGCAGAATGGCGGTTTCCTGGGAGATGCGCGGGCGCTTGTCTGTCACGAAATGAATGCCCGATTTCTCGCCGAGCCACGTATCGATGAGATAGCGAAGGCCGAGAGAGGCCTCCCCTTCCGAGATGTTCTCGATCTCGAAGCTGACTCGCAGGCCGTCCGCGAGCGAGGAACCATCCGATCTCGCGAAATCCAGGATCTGGCGCACTACGACCGAGGCCGACCGGAATTCGATTTGCGCCCCGGTATCCGTGCGCGTGATCGTCGGGCGGAATTCCGCCGCATCGCCGAGCTTGTACATCCGTCCGTCGACGCTCAGAGTAACGAAGCTCGTCCTGGGGTCCGAATCGAAAATAAGAGGCTCGTAGCGATCCTTAGTCACGTCGATGAGCCTGTAGACGGATATGCGGGCGGTGGACTCGTCCACCACGAGCTTCACCAGCCCTTCGCGCGCCTCGAGCGCCTGGAGGCCGATCGCGCAGGCGATGAGGACGGAGACCGTTGCTGCGATGCGCTTCATTTGCTCCCGTCCTTCGCGATGCGGTCGATATAGAACTCGAGGAGGTCGAGTGCCCGCGCCTTCGCCGCCAGGGCGGCGGCCTTCGAATCCTTGTCTATCGGACCCTGGGGCGAGATCGGGGGAGCGGCCTGACCGGAAGCGGATTGGGCCGAGGCGAGCGACGCGCGCAAGGCATCCTCTTCGGCCTGGGCGGAAGCCAGCTTGGCCTCGCCGTCGGCGAGCTTCGTCCCGAGATCCGCGACTTGCGCGCGTAGGTCGGCGATGATCTTGTCCTGGTCGCCGGTCGCGCCTCGCTTGGCGTCCGCGATCTGCTTTTGGTAAAGGGCTATCGAAGCCTCGTAGGCCTTCTCGCGCCTGCGAAAATCCTCGGCCGAACGCAGGGATTCCTCGTGGCTCCAGGTCAGGAGCTTGAGGAGCTCGCGCTGCCTGTATTCGAGCCCGATGAGGGAGATTCGGTAGGTCGCGGCCTCGGCCTTCACGCTCGTCGGATAATCCTGCGTCACGGCCGTAAAGGCCCTTTCGGCTTCCTCCAGCCTGCCCAGGGAATAGAGGCATTCTCCGCTCCAATAGAGAGCGGCCGGAACGAGGTCGCTGGACGGGGCCATGGAGGCGAAGGCGGAGAAAACCTTGAGCGCTCCTTCGTAATCGCCCCTCGAATACAGGATTCGGCCTCGCTGATAGAGGAGATCCGCCACGCGCGGGCTTTTGGGATACGCGGCTATGAAGGCATCGATGGATTTTTCGGCTGTGGATTGGTCGCCTATCGCGAGATAAGCGAGTACGGACCAGTAGGAGGCTTCCGAGCGCTGTTCCCCGGCTTTGGGGTCCGAGAGCAGCTGGCCGAAAAGGTCGAGAGCATCGCGATACTTATCCAGACCGAAAAGCTCTATGCCCTTATCCAAGGTGGCTTTCGCGCCCGCTTGGGATGAAGGGCCTGGCGACGTTTGCTGTCCTGCAAGCCGGGCCCCGACGACCGCCGCGAGAAGAAGCGCTAGAAGCAGGGGCTTGGTCCTATGCATGGGCGTATGCCTCCGATAGATTATCGGTCCGCCGCTCTGAAAACTCAACATACCGCAGGCTTAGGGCCGCGCGCTCATATATGAGGACCTTGCTTCCCGGAGGGCGGCCGAGGGCTCCGACGCCCCAAAGAAAGCGGAGCCCATGACGAGAACGTCGGCGCGGGCCCGCGCGACCCCGGGAATCGTATCGAGGTTTATTCCTCCGTCCACGGAAATCAAGAAGCCGAGCCCGCGCTCCGCGCGCGAGGCGGCGAGGGACGCGCATTTCTCGAGGCAGGTCGGGATGAGAGCCTGGCCTCCGAAACCGGGGTCGACGGTCATGACGAGCACGAGATCGACGAAGGGCAGGAGCTCGGACAGCGAAGCGGCCGGAGTCGAAGGCACGATGGCTATCCCCGGCCTCGCGCCCATGGCCCGAATGGACTGGACGAGCCGATGGGCATGAACTGTCGCCTCCAGATGGAAGGTGATGTAATCGGCTCCAGCGGAGGCGAACGCGGGCGCGAGTCTCTCGGGTTCGACAGTCATGAGATGCACGTCGAGCGGCCGACCGGTGAGCGGTCGTATATCGGCCGCCATCTTGGGACCGAATGTGAGATTAGGAACGAAGCGCCCGTCCATCACGTCGAAGTGCACCCAATCTGCTTCGGCGTCCTCGATTTTCGCCAAAGCCGAGCGCATATCGGAAAAATCCGCGGACAGAAGGGAGGGCGCGAAAATAGGCGCTTCCACGAGGGCGGATAGTATCATATCCGGGTCGTCCGCGCCAAGGCTCGCGGGCGCCCGATTGCGGGGAAATCCTTTTACGAACGCGGTTTTACGCGTCCTGACAAGGGTTTCGAGCGCGGTTCGACGATTGACCAAGCCCATCCAACCGCGATATTATCGAAGCGTCGTATCCTTAACCAAGCCGGGCCTGCGCAGTCGAATGTCGGGAGCGGACCGACGCGATTCGAAGGACCGGCAATATCCGGAAGAGCATGGCCGAACAGGAAAGCGTTACCGCCCTGATGTCGAACGCATATGAACGTCTCAAGTGCGTCGACCTGCGCGGAGCGACGGACTGCATCGAAGGGGCCCTCGCCCTCGACTTCGAGGCGGCGGAGGTTCTCTGGTCGTTGAAATGCGCCAACTTCTGGGCGGAGCGCCTGACGCGTCTCGAGGCCCTTCCGAACCTTTTCGAGCGGGGCGAGTACGTCATCGCTCAATGGAAGGCCTTCGCCTCTTTCGCGTCCAAGCTCGCCGGCGAATTCGAGCGGGCGCTTTTCGCCTTCAAGACCTTCGCCTTCTCTCTTGCCCTCAGCCAGTATTCCGCCCTTCCGCCCGAGGAGAAGGACTCGCACGAAGCGGACCTCGCCCTGAGGACGGGCATCTGCCTTAAGGGCACGGGCGATTACGTCGGCGCCCTTCGCGCCCTCGAGACGGCGGCCCGCGAGAGGAAGGAGGACGCCGAGGTCCTCGCCCATCTCGCGGACGCCTATGGCCTGCAGGGGGACGAGCGAAAGTCCAAGGCGCTTTTCCGCGAGGCTTTCTTCATAGCGCCTCAGCGCATCGACGTCGAGGTTCTCGAGTCGTCGATGATCCGCCGTCTCGCCGCCAAGGTGGCCTCGCTCGGCTACAAGGGGCTCGAGCTGCCCGAGTGGATTCCCGTTTACGGCGCCGTCCTCGGCGTCTTCACGATCAGGCGGGAGCTCAAGGCGGTGGAGGTCGGCAAGCTTCGGCAATCCATCTACCAACTCGAGAACGAGTCCAAGGAAGAAGGCGGCGCCTCGCTCGCTCCGCGTCTCATCAATCGCTATTTCTGGCTGATAGATCATTATATCGCGGCGAAGGAAGATCGGGCGAGGATCGACGAGATCCTGCTGAAAGTCAGGCTGCTCGATCAGTCCATCTACAAGCAATATACAGCCTAGGAGAGGAGACAATATGGCCGAATCGCAGATCGCCCAGAAAGTCCAGGAGATGCTCAACGAGGAGAAGTGGACTCGCGCATCCTTGAGCGCCTACTCCGCGGCGAATCTAAAGGAGCTCGACGCTATCGCCCAGGACGCGTCGCGCGACAAGGCCATCGACGAGATCAAGGGGCTCTGCGACGAGCACCTTTCCCACACAAAGACCAGCATCATAGCCTTGTATCTTTCCGGTATCTTCGCGCTGATGCGTCAGCAGATCGACGATTCGGCCATGGTCGCGCTGCTCGACCTCTTCGCCGACAACAAGAAGTGGAGCGTCGTCGAGTTCGTCTGCCAGCGAATACTCGACTACGGAGAGAACCGTATCGCCCTCAGGCGCCTCGCGGAATGCTATGAGTCGGACGGCCGCCCCGAGGACATGTACTCGGTCTGGGAGAGACTCATACGTGTCGACTACGAGGAGGCCGAGATCGTCAAGGCCTTGGCCGAAAAGCGGGAGAAGGAAGGCAAGGCCGACGAGGCGGTGGACTTCTACAAAAAGGCCCTCCATCGATATATCAATAAGGGCCTTACTACCAACGTCAAGGAAATCTGGGGCAAGCTCGTGGAGTACTGCCCCGAGGATATCGACTTCTTCTTTCATGTCCAGCGCAAGATCGCCAAGCAGATTTCGGAGGACAAGGCCGCCGGGCTCCTGCTCGACCTCTTCCGTCATTACAAGGAGAAGGAGGACTGGAACACGGCGCTCGACATCCTCAAGGTCGTCATCGACTACGACGAGAAGAACCCCTCGCTCCGCAAGGACG
>Ga0181520_10001667_pt1 | contig 44528 bp, 36 predicted proteins | sample PEATcosm2014_Bin_29_FD_132451 | JGI IMG/M metagenome (GOLD analysis project Ga0181520, IMG submission 132451) | Peatland microbial communities from MTU Mesocosm Facility, Houghton, MI, USA - PEATcosm2014_Bin02_30_metaG | ecosystem: Environmental > Terrestrial > Soil > Wetlands > Peat | place... | reverse complement strand
TCAATTCTAAAGCGGAGACCACGGTCACTTCTTCTGATTCGCCGCAGCTTCAACAGCTCAAGACTCAGCTTCGCGCGATCAAACTGGCCATAGCCTCGGCCAAGCAGGATCAGGCCAAGATCGAAGAGAAGGTTCGCAGCTACGAGGACAAAATTGAGTCAAGCCCCAAGGTCGAGGAAGAGTACAAACAGGTCACGCGCGACCATGATACCGCATTGCAGTTTTACAACTCTCTGCTGAACAAGATGAACGAATCCACTATGGCCACGGCTCTTGAACATCGCCAGCAAGGCGAACAGTTCCGCGTGATGGACGCTCCCAACCTTCCCGAAGAGCCCTCCTTCCCGAACCGCCGCGCCTTCGCCGGCGGTGGCTTGGCGTTCGGCCTGGTTTTGGGGCTGCTTCTTGCCGCGCTGCTCGAGTATCGAGATACCTCGGTGCGTAATGAGAGGGACATATGGGCCTTCACCAAACTGCCGACGCTGGCGGTCATCTCGTACATCGGCGATCTGGATCGCCCCGCCAAGGCCGGCAAGCGCTTCAAACGCTTTTCCCGAACGCCCAAACCCATTGAAAGCGTGCGCGGATAGCCATGTACAAATCCTTCTTCGGCCTTCACGCCCTTCCCTTCGGAGCCAGTCCGGACCCGCGGTTTCTCTTCCTGAGACCGCAGATCCAGGAGGCGCTTGCCTGCCTGCAATACGGCATTGCGGCGCGCAAGGGCTTTGTGGTGATGACGGGAGAAGTCGGAACGGGAAAGACAACACTGCTCCGGGCGGTGCTGGAAACCTTTGCCAAAGGGCGCATTTCAACGGCATTTGTCTCCAATCCGCGTTTGGATGTACTCGATTTCTTTGAATTTGTGCTCACAGAATTCGGCATTCCGCCCAAGGCGCGGACAAAGTCAGGAATGCTGTTGCAGCTCAATAGCTGGTTGATCGAGCGCTTCCGCGCCCATCAGTTGAGTGTCATTGTGGTTGATGAAGCGCAGAATCTCACCTGGGAACTTATGGAAGAGATACGTTTGTTGTCCAATCTCGAAACCTCCTCGGAGAAGCTGGTGCAGATTGTTCTTTCCGGGCAGCCGGAATTGGAAGAGATGCTGTTGAACCCCAAAATTCGCCAGCTTCGCCAGCGCGTTTCGCTGTGGACCAGAACGCACCCGCTGACCGGCGAAGAAACGCAGGACTACATCAGGGAAAGGTTGCGCATCGCCGGGGCCAGTGTGCCGGTGCTGCTGCCCGAGGCGATGGAGCTTGTTTATCATTACTCAAAAGGGATTCCCCGCATTATCAATCTGATCTGCGAACATGCCTTGATCAACGCGTATGCGGAACAGGTGAAGCCCATCCCGGAGCACATTGTAGAATCGGTCGGCCTGGAACTCGATCTTGTTCAGCATCCTTTTACGATTTCGTTCCCGGCTATGGAAGCATTGATGAATCGCACATCGCAAGCCAATCCGTTCAACCCCGTCGCGGAGAGCGCGGAAAACCTGAAGGAACGTGCAAGATGAGCCGTATCTACGATGCACTTCAAAGAGCGAATCTTGAGCGGCAATCCGCCCAGCAAGCGGATGAAGGGGAGATGGCCGAGCCGTTCGCCGTCCAGGGCTCGGAGGAATTGCCACCGGTCCAGGAGGACGTCCTTCTCGATGAAATCTCCCGGTATGCATGGAATCCCTCGGTGAGCGCACTTCCGACCCTGGGAGACCGCGGCGAATGCATCGAGCAGTTTCGCGGCCTGCGCACGCAAATCTACCAGTTTCGCGATCAGGCTCCGCTCAAGACGATCCTTGTCAGCAGCGGCATGCCGGCGGACGGAAAGACCTTTGTCACGGCAAATCTGGCGATGAGCTTGGCGCGCAACAAGAACAACACCGTTCTGCTCATTGATGCCGACCTGCGCAAGCCCATGCTCCACAACATCCTCGGCGCTCCCAATTTGCCGGGACTCACGGAGTATCTTGCGGGGACCGCGCAGGCGAACGACATACTGCAGCGCAACCAGGTTCCGAGCATTGTTGAAGCAGGCATGAAGCTCAGCATCCCGGATCTCACCTTTATCCCCGCCGGCGCGGGCGGCGACCATTCTTCCGAGTTGGTCGCCAATCACCGCATCGATGAGTTGATCGCATCCCTTTCACCGCACTTCGATTGGATCCTGATCGACTCCCCGCCGGCGCTTGCGGTTTCTGACGCAATCGACCTTGCCCGAGCCGCCGACGCCGTTTTGCTGGTTGCCCGCGAAGCTCGCACGCCCTTCGATTTTACCCAGAGAGCGCAGGCTGCCTTCAGCAACTCGCGCATCCTCGGCTTCGTGTTGAATGCGGTCAAGGACGCTCCCAGCAGCGGCTCCTACTACTACTACGGCAGAAGGGAAGCAGGCAGCGGATTGCATGGCAGAAAGGATTAGGGGCGGCCCGGATGATCAGGCTCTTCAATGTTTACTATCCGACACGGACGCTGGTGCTGCTGGTTTGCGAAGTGCTCCTGGTGGGCGGTTCGTTTCTGCTGGCCGCCGCGTGCCTGATGGGGCCGGATGGATATGTTGGTCTGATCAACGATCTTGTCTATGAGAACGGCCTGCTGAAGATAGCAGTCATCACCGCTTTAACTCTACTTCTCACGTATTACTTTGATTTGTATGGACCGCGGCGCACCTCGGCGAGCTGGGAGATATACTTCCGCCTCTTGCTGGTTCTCAGCGTTCTCTCCTTTGTTCTCGCGGGAATCGTCTATTTTTTCCCGGATTTGGACATTGGCCCCTATGTGCTTGTCGCCGGGGTCTCCCTGCTCACGCTGGTTCTTGTCGTTTGGCGCTGGGCTTATGAGTGGATCATTGTCTTGCCAATCTTCCGCGAGCGCGTCTATATTCTGGGCAGCGGCGAACGGGCACGCGCAGTGGTCGAGTTACTGCGCGGCAGCCGTGATGCCGGCATGGAAGTCGTAGATTGGCAAGGCGAAAGCAACGCCCATGGTCGGCTTGATCGTTTCGCGGCGGAGTTGCGCGCCTTCCGAACACACCGGCCGAGCATTGACCGTGTTATTGTCGCCATGGAAGACCGCCGCGAATCGATGCCGGTGCGTGAACTCCTGGAACTGCGCGTCCGCGGCGTGATCATTGAGAATTCCAGCGCGCTCATGGAGAGGCTCTCGGGCAAATTACCGTTGGACGGGCTCAATCCAAGCACCCTCATCTTCACCGAGGGCTTCCGGATGAGTCCCTTGCAGCAGCTCTTCCGGCGCCTGCTCTCTTTCATCGTTTCTCTGATTGCGCTGATGATCTGCCTGCCATTCATTCCATTGATCATTCTTGTGGTGCGCCTCTCTTCGCCGGGCCCAATTTTTTTCAGCCAGACGCGCGTCGGGCAGCGCGGGCGCCTGTTTACCGCTTACAAGTTCCGAACCATGCGAGAGGACGCCGAAGCACAAGGAGCGGTATGGGCAGCCAAGGACGATCCCAGGGTCACTTCAGTTGGCCGGTTTATGCGCAGCACGCGGCTCGACGAGATACCGCAACTATGGAACGTCCTGCGCGGAGAGATGGCCTTTGTCGGTCCCCGCCCGGAGCGCCCGGAGTTTGTGCAGTGGCTGAGCCAGGAGATACCCTTCTATGACCTGCGGCACATGATCCGCCCGGGAATTACCGGCTGGGCGCAGGTGCGCTATCGCTACGGCGCAAGCCTGGAGGAGACCAGGCACAAGCTCGAATACGATCTCTATTACATTAAGCACCAGTCGATTGGCCTCGATCTGCTCATCATGTTCGAGACCATAAAAACGATCATTCTGCGAAGAGGCGCCCAGTGAGAATTCTCTTTTGGATGTCGCTGATTGGCATTCTCTATACGTATCTGGGCTATCCCGCATTGATCTGGATGCTAGCGTGGCTGCGGCCACGGCCCTGGACCTCCGGGCCGATCTTTCCCAGCGTGAGTGTGGTGCTTGCGGTGCATAACGGGGCGGCGTTGCTGCCGCGCAAGATCGAGCACCTGCTACGCCTGGACTACCCCCATATCAAGGAGATCATCCTCGTCTCGGATGGATCAACCGACGGCACGGCGGAATTGCTGGCTGGCCAAAGCAATCCGCGCCTCACGGCAATCATCCTGACGGAGCACTGCGGCAAGGCGGTTGCCGTGAACGCCGGTGTGGCCAGGGCCACGGGGGACGTGATCCTCTTCGTGGACATAAGGCCGGAGATTGCCGCGGGCGCGATTCAGCAATTGGTCAGTAACTTCGCCGATCCCACGGTGGGCTGCGTGGCCGGCGAATTGATCTTGCGCAAGGAATGCCACGACGACGCCTCCGCGGCTGTCAGCGGAGTCTATTGGCGCTATGAAAAGTGGATCCGGACCTGCGAATCCATCTGCGGATCGCCGGTCGGCGTCTACGGAGGCTTCTACGCGATCCGCCGGGAACTTGCAGTGCCGCAGCCGCCTGGAATGATTCTGGATGATATGTTCCAGCCGCTCTCGATTATCCGCCAGGGCTATCGATCGGTCCTTGATCCGCAAGCCTATGTCTACGACACATGGCCAACAAAAATTGAGAAGGAGTTTCACCGCAAGGTGCGCACGCTGGCAGGCAACTTCCAGCTCTTTCAGCTCGCGCCATGGACGCTGACAACGCGCAATCCTGTCCTTTTTCAGCTTGTCTCGCACAAGGTCATGCGCCTTGTTGTTCCTTATTTGATGGTCCTACTGCTCATCTCTACGTTGGCGCTTTCTCGCGGATCGCTCCTCTACGCGGCATTCGCCGGTTTTCAGATTGTTAGCTGGACCGTCGCCATCGCCGCCCTGCGCTACAAGATTCCCCTGTTGCATCGTGTCGCGGCTCCGGCCAGCGCACTGTTCGTGCTGATGGCGGCCGCCGTCGCCGGACTCTACAGATTTCTTTTTACGCGCGGCCCTCTTTGGAAGATCTGGAATTCAAATACGCCGGCGGCAAGCACGGCAACTCCAAACATCGGGAAATCCGCGCTGCCGGAACCCTTCACAATTCCAGCGGCCAACGACAGGGTGTAGAATTCTTTTGAACTATTCACAATGATGAGAGGAGCATTCAGCCGTCATGAAACCCTTGAAAACGCTGGTTATTTCCATGGTGGGTATTGCGGCCATCCTGGCTGGTTACGTTCTTCACAACCACATCGTCAAGGTGAAGGCAGCCCGGATGGAACACGCCGTCGCGCCGGCTGTCTACTTTCCCGCAGGAGCCATCTGGACAAAGGATATAAGTCACGCGCCACTTGATCCCCAGTCCTCCACCATCATCGCCTGGCTGGCGGATGCGGGCGGATGGGGGTACGGAAAGATGAATGTCGACTTCGGCCTCCGCGTGTTGCAGGCGAACGCCAATACTCCATTTGTTCCCTTTCGCAAAGGCCCGGGGTACTATACCGAGGATTCCGACATGGTCTCGACCTTTCCCCTGCCCACCGGCGGCGGCATTGAAGCAGAGCAGGGCTATCAGTGCAATACGGAACAGGGCGATTGCCACCTTATCGTAGTCGACCGGGGCCACGGAAAACTCTACGAAGCATATCAAGCCAACTACGCGGATGGCGTCCTTTCCGCCAACGACCTCGCCGTGTGGGATCTCAATCGCATTTATCCGCCGTCAGGTCGCGGAGATCAGTGTACCAGCACCGACTCCGCCGGCTTTCCGATTGCCCCGTTGCTTTTCAACGCCGACGAGCTGGCCGCGGGAAGCATCAACCACGCCATCCGCTTTATTCTGCCCAACCCGCGAATTCGCGCGCACGTCTTTGTGCATCCAGCCACGCATGCCGGCAATCCGCTTGGGCCGGTTACCGCTCCGCCAATGGGCGCGCATTTCCGGCTGAAGGCCTCCTTCGACCTGACGAAACTGACGCCCGCTGCTCAAGTTGTAGCGCGAGCCATGCAGAAATACGGTATGTTCCTTTCAGACGGCGGCAATATGGCCCTCACCGCGCAGAACGATCGAGACACAACCGCAAAGTACACCGACATGGATTTCGGGTCCCACGATTTGCAGGCCCTGAAGGTTACTGACTTTGAAGTCCTCGAGTTAGGTACTCCAATTCGCAGGGACAAAGACTGCGTGCGCAATCCCTGAAGCGGAGAGCAGCGCGGCTCCTTTCGCATTCGGCGCCGTGGGATGATGGCTATGCGCGTCGGGCCCGGACGGAGTTCCGATAGAGGTCCATGTAGGCATCGGCCATGGTTTGCAGAGTAAATCGCGAGTGGAATGCGGCTTCCGCGTTCTTCGAGAATTGCGCTCGTTCCGCATCGTTTTCTGCCAGTCGCAGAATCCCCGCAGTCATCCCGGAAGGATCCGTTACCGGCGTCGTAACCCCCGCCTGCGCCAGCCGGACGACCTCCGCCATTCCCCCCACATCGGTCACGATTGCCGGCAGTCCCATTGAGAAGGCTTGCAGAAGCGAGATGGGCAATCCCTCCGACGTTGATGACATGACGAAGGCATCGGCCGCGGATAAGAACGGCGCCACGTCAAGTTGCTGCCCCCAGAATGTAACGTGCGAAGTTATGCCCAACTGCGAGGCCAGGCTCTCCAGTGCCGTGCGCTCACTGCCATCGCCCACCATCCATAGCCGTAAGCCGGGCATGGACTTGAGCGCCAGGCAAAAGGCATGCAACAGCAGCGAATGGTTCTTCACGGGCTCCAGCCGTCCAACGTAAACCAATGTAAATCCTGACTTCGGCGGCCACTGTTCTTTTGTCACGCGTAACATTGGATCCGCTCCGTTGTACACACGCACAATCTTTCGCGCTGGAATGCCGTGAATGCTCTTGATATTGCTGGTTGTTGCATCGCAGATGCCGACAATCCAGTCGCAGAAGGCTGCCGCATAGGCGTACTTCAACTCCACGATGAGCCTGCGCGGGCGCGCCACCAGGCTATGCCGGGTGCTGACGATGCTGGGCACACCGGCCATCCTGGCGGACATAGCAGCATAGACCGTCGGCGTCGGGTTATGAAGATGGACCACGTCGGGCCGCGCCTCTTTGAAAATACGAAAGAAATTGCGCGTGGCGTCAGACAGGTGCCGCCCCACGTGCGGCTGCACGGCAAAGCCTTCTTTTCGCATCCGCTCGCCGAGCGCACCAAGACTCGAGACAGCATAAACGCACGGGTCGTGCCCCTGTTCCCTTTGCAGACGGCACATCTGCGAGACGAGCATCTCGGCCCCGCCGACCTCCATGCTGTCAACTACATGTGCAATCTTCATACAGGATGCCTGAATCTCCGGCCGTCCAACTCCCGTCCGTCCTCTGTGTCTAACATAAACTCCGCAGGCGGTTCGTCTGCTGGAATCAGAGCATGAGGTTCGCAACTCGGAGCATGATGTACATCAGCAGCACGAGCGAGATCGCCAATCCGGCAGCATATGGTATAACCCGTGCTAACGGCAGGCGGGGTGCGATCATCCCTCTTTGCAGAGCCAGTTCGAAAACTACCTCAACCATGCCGCCCAGCAGAAAAAACGACATGACAAAGGCGCGGGAAAGAAACCAGCCAGCCACCAGAAAGCCCGTGAGCGATAAAACCATCAACCGCCCCAGGTGATTGACCTCCGCCTTGTCGATGACATCCATCTTCCTGGCCGGAAGCGGCAAATGTTCTTCCTCTGGCTCAACCTGTTCTGCTTCACTCACCCGCGCCGGCGAAGCTAGCGCCAGCGCGTCTCTCATCGTAGGAAACAGGAACAGACACCAGAAGAACAGCCCGATTATGCCAAGCTCCGCCGCGCAGACAGCGACCGAGTTGTGCGCGGTGTGACCGAGATAGTCCGGCAAATTTCCGGCTCCCACGCCGAATAAGGGATGCGATTTGAAAAGTTGCAGGCTTTCACCCCAAAGAGCCGTGCGGTCTTCACCGGCATCGACAGAGATGGCCCGTCCTCCTGTGAAGTGCAGGGCCATGGCTCCCGCAAATAGCCCGCCGGCAATCAGCAGCGCAGGCAGCGTCCCGATGCGCCGCCGCGCCGCCACCACCGCCATCGTCGTCAAGGCCACCAGGGCGCCGCGCGAGTGTGTCAGAAACGTGCCAAAGAGCAAAACGCTCACCGGCAGGAGTACGCACGCGATGTTCCAGAGCAAATTCTTGGAACGCCAGAAGATGAACATCAGAGGAATTACGCAGACGGTCAACTGGCCAAAATCGTTCGGGTCGTTGATGAGCCCCAGTCCCCTCAGCCGATAAACCGGCACTCCCTCATCGCTCCCTCTGGGAAGAAGATAAGGATGCTCCATGTTCCACAGACTCAGACCGGCGCTCTCCTCGTCCTCGGATAGAGAAGGCCCGCCCGTGGGAACTCCATAACGCAGGTCGATGTACCCTTGCGCAATCACGAACAGGCAGACGAACAGCAGCATGAAGACGATTGCCTGCAACTTCCTCTTCGAGTTGCAGTGCAGGCACACAAGCAAATAAGCAAAGATACTCGGAAGAAATTCCAGAAATGCCTGTACCCCTCCCCGGGCCCAACGCGCCTCGATGAAAATAGACAAAAAGCCCGCAAACGCCAGTCCGAACAAGGCCAGCGACTGCGGCGTTTTCGAGATGAAAGATGTCGCCAGCTTGGGCAGCGACACAAGCAAGATCAGCACGGCGAGTATCAGCTCGATACGATAAGGGGCCAGCGGCCCGAAGAGGGTCGTAGGCGTGAGGTAGTCCGTAACGAAATAGAGAATGCTTAAAACAAAACCCATTGTGCGGTCGACTGAGCGAAATTGGCAGTCTCAAGCAGGATAACCCAAGCCGCTAAGCGGAATCCATCGATCGCTTTATCCCAAGCACAATTCATGCTGAAAGCGCCGGACGCTCAAGAAACGCGGCTCAGGTGACGGTCTGACCGCCGGCCTTCGCGTGAAAGAGCGCGTCCAGGCAGAACAAGACACTGAAAACGACCCACGATGCGGCCAGGAGTATCTTGCAGAATTGGGGCAGCGGGGCCTGGGATGCCAAATCAAAGAACAGCGAGCCGAGCGTAAAGGTCGTCAGGGTCAGCAGTACAACATGAAGTATCCGGGGCGGAGTGCGAAGAGCCGTTACCCAGTAAATCGCCAGCGCGATGAGCGCGACGGCATAGCCGTGCCGCCATGAGACCGGAGAAACGCACGCCGTGACCACTCCGAAGACGGCAATTAAAGCCGCTCTCGATGCGCGGTCAAGCCGGTGGCGGCTGCGCCACACAAGGAACAGGCAGAATAAATAGAAGGCTCCGCTGACCAGCTTTGCGGCCATCGATAGGGCGCGGGGCGAGTTAACCATTACCGTTCGAGCCGAACCGAGAGTAAAGAGTTTTCCGTAATATGCCCAGGTCACCAGGGAACCGAGGCTTTTGTTCTGGTAAGCCGGAAGGCCGCCGCCCATGGCCGACATGACCGCCGGATAAACGTTTATTGTCTGCCAACCGTTGAAGGCGACCATCGCCGCAACCAGACCGAGAGAGATTGCAAGATAGGAAACCAGCCATCTCCGGTCCTTCCAAATGAAAAAGAGGGGAACAATCAGAATGGGAGTGACCTTGAAAGCCGTGGCAAGAGCAAAGGCGGCGGCCGAGAGGATCATGCGGCCGTCAAAATAAGCGGCGATACCGATGGTCCAGAGCGCGAGCAGGACAATTGCGAGCTGCCCGTCTGAAATGGTCTCGTGGATAGGCCAGAAACTGTACGCGGCCAGCGTGAAGACGGCAAACTCGAAACTAAGAATGCGCACGCGCAACATCCGCGCAAGCAATAAAACAGACGCCAGCACCAGAGCCAGATTCAAGCATCGCCATAGGCCAGCGGCCAGATGGGCCGGCAGTTGCGAAAAGGGAGCGAGCAGATCGGCAAGAAGGGGGGGATAAAGGTAAAACTCCACGTCGTCGAAGCCAGCCGCTTTTGCGTGAGCGAAGAGTTCACTGTCCGCCGGAGCGCTAAGAAGTTGCGGATTGACGCCCGTTGCGCCGGCATAGAGTTTGGCATGGGGATTGTCGTGGACGACTTGCGCGGCGAAGTAATAGTCGTAAAAATCAAGATCCGGCGAGGACATGATATGGCCCAGATACCGCTGCGTCAGGGAACTGATCAGCAGCGCGGCCAGCGCAAATGCAAACAGAATCCTGCATTCGACAAGCTTTCCGAAGCGATTCATAAAGCCCTTTCCAGCGGGTATTCTGCGGCGCTCAGAAGCACTAGGGAATACACCCGCGGTATACGAGAAACATAGGGAGCGTGGGGCATGGAACCCGGTGACCATCCAATGCCAATAGATTGTCCAGAGTAATTTTATATCCCAGCAGGCAGCAAACGCGAGGCGGGCTCTGGTGAGAATGCCGTCAGCGATGGTTGCAATGGTCCTGAAACAGACCGGATCCCCGTACGCGGCCTATGTTACTCTTATCTTGCGCTTTTTGTGGCACGGCGCCGCACTTGAACTGGAAGAGAGGGTACAAAGGTTCATGGCTGAACCAAAACCAGGCACTGGCCGGTACTACCGCCCAGAATTGGACGTCGTTCGCTTGATTGCGTTCATGTTAGTATTTATTTCCCATGAACTTCCCAGCAGTCCGGATTCTCGCATTGATTCTATATTTAAAGGCTTTACTCCAATCCTTTACGCAATATCCACCACTGGCAGATTCGGTCTTAGCCTCTTCTTCACTCTAAGCGCCTTTCTCATTTGCGAGTTGCTGCTCAGGGAACGGGCAACCGCCGGCGCCGTTAGTATCAAGCAGTTCTATATTCGGCGTATTCTGCGGATTTGGCCGCTCTATTACCTTGGCGTGGCAATTGGAGTGGCCGTCGCCCTACTACCCGGCGGCTATCGCGGCGATATTGTCTATATGGGTTGGTATTCTATCTTCATGTCCAGCTGGTACCTCATAACTCATGGGGGGATGTCGAATCCAATGTTACCGCTATGGAGTATCTCTGTCGAAGAGCAGTTTTATCTTCTCGCGCCTTGGATCGTGAAATATTTCAATCGCAAGTCGCTCTATGGGTTTTGCGCGGTGACTATCCTTGTTGCCAATGTCTGGATCTATTATCTAGGTAATGTAAAGGTAACCAGAGATGCGATTTGGTATAATCCGTTCGTGCAATTCGAATGTTTCGCCGCCGGTATACTGTTATGCCTCGTACTACGCGGTCGATTACCCAAGCTCGCAGTATGGCATCGGCTGATGCTGGTTGCCGGAAGTTACTCTTGCTGGTTTTATGCCTCTTATACACTGCACACTAGCTTTGATGGCCTCGAAAACCCCGGCAGTTGGCCGCTTATCAGCGGTTATGCGCTGGCCTCTTTGGGGTCTGTCTTGATCCTGATCGCGTTTCTGGGGGTCAGCCCGAAGGTACTTCCAGGCTGGGCTATCTATCTGGGGCGTATCTCATTCGGGCTCTATGTCTATCATGCGTTCGGAGCCTACCTGACGAGCAAACTGCTGATCGGGCACCTTGTGTCCTTCAATAGTCCGATTTACTTATTGAAGGGCGTTCTTGCGCTGGGACTAACGGTGCTGCTGGCGGCGGTTTCCTATCGCTATTTCGAGACACCTTTTCTCAAGATGAAAAAGCGGCACGCCGTTATCGAGAGCCAGCCGGTCGGGTGATCGCAGACGATCAGGGCGCCTGAAGCTCATAGACCTTCAGGTCGCCGTAGTAGGGGTCGGGAAAATGCCCGGCCAGTTTGCTATGGGAGATGACCTCATCCATGCTTCGATTGAGGCTCTCATAAAAGGCCTCGTCGCTTGCGTTACCGCTGGTCATCATGCGGTCGCCGGCGATGAAGTAGCGGGTGTGGAACTGGTTGGCCGCCATCCAGGGATCCGTGCGTTCATAGGAGATGTACGGATGATCGCGGAGCGCAAGCCAGAAGGTTACGGTTCCGTAGGCGGTTTGTCCTGGGGGGATCACGCTGCGTAACTCCTCTGTCAGCTTGCCGTAATTCGCCTTTCGCGCTTCATGCAGAAGAAACAGATTTGCCGACATCTGCGCGGCGACAGCCAAACAGGAGAGGAACAAAACGATGCGATGCAGTCTGCGGCTTGAGTTCGAGGCGGCAACCGCTGCGCCGATTGCCAGAGCAAATACGGGCGCAAGAAGCGCTAAATAGCGAGAGGACTTGTTCGCCGTATAGATAAGCCAAAATACGGTAGGAGTTAGCAGGAGCAATTCCAGATAAAACCACTGCCGGCGCAGTTTCCAGAGCAGAAAACTGGCTGCCAGGAAAAAGAGCGGCACAGGAAGCCTGACGGGAAGGAATTCCATTCCGTGCCCGTGGAGCATATTCATGCCGATCAGATCGGAATAGCGATGCCCCTCCTGCAAGAATTTCGACCAGAACGGAATGCCTGCCGCGCGGTTCAGATATTCTTGCCGGAAGCCTGCGCGTCCCAAAGGAGCGGTCAGTATCCAGACGGCGAAGGGCAGCAGCCCAAGTGCATATCCGAAGGTATAGGCGCTTGCGCCGCGCAGGGGGAATCCGCCTCGCCGGCGATCAACAACAATCGCCAGGATGCCGAAGGAAACAATGTATCCCAGCAGTGTGATATGAAACATGGTTCCCAAGGCGATGAGCAAGCCGCTCAGAAATGCCCAGCCGATGAGGCCGTATCGAGCATACTGCTTCATGGCCAGCAGCGATAGAAGGACCGCCATGGTAGTCAGAGCTTCCGGCCGCGCGGTGCGGGAGGTGATTACAATCAAGTTATCCGATGCTACAAGGAATGTTGCGAACAGGGCGCCCGCTTGCCCAATGACATCGCGCGCCAGGAAATAAGTAAGAAGAATCACAGCAAGCCCGGCAAGAATAGATCCCAGCCGGGCGGATATCTGGCTTGTTCCGAAGAGGCGGAACGCCGCGGCGATAACAATCGCGGTTCCGGGCGGCCGCGCATCGATATGGTTTTCCAGCTCATTGGGGCCGAAAGCGGGATTCGCTATTCCGTTGCCGTGGATAATGGAATACGCCGGCGCAGCGTACCAACTTTCATCCGTGACCCAGCGGCAGGACAGATAAGGCAGAGCCTGGAGAAAATACAGGAGAATGGCGAAACCTAGCCATCCGCGGACGGCGGCATGGGTAAGAAATGGGCCTGGGAGTGGGGTTCCCGTAACCTCTGCGCTAACTAGCCGCTGTCTCGACGAACCGGCTGTAGATGACATGAATTCCCCCTGAAACAGGATAACCCAATCGCCGGGGCAAGCGGATCCTGACAGATTAAAATGAGTATTCCTTGTGCATCTTCTGAATGATTGTAAAGTCTCTTGCAGCATTATGAGCAATTGGCGCATAATCGAAGTCGCCGCCTTACTGGCGCGCGGAACTCGCGGGTGATTGTTCCAGGGTGCCTTTCCACGATGAACCAAGTAGAGCGCCTTCGCTACATCCAGGATGCCCTGTCGCGGCAAGACTTCGTCAGCCTTGAGGATTTGTGCGCTGGACTGGATGTTTCCCGGGCCACGGTGCGCCGCGATTTGATTGAACTGGAGCGCAGCCAGAACATACGGCGCGTTCACGGAGGAGCCATGTCCACCTCCTCCCGCGAGGAGGCGCTCGACTTCCGGCGGCTCTCGGTAAGCTGCCAGGAAGAAAAAATGCGCATCGGGCGGGCGGCGGCGGATCTGATTCAAGATGGGCAAACGGTCATTCTTGGGGGCGGATCGACGGTAGCCGAAGTCGCCCGATGCCTTCTTTCCCGCCCCATTCAGATTATTACTAACTCGATTCCGGTTGCTATGATCTTTTGGGAGTGCAAGCAGACCGAAGTCACTTTGACCGGCGGCTATCTCTATCCGCGCCTGGGCATTCAGTTTGGCCCCATCTGCGAACGAATGTTGCAAAGCATCTCCGCGGACGTTGCCATCCTGGGAATCCGCGGCATCACCGCGGATGGACTGAGCGACACCAGCGCTCTGGTAGTGGAGTCGATTCGCGCGATGATGAAGTGCGCGCAGCGGGTCGTCATTGTTGCCGACCATACCAAGTTCGGAAGGAATGCGATGATCCACGTCGCCGATCTGGCCGAGCTCGATCAAATCATCTCCGACCGCGACCTTGCCCCGGAGCATAGCCAGTTATTGGACGAACACGGCATCAGCTACTTGCTGGCCTGAACTATTCTGCCCGCCTTGTTCATTGTCTCTCCGCGAAAAATAACCGACAGAGGCGTGTAAGCATCCGTCACTCTGTCTCGTCAACAGCGTTTGGTCTGCTCAATGGCTGCGGCGTATGTGCAGTTCTTGCTGGCCTGTGGGTGTTATAGAGCGTGTCGCCCACCGGGCAGGGCAAAGCGCTGGCCATGGAACCGGCGGCCCTCCTGTTTGCGTACTGAGTCTCAGCGTGTTCAATTGCGGACGGCGGCGAGCGCAAATGAACACCTGGAACGGTCCCATGGAATCCGGAAATGCTGCTATCCCCTGCAATTTCAGTATTTTCCTTCCCTTGCGTTTGTGGCCGCCCGCGTGCTACCCAAGAGAACGTGGGAGACGCGATGAGAAATTGCAACCCAAGCCGCAACGCGACGGTCCAAGAGCGTTAACCGGCTTTCCAAGGAGGTTTTATGATGACAGGCACAATCCCAATCGACACGGCGATCTTCCCGGCCAGCGAATACACCGGGCCGACGGAACTTGCAGAACTGGTTCGGGGCAGCGAGCAGGCCTTGCTCGCCCGGTTCACCCCGCTCGTGCGCCGGCAAAGCGTAACGCTGGATATGAGCTCCATCGAGCGCATCGACGCGGCGGGCATCGCCGCCCTCATCTCGCTCTACGTTGGCGCGCGCGAGGCCGGCCATTCTTTTACGGTCGTGAATCCCTCGCCGCATATCGCCGAGATCCTGGCGCTGGTGGGCCTGGAGCGGATTCTTATGACCCGAAATTTGGCCGTAAAATCACAATCCAGCCCTGAGTTCTATTGTTCCGCCGCATAATCGCGCCCGCTTTCCTTCCAAATTGGGTTCTGATGCTGGTTTTCGTATCATATTGCGAAAAGCATGGCTCCGGAATGGTACAGGGCTTGAAGCCCAAAAGTATCGATTGTGACCTTCGGCACAGGCAACTGTATACTAAAGACGATATTCGTAGTAACGACGAATCAATCCCGCGCAGCGCTTTCCGATGCCTGGACGACTGGCGCGCGCTCAGCCTGACAACCGATTTTTCCCGTTGAAATGCTGAGTCGCGTCCCGCCATCCTCAAATGCGGACTGCAACCGCGGAAAAACCAAATGGAGGTTTCATCGCATGACGCAGGGCGCTGTGGACAAGTCGTCTGCCGTAAAAGCAGATTCAACGCAACACGTATTTTTCTTCGGCGGCGGCAAGGCCGAGGGCAATGGAAGGATGAAGGATGTGCTGGGCGGCAAGGGCGCCGGCCTGGCTGAGATGACCAATGCCGGATTGCCGGTTCCTCCGGGATTCACTATCCAGACCGAGGCTTGTCGCGAGTACATGCGCGGCGCGTTGAGCCCCGAAGTAGACACTGAGATGTATGCCGCGCTGGAGCGGCTGGAGAAGCTGCAAGACCAGAAGCTGGGTGCGGGCAAGAATCCGCTGTTGGTGAGTGTTCGCTCTGGTGCCAAGTTCTCCATGCCCGGCATGATGGACACTATCCTGAACCTGGGCCTCAACGACCAGGCTGTGGAAGCGCTGGCCAAGCTGAGCAACAATCCCCGCTTTGCCTATGACTCCTATCGCCGCCTGATCCAGATGTTCGGCGACGTGGTTCTCGATGTTCCCAAGAAGCATTTCGAGCACATCTTCGACAGCGTGAAGAAGCGCGCCAAGGTCAAGTTCGACTACGAGTTGAAGCCCGACGCGCTCAAAGAGATCATTGCCGAGTACAAGAAGCTGGTGAAGAAAGAGACCGGCAAGGAATTTCCGCAGGAACCCAAGGATCAACTGGTACAGGCTCGCGACGCCGTTTTTCGCAGTTGGATGAACGAGAGGGCCAAGACCTACCGCCGCATCAATCGGATTGATGATTGGCTGGGCACAGCGGTCAACGTGCAGGCCATGGTCTTCGGCAACCTGGGCGAGACCTCCGGCACCGGCGTCGGCTTCACGCGCAATCCCGCCACCGGCGAGAAGATGTTCTTCGGCGAATACTTGATGAACGCGCAGGGTGAAGATGTGGTCTCCGGCGTGCGCACGCCGCTGCCCATCAGCGAACTCGAGCGCGTGATGCCCGATTGCTACGCGCAACTGCGCGACATTACCGGGAAAATGGAAAAGCACTACCGCGATATGCAGGACTTCGAGTTCACCATCCAGGATGGCAAGCTCTATATGCTGCAAACCCGCAACGGCAAGCGCACCGGCTTGGCCGCGGTTCGCGTGGCCATCGACATGGTCAACGAGAAGCTCATTACACAGGAAGAGGCGATCCACCGCGTCGAGCCGAATCAGCTGTATGACTTCCTGGTCCCCCGCCTAATCGAAAAGGGCGAGAAGGTTGAAGTGCTGGCCACCGGACTGCCTGCCTCGCCGGGCGCGGCTGTGGGACAAATAGTCTTCACCGCCGAGGAAGCGGTCAAGCAGCACGCCAGCGGCGCATACCCGGTCATCATCCTGGTGCGCGGCGAAACCACCCCTGAAGACATCGCGGGCATGGAAGTGGCCGCCGGAATCCTGACCTCGCGCGGCGGCATGACCTCGCACGCCGCCGTCGTCACCCGCGGCATGGGCAAGTGCTGCGTCGCTGGCGCTGGCGATTGCCTGGTTGACCAGGACAAGAAGGAACTGCGTGTCAAGGGCCGCACCTACAAGCAGGGCGACTGGCTTTCGCTGGACGGCACCACCGGCCGCGTCATCGCCGGCAAGCTCAAGACCCTCGACGCCCAACCCGACGATCCCGATCTGGTCACATTCATGTCCTGGGTCGATCCCGTCCGCCGCCTCCGCATTCGCGCCAACGCCGATATTCCCCGCGACGCCAAGAATGCTCGCTTGTTTGGCGCCGAGGGCATCGGCCTCTGCCGCACCGAGCACATGTTCTTTGCCGAGGACCGCATCGAGCACATGCGCACCATGATCCTGGCCGACAACGAGAAGGACCGCCGCGCCGCCCTCAAGAAGCTGTTGCCCATGCAGCGCGCCGACTTTGTCGGCCTCTTCAAGGCCATGGAGTCGCTGCCCGTCACCATCCGCACCATCGATCCGCCGCTGCACGAGTTCCTGCCCAAGCGCGAGGATCTGATGGTCGAGATTCAGCACCTGGTAGACACCAAGCCCCGCTCGCCCAAGCTCAAGGAACTGCGCACGCTGCTGGCGCGCGTCGAAGAGCTGCACGAGCAGAATCCCATGCTCGGGTTGCGCGGCTGCCGTCTCGGCATCGCCTTCCCAGAAATCACCGAAATGCAGGTCCGCGCCATCCTCGAGGCCGCGTGCATCGTCAAGAGCAAGGGCGCCGATCCGCATCCCGAGATCATGATTCCGCTCGTCGCCACCATCGAGGAAACGCGCAACCAGGCGGCTGTTGTGCGCCGCGTGGCCGAGGAGGTCTTCAAGGAGAAGGGCGTCACTGTGGATTACATGGTGGGAACCATGATCGAACTGCCCCGCGCGGCCCTCACCGCCGACCAGATCGCAGAAGAGGCCGAGTTCTTCAGCTTCGGCACCAACGACCTCACCCAAACCACCTTCGGCATCAGCCGCGACGACATCAACCAGTTCCTCCCGGCCTATATGAAGGCGGGCATCTTCAAGCAGGACCCCTTCGCCACCCTCGATCAGGCTGGCGTTGGGCAACTGGTGAAGATGGCCACGGAGAAGGGACGCAAGACACGGCCCACGCTCAAGCTGGGCATCTGCGGCGAGCATGGCGGCGATCCCGAGTCCGTCAAGTTCTGCCACCGCATCGGCCTCAACTACGTCTCCTGCTCGCCCTTCCGTCTGCTAACAGCCCGTCTGGCCGCCGCGCAAGCGGCACTAGAGGAGAAGCAGACCGGGCCGGCCCACACCACTAGCTAGGCTGGCGCAAATAGCTCAAACCACAAGGGCTCAGCCAATTGGCTGAGCCCTTGGCGCTTCGGAGGGCCTTTCCGTTGAGGCGGAAGGTTGTTTTCTGTAAAGTGCAATCGCGATCCGAGGCAGCCGGCTGTGGAAAATGGGAGACGGACAGTCGTGGCTCGCGGACCCCTGCTTTTGGTCAAGTAATCGATGAACAGGGCACAGCTTCTCATAACGCATGGTAATTCTTCGGGGCTGATGACCGGGCCACCTGCGCCCCTCTTCACGGCTTTCCCGCCTCGTTCTCTCCCATGATCGTCACATTGGAGCCGTAGGGCTTATAATCGCGAAAATCCATTTGCCTCATCGTTGTCGTGTGCTCACCGGTCTTCAGGCGCACCTCCCCTGCAACCGGCAACAGATAACTCTGCCCGCCGATGGCGACCGGGTCGTAGTCCACTGTAATACTCGCCGGACGAACCGCAGGATCCTTGCCCAGATTGCTGGTGGTCAGCGTCACGCGGCGAATGTTATGGGTCGTGGCGTCGATGAAGACCTGCCCGTAAAAGCCGACCGTCACCCGCGCGCCCCCCGCGCCATCGACCTGATAATCGGAGTTCACGATCCCGACCTTATAGTTAAAGACGTGGATTGTTTCCTTGCCCAGCAGTTGGGCTTCCTTCCACTTGAAGTCGGCCTTCGACGAAGGCTGAAAGATCGCCTTCAGCACTTCCCCGAACTCGCCCGCCGATTGCGACTCCCTTTCCACTTTACCGATGGCCGGCTTGCCGTCCACCTGTAACGCCGTCCAGGCCTCCGCCTTGTCGTGATAGCGCAGCATCTCGGCGATGGAATCCTTGTGCTTCCAGTTGTTGCTGTTGTTCGCGTCCACCGAGCGATCCGTCACTTTCACGCAGAGAAAGTCGGGCAGCGAGTCCCGGTAGGCAAGCGCGTGCTGGCTCGCATCGGCGAGGATGCTGTCGAACTCCTGCCAAGACGGAGGGGGCAGCGGCGTCTCTGGAACCGTAAACTCCAATTGCCGGCTCTTGCGCGGTTGCAGTTCCTGCCGCAGCGCCGCATCCCCTTCCACCAGCGCCGCGCCCGCCGGCCGGTTGCCCGGAACACTGAATGAGATCGTGCTCTCCGCCTTCTTCTTTCCCTGCGTCATACGCGCGGTGATGTCGTAAAGCCCCGGCGAGAGTGTCTTGGTGCTAAGCATGGCCAGGAAGGGTATCGCTCCCGTCCCCGGCTTGTAGTTGAGCGGAGCGTGCCCGGCCGGGCTGCCATCGCGCAGGATGTCCATCTCCAACTTGGGCGCCTCGGAGATCCTGGGATCAGGATGCAGTACGAAGAAGAGCATGACGGAATCCTCGTCCAGCGTGACTTTGCCGGTAAGATTCGGCGTCACCTTGGCCTCTTCATAGCTCAACGGTTCCTGCAGATCCGTATCGGCGGTGAGTTTGCTCATTTTGCGCACCAGCACCCCATCGCTCAGCGACGGCCCCTTCGGCGGCTCGGGAATCTTGAAAGGTACGCGCTGCGCCCCCGCCGCGCCGCTGTTGCGGTCCATCACCGCCGCTTCCAGCGTGTAGTCGCCCGGAATGGCGATGAACGGCCACTGAAGCGTCACGAACTCCGCCTTCGCGTCCTGCATCGTGTCCAAAGCGCCATGGCGCGGAATGTCCTCGGCGAAGTGATCCACCACCGTGCCGTACTGATCCTTGATCTGGGCCACGATCGAGAGATGGGCGGAGTACTGCTTGGCGGCCATGTCCTCGCGCATCTCGACGCCCGAGAGCGGCAACTCGACAACCAGCGAATTGGTGTTGCCGTCGGCCATCTCTCCCAGCCGCAGCACTGCGGCCTTGAAGCTCTGTTCCGTGGGCAACTGCGGTTCCGACAGGATCTTCATCAGTGGCGTCTCGAATGGCCGAATGCCAATGCCGCCCCCCGAGGCCAGGGCGAAGTATCCCGTCTTGGCCCGCACAAAGACCCCCGGACGCAGCGACTTGACGGTAATGGGACGGAAGCTGCCATCGTATTCCTGCTCCGGCGGAACATAGGATGCCTGATAGTAGGTCGTCATATCTTGCAGCATCTGTTGCAGCGGCTTCTTCACGCTGTCCTGCCCGTCGATATAGGCGCCCCCGGTGAGTGCCGCAAGTGCCGCCAGCGGACTCGAATTGGCCACCCCATTGCCAATGCCCCCGGCCTCGATGGCCAATGTATTGGTGACGATCATGTATCCTCCGCCCGATCCGAACGCGTCCGCGGGTTGGACCTTGGGCGCCGACATAATCTGCACAGGGGTCCCCGTCGCCATCGGCGAGGTGGTTGGAGCCTCCGGATTGTGGCCCGCGATTGGCCCAATGGCGCTCATGGTCATCAACTGATCCCGGGCGCCCGCTCCGATGCCGGTCATGTCCACCGTATACATGCTCACATTGGCCCGCTGGGCCGCAGTCAGAATCGTCTTCACCATGGCAATGGCGTCCTGATTCAGTTGTCCGTTGAGCGAGAAGTAGATGACGGTCTTGCGCTCCTCCAGCTCTTGTTCCCCGCGCGCCAGGGCCAGCAATCCGGCCAGCGAAGGCAGGGTATGTTCGTCCCGCACGATGCGCTGCGAGCCCTCCATCGAGGTCAGTTGCACCTGGGCCAGAGCCCGGTCCCGGACGCTGATCATCCTGCCCGAAGTATCCACGCCGGTCTTCACCACCGCCAACAGCCTCGTTTCCGCGGCAGTGATCGCCTCATTCTGCTGCCCCTCGCTGAGCTGGGTAGCCACTTCCACGGCGTCTCTCATCGCCTTGGCATCGCCGGTGAAGCCCTGCACCAGTTGCAAACGGCTGCCCAACAGGTACACGGCCACCTCGAAGCCCTTCTTGGGCAGCATGGCGATGACCTTGTTGGCAATATCCGCCGCGTTGTGCGCCGCCGCTCCCGTCATGGGATCGAAGACCAGAGTAAGCAGATGCCCCTTGGCCGACTCCCCGGAGACCAGATGTAGATTCTTCAGCTTGACCGGCGTGCCGTTATCCGAAATCGAGAGGTCGTCCGGCTTGAGATCCAGAATCGACCGGTGCTGCTTGTCGTGTACCACCAGGTCGATGGATACCTCTTGCACATCCAGGTTGACGGTGGCCGCCTTGTTCTTGGCGCCAGCCTCTGCCGCGGACGAAGCCGCCGCCTGACCGAACGCGCACGGAGCAAAAAGAAGAAACACCAGCGCCAGCAGTTGGAATGCAACTCGCTTATGCATCTGCGGCACATTCATGCACAATTCACGCTTATCCATGCGATTCTCTCCCCTCTCGACGTTGCTTGCCGAGTCTTGCGGCGGTTCATACACCTCAAAGTCGAGATGTGGGCCACCCGCGAGTCTCTTCGTCATGAAAGAGAGGATACACCTTCCCGGTGCAGTCTTTCAGTAGATGTGTCGGGGAGATGAGTGTTCCTCCCAGGTCTGGATTTCCAGACTTGGAGCACCCAGTTATTGATGATTGAACCCTATGGGATATGGACCATCCGCCCACATCCAGTTAGTCGAGTGTATCTTCCGGGCGCGGCGCCTCACCGCGCTCACGATTGAGAATACGCAGAAAAGCCGCATCGTCAGCTCGCTCGCGGCGCTCGGCAAAGAAGCGCTCGGGCTGCATGGCAGCGATCTTTTCGGCCGCGGCGACAACCAGAAACTGGTTCATGCTGGACCTGTCGCACTTGCTGACCTTCTCCACCTCAGTTTTCAGTGAGACGGGCAGCCGCAAGGGGAATGTCGCAATTCGAGTGGTCATGGTATTAACCTCTTCAGGACTTCGCCGGGACGAAGAACTTCAATTCCAAAGCTGCTGCGCGCCGCGCGCAGATCAGGCAATCTTTCGCTCTTCAATGGGAGTGGTGGAGAGGTGGAGGCCCATGGCGCGGACGACCCGGAGAATGGTGTTGAACTCGGGATTGCCATCCGGACTCAGGGCGCGGTAAAGGCTCTCGCGCGAGAGGCCGGACTCGCGCGCGATTTCACTCATGCCGCGTGCGCGGGCCACGACTCCGAGCGCGTCGGCGATGAAGGCCGGGTCCTCGGTGGCCAGCGCCTCGCTCATATAGGCGGAAAGAGATTCAGCGTCGTCCAGATACGCGGCCGGATCGAATGGTTGGGTCTTCAGGGTACTCATAGTGTCTCCTTCGCAAGTTTCTTCTCAACTGTAGCCCATAGGCCACAGCTAGTCAATGGGATCCGCATCAATTTAATTTCTAATTCCCTCGAATTCGGGGGAATTGAAGGCGGAGCTGGGTAAATTCCCGCGTCTTGATTTCGCTCTTTGTTTGCCTGTGTGAAATAGCTATGTTATTGATTAAAGGATGGTTATAGACTCTAGTGTTTGTTTCTCTTAGCGATTTTCGGGATAACAATTGTTACATTTTTGTACCTGCTGGTGAGCTAACTCATCGTTTATGAGTAGTTTGCGGAAGCTGCGCGGGCGAATAATGCAGTTTTCAGTTGTCAGCGAAACCCTGGCCGTTATCAAAGCTCAGGAGCGGCCTTGCCTTCTGATTGCTTCCATTGTGCGCCGGTAGGGGGAAATTATCTGCATCAAAACAGTGGTCAGTGAACAGTGATCCGATTGGCCAGTCGAGGTTCAAAGTCTCCCGCCCTTTCGCCAAGTGCGCGAAAGGATGGGGCACCCAGCGGCGGGTTGAAGTTCTTCGTCACCCAGGTCTCATAAGCGAGACCTGGGCCACCCAGCTTTATTGGGCAGATGAGGGCCACCCGCCTCACCCATCTCCGAATCGAGATAGGACCGCGCGCCCGAGTGGATGCGCTACCGGCGGCTCGGCTTACTCTCCCCGGTCCCCAACTGCAAGGGACCGGGGCCACCCGCCCACCCCATCTTGGTTTGAAAAGATCACTGAGACCGGGGCCACCCGCCTGAATACACACTGCGCAGGAAACGGAGCCCTTCCGTTGCCAACTGTTCCGGTGAGTCAGCTAACTTTCGCCATATGCAGCAAAGCTTGGCAATTGACTGCATCTCCGGATCAAATGACTCAATCGTCACGCAGCCGTCGTAACCTACCTCCCGCAGGGCGGCGAAGAATTCCACCCAATACATAAGCCCGCTTCCTGGAATTCCTCGTTGGTTTTCGCATGCATGGACATAGCCGAGCTTCGATCCCGCATCGAGAACTGCCGTGCGAATATTGTCTTCTTCCCGAATCATGTGAAAGGTGTCCAGGTGCACCTTCACATTGTCCATCCCGACTGCGTCAATGAACTTGACCGCGTCTCGCGCCACGTTGATGAAGTGCGATTCAAAGCGGTTTACAGGCTCAATTCCCAGCACAAGTTTCGATGTTGAAGCAGCATACTCCGCGATGACGCGGAAATTTTCCACGCCCCATTTCCATTCGTCATCTGTCCTCATACGACCGGTGAGATAGCCCCAGCCGCAATAAACCATGCCGCCGAAAACCACCGCTCCTGCCTCGTTGCTCAGGTCGATAAGCCGCCTGGAGAAATCCACTCCGCGCTTCCGCACCATCGGGTCTGGCGAGATGATGTTGTACTCCGCCGGCATGCCGTAGCCCGTGTTCACCGTCAACCCAAGATCAGCCGCAGCCCGGCGCACCTTGGCTGCCGGGAACCCATCGGGGTCGAACGGAATGATCTCCACGGCATCAAAGCCAATCCGCTTTACATCATCCAACAGCGGCAGGTCCTTCTCCAGAAAAGTCTCATGAAACAAAAGGGAATGAATTCCGAACTTCATTTTTGATCCTCCAATCCCAATTAGCTCCCAAGTCTCCTAAGCGAGACCTGAGCCGGGAGCCCCATCCTTTCCACAGCCTCATCGCGGAAAGGATGGGAAACCACGCTCGTGCGAGCGGACAGCGAGCGGCTGCCCCACCGCAGGTAGTTATTCTTCCTCTTCCTCCACGGGGCGTTTGGCGTTGGCGAGGATTTTGTCGGCTACCAGCTGGGGGACTATGTCGTAGTGGTCCATCTCCATGCGGTAGCTGCCCTTGCCTTGAGTCATGGAAGTTAGCAGAGTTCCGTAGGTCAGCATTTCGGCCATGGGAACTTCGGCGTTGATGATGGTCGTCCGGCCCTTGGAGTTGGTGCCCTGGACACGGCCGCGGCGGCTGCTGAGGTCGCCCATCAGGGTTCCGGCGAACTCATCCGGCGCCTCAATCTCGACCTTCATGATGGGTTCGAGCAGGCACGGCCTGGCCGTTTCCATGGCCTTGCGGAAGGCCAGGCGTCCAGCCATCTTGAAGGACATTTCGTTGGAGTCCACGTCGTGGTAACTGCCGTCGTAGACGGTGGCTTTGAAGTCGACGACCGGGTAGCCGGCGAGATAGCCGCGGGCGGCGGATTCAACAATACCTTTCTCGATGGCGGGGATGAAGTTCCGCGGGATTGCGCCGCCGAAGACTTCGCTGGCGAACTCGAAGCCTGCGCCGCGCATCATGGGCTCCATGCGAATCTTGCAGTCGCCGAATTGGCCGTGGCCGCCGGTCTGCTTCTTGTGGCGTCCCGGCGCCTCCACCTTGGCGCGGATGGTCTCGCGATAAGGCACCTTCGGAGCTTTGAGCGTGACTTCGGCGTGGTAGCGCTTTTTGAGGCGGCTGACGATGGCCTCGATGTGCGGCTGGCCCGCGCCGGCGATGAGGAACTCGTTGGTCTGCGGGTCGCGGAAGAAGCGAATGAGCAGGTCTTCTTCCATCAGCTTGTGGATGGCGGGGGCGAGCTTGTCTTCGTCGGCGCGGGATTTGGGCTCGATGGCGTAGGTCATGGCCGGCTCGGGCAGCGGGAAGAGGTCAATTTGAATTTCGGAACCCTTTTGGCCGAGCGTGTCGCCGGTAAGGGTGTCGCGCAGCTTGGCCACCGCGCCCAGGTCGCCGGCGTGCAGCTCGGGTACTTCGATGGCCTTGCGGCCCTGCATCACGCTGAGATGAGAAAAGCGCTCCTGGCCGCGGCGCGTGTAGTTCTCGACGGTGGCGTCGTTTTTCACCACACCGCCGATGACCTTGAAGAAGCTGATTCTTCCCGCAAATGGGTCGGTCATGGTCTTGAAGACCATCATCGAGAGCGGCTCCGAGTCGGCGAGCTTGCGGGTAGTTTTGCCGGCGTCGGGATCGGCGGAGGCGTCGGCGTCGATGGTGGGGATGCGGACAGCCATGGTGCCGCGCTCGACGGGCGAGGGCACGTAGGCCTTGATGAAGTCGAGCAGGTGGTCGAGGGCCATGTTGCCCAGGCCGCTGGAAAAGAGTACGGGGAAGATGCGGTCCTCGCGGATGGCTTCATGCAGCGCGGCGATCAGGTGCTCTTTGGTAAGTGTTCCGGTCTCGAAGTACTCCTCCATCAGCTCGTCCTTGGCTTCGGCGACCAGTTCGACCAGCGCCTCGTGGCGGGTCTTGGCGTCGGCGGCCAGGCTGGCGGGAATCTCTGTGGTGACCTTGCCGCGGCCATCGCCGCCGGAGGTGTAATAGAAAGCCTCCATGGTGACCAGATCGACGACGCCGTGAAAGCCCTCGGCGCCGGAGATGGGAAGCTGGACGGGCACGCAGTTGCGGCCCCAGCGGTCAACCAGCTCGTCAATCAGCGCGCTCAAGCCCCCGCCGCCGCCGGCCTTGGGGTGGTCCATCTGATTGATGACGACGACACGGGGAACGCCTGCCTCGTCGGCGTAGCGCCAGACGCGCTCGCTGACCGGCTCGACGCCATTCTGGGCGTTGACCACGACGATGGCCGTTTCCACGGGCAGCAGCGCCGCGCGGGCCTCGTGCGAGAACATGTGGAAGCCGGGAGTGTCGATGAGATTGATCTTGACGCCCTGCCACTCGACAAAGGCGACGGCGTTCTGCATGGTTGCGCCACGGGCGACTTCTTCCTCGTCATAGGCGGTCACGGCCGTGCCATCTTCCACGCGGCCCTGGGTGGGGGTCATCTTGGCGGCATGCAGCAGAGCGGCGATCAAGGTGGTCTTGCCACTGTGCGCATGCCCCACTACAGCTACGTTGCGGATCTCACTTCCCTGATACGTTTTCATGGTGTTCTCCTGTGGTTTTGCTGGGTATTGTCAGAAATTGCCGGATCAATTGATGGTGGGACAGGGAAAACGTAAGGACGCCCGTGGAGGCGTACCTGTGGCCGGATTGAGGGGCCACGTGTCCCGGTCTGCCGTCTTCCTCGTCCGTCATTGGGAGGGTCTCGGGCCGGCGCCGCGCGGAGGAGGGTTGGATGGGTCCACGGAGCGTCTATCACTAAAAATCGGATGCTATCACACGCGGAGTATGAACGTCATGTGACTGGACGCACAGAGCGCTCGATTGCCTCGAAATCACTGCGAGAACAGGAGGACGGGCGTATGATGCGGACAAATCCGGAATCGGAAAAAGGAGGGCCGATGCACAAGCAGGTTGATTACGAAGCCGCTGATCCCGGCTGGAAGGGTTTCTACACCGTCGCCGGTACCGCCATGCTGTTCTCGGTTCTGGTTGTAGTGGCGGAGATACTGATCGGCTTTTTTCCCGGAGCGGTGCATGCCTCCCAACGAACGGTGACCGTGATCGACTGGTTCACGCTCTTCCAGAACAACTGGTTCCTGGGGCTGCGCAACCTTGGCCTCCTGAATCTGGTTGGGGCAGCCTTGCTGACTCCGGCGTTTTTAGCGATGTACTTCGCTCTTCGGCGCGAGAGCGAACCCTGGGCGGCGTTGGGCGCGATCCTGTTTTTTATGGGGATGGCGATCTACCTGGCTTGCAATCGGACCTTCGCGATGCTCTCTCTCAGCGGCCAGTATGCCCGCGCCGCCACGGATGCGCAAAGGTCCATGCTGGTAGCGGCGGGACAAACCATGCTGGTGGAAGGGTTAAGCCGCACGGGTATCTTCCTCATCGACACAGCGGGCTTGGTTCTCTCCGCTGTCATGCTGAGGAGCGAAATCTTCGGCAAGACGACGGCAATCGCGGGAGTAGTGGGAAATGGCCTGATGATTGTCCTTGAAATGATTCTCGCCTTTGCGCCGGGATGGTCCACGGTCTGGCTGATCGTCGCCATGGGCGGCGGGGTTTCCATCATGGCCTGGTACATCCTCGTAGGCCTGCGGCTGTTCCAGATGGGAGCGGCTGCGGCGGAAGCGGAGGGTTGAAAAGGCACAATATCAATCTCTCTCACACACAGTCAGATTGACCTGGCCATGTACGTGCGCTTCCTGTCTGTGGCTCTGGCGCGTCCACAGCCCCATCGGCGACAATGATTTCGTTATGGATAAACTCTCTCGCCGCGATTTTCTGCTTACCGCCTCCGCCGCTGCGCTTGCCGCTACCGCGCCCGCGCTTGTCGCAACTTTGGCCCCCGCCACGGGCCGGCAAAGGGTCTTTGTCGGCTCCGGAACGCCCGATGGCATTCTGGCATACAATTGGAGCCCGACCACAGGAGAACTGGCCCCGGTCGGAGTGGCAGCTAGGCTGGCCAGCGTCTCCTGGATCGCGTACTCGCGGGACAATAAGTTTCTCTTTGCCGCCGCGGAGGGGAAGAGTTTCAAGGGTAAGACGAGCGGCGTGGCGGCTAGTTACCGCGTGGCGAACGGCGCCCTGCAACCGCTCTCGGAGCAGAACTCGGCCGGCGAGGGCACCTGCCACCTGGCTCTCGACCAGACCGGCCATGTGCTGGTTTCGATCGACTACACCGGCGGAAGCGCGGCCAGCTTTCTGGTCACCGATGGCAAGCTCAGCCCAGCTGTGTGGAGTGAAATCTACGTCGGCCACGGGCCAAACAAGGACCGGCAGGAGAAGGCACATGCGCATTTTGCCTCCTTCTCGCCCGACAACCGCTTTGCCTATATCAACGATCTGGGAAAAGATTGCATTCACATTTACAAGCTGAACGCCGAGACCGCGATGCTAACCGCGGCGGGGAGTTACACGGCCAGGCCCGGCGCGGGCCCGCGGACGCTGCACTTTCATCCCAACGGCCACACCGCATACTCAGTGAACGAGCTGGATTCGACGATTGACGTGCTGGAGTGGAGTCCTGCGGACGGCAGCCTTACTCTTGTCAGTCGGATCGAGTTACTCCCCGAGGGCTATCACGGCCCCACGCGCGCCTGCGACACGGTGATCACTCGCGACGGAAAGTTTGTCTATTTTGCCAATCGCGACAATAACTTCCTTTATAGCTTCCGCGCTGAGTTTGAGAGTGGCAAACTAACTCCCATCGCGCGGAGCAACTGCGGCGGCAAGACTCCGCGCAACTTCACGCTGGACCCGACGGAGAACTGGATGCTGGTGGCGAATCAGGACTCGAATCTGATCAGCGTCTTCCGGCGGAACACTGTGACAGGGGCGCTGGCCGATGAGGGCAAGAGCTTTGCGGCGGCCGAGCCGATGAGGATTTTGTTTTAGGAAGAAGTAAGATGCGAATGTTCAGAAACATCTGTTTGATTGGACTTTTGTTCGGCACTTCCTGTTCCCTGTCATGGGCGGGCGACGCTTCGCCTCTCTTCGACAAGCCTTTGCGCGAAATACATACGACGCTGCCGCCCGATCCGGATAACCCGTATTTCAAAAAGCCGCTGCTTTCCTGTTACTATTTCCGGAACTTCATGGTCAAGCAGCTTGACTTTGGAGAAAAAGGGGCGGAACAACTTTCGATTCTCCCATATTGGTTAAAAGACAACAAAGAGCCGCCGTGCCTTCGCGCCAACGCCACAGACGAGATGGTGATCGGTCCGAGGGAGTGGAGCGGCTATTTCGAAGGTGTTAAAAGCGACTTCATCTTTTTTGTATCCGCCGACGGGTCTGATGGCGGATCGTCTTTTGCTGTTTTCGACGCTGTAGACGCTTGGAAGATATTTGTCGATGCCGAGAAGGTGACCAACAACGCAACGGAATTCACCACACTTGCGCTATTGAACCACCCGGAAAATGAGAACGACGCCGTGCTCGAGCTACGCTACCGAAGGGTGTACCGGGCACCGTGCTCGTTGCGCGCAGACGAGAAGAACTGCTGGAGCCTTATCAGGCATATCACTGGCCTGATGGAATCATTGCCTCCAAACTGCTCTATAGCGTACGGCGCCAAGGAAAAGGCGTATCCGGAAAATGCCACGAGCTTGAAGACCGATCCGAGCGTAATTACATATGACGTTGAGGTTGTGTTGGATTCAGGAAGTGCTGTACGAGTGACGCCTGTCTCAAAGGCAATGGAATGTTATCCGGCTGAATAAGTAACTGCCACTCGCAGCGTCAGGCGCCGATTAGGACAGGAATGCCGAGTTCGGCATTCGCGTCGGCTGCTGCGGCGGACTCGGTGGCTACCGGCACGTGGGCCAGCTCCCAGGCTGACCGGTCCTTGATCAGGCGCGAGACCAGCGCCGTGTGCATGGCATGTCCGGCGCGCTCCGCGACCACGTGGCCCTCGATGCGCCGCCCGGCCAGCGAAAGGTCGCCGATCAGGTCAAGAACTTTATGGCGCACATACTCATCGGAGAAGCGCAGCAATCCGTTTATCGGGCCATTGACGTCGAGGATGATGGCGTTCTCCGGCCCCGCGCCGCGGATCAGGCCCATGTCGCGCAGCTTCTTCTCGTCGGCCTGGTAACCGAAGGTGCGCGCCGGGGCGATGAAGGTGCCGTAGGTCTCGGCGGCCAAGTCGATGCAGGCGCTCTGGTGGCCTACGGGCGCGGGAAAATCGATGACGTATTCGATGCTGTAGCCGGAGCCGGGATAGACTCCGATGAATTTGTTCCCTTCGCGCACCTCGACCGGGCGCAGCACGCGAACGGTTTCGCGGCGGCGGCGCTGGGTGCGGATGCCCACGCTCTGGAAGGCCTCGACGTAAGCCAGGGCGCTGCCGTCCAGAATAGGCAGCTCCAGGTTGTCCAGCTCCGCAATCACGTTGTCCACGCCCATGCCGATCAGCGCCGAGAGCAAATGTTCCGTGGTCTGAATCAGCACGCCTTGGCGCATCAAGCTGGTGGCATAGCTTACCTTGGCCACGTAGCGGCCGATGGCGGGAATCTCAAAGTTGTCCAGGTCGGTGCGGCGGAAGACGATGCCCGAGCCGGCAGGCGCGGGCAACAGGCGCAGATGCACCGGCGCTCCGGAGTGCAGCCCCACCCCGGTGAAATCCAGGGGCGCGGCAATCGTCTGCTCCAGGTGTGCGGGATGAGTCAATAATTTCATCTCCAATGGCGCAAAACAGGCGTAAGAGTTAGATTAGACTCACGGAGTTATCCCTGTCCTGTGGCATTTTTGCCACACTTTGCGCGAGTTAGACAATATTAACGACAGAATCCGAGCACTCTGCCATATGCGAACGTCTCATCAGCAGGCGCCCCGGTGGCAGGATTGCCAATAGAGTGCAGAATGGCCGGAGCGCCTGATACACTTCCTTCAAGCACCACCCGGAGTTAGAAAACGCCATGAAACACACATCCCTGATTCTGATGTTGGCGGCCTGCACTGTGGCCGCAAGCGCCCAAACCCCCGCGACGCCAGCTGCGCCCGCTGCCAAGCCGGCCACCGCCGCTACACACGCAAAGCCGGCTGCCCTGGCGGCCAAAGCTGCTCCAGCTACGCCCCCAACAGTTGCGGCGCTCATTAAAGAGCCCACGGCGATTCCCGCTGTCAAGGGAATTCAAAAGCCGCTCTTTACGGTAGCCCTGCGTTACAAGGACATCCTGGCCGGCACGGGAGCCCCAGCCGAGCCGGGCAAGATGCTCAAATGCAAATTCACCTTATGGGTAGCGGCGACTGGAGCGAAGATCGACTCCACCGACGATCACCGCGCCCCGCAACTGGACAAGGACCACAAGCCCGTCATGGATGCCGACGGCAAGCCCAAACTGGGCGATCCACAGCCGATGCCGGTGATCATGGGACAAGGCCGTCCGCTCCCCGGTTGGGATATGGGATTCGAGGGCATGAAGGCCGGTGGTAAGCGCCGCGTCTACATTCCTTGGCAGTTGGGATTGGGCGCCCGCGAGATGCCCGCGCGTGACGCCACTCATGCAGCGGTTCCCGCCAAATCCGATCTGATCCTCGATCTCGAATTGGTCGATGTAACGGACGCTCCGCTGCCTTCCCAACGTCCCGGCATGATGCCAGGAGGGCGTCCGATGCCCGGGGGACAGCCAATGCCGCTGAGGCCCCGAGCTCCCGGTGTCCCTGGCGCTCCTGGTGCACCTGTACCCCAGGCGCAGATGACAGTTGTGCCTAAACCGGCGGCAGCGCCCGCACCCGGCACAGCGCCCGCCGCGCCGGCTCCGGCAACGCCAGCGGCTCCGCCAGTTCCAGCCGCGGCGCCCAAGCCGCCTGCGCCCGCTCCTCCGACAACCGCACCGGCTGTACCGCCAACTCCGGCTGCACCGCCAGCCAAGTAGCGCAAGAATATTGTGTGCCCCACCCTCGCCGCATTTTTGTTTTTGCCGCTAGGGTGGGAAACTGGAATCTCAATCCGCGCAGAATCAGTCAGGAAAAGTCAGGCCACAGCCAGAGGCAACTCCGGCGTGGCCTGAATCAGTTGGCGGGTATAGGCCTCTTGTGGATGCTCGCACAGCGCCACGGCTTCGCCGGTCTCCACCAGACGGCCCCGCTCCATCACCGCGATCCGCGTCGACAGGTAGCGCACCAGCGGCATGGAGTGCGAGATGAACAGATAAGTCAGCCCGTACTCGCGCTGCAAGCGCCGCAGCAGATTCACAATCTGCGCTCCCACGCTCACATCCAGGGCCGAAACCGGCTCGTCTAGAATCAGCAGCTTCGGCCGCAGCGCCAGCGCGCGGGCAATGTTGATGCGCTGCCGCTGCCCGCCGCTGAACTCGTGCGGATACCGACCCAGAGCCGATTCGTCGAGGCCCACCTCATGCAGAAGCTCGACCGCCTTGGCGCGCAGGGCGACATTGCCCATTGTGTAGCGCCGCTCTCCAGAGCGGCTGTTGTGCAGGTCTCCGGACCTGCACTCATCTCCTCTGGTGGCTTGGAAACTGCCAGAACAGCCGGTCTGGAAAGTGGCGCTATAATTTGCAAATAGAATCTCAATCTCGGCCTCGCGCCGATGGATCAGCAGCGGCTCGGTGACAATCTCCAGCACCTTCATGCGCGGATTCAGAGCGGCGTAGGGATCCTGGAAGACGGGCTGCATCTGCCGGCGCAGGCGGCGCAACTCGGCGCGCGAGGCGCGGGCCACATCGATTCCGTTCACGCGGATGCTGCCTTGGGTGGGTTCCACCAGCCCCAGAATCATCCGCGCCAGCGTCGTCTTGCCCGAGCCCGATTCGCCCACCAGCCCCAGCGTCTCGCCGGCCTCAATCGAGAGCGATACATCCTCGACGACGGCGCGCTGCTCCGTGCCCAGCCCCGCCCGCCGGGGATAGCTCTTGCCAACCGCATCCACCTCAACCAGCGCCATGGATTGATGGTAAATGGAATCCCGTCCCCGTCTGGATTGCCCTGAATAGGAAAGGGGGATCTGATCGCTCAGATCCCCCTGCTGATTACAGTTGGGTTGTGTTTAGAACGTGAAGTGCAGGCCCAGGCGGATGTTGCGCGCCTGCTGGTACTCGTAGGGTTTACCGTACATGCTGTCGACGGTGATAGGACCGCCGTTTGGTGTGCCGTTGTTCGGGCCGTTCATCGCCGCCTTGTAGTCGTATTTGCTCATGGCCGCCGAATAAAAGTCGAGTCCGTTGCCGATGAAAAGACCAGCAGGCGCAAGGAAGTTACTCGCCGAATAGTCGGAGTCGATATTCTCCCAATACGCAACAACCCTATGCTGATTGAGAATGTTAGAGAACGTAGCATCGAAGCTGATGGATTTCGCTTCTCCCAGCTTCAAGCTCTGCTTGAAGTTGAAGTCGGTGTCGAGGTACCACGGCGTACGCTTCGTATAGGGATCACTCGCAGTGATAACTCCGGTCGTCGGATCCTGAGTCACGTCAATCCACTTGCCGCGATTGACAATGTCGGTCGGGAAAGCGGGCTGGCCCTGATAGGAATAACCTACGTCCTGTTCACTGGTCAGAGGCGTTCCGCTATAAGCTGCCTGAAAGACGCCAAAGTCGGTGGTAAGCCTCTTGAGCCAAGGCAGATCGTAATAGACGTAGCCCTTGAGCGCGTTGGGCCGGTCGGTTGCCATCAGGCCGCTTGAAGATGAGCCATTTGCGTTCCACGAGAAGTACGGTTCATCGAAGGCCCGGCTATTGTTCGGAGCATTGCGGCCGCCGCCGCCATCTCCCAGGTCGGAGCTGGTCAAGCCGGCGTAGTTGCCGCGGAAGTTGCTCCACGTATAGGAGGCCATGCCCATCCAATGGTTGCTGACCGCTTTGGTCACACGGAATTCCAGGCCGTCATAGCTGCGGGCGGCGGGAATGACTTTCTGACTCGCCGGGCAGGTATTGTTGACGCAGTCCGGCGGTGTGCCATACAGGAAGTTCCAGAAACCATTGAAGGTGCTGTTGACTCCCTGGCCGGGGTTAACGATAACGAATGTTTCGCCCACCGCAGGGTTAAAGATGGCTGAGTCTTCGATCACGTGGTCAAGACGCCTGCGATCCCAGCGCGCCTCAACGGCCACATTCGGCTTGAGCTGGTAATCTACGCCGAAGCTGGAGTCGTGTTGCGCGTAGGGCTTCATGCCCGGAGCTGTTCCCTCTTCGGTGACGCTGCAAGTTGAGCAAGTCGTCGGATTGGCGCGGTTGTTCTGGCTTTCCAGGAATGTCAAATTCGACGCAGACGGGGCCGTACCGCCAGCCCAGTTCACCACGGCGCTGGTGCCGCTGCCAATACAATATGCGCCTGTGCTATTGAATGCGGGAGTAATGCCCGCCAGGCTGTTTTGCATCAGAGCGAAATAGCACTCTTCCCAGATCTCGCCTCCGTAGGAGCCGATCGCCAGGTTCAGCTTCATCTGGTCGTAGTACTCGCCATAGCCGCCGAAGATCTTCGCCCTGCCGTCCTTGAAGACATCCCAGGCAGCGCCGATGCGCGGAGCAATCTTGTCTCCCCATCCAAAGTTAATAGGCCGAGTGATCTTCTGTGTGATGGGCTGGTTCTCAGCCGGCAGATATTCGCGCTCAACACGCAGGCCGGCGTTGATGGTCAGCCCGTGACCGAGCGTCCAGGCATCCTGGACAAAGAAGCCATGATTCAATGCGGTTGCGGTTCCGGTGGTGCCGTAGTCATTCACGTTGACGACGCCGTAAGTGCCTGTGCAACTGGAGTAGCCGGTGATCCCTTCGATGCCAGAGGGGGCTACCACAGGCGGTCCAGCGCTGCCCACAGTGCCGCAATTCTTTATGCCCACATTCGGGTCGATGGGAACGTAGGGGACCGTGGTGCCGGGGAAAATCTGAACCTCCGGCTCATTGTAGCCCTGGCTGATGAGGTTGACGTTGCGATGCAACTGGTAGCCGAACTTGAAGTTGTGGGTACCAGACCAGCCGGTTTTAAACCAGGCAAGATCCTCGTCGAACTGAGTAGCCTTGTTGGAGTTGAAGTGAGTGAAGGAACCAGATATTGGTCCTCCGATAACGTAGCCGTTAGACTCGGCCAGTGTGGGCGCGCTGGTTGTAAGCGCAACGCCGTTGGTATCGGTGGCGGTTGTGCCGTTGTTCTCCCATACATCGAGAATCCCATTGGTGGGGAAGCCGAAGTCATGGTAGTTCTCAAAGTAGTAGCCCAACCGCGTGGTGGAAACCAGGTTGTTGGTCAGGGTGATATCCGCACCGACATTCAAGGTCATGTTGGGGGCCGCGAAACCGGCGGTGTGTGGGTAGTTGGAAGGGGGCTCGTAACTATTAGGGCAAGTGAAAGATGCGCCAAGCCCCTGGCATCCGGTATAGAGGTTAGCATAGCCCTGAACTGAATCGGGGCCGGGCAGATCCTCGCCAAACTGCTTCTGATCCTGAGTCAGCCACGAGCCGAAGACGCGAATTTTATTCGTGATCTCCGCATCGACGCGGCCATAGGCATAGTCAGTATGGGTATTCTGGGCGAACGATACGATTCCGCCGGGGCCGTTCGTTCCATAATTAAGAAATTCTTCGAAGGCATTCATATCGGGGTTGAAGCTGGCAAACGCGGTAATACGATCTCTGAGCTTCTGGTAAGCGGAGTCCGAGATGCCATAGATCTTGGGAAATAGGTCCACAAGCGGGCCACCGATGGTGACGCCGGGGTAAAGATCGCTGGTATGCGGGCGGACCGGCTGATAAACCTGATAGGGCGGGTCGATTTGCCCCCAACTCGTCGCGGTGCCATTCGAGGTTGGATCGTAACGCAAGTCCGGAGCCGGCGAACCGTTCATGCTGCCGTCCTGGAACGATGTGAAGACCGAGCCATGCCACTTGTTGGTTCCTTTGTTCAGGATGACGTTGACCACGCCGCCCAGCGCGCCGCCGTACTCGGCATCAACGCCAGAGGTCTTCATCTGCACTTCCTGGATGAAGTCCATGGGAACGTTGGTATGCGAGAAGCCGCCGATAATGTTAGCTGTCTCCTGGCCTTCCACCAGATAAGAGTTCTCCGAGTCCGCGCCGCCGCCGATCGAGAAGCCGACGTTGCCGCCGTTGCTGCCGTTGCCGGGTGAGGTCGCGCCGGTTCCATTGCCGCTCATGGTGTTGCCCATCAACGGCTCGTTACGCGCCGCGGGGGCAAACTGAATCACTGACTGGAAGGAGGTTCCGTGCGGAATATTCTGAAGCGTTTCTTCGGGGATGTTAGTCAATGTGGTCGTAGTGGTGGTGTCGATCATCGGCCCCTCGGTGTTCACTTCAACCACCGTTTTCACCGCGCCCACTTGGAGGGTCAGATTCATCGTCGGCAGATGGCCCACTTCAAGAGTCAGGCCTTCCTGCTTCAAGGTTTCAAAGCCTTCCGCCGTGACCGTGATGGTATATGTGCCCGGCGGAAGGTTGGCGAAACGGTAGTAGCCGCTGGAATCCGTCGTGGCTTCCTTCGAACCGACCAGGTTCTCTCCTGTCACAACTACCTTGGCGTGAGCAATCACGGCGCCGGAAGCATCCTTGACCGTGCCCTGAAGACCGCCTGTCGTTTCCTGCGCAAAAACCGACCCCGCAACGAACAACAGAACGATCGCAATGGTAAACATCGCACTGTGTAGCCGGAAAAATCGCATTGAGTTCCTCCAAAAAAGTCTGTGGGGACCGGAAGCCCGGTTCGGGAAGCTTCTCAATCCGCTTTCTGTGATTCAGCGTCTCAGCTGGGGGGTGTGGACGCTACTCCCGATAAGCATGGCACGACTTATCGAGTTAAATATGCAGGTTGAGTGCCATTCTTGCCAGAGAACAAAAAATAGTGGTTTCTTGCTGAAAACAAATAGGTTACCTGAATAAATATCCATGGTCGAAATCATTCATAATATGAATATCTGTAGAAATTTTGACATGAATCCCAAAAATGGACAATGGGTTCTATTTTTGGGACAGTTCTAGCAGTACTCCAACGCCCTTGCGGCAGAGACTCGACGCCCATTGTGTTGGCAGCGATGCACTCTTCGAGGTGCACTTAGGATATGCTCTCTTCCATGAACCTTACTCTGGCGCACATCGGCGCGCGCACCGGCTCGAAGGACGAGTTCAACGCCCTGACTGAGGTCTACCTGGGGCGCTGCTCGGCCTTTGCACACTGCAAGGCGGAGGCCTTCCGCACCGAGGAGGCGCTGCTGGATTGGCTGGAACGGCAGCAGGGGCGTACGCCTGCCGTGGCCGTCCTGCTGGACAGCCGCGGGCGGCAGATGACCTCGGAGGCCTTTGCCGCGTGGCTGGGCGCGCTGCGCGACGAGGGAACGCAGCAGATAGTCTTCGCGGTGGGGCCGGCCAGTGGCTGGTCGGACGCGGCGCGGGCGCGGGCGCAACTGCTGCTCTCGCTGGGGCCGATGACGCTGGCCCACTCCCTGGCGCGGCTGGTGATGGCCGAGCAGATCTACCGCACGTATGCGATTCTCACCGGCCATCCCTACCACGCGGGACACTGAACAGGGGTAAGGGATCAGGGATCAGAGATCGGTTGTCATGGCCTGGTTCACCATTACAATAGATGGAGTAGTCAGCAGTTGCTTCCTGAGTTTTCTCGATTGTCGGCAGCTTTCAGTTGACCCCTGACCCCTGATCCCTGTTATGACCGATTCGCGACGCGGACTGATTCTGATCAACACCGGCCCCGGCAAAGGCAAGACGACCGCTGCAATGGGGACGGCTCTGCGCGCCGTGGGCAACGGGATGCGGGTGCTGATGCTCCAGTTCCTCAAGGGCTCCTGGCACTACGGGGAGCTGGACGCGGTGGAGGCCTTCGGCGAAAAGTTCGTGCTCAAGCAAATGGGGCGAGGGTTTGTGAAGGTGGGCGGCGCCCAGACCGATCCGGAGGACATTCGCCTGGTGGAAGCGGCCTGGGCGGAGGCGCGCGCGGCCATCGACTCCGGCGAGTGGGATATGGTTGTGCTGGACGAGATCAACTACGCCATCAGCTATGGAATGCTGGACGCGGCGGTGGTGGCCGAGGCGCTGCGCTCGCGGCCGGAGATGGTGCATGTGATTCTGACCGGGCGCAACGCTCATCCGCTGCTGGTGGAGCTGGCCGATACGGTGACCGAGATGCGGGAGGTGAAGCACGCATACCAGAAGGGCATTCTGGCCCAGCGCGGCATCGAGTATTAACAGTTGTCAGTTCTCAGTTGTCAGCCGAGAGCCGCGATCGCAATGCAAATCTCTTTGAACAGGCAATTTTAACTGAGAACTGTGAACTGAGAACTGGAAAGGGGTCGAATGACCTGGTTCAAGCGTGAGGAGTACGGTTCAGGCCTGAGGGGCGCGGCGGAGTCGCGTGTGCGCACCGAGGGTTTGTGGATCAAGTGCGTGGGCTGCCGGGCGCCGCTCTGGAAAGCGGAGCTTGCCGCCAACCTGAATGTCTGCCCCATCTGCCAGCATCACTTCAAAATTGGCGCGCGGCAGCGGATCGATTTGCTGCTGGAGCCGGGCTATGAGTTGGCGGACGGCGGGCTGCGCTCGACCGACCCGTTGAACTTTGCCGACGTGAAGAGTTACAAGCAGCGGCTGCGCGCGGCGCGCGAGTCTACCGGCCTCGACGACGCGATTCTCAACGCTATTGGCCGGCTGGGGCCGCATTCGGTGGTGCTCAGCGCGATGGAGTACAGCTTCATCGGCGGCTCAATGGGCGCGGTGGTAGGCGAAACAATTGCCCGCGCCGTGGATCGCGCGCGGGTAGGCCGCAAGCCGCTGATCATTGTTGCGGCCTCGGGCGGGGCGCGCATGATGGAGGGCGTGGCCAGCCTGATGCAGATGGCCAAAATCTCCTCGGCGTTGGCGCAACTGGACGATTCGCGTGTGCCGTATATCTGCGTGCTGACCGACCCCACCACCGGCGGCGTGACGGCCAGCTTTGCCATGCTCGGCGATCTGAATATCGCCGAGCCGGGCGCTCTGATCGGCTTTGCCGGCCCGCGGGTGATCGAGCAGACGATTCGCCAGAAGCTGCCCGAGGGCTTTCAGCGCTCCGAGTTTCTGCTGGAAAAGGGCTTCCTCGACGCGGTGGTTCATCGCCGGGATTTGAAGGCCTACCTGGTTCGCGCGCTGGATTTTATGCAGGTTTCAGCGGTGGCGTAATGGGCTGGTTTATCTTGCTCGATTCCTGGCGGAGGGGAAACTCGCGCCGTTCACATGCGAGGGGTGGAACGGCGCGGTCTGGTCAGGGCAATCACGATTCCAGTCCAGATCAGCAAGGTCAATGTTGCCAAGGGTATTACCCACACAGGCAGTATGCTGTGGACTTCCGCGAGACCGGCGCCGCGTATGGCCGCCAGCCACGCATCCCAGCGCAAATTCATAATCAGCAGCATCATGCCCCAGAGCACGGCCATGCGCGCAATAGACGCCCGTACTTCCGCTGATCCGGTTTTGCCGCGAAGCCCCAGGAAATGCCACGCGCCCAGCACCACCATGATTCCGGCAATGACTCCGGCCCAGACGCGGTCATGCGTCTGCCATGCTATGTAAATCAGCGCGGAAAAACACGCCACGTACATGCCGCCAATCATCACCACGCTTGATCCAGTGCTTTGCGGCGCTCCCTTGGCTTCGGAGATCCCGCCTTCTTTCTCGCTCTGCCGGTGCAGGTCGATGGCCCGCCGGAAGATCAATACCGCATAGGTTTCAAAGGCGGCGAAGTAGAGCCACCAATAGCCGGTCATCAAGGCATAAAACGACTGATCGCTCCAGGCGTAGTGAAAGCGCATGGCCCTCATTGCGTACTGTCCGGCGACGCCCCAGGCCAGCACGAAGGTCCAGACAGCGAGGAAACAAATCCTCTGGAAGCGGCGCTCGCGCACCGTCGGAGCCGAGCGAACGGCCTGCCAATGGGAGAGGATGCCGGCAAAGATCCCCACAAAAGGAGCCAGCGGGGCCAGCCATGCGGCCAGAAAGCTCGACTTGGCTGCCGCCGCGCTCTTGCCTGCCATGCCGGCGCCAACCGTTGCCGCTGAAGCTGAGGGCAACATCGCCAGCACGGCAACTGAAAACGACTGTCCCGGCGCGGTGCGGCTCAGCGTTCCTTCGACGAAGGCAACGACTTCGTCGTGCAGCAGCTTGCGGCCGCGCGAGAGCCTTTGCCGGACGGCGTCTTCGCTCAACTCCAGCTCGGCGGCCACGCGTTCTACCGACTTTTCTTCGCGGTAAAACAGGATCAGCGGCTCGCGGTAGGCATCGGGAATCCGTTCCAGCGCCCGCCAGAGAATCGCCTCTTCCTCGCGGCTGACGGCCAGCATCGAGGGCGAGGCCGCCAGCGAGGCCGGTTCCTGAATCGCATCGAGCGACTCGGCGGCGTGCAGGGGCTCGCGGCCCTGGCGGCGGAATTCCTTGCCGACGAGGAAGCGCGTGATGCCGCACAACCATGCGCGAAGACGCTCGGGTTCGCGCAGTTCGGCTAGCCGCTTCCAGGCGGCAAAAAAGGTCTCCTGGGCCAGATCCTCGCTCAGGCTCAGGCTGCCGGTGGCGTTGTAGGTGATGGAGCAGACCAGGGATTGGTAGCGCTTGACGATCGTGGCGAAGGCGGAGCGGTCGCCTGTCAAACTCCACTCCACCAACTGCGCGTCGCTGTTTGCTGCGATATTCGGGTTCATCGTCTTACCTCATCGTATAAGTACCCGGAGAGGATGACGAGGTGACAGGAAATCTTTGTATGGGTTGGGTAAGAGTCGTCAGCGCCATTCCTTCAAGAGCGATACCCTTAAAGAGATGAGAACAGCGTGCATCGGCATGGGCGCGAACCTGGCCAGTTGGGCGGGCGCGCCGGACGCGACTCTGGCGGCAGCGGCCTTGCGCCTTGAATCGCTGGGGCGTGTAACGCGCCGCTCGTCGCTTTACTCAACCACGCCGGTGGGCTTTGCCGGGCAGTCCCGGTTTGTGAATGCGGTAGTGGCGCTGGAAACGGAACTCGAGCCGCGTACGCTGTTGGAGAGGATGCTGGCCATTGAGCAGGAGTTTGGCCGCGACCGGGCTGCGGGCTTCGCCAACGGCCCGCGCACGCTGGACCTGGACATTCTGCTCTTCGGCAACCTAGAAATCCACGAGCAGGATCTAGAGATTCCTCACCCCCGCATGGCGGAGCGCGCCTTTGTCCTGATTCCGTTCAAAGAGATTGCACCGCAAGCCGTCGTTCCCGGTCTCGCAAGAACGGTGCAACAATTGCTCACTTCGTTACGCGAAGACCTTGATTCCGATGCGGTGGTCCAGGTTCAAAGTAAGGTCTGGGCGGATAGAGAGATTGCTTCCGAGGCTCCCAAAGCCAGAAACGGAAAACTTCGTTGACGGTCGTTTGACATATAAACAGATATACAATATATATACATTAGGTCGATGGATATCCACTTTCTCTATCTCGGTCAGCGTTTTGTATGGGACTCGGAGAAGGCCTCCGGCAATGCCCGCAAGCATGGCGTGAGCTTTGAATTGGCGTGTCAGGTCTTCTTCGATCCGTTGATCCGCATTGAAGACGCGAGCACGGGAGGAGAAGTTCGCGATGCGGCCATCGGCCTCACCGAGGATTGGGCGCTTCTCTTTGTCGTTCATTTGTTGCGTGAGGGCGACTTGATCCGCATCATCTCGGCGCGTCCGGCAACCGCGCGAGAACGGAGAGCTTATGAAGACTGCAACTGAAAGGATCCAACTGCGATTGAAGCCCGATCGTCCGATGACGGTCATCAGCATTCGCATCCCCGAAGACGTGATCGATGATCTGAAAGAGATTGCTCCGTCGCTCGGCTTCAGCGGCTATCAACCGCTGATCCGCGCTTACATCGGCCAGGGACTGCGCAAAGATTTGGCGCGGCTGGAGAGCTCGCAATTTCAGATCCTCACTGAGAGCTTGCGCAAACATGGCATCGACGATCAGGTCATCTCCGCCGCCATCGCCGAAGCACAGCGGAAGTCCGCATAAGACTCCGCGTCTTGTAATGCTCAATTCATTCATTTTAAGCCAGGGAATCTCACGAGACGGCTTCCAATGGGCCTTGAATTCGATATTCTGGCAACAAGCGCAAGCGGCGGGCGGCGGGGGCGGATGCATCTACCCCACCGAACCGTCGAAACGCCTGTCTTCATGCCGGTGGGTACAGCCGGAACCGTCAAAGCCGTCTCGCAGGAGGTGCTCGAAGCCCTCGGCGCGGAGATCATTCTTGCCAATACCTATCACCTCTATCTGCGGCCGGGCCACGAGGCGATCAGGCGCATGGGCGGGCTGCACCGCTTCATGAGCTGGCCGCGGGCGCTGCTGACCGATTCGGGCGGCTTTCAGGTCTTCAGCCTGAGCGGGCTGCGCAAGGTCAGCGACGAGGGCGTGAGCTTTCGCTCGCATCTGGACGGGAGCAGCCATTTCTTTTCTTCGGAACATTCCATCGATGTTCAAATCGCGCTGGGCGCGGACATCTGCATGGCCTTCGACGAGTGCACAGAATACCCAGCAGAGCGCGGCCGTGCGGAAGAGAGTCTGCGGCTGACGATGGCCTGGGCACGACGCTCGCTGGATCACTTCAAGACACACCAACACGAAGTCCCGTGGTTCAACAACCTCCAGGAAGAACGGGTGCCCCTGGTCTCGATTTTGAGACCAGGGAGCGAAGTACGTACGCAGAGCCTCTTCGGCATTGTGCAAGGCGGAATGTATCGCGACCTGCGCCGCCAGAGCGCCGAGCGGCTGGTGGAGATGGACTTCGACGGCTATGCGATCGGCGGGCTGAGCGTAGGCGAACCGCGCGAGCTGACGATGGAGATGATTGCCGAAGTGCTCACCGTTCTGCCCGCCGATAAGCCCCGCTACGTGATGGGAGTCGGCTATCCGGACGAGATTGAGGCCTACGCGCGCATGGGCGTCGATATGATGGACTGCGTGCTGCCCACCCGTGCGGCGCGCCACGGGCTGCTCTTCACCAGCGAGGGGCGGCTGAACATCAAGGGCGCGCGCTACGCCGAAGATCAAGGCCCGCCCGACCCGGCCTGCAACTGCCCCGTCTGCCGGCACTACTCGCGGGCCTACCTGCGCCACCTGATGCAATCCGGTGAGGCGCTCTCCGGCACGCTGAACACCATCCACAATCTGGCGTATTACCTGGGGATCATGGAGAGGGTGCGGAGAAGCCTTGCCGGGAAAAGCGGAGTTAGCGGAGTTAGCGGAGCTAACAACGCAGCGAGTTAGCAAGTCTGCATCTCAACGGATTGCCGCGCGGCTCGTAGAGCTAACACCAGCGTCATCGCCGCGCTGAACCACAGGAGTATGCCGGTCCCGAGAGCCGCGATGCCTTGCAATTGTTCCACGGGCACGAAAACAACGCTAACCACGGCCCAGGCCAGCATGATGGCTCCCGCCCGGTAGTGCGCCGGATAGTGGAAGATTCGCCCCAGGGGAAACATATGCAGCCCCACGATGGCGGTGATTGCCGACGGAATGTAGACGGTCATCTTCAACCAGGTCAGCGTATAGGCTACGACGGCGACGACAATCCACTGGATCGCATTGATCCACGCGAAGGCGCGGCCCACGGCCGGATCTTCGGGCACACTCGGCCAGCGCTTCGCCAGCCGGAAGAGATACACGGCGGCCAGAAGCAGCATCGTCAAACCCAGCGCGAGGCCGGAAACAGTGGCCACATTGAGTATTTGCAGGGCGTAAAGCGAAAGAAAAAGCCACAGCGCTCCAAAGCCGGCGCAGAAGATCATGCCGGTGGCCCTCCCACGAAGTTGATTTGCGGTTTGAATCTTTTGCATGGCGTTTCTCCTTGTCTGAACAGCGTTGGTTTTTGAAGCATTGACGGTTATGCGCCGATAACTCCCCCGAGCAGTTGCCGGAGCGCTTGAACGTATTCGGTCAGCGCCGCGCGGCCGGCTTCCGTTACTCGGTAGAGGCTCTGCGGCTTGCGCTGCACAAACTTCTTTTCGACCGTGACGTAGCCCGCTTCTTCGAGTTTTAGCAGTTGCGCGCCCAGGTTGCCGTCGGTCGAGCCGGTCTTCGCGCGCAGCCAGGTAAACTCCGCCTCTTCCACTCCAACCAGCAGCGAGAGCAGGGCCAGGCGCAGCTTCCCGTGGATCACAGGATTCAGCTCCGGCAACTCAGGCATGACTGGCCTCCCGCCGGCGCGCGCGCCAGTCGCTGATCATCCCGTAGACGCCAAAGACAATCATGCATAGAAAGAGGGCGCTCAGATAGACAACGGCAACCGGGGTGCTTTTGCCAAAGCAGGCATAGACCGACGAAGCCCACCAGACGAGAGCGCAGGCGAACTGTGCCTTCCAACGCAGCAAAATCGCCGAGGCCGCATAACCCATGCCCAGCATCGCCGAGGCAACCGAGATCTGGATGTACTCATCGATCCGGCCGCTGATACCCAGCGCCGGAAACAGCAGCATCATCGAGACGCCGAGCGCGATCCAGATCGAGCTCACCGCGCGGCCCAGCGTCGTCGAGGGCCGATGGGCGGTCTTGCGCGCAGCCACAACCATCGTCACTACCCAGGCCGTCATCATCGTGATCGGCCACGCCCAGGGAAAATGAGCCAGTGCCGCCCACAATATCGCCGTGATATTGGCCACTCCCCAAAGCACAAAGACCCATCCCCACCGCTCGGTGGTGCGCCGGCCCTCGGCGATCATGCTCTCGATCAGGCTAAGCCTGTCTTTCAGTTCCAACTCTTCAGCATTTGCGGTCATTTCAATTCTCCTCGGAGGCTCCTGATAACCACCAGAGCAATCCTTTATTAAGAGCACTCTATTGTATAGAGTTTAGAATGTCAAGAACTATTTTTCACTTTTTTCAGATTTGTTCTTGGAACTACGCCGGGATGAGCCGGGAAGGTGGGTTCCCTGCCTGACGGGCCAATTCACCCTGGGTAATCGTGCCTCGCGAATATCGCTCAACTCCCCGATGACCCGCTCCAGCACTCCGGCCCAGTCGCCCGGCGTGCGCTGGCGGAAGAGCTGGACTGTGGGGCGCCAGGGGGTGGCTTCCGTCTATGGCTATACGCTGCGCTCTCAGTCGTGCAAAATATGCGATTGAATCGT
>Ga0181520_10001664_pt1 | contig 44541 bp, 36 predicted proteins | sample PEATcosm2014_Bin_29_FD_132451 | JGI IMG/M metagenome (GOLD analysis project Ga0181520, IMG submission 132451) | Peatland microbial communities from MTU Mesocosm Facility, Houghton, MI, USA - PEATcosm2014_Bin02_30_metaG | ecosystem: Environmental > Terrestrial > Soil > Wetlands > Peat | place... | reverse complement strand
TGGGAAGGCTGATGGAGGGGGAGGATGGAGGAAGGAGATGGAGTGGGTGAAGATAGTCGATGAAGGGAGTGAGGTGGGAAGATGGAGAGGGTGGATGAGGAAGGATGGAATGAGTGGAGTGCGGTAGATGGAAGAGAGAGGGGAAGGAATGGGTGAGGGTATTGGTGGGTTGGTGGTTGGTAGATAGCGGCCATTGATGGTGAAGAGCGGTGCATGTCATTGAGTCTGGTTGATCGAAGTGGTGCGGCCGCGTTCTGGTGGTGAACCAGGGTCCGGGTGGGGTGCGCCCATTAGCCTGGATTCCCCAGTGCCTCTTAAGTAGAGGCTCGTCACCGTCTGGCACCTTGTCGGCGCCGGTCTCGTCCGTAGACAGCAACCACCACAAGGAGACCGATGCCCAGTTCCGAAACCCTGCCCCAGCTTCTCACCATCGACCAGCTCGCCGAGCGGCTCGGGGTGAGCATTCGCCACATCCGCCGACTCGTAGCCGAGCGTCGGGTGCCTTACTTGAAGGTTGGGTGGCTTGTCCGCTTCGACCCGGCCGAGATCGCTGCCTGGCTTGATGATGCTCGCCACCCTCACGTCTGGCACGGGCGCCCGGCTTGATCTGGCCCTCAGTTCCTCGCATCGGCGTCTCGCATCGAGGAGGTTGGGTGCCTCGACTCGGGACCCAGTAAGCGCACGCCGGTCTGAGCGAGACCCAAATGTCCGTGCAAGGATCAGCGGAAGTACGCACCGTGTGGCGCCAGAATGGCGCTACAGTGAGGGACATGCCAAGTGTCCAGATCAAGTCCGTTCCTGAAGACGTCCACGCAGAGCTACGCCGACGCGCAGCGAACGAGGGAAAGTCGCTCCAAGAGTATCTACTCGGCCGTCTAGTCGAGGAGGCACGTCGGCCCAGCCTCGAAGATCTCCTGAGCCGTGCCGGCCAGCGAAGCGGTGGGCACGTTTCGTTCCGCTTCGCAAGCGAGGCGGTTCGCGAGGATAGGGACGACGGGTGATCGTCGTTGACGCGTCGGTCATCGCGCCGGCTCTCGCGGACGATGACGCAGACGGCGACCGCGCCCGCGAACGTCTACAAGGTGAACGTCTCGTGGCGCCGGAATTGCTCGACCTCGAGGTGGTCGCAGTTATCCGGAAGGCGCTTTTCGCCGGAGTCCTTGATGAGCGCCGAGCCGCCATTGCCCTCGCAGACCTCGCAGACCTTGATCTCGAACGAGTAAGCCACCGACCACTATTGGTGCGGATATGGGAGCTGCATCGAAACATCACGCCGTACGACGCGGCGTATGTGGCCTTGGCTGAGACGATTGAGGCGACCCTGGTGACCGCGGACCGTCGCTTGGCGCAGGCACCAGGCCCGCGGTGTCAGATGGAGTATCTCGGTTGAGGCAAGATCCATTACCAAGTACGCGTTGAGAGGAGGACCACTTGCAATGAGTGGCAAGCGACAGTTTGGGACCGTCCGAAAGTTGCCGTCTGGAAGGTGGCAGGCGCGGTACCGAGACGGGTCCGGCCAGATGTTCTCCGCGCCGTCAACTTTTCCGACCAAGACCGATGCGACGCGTTTCCTCGCGGTGGTGGAGGCGGACATAGCACGAGGTCTGTACATCGATCCCAGCGCGGGACGAGTGACCTTCGCCGAGTGGTCAGACCGCTGGTTGGCGCGACCCGGTAAGCGAGACGCATCGACGGCAAGAGATCGGCAAGCGCTCGCGTCGTTCCGCTCTCAGCTCGGTTCGGTGCTCCTGATAGGGCTCACCCCCGGGCTTGTCCAAGAAGCGGTGGACCTGCGCTCGAAGGTCGCGGCACCCGCGACCGTCGCCCGAGACTTCTCGGCACTCCGGGCTGTGCTTAACGCGGCCGTCAACGCCGACTTGATTGCTCGATCACCCGCTCGGAACATCGCGTTGCCTCGAGTCGTGCACCCGGAGCGATCAGGCTTATCCCCGTCGGAGCTCGCGGCGCTCGTGAAAGAAGTGCCAGAGCACTACCAGGCGCTCGTGCTAGTTGGAGCGGTACTTGGATTGCGTTGGGGGGAGGCAGTCGGACTGCGGGTCCGCGATGTCGATTTCATGCGCCACACCGTGACGATCGCCCAGACCGTTGAAGAGCTATCGGGTCATATGCGCGTCGTTCCAGAGGCGAAGACGCGATCCAGTCTGCGAACGCTCGCTGTTCCGGTGTTCCTCATGGACGAACTCACTCGTCACCTGCAGCAGCACCGACAGAACGTGATAGGTCAGTACGTCGACCCAGACGCGCTGATTTTCGTCGGTCCACGCGGCGGGACACTGCGGCGTCGCTTCGGCGAGCGCATTCTGCGGCCGGCAGGGGAGCGGGCAGGCATCTCGACGAGTCTCACTTTCCATTCGCTTCGGCACTGCGCGGTCACCGCGATGGCGGACGCCGGCGTGCCCTACAACGTGACCCAGGCGAGGGCCGGCCACAGCACGGCGCGCATGACGATGGAGCTGTACTCGCATCGGACGACAGCTGCTGATCGGGCGGCGGCTGAGGCCCTACAGGCTCACTTCGGCGAGGCGTCTGTAGCCCGAAGTGGCACGGGTGTGGCACGGAGCGCTGCTTCTTCGACAATCGCACCGAGAAACAGCAGGTCAAGTGCTCTGTAATCGCTGGCGACAACAGCCTTCACACGGCTGAGGTCGCAGGTTCAAGTCCTGCAGCGCCCACCATAAATTGACCTGAAACAGCAGCTCACGAGCTATTTCAGGCTGACCGACATTACTCACAGTGACCCCAATTAGGCCTGCGTGCCACTTGGTGTGACGTTGTCCGAAGGATTGTTGAAGTGAGGCGCTGGTCCGCCGCCTGAGACCTGCCACCTGGTAGGTGTCAGGTGTCAGGTGTTCCGCCAAGAACAACCCAGGAGGGGACCACCACCGATGAGTAAGGAAAGTACCCGTCGTCACGGTCGCGCGAGCGGACGAGGTGCTCGAGGAGCAGCCCTGTGACGTTCTGTGCATGGGCTGCCTAGAGCTACATCGGGAGATTCCCCGGCGATCGCAGCCGAACGGGCGCTTGTCGCCGCCAAGCGCGCGCAACCTCACGGCCGGGATCGCAGCACGGCGACCTCGGGCATCTCCGCGGGCGGGCCGAAGCCGTGCTCGACTAGCCAGCGGACGTTAAGCAGGCATCGCAACGACCACCACGCGCGAATGAGGTCGTGCTCGACGTTGGTGCCGTAGCCGGCGATGACGTCGCCAAGGTGCTCCTCGTGTCCGAGCGTGAGGGTGGCGAGGTCGAAGAGCGCGTCGCCCTGGGACGCCTCGGACCAGTCGATGACGCCAGTGACCTCGTCACCGGCCACGAAGACGTGGTCGACCTGCATGTCGCCGTGGATGAACACCGGTGTCCACGGCCGGAGCGCAGTCTCGGCGAGTCGGCGGTTGCGCGTGACCACCTCTGTGGGAACGACGTCGTTGGCGACGAGCCACGAGCACTCGGCGTCGAGCTGTGAGGCGAACTCGTCGACAGTCCGACCGGGCCATGGCGGTAGCGGCGCGGCGTGCAGCGTCCGAACAGCGGCAGCGGCCGCAGCCCACGCTTCCGACGACGCGGTAGACGGCTGGCCGAGGTGACCGAGAGCCGTCCCGGAGAGAGCGGCGAGCGCGAGCACGGGCGGCTTCCGCCACAGGATCTTAGGGGTCGGGACGGGCGCCATCGCCATCGCCTCGACCTCGACGTCGGTGCGGGTCTGATCAGAGTCGATCTTCAGGAACACGTCGCCAACACGAACGGTCGCGCGCTCGTTATGGGCGACGACAACCTCGACCTCCCCCACGTCGGCGGCTGACCACCGAGTCATGAGTCGAAACGTAGCCCCTGACTGTTCCGGCATGTCGATGGACTCGGTGCCGATCGCCACTGACGGCTTCTTCGAACAGGACCATTCACTCCGATCGTTCCAGAAGGGGGTCTTCGCTGCGCGTTCGAGAGCACACCTTGGTGTCTCTTGTGGAATACGGATTCGGCGATTCCGAGCTGATCAGCCAACGGCGCCCGAAACCGTTCCGAATGAGAATCCCACACAGGAGCTGCGACTGACTCGTAGCTTCAAGAGGTCCTACGATGACACAGACGGCGACCGCGCCCGCGAACGTTTACAAAGTGAACGTCTCGTGGCGCCGGAGTTGTTCGACCTTGAGGTGGTCGCAGTCATCCGGAAGGCGCTTTTCGCTGGAGTGCTTGATGAACGCCGAGCAGCCATTGCCCTCACAGACATTGCAGACCTTGATCTGGAACGAGTAAGCCACCGACCATTACTGGTGCGGATATGGGAGCTGCATCGAAGTATCACGCCGTACGACGCGGCATATGTGGCCTTGGCTGAGATGATCGAGGCGACCCTTGTGACCGCGGACCGTCGTTTGGCACAAGCACCAGGCTTGCCGTGTCAGGTCGAGTATCTCGGTTGATGCAAGGTCCACTACGAAGTACGCGGTGAGACGAGGACCACTTGCAATGAGTCGCAACCGTCAGGTTGGGACCGTCCGAAAGTTGCCTTCTGGAAGGTGGCGGGCGCGGTACCGAGATGGGTCCGGCCAGATGTTCTCCGCGCCATCAACTTTTCCGACCAAGACCGATGCGACGCGGTTCCTCGCGGTGGTGGAGGCGGACATAGCGCGAGGGCTGTACATCCGCGCGCGGGGCGAGTGACCTTCGCCGTGTGGTCAGGCCGCTCGTTGGCGCGACAGGTAATCGAGAGGCATCGACGGCAAGAGATCGCCAGGCGCTCGCGTCGCCAGCACCGAAGCGAACTCGTCTACAGGCCCGTCACGCGATCCGCTCGTTGACCGGAAAAGCTCGCAGCAAGGCAAAGAGTCGTCCTACCGCCCGACGTTCCTGCGAGGGCATTCCTCCGGCTACTTCGATGACACTCACGACGCTAGTTACGAGTGGACCTGTCGTTCCGGCGGGCCTCCAGCATCCAGTCTCTCGCTTCGCGCTCACCTCGGAGATGCGCGATGAGTACGTCGGAGTCGACGAGGATCACCGTCCGCTTCGCACTTTGTCGAGGTGTCGAGAACGATCGTCCGTGTTCCGCTCGACGAAGTTCTCCTCGCCGGCGATGATGTTGAAGGACGCTTCGATGGCGGCGAGCTCCGATTCGAGATCGCTCTCGGTCTGGTCGAGCCTTCGATCGATCAAGCGCCGGATCTGCGCGGCGAGAGAGATTCCCTGTGCTCGGGCAACCTCGTCACGCGAACGCGCTTGCTCCCCGTCGAGGTAGAAGTTGTCCGGTTCACACATCGGATTATCCACCGTGCACCGACCTCCGCGAGGCGTGTCCAGGCAGACATGCGAGGGGGCGTCGAGGTGCCGGACCTCTCGCTGGTGACCGGTTCGCCACACAACATGGACAGATGGCCTTCGAGCGCATCGTGATCGATCACCAAATCATGAGTGGAGTGCGTGGATAAGCGGGCGAGGATCCGGTTGCGACCGTTGTGGCCATGATCGCCGAAGGGTGACGAGAGCCTGGCCGGGGCGCGGCGTGAAGCGGTGGTTCGCGATCCCGGGGGTCCGTCAAGTTTGCCTGAAGGCCGTGTCAGGGGTACCGCGGCAGCGCAGCGATACAGATGCAATCGCACTGACAAAATCTCGGACTCTGCAAAGTGGCAGTGGTCACGCGACAACCTCAACCGCGCAGAATGCCGATGTTGGCATAATTTTCCTTGAGTCTCATCTGATTTTCATCTCCCTCTGGTTACATGCTCAGTGGCGGGCTTTCTCGGGCTTCGTCACTAGTCCAGACACATGAAAGGTAGGAGGCAATCCGATGAGACTCAATCACCCAGTCCGGCTTGCTGTTGCCGGGGCAGTTATCGTTTCAGGCAGTCTTCTTTTCGCCATGTCGGCCGGAGCGTCGACATCCGTTCCATCCTCGAAGATCTCACAGTTGCAGCAGAAGCTGGAGCAGCAACTCGGATACCGCGTGAGCCAGCTTCAGGTACTTTCCACTGACGTGAAACAAGCAACCGCACTCACCAATGGCGACGCAGGCACGCTTGCCGCTCGGCTCACGGCGGCCACCACGAGCATCAACGCCCTCGTTGCTCAGGTGCCCAGTGACACGACGATGGTTGAGCTGAGGGCGGCCCAGGAGACGATGATCCAGGGGAACCGCGTTTTTGCAGTGCTGACGCCACAGGTGTTCCAGGTAATCGAAGCCGACACCGACGCTTCCCAAGCAGCGACCCTGCAGTCGGGTGAGGCGGCGTTGCTGGCGGAGATCAACACGCTGGAAGGTCAGCCGGGATATGCAAACGCCCTGAAGCACGACAGCGCCTACGTTGCTTACGTCAACCAGGCTGCAGCCGACTCTGAACACGTCTCAACAGTTGTCATCGCGCAGCTACCGCAAGACTTTCCTGGTGACACCCAAGTCTTCGTGAACGCGAACCATCAGCTCCTCGCCGCTGACATCGCGCTTGCCCGGGCCAGCTACGAGGCCAGCGTCATCGGCCTGGCAGCAGGCGGTTACACGGGGTCCTGAGAGCAGAGAGCCACGAAAACCAACCATCGCCATCGTTGAGCCGCCAAAATGGTGTCATCGGGACGAATGAGATGAGCAAACAGCGATCACGAGTGCTTGTCGTCGACGACGAAGAGGCAATTCTTCGAGCGGTCGGGCGGGCACTCGTGATCAATGGTTATGACGTGGAGACGGCCCCGGACGGTACGAGCGCCATCCACTCTCTGATGGCTCGGGCTCCGGACGTAGTGGTCCTCGACGTGTCCATGCCGGGTGTTGGCGGCCTCGAGGTCTGTCGCCGATTGCGTCAGGCGGGGGACCGGACACCCGTCCTCATGCTCACAGCGAGCGAAGGCGTCGAGGACCGCGTGGCCGGGCTCGACGCCGGGGCAGATGACTATCTGGTCAAGCCATTCGCCCTGGAGGAGCTCCTAGCGAGGCTGCGGGCACTGCTCCGGCGTGCCGGCCCGACCGAAGCGAGCGAAGTTCTGTGCTATGGCGACCTCTCCCTCGATCTCGGATCAAGGGAGGTTCGTCGGTCGGGTCGAGAGATAGAGCTCACCCGTACGGAGTTCCTTCTCCTTGAGCTGTTCCTGCGGCACCCTGGTCGGGTTCTCACGCGCCAGGTGATCTCGGCAAACGTCTGGGACTACGACTTCGGTCCAGCCTCGAATTCGCTCGACGTCTACATCGGCTACCTGCGTAGGAAGACCGAGTCGCAGGGCGAGAGTCGGCTTATTCAAACAGTCCGGGGCGTCGGCTACGTCCTTCGGGAATGAGTTCGCCTCGCGGGCGACCCGTCGAGACCCGTGGGGGCTGGCTCGGCGGAGGGGGCAGGGCGGCGAGACTTCAAGTGCGTTCGCGCGTCGCGCTGATTATCACGCTCGCTGTCTCTGTCGCGGTCATCCTGGTTTCCGCGAGTGCATATGTCGTATTTCGCCACGACCTGCTTGACGCGGTCGATGGCACGCTCACGAGCCAGGCCGAGACGCTAAACAGCGCACGCACGCACGGTGGCCTCCATGCGGCGCTCGATCTGTTGTTCAGCCCGCCTTCCTTGCTTTCTGACCAACCCGCGGAACAGGTCGTCGAAGCTGCTGGGCTGGTCGTTACCCCCTCGCGCGGCTCAGCTCAGCTTCCCGTGAGCGCGAGAGTGCGCGCGGTCGCGGCAGGCAGGGCCAACGGCTATTTCACGAGCACGACTGTCGGTTCGGTACCGGTGCGCGAACTGGTCACCGGATTCGGCAAGGGGCTTGCGCTCGAACTCGTGCAGCCGGAGCGGAACACGGAGCTCGAGCGTCTGGCTGTGTCACTCGCACTTGCAGCAGGCGCCGGCGTGATCCTCGCGCTGCTGCTCGGGACCGGTATTGCGGGTCTTGTTCTACGACCGGTACGACGGCTGACCGCGGCAGCAGAGAACCTAGCCACAACCCGAGACTTCGGAACTCGGATCCCAGTTGAAGGCCGCGACGAACTCAGCAGGCTCGCAGTGAGCCTCAACACGGTCCTGGCCGCGCTTCAGAGCTCCCAGCTCGCTCAGCGCCAGCTGATCGCCGATGCCTCGCATGAGTTGCGAACACCAATGACGAGTCTGCGGACCAATGTCGACATTCTGGCCAGCCACATCGAGATCGATGCCGAGGCGAGGACGCAGGTTCTCGAGGACGTGGTCGACCAACTAGACGGGCTGGGTCGCCTCGTTGGCGATCTGATCGAGCTGGCCCGACAGGAAGGGACGCCCGAGCAATCTCGGAACACGGAGGTCGTTGCCTTCCAGGACGTCGTGACGGACGTCCTCGCAGACATGAGGCGCGACCCACACGTCAACATCAAGGACAGTCTCGCCCCTGTGCTTGTTCGCGGTGTGCGAAGCGACCTCGCTCGGGTTGTGGCGAACCTCGTAGGCAACGCCGCGAAGTGGAGCCCCCAAGGCACCGAAATCGAGGTCAGGCTTAGCGTTGACAAGGCGACAGCCGTCCTCTCGGTGAGCGACAAGGGCCCAGGGATTGCGGCAGCGGATCTTCCGTATATCTTCGACCGGTTTTATCGCGGTTCCACTGAGCGCAAGGTGGCAGGATCGGGCCTAGGTCTGGCGATCGTCCGGCGCATCGTAGAGGTCCATGGCGGGGAGGTTGGCGTCGTCAGCTCTACCAGCACGAAAGGGTCCTGTTTTGAAGTGCGACTGCCACTTGCTAATCCGTAGATCGGGCAAGGGCGGCCCAGCAGAGCTCTTGACTTCTGAAGCCTAATCAGTCGAGGTTTCAGCCAGCGGTCAAGCGCGAGGGTAGTGCTCGGTTCCAACGTGAAGGTCGATGCTGACAGCTGAAAGCTCTCTGCAACCCACAGCGCTCAGGTCGAGCGGCATAGGATCGCCTCGCGCGACATGGGGGCGCGCCAACCTGGGCCAACGGTCGTGGGAGCCGGGAGGAGGAGCGTTCATGGAGGTTCGCGGTCGTCGTCTGCACTTTGGCGTCCAGCTCCAGTCACAACGCACGAGCTGGGCGGAGTACGCCGCGGCTCTGCGGTCGGTCGAGGAGCTCGGCTTCGACTCCGTTTGGACCTGCGACCACCTGCTGCCGTTCTCCGGACCGGACGACGGTTCCTGTTTTGACGCCTTGACGACCATCGCGGCGATGGCAACCCTGACGACGCGCGTTCGTATCGGAGTTCTCGTGAACGGCGTCCTCTACCGCGACCCTGCGACACTGGCAAAGAGCGCGGCCTTGGTCGATCACATCAGTGGCGGAAGGCTGGAGTTCTCCCTCGGGGCCGCCTGGGCGGAGAGAGAGTTCCGCGCCTACGGCTTGCCATTCCCATCGCTCGCGGAGCGTTACGACCGGCTGGAGGAAGCGTTGCAAATCGTTACATCGCTCTGGCGCGAGCACCGCACGACGTTCAGGGGCAAGTACTACAGCCTCGAGAACGCCCCTTGTGCGCCGAAGCCCTTGCAAGAGCCGCACCCTCCGATCACGATCGGCGGGTCGGGCCTCGGCACACTGCGACTGGCCGCCAAGTACGCGACGATCTGGAATATGCAGGGCTCGCCAGCCAAGTGCGCTGAGCGGGCCGCGGTTCTCGAGCGATGCTGTGAAGAGGTGGGTAGGGACTTCGGCGAGATAGAGCTCTCAGTGCACCCCCTGATGGCGCTCGCAAGAACCTACGAGGAGGCCGAGGACCTCGCTGCGCGAACTGCCGCCAGCCACGGTCAGAGCATCGAGGGCCAACGAGGTCATTGGCTTCTCGGCTCACCGCGCGAGGTCACCGACCAGCTCCGGCGGTATGCGGAGGTGGGGATCTCCCACTGTGTGATCGGTGTCGGGCACCCGTTCGCCACGACGCAGCTTCGGCTGCTCCGGGAGGAGGTCGTACCGGCGCTCGGCTGAAAACCGTAAGCTCGGCGTCGTTTGTCCTCGCGGTTGGGTCTGGCCGCGAGCGCGTGATCGACCCGGCGACAAGCGTCGCGCGACCGTTTGGTCCTGGTGGTGGACTTGAACCCGTCGATCGCAGCTGACCGGTGCGGGCGCGCAGGACCCCGGGCGATGTTGCAAGGGTTCGTCGGGCTGACAATGATGTCGTCGAAGTTTCCTAAGCGTCACAGATGATCGAAGGGGTCACATGCGCTCGTCCCGGTTAGCCAGTCTTGTCGCGGCAGGAGCCATCGTCCTGCCTGTCCTGGCGTGCAACGCCTCGGTGGTCGCGGCGAGCCCGCGGGCTTCCAAGCCGATCGGAACCCAGCTCGCGGAGCTGAAAGGCTCCGACACGGTTGCAGGCGACAGTCTTGGCAACTCGGTCGCCGTCTCGGGTTCAACGGTCATCGTGGGTGCATATAACACTGCCAAAGACGCCGGCAGGGCCTACGTATTCGCGACGACAGGGTCGGGCTGGAAGCAGGTTGCCGAGCTGCAGGGGTCGGACACTGTCGCGGGCGACCAGTTCGGCTCGTCAGTGTCCATCTCCGGTACGACAGCGGTCGTGGGTGCCGGCGGCCACGCCGACCACGCCGGCCGGGCGTACGTGTTCACAAAGACGCCGGGAGGCTGGAAACAGAAGGCCGAGCTTAAGGGTTCGGACACCGTTGCCGGCGACTACTTCGGCTGGTCGGTTGCCATCTCCGGCGAGAACATCGTGGTCGGGGCTTACGGCCATGCCAAGAACGCCGGAAGGGCCTACGTATTCACGGACAAAGCGAAGGGCTGGGCACAGACCGCCGAGCTCAAGTCGGCAGGCATCCTGCCGGGGGACCAGTTCGGCTCCTCGGTCGCCATCTCCGGCCCGACCATCGTCGTCGGGGCGACGAACCGCTCGGCCGCTGCCGGCCGTGCCTACGTGTTCACAGAGACCGGGAGCGCGTGGAAGCAGGCTGCCAAGCTGCAGGGACTTGACACGATCGCCGGCGACCACTTCGGCTGGTCGGTGGGGATCTCGGGTACCACGGCCGTCGTAGGCGCCTTCCTCCATGCCAAGAGCGCCGGCAGGGCCTACGTGTTCACAAAGGCGAGTGGATGGAAGCAGACCGCCGAGCTGAAGGGCTCGGACACGGCCCCCGTCGACGGGTTCGGCATCTCGGTAGCCATCGCGAGCATTGGCATAGTTGTCGGTGCGACAGGACACGCGTCCGGTGCCGGCCGCGTGTACATGTTCGCCAGGTCGCCCGGAGGCTGGAAGCAGGTGGCCGAGCTGAAGGGCATGGACACCGCCCCGAGTGACGAGTTCGGCTTCTCAATGGGACTGTGGGAAACCTCCCTCGTTGTCGGCGCACCAGACCACGGCGTCGGTCATGCCGGCCGCGCGTACGTCTTGAACGTTTGAACGCGGTGGGCTACCTCGGCCGCGCGTATGAAGAAGGCTCGCCTGCGCCCGGTGATAGCCGCGTCTCGTTGGGAGGGCTCGAGGTCGTCGGCTAGCCTCGCGGTATCGGACGGACCTCGGCTGTCAGTGACCATCACCGAAGGCTCCGATTAGTTGCCGCGCGCGTTAAGCCCCAGCTGAGGATCGATGGTGACGGACTGGCGCGCTGAGAGCAATCTGCCAGTGATCATCCAGGGTGGAATGGGTGTCGGCGTCTCGGGCTGGCCCTTGGCCCGGGCAGTTGCGGTAACTGGCCAACTGGGAGTCGTCTCAGGCGTGGCGCTGGACACCTTGTTGGCGCGCCGGCTCCAGCTGGGGGATCCCGACGGGAGCATCCGCCGGGCGCTCGCGAGCTTCCCGAGTGCGGAGGTCTCCGAGGGGATCCTCGCCCGTTACTTCGTCGAAGGAGGTCTCGACCCCGCAGCGCCGTTCCGCCTTGTGCCGCGCCTGTCGCTGGATCCGAGCCAGCTCGCCGTCGATCTCGTTGTCGCAGCGAACTTTGTGGAGGTCTTCCTGGCCAAAGAGGGCCACAATGGCCTGATAGGGGTCAACTATCTCGAGAAGATCCAGATGGCGACCCCGGCAGCAGCCTACGGAGCCATGCTCGCAGGTGTTGACTATGTGCTCGTCGGAGCCGGCATACCGGCCGAGCTGCCCGGGCTGCTGGATGCCCTGGCTGCTGGTCGGGCCGGTGAAGTCTCGGTCGACGTCATTGGTGCCGGCACGAACCGCTACACGGTGGGGGTGCGCCCAGAGCTCGTCTCGGGTGCCAACGTGACCTTGCACCGCCCGAAGTTCCTTGCCATCGTCGCCTCGCACGTGCTGGCCTCGTATCTCGCCCGGGAAGACCGCACACGACCCGACGGGTTCGTGGTCGAAGGGCCGGTGGCAGGGGGCCACAACGCTCCGCCTCGAGGTCCGCTGAGCTATGACGACGAAGGCCAGCCAATCTACGGTGCTCGTGACGTCGTGGACCTGGAGAAAGTGGTGTCACTGGGCTTACCCTTCTGGCTTGCCGGTGCTTACGCGAGCCGCGAGCTGCTCGGCAGGGCACTGGCGGCAGGCGCTAGCGGCGTTCAGGTGGGCTCTGCGTTCGCGTTGTGCGAAGAATCGGGCTTCGAGCCTTCACTGAAGAGGGCTTTCATCGAAGGTGCCCTATCGGGCAGCCTGAACGTGCGTACTGATCCGTCGGCTTCCCCGACCGGTTTTCCTTTCAAGGTGGCGGACCTACCTGGGACCGTCGCCGAGGCCGGCGTGTACGCGCAACGCCGGCGGGTCTGCGAGGCGGGCTATCTCCGCGTGCCCTACCGCAGCCAAGACGGCGCAGTCGGCTACCGGTGCCCCGCTGAACCGCCGTCGGCTTACGTGCGCAAGGGAGGCAAGCTGGAGGATACGGCCGAGCGACGCTGCGTGTGCAACGGGCTTATCGCAGCCGTCGGCCTTGGTCAGCGGCACCGCGACGGAGCCGTCGAGCCCCCGCTCGCGACGATCGGGCAGGATCTCTCGTTCCTGCCTTCATTGCTCGGCGCCGGTCGCGACAGCTATAAGGCCGCCGACGTCGTTGCCTACCTCCTCCAAGGTGTCGGCGCTTGAGGCGCTGACGCGAGCTCCAGGGCTCAGGCGGCTACGACCGTGACGCCATGGCCCGTGCCTGGCCCACTGTGAGGATCGATAAGGCGGGGACCAGCTTTCAAAAGGCGTGATTGGCACATGCCCGGCAATCGGCTAGAATTATTATGTGCCACAAGTAACTAGTACCGGACTGGAAGAGCCCGCACCGAAGACGGCCAAAGAGTCCGTCGACGAGATCCGGGAGGCGTTCTGGATCGTGGGGCGTTCGATGGGGCAGGTCCGCGTTCACGAACGCCTCCTGCGCGCTGCCGGCGTCCGGATCGACCGTGCCGGAGGCGCCCTTTTGTACATGCTCCTGGCGCATGGCGAATCAGTACGGGTGACAGGCTTGGCGGATCTGCTCGGCGTCGACGCGCCCTCGGTGACAAGGAAGATCCAGCAGCTCGAGCGAGAAGGCCTGGTGGCCCGTCACGCCGATCCGAAGGACCATCGGGCCACCCGGATCGGGCTCACGGACAAGGGACGCAAGACGCTCGAGCGCGTGCTCAAGGCCCGGAGGGCCTGGTTCGACAGGCTGCTCGAGGGCTGGGACGACCGGGACCTGGCCAACTTCGCGGCCATGCTGGGCAGGTTCGCGACGTCCCTCGAGCGTGACTTGGAGGACGCCCGTGGCGTTTGAGCAACTCGTCTTCGCGTGCGGGCCGCACAGGCGCCGCCGACTCGCCGAATTGACGCGACCGTTCGAAAAGCGCCGGGTCAGGGCCAGCCAGTGCTGATCAGTCTCGTCCGTCGCTTCATGGGCCGTTACAGGGGACAGGTTTGCCTCGTCGTCTCGCTGCTCGTCGTGCAAGCGGTCTCCAACTTGTACCTGCCCAACCTCACAGCTGACATCATCAACAACGGCATCGAAAAGGGCGACATCCATTACATCTGGACCACCGGGGCGTGGATGCTCCTCATCACGCTCGTCGTGGGCGTTATGTCCATTGTCGCCGTTTATTTCGCTTCCAAGGTCTCGATGGGCTTAGGCAGAGACATCCGTGGTGCCGTCTTCAAATCCGTGCAGCGGTTCTCGGCACAGGAGGTAAACCACTTCGGCACTCCCTCGCTCATCACGCGAAACACCAACGACGTCCAGCAGATCCAGCTGTTCTTACAGATGGCCCTCACGATGATGGTGCTGGCGCCGATCATGTGCGTGGGCGGCGTGATCATGGCGCTCAAGGAGGACGTCAAGCTCTCGACCCTCGTCGTCGTCGTCGTCCCGCTGATGCTGGTGGTCATCGCAGTCCTCATGTCGAAGGCGGTCCCGCTGTTCAGGTCGATGCAGTCCAGGATCGACAGGGTGAACCTTGTGCTTCGCGAGCAGATCACTGGCGTGCGCGTAATCCGGGCGTTCATCCGTACCGCTCAGGAGCAGGATCGCTTCGCTGAGGCCAACGGTGCGCTCACGAACACGGGTCTACGTGTGAACCGCATGTTCGCACTGGCATTGCCGACGGTCATGGGGATAATGAACCTGTCCGCTGTGGCGGTGATCTGGTTCGGCGGCCATCTCATCGCCAGTGGGAGCATGCCCATCGGCAACCTGACGGCCTTCCTCAGCTACATCTTGCAGATCCTGATGTCGGTGATGATCGCCGTGATGATGGTGATCCTGTTGCCGAGGGCTGTCGCCAGCGCCGATCGGATCGAGGAGGTGTTGCGCGCCGAGCCTGCGGTCCTCGACCCGGCGCAAGCCGTCGTACCGGCAAGCTCAGCTGGCCTCGTGGAGCTGCGAGCGGTCGACTTCGGGTACCCGGGCAGCGAGGAACCGGTGCTGCACGACCTGTCTTTCTCACTCATGCCCGGAGAGACGACAGCCATCATCGGTGGTACTGGCTCGGGCAAGACCACGCTGCTCAACCTCATTCCGCGTCTGTTCGACGTGACGAGCGGTGCCTTGCTCGTCGACGGGGTCGACGTGAAGGACCAGGCGCGGGGCGCTCTTTGGGAAAAGATCGGCATGGTGCCGCAACAGGCTTACCTGTTCAGCGGCACGGTTGCGGAGAACCTGCGTTTCGGCCGGCCCGATGCCAGCGACGAGGAGCTGTGGCAGGCACTCGGTATCGCTCAGGCGAGTGAGTTCGTCTCGGAGATGCCGGAAGGGTTGGAAGCCGAGATCACCCAGGGCGGCACGAACGTGTCCGGCGGTCAGCGACAGCGACTGTCGATCGCAAGAGCTCTTGTGAAGCGACCCGCCATCTACCTGTTCGACGACTGTTTCTCAGCACTGGACGCTGCCACCGACGCCAAGCTCCGCGGCGCTCTCAGATCGGAGACGGCGGACGCGACGGTGCTGATCGTGGCGCAGCGCGTGAGCACGATCCTGCACGCCGACCGGATCATCGTGCTCGACGACGGACGGGTCGTGGGGATTGGCCGTCACGAGGAGCTCCTGTCGAGCTGTCCTCAGTACCGCGAGATCGTCACCTCCCAGCTCGGTGAGCAAGCCGCATGAGCACACCTGCTGTCAGGCAGCGTCCCGGGATGGGACGGGGGTTCGGCGGACCAGGCAGGCCAGGGATCGCCATGCCGGCGGAAAAGCCAAAAGACTTTCGCAACACCGTGCGGCGCCTCGGGCGACGGCTGAGGCCCGAGAGGATCCGGATCGCTTTCGTGATCTTCATGGCCTCCGGAAGCGTGCTTTTCACGGTGTTCGGCCCGAAGATCCTCGGGGACGCCACCGACGTGCTTTTCAACGGCGTCGTCGGAAAGCGGCTGCCTGCGGGGATGTCCAAGCAGCAGGCGATCGCCCTGTTACGCGCGAGAGGCGAGGGACAGCTCGCCGACATGATCAGAGGCATGTCGATCAAGCCGGGATTGGGAGTCGATTTCGGGCACTTGGGCATGTTGCTCGGCCTGGCGGCGCTGGCCTACCTCTGCGGCGCCATGCTCAACTGGGCACAGGGCTACGTGATGGCCGGGGTCGCGCAGCGCACGGTGTACCGGATGCGCGAGGACGTGGAGTCCAAGTTGGCGCGGCTTCCGCTGAGCTACTTCGACCGCCACTCCCACGGGGACATCCTGAGCCGGGTCACCAACGACATCGACAATGTCACCACTACGCTCCAGCAAGGCTTGAGCCAGCTACTCAGCTCGGCGCTCACGATTCTCGGTGTCATCGCCATGATGTTCTGGATCAGCCCGTTGCTCGCGGGAGTGTCGCTCATAACGATCCCGCTCTCGGTCTTCGTGACCTTCCTGGTCGCAAGGCGCTCCCAGGTGCAGTTCGCCGCCCAGTGGGCGCGCACGGGAGCCCTCAACGGCCACGTCGAGGAGATGTACACCGGGCACGCCCTCGTGCAGCTATACGGGCGGAGCGAGGCTTCCATAGCCGAGTTCGACCGCCAGAACGAGCCCCTCTACGAAGCGAGCTTCCGCGCCCAATTCCTCTCCGGCGTGATCCAGCCCGCCATGCAGTTCCTGGCCAACTTGAACTATGTGGTCATAGCCGTGCTCGGGGGATACCGGGTGGCGTCGGGCGCCCTCTCGCTCGGCGACGTGCAGGCCTTCATCCAGTACTCCCGCCAGTTCACGATGCCGATCACACAGGTGGCAAGCCAGATGAACCTGCTTCAGTCCGGCGTCGCCTCGGCCGAACGCGTCTTCGCCCTGTTGGACGCCGAGGAGGAGGAACAGGACCGCCCGGAGCCCGCACAGCTTCTCGAGCCGGACGGTCGCGTCGATCTTGACCACGTGAGCTTTCGCTACGAGCCCAGCCGGCCTCTGATCGACGACTTCAGCCTCTCGGTCTCACCCGGCCAGACCGTCGCGATCGTCGGGCCCACAGGTGCAGGAAAGACGACGATCGTCAACCTTCTCATGCGCTTTTACGAGATCGACTCGGGCCGTGTCCTGCTCGACGGGGTGGATGCCCGCGACCTCACCCGTGACGACGTGAGGCGGACGTTCGGCATGGTACTTCAGGACACCTGGCTGTTCACCGGGACGATCAGGGACAACATCGCCTACGGGCGTGAGGGAGCCACCGCACAAGAGGTCCTCACGGCCGCCGAGGCGGCGCACGTCGACCATTTCGTGAGGACCCAGCCGGAGGGCTATGACACCGTGATCGACGAGGACGCCTCGAACATCTCGGCGGGGCAGAAGCAGCTCATAACAATTGCCCGGGCCTTTGTGGCCAACCCGACGATCCTTATCCTCGACGAGGCGACGAGCAGCGTCGACACCCGCACCGAAGTCCTCATTCAACAAGCCATGGCTCGCTTGCGCCACGGGCGGACGAGCTTTGTCATCGCCCACCGGCTCTCGACCATCCGGAACGCGGACATCATCGTCGTCATGAACGCAGGCAGGATCGTCGAGCAAGGCAGTCACGCCGAGCTTCTCGCGAAGAAGGGCTTCTACGCCGATCTGTACGAAAGCCAATTCACAGAGGCCTTTGTGGAGACAGTCTGATCGGACGCTGCCGTTTCTCGCGGTGGTGCGGAGGTCTCGATCGGACCGGGGGCGTGTGGGCCACGGCCCGGCGTGAAGGGCAGGGCGCTAGCCGGAGTGGGACGGCAGCTGGCGGGGCGGGAAGTCCAAGAACGCGTACTGCCTGACCCCGCTCGAGTGCAGTCGGTACTGGGCGCTGGTCTGCAGCACGCCGAGGCCGTAGCGGACGCTCGCGCCAAACCTGATCGAAGAGGAGTCCGCCGCGTAGCGCGTCGGGCAGGAGAGCTCTCCGATGTTCGCGCCGTACTTGACCGCCTGAGCGATGATCTGGTTGTCGAAGACGAAGTCGTCAGAGTTGCGCTCGAAGGGCAGAGCCTGGAGCAGCTCACGGCTGTAGGCCCTGAGGCCCGTGTGGTACTCGGACAGCTTCTGGCCCAGCACGATGTTCTCGTAGAGCGTGAGAATGCGGTTGGCCACGTACTTGTAAACAGGCATGCCGCGGGCCACCGAGTTCTGCGCAAGGATCCGCGACCCGAGAACGAAGTCGTACTGTCCGTAGGCGATCATCGCCGCCAGGGCAGGCACGAGAAGCGGCGAGTACTGGTAGTCGGGATGGAGCATGACGACGATGTCGGCACCGAGCTCGAGCGCCGCCTTGTAACAGCTCTTCTGGTTCGCACCATAACCGCGGTTGCGGTCGTGCTGGATCGAGATGAGACCCAGCTTCTTCGCCTGCTCGACGGTGTCGTCGCTGCTCGCGTCGTCCACCAGGAGGACTTCGTCCACGACCGCGCGGTCAAGCTCGTCGACCGTGCGCCTCAATGTCTCCCCAGCGTTGTAGGCAGGAAGAACTGCCGTGATCTGTTTGCCGTTGAGCACGCTGCGAGTGTACTCAAGGGCCCCCAAAGCTCCACTCTCCGTGGCGGCGCCGCTTGGTAGGGTCGTCCAGTGCTCGCGACCTATACCTCGCCGGCCGAGGCGACCTCGGTCGTTCGCGCGCCAGGGCACCGGCGCCGGCGGGGTCGCCCGAAGCTCGTCGCCGAGGCTTTGGCGGTCGCGCTCTCGCCCTTGGCCGCCTACTTCGTCCTCAGGATCCGTGGCATGGCGCCGAGCGAGCTGCCGGATCCGGCCATGCACACGATCTACATCGTCGACCCGCGTGAGATGTTCCTCAGGTACTCGGCGGCCTTGGCCCCGACGGCGCGTCTGCGCGAAGGCGCTCAAGTGGGCTTTCTCGTCATCGCCCGTCTCTTCTATGTCGTTTTCGGTGCTGTCCCAGGCTTCTTCGCCACGCGCTACCTGTTCGCGCTGATCGCCGTCGTCCCTGCCTACGTGCTGGTGCGCCGGTTGTATGGCGTCCCGGCCGGGGCCATGGCCGTCGTCGCGCTGCTCAGCTCTCCCGTGGTCATCACAGCCTGGGGAACCGACTATCCGAACTCCGCAGTCGTGTCCTACGTCGTCGGGGCCGTGGCCCTTCTCGCCATGCCATCTGGCAAGAGGTGGCGCTCGGCCTGTCTCGTCGGGGCAGGGCTGCTCCTGACTCTGGCGGTCTGGTCCCACGGCATGGGCATGGTGCTCGCGGCCACGACCGTTGTCGTGTACGCGGCCGTGCGTGTGTTGCGTGCGAGGGAGCACCTTGTCCGCGACGGCGCGGTCCTGGCGGTCGTGGCCGCTGCGACAACGCTGGCGCTCATGGTGGCCTCGGCGCTGATATTCGGGCAGCTCGACTTCATCCGACCGACCTTTGCCGCGGCGGCCTATCTGAACCAGCCAGGGCAGGTCCTGCTCTTCCACTCGGCCAACTGGCGCTGGGCACCCTACCTGGCGTACCTGCTCGTGCCTCCTTCTGTCATCGTGGCCTTTTGGGTCAGCTTCGCTGCCAGGCTGCGGTCGGTTCCGACGTCGCAGCTGTTCGTCGGTCTCGCCTTCACGGTCCAGTTCGCGGTCTTCGCCTATCTCCAATTCGGCTACCACGTGGAAGCCCTCGAGATGTATTACTTCTCCTCAACTATTTGGGGTGTGATCTGCCTGGCCCTCGCCGTAATGCTCGCCGAGCTCTGCCGGCCGTTGTCGACGCGTCCGCTTGCGCGTTGGCTGCCGGCGGTGCTGCTCGTCGCCATTCCCCTCGCGTACGAGGTCGACCCCCACCCGCCGGCCTTCGGGTGGTTGCCGGTGGGCGCCGGCCTGGCCATGGTCCCGGTCGTGTTCTCGGGAGCCATGAGACTTCACAACCGTAGAGTCGCGTCCCGCGCTTTTGGAGAGTTGCGGTCCGGTTTTGCCGTGGCCGCGACCGTCGTCGGCGTGGCGGGGTCCTTGCTCGTCCTCACGGTCACGCCCAGTCCCGTACACCCGCCCCTGAGCGATGTGGCCCGAGCGGCCGACCCGGCGGCCGCGTACTCCACTGCTCTCGGTGGGAACGCAAGCCTGCTGATCGATTGGTACGACGTCACCGCGTCGATCCCGTCTTTCGTAGGCAACGCCACCTATCGCGGCGAGCAGCTGCTGATGTGGTTCCCCTATGACCCGAGCGGGGTGCTCACCGAGCCGGTCGGCATCTACCACGGGCGCTTCAATTCTCTTCCGAGCAATCCGGGCGTGCTCACGACGCCCGATGTGGAGATGCTGGCGGCGCGGCGCCCCGCCGAGATCCTTCTTCTCAGCACCACAGGAGCCAATTTCGAGAGCGCCTTCCAATATCTCGGTCCGTACCGGCCCGTGATTGCCCGCACGGGCGTGCTACGAGACGGGAGGGCCGCCCTTCACGTGTGGCTGATCCTGCTCAAGGCCTTCGCCACTCGTCCCTGAGCCAGACTGCCGCCCGTTTCGAGCGCTGTGCACCGGCCGACCAGGACACTCGACGACGGGAGGCCCCAGGACAGGCTTCGAGCGAGAGGCCAGGGCCCGCGGCGAGGTTCGGCCGAATCAGGGGACTTGTGCTACAACAAATGCAACGTGAACGCGGGTCGCGTTCTCGCCACGAAGGAGCAGCCTGTGCAGTCGACAGCAGCAGCAGTGGTGCAGTTCAGTCCGTCGCCGGACCCGATCGTGTCTGTGATCATCGTCGCGACGGGTGCGGCACCGGACCTGCTGGGATGCCTCAGGGCTCTGGCCTTGAACACCAAGGATGTGCCCTTCGAGGTGGTGGTAGTCGAGAACGGGGTCGACCCCAGCGTTTCGGACGACCTCGCTTTCGGGGTGAGCGGCATCGTCACCGTCCGCTCAGGGGTGAACCGGGGCTTCGCGGGCGGCTGCAACCTCGGCGCACGCCATGCGCGCGGTGTCTACCTCGTCCTGTTGAACGACGACGCCGAGCCTGAGCCCGGCTGGCTGGCACCGCTGGTCGAGGCGGCGCAAACGCCGGGAGTCGGTGCGGTCGGTGGCCGGGTTCTGTTGTCCGACGGGACCTTGCAGGAGGCGGGCTCGATCATCTGGAAGGACGGCTCCAGTTACGGTGTGGGCCGCGATCTGCCCGGAGACGCCGTGGCGTTGCGGTTCCGCCGCCGGGTCGAATACTGCAGCGCGCTGAACTTCCTCGTACGGAGGGACATCTGGAACGAGCTCGGAGGTCTCGATGAGGGCTACTTCCCGGCCTATTACGAGGACGTCGATTTCTGCTTCAAGATCGCGGAGCGCGGAAGCATTGTGCTCTACGAGCCGCGTTCTGTCGTGCGCCACCTCGAGTCACGAAGCTCGACCCAGCGCTACAAGGAGTTCCTCTGTCTCACGCATCGCAAGAGGCTGTTGGAGAAATGGCCGGAAGTCTTCGCGCGCGATAATCACGCCGAGCCCATCGACGCCGACTCGGTAGAGGAGGCGGTGCACCTCGCCATGGGGTCCCCGCCACGGGTGCTCGTGATCGACGACCGGCTGCCTGACCCTCGGCTCGGCTCGGGCTACCAGCGGATGTTCGACGTCGTGCGGGAGGTGGCAGAGGCCGGCTATCGGGTTTCGGTGTTCCCGACGATCGGGATCATCGACGACCCCGATGTGCTCGGGGCGCTCGGTGTCGGGGTGATCACAGAGCCGCTCGCCGAGCACCTCCGCCGACGTTCGGCGCGTTACGAGGCCGTGATCATCTCCCGTCCGCACAACTTCGAGCGCTACGGCTCGCTGGTCCGCGAGCTGCAACCCGGGGCTCACCTCTGCTATGACGCCGAAGCACTGTTCCACCGTCGCCTGGAGGCTCAGGCAGAGTTCGCGAACTCAGAAGAGGCTCGGGAGGCCTTGCTCAGCGCCGCCGACGAGGCGCGCACGGTCGAGGCGGAGATGGCCTTCTCCGTCGACACGATCGTTTGCGTGTCCGCTGACGAGGCGGCGGCGCTTCGCGCACTGGGCGCACGCGATCCTCTGGTGGTCGAGCCGTGGCTCAGCAATCTCGCGCTCACACCCGCAGGCTTCGCCGAACGGTCGGATGCGTTCCTGGTCGCCGGGTGGCTCGCCGGGCCCGAGTCGCCCAACGTAGATGGGCTCGTGTGGTTCGTGCGGGAGGTGCTGCCCATCGTCCGCGCCCGTGTGCCGTGGGTGCGCGTGCACGTGTCGGGCCCCGAGCCTCCGAAGGTGGCCCGCGATGTCGAGGGTCGCGGCATCTGCTTCGAGGGCCAGGTGAGCGACATGGCCGAGTTCTACGGCCGCACTCGTGCCTGTATCGTGCCGCTGCGTTACGGAGCGGGTGTGAAGATCAAGACGGTGGAGGCGCTGCAGTACGGCGTGCCGACGGTGGCGACCAGCGTCGGAGCCGAGGGCATCGACCTTCGCGGCACCGGTGCGCTGTGGGTCGCCGATGACCCGAGGGAGTTCGGGAACGCTCTGGTCTCGCTGCTCACCGACCGCGTCGCCTGGGAAGCCAAGAGGACCGAGATCGAGTCCCTGGACGCCCTGCGTAGATCCGAGACATCGAGGGTCACCTGGGGCTCTATTCTGGCGGAAGTCGTTGGTGACCAAATGGCCACCAGTCTGCGACCTGAGCAAAGGGCAGGAATATGAGGAAGCTCCCGGATCCGAGACGGCCGAGCACCGGCCCTGATCTTGCCTTTGACGAAGGCTCCGAGGATGGGGCGTGGCTCAGCTTCCAGCGTGCCGGGGAGACCGACGACTCGACGCGTGAGCGGCCACGAGCCTCGCAGGAGGAAGGTGCCGAACAGTCGCAGGTTCACGAGCTGGAACTGCGCCTTCGGGAATGGGTCGAGCGGGTCGAGACGCTCGAGACCGAGCTCGCCTACTTGAAGCGGGACCTCGAGGTCCGTACGGCCTACTGCCGTGACATGGAGCGTCAGGTGGAAGACCACACCAAGGCGGTTCGCTGGGCTGAGCAGGAAATGATCGCGATGCGTGCACGGACCTCCTACCGGGTGGCGGACGCTCTCGTCAGCCAAGTGAGCAGGCGACCGTCGCTGGAACGGCTCGGGCGCGCCTGGGCTCGAAAGCTGATCGGCGCGCGTGGCCGCTGAACGCTCCGAGGACGCGCGAACCAGATTCCGCACGGGAGGTTCGAGTCCCGAGCGGATGATCTCGCACGCCGCCAACGCCGAGGATGTCGTGCTGCACCGTGCCCTTTGCATAGGCGGCGCCATCGGACGCTACGTCGACGTGGGGGCCTCCTCCCCATATCTGGGCTCTGTGACGAGGCACTTCTACGAGGCGGGCTGGAGCGGCATAGACGTGGAGCCTCTTGCCGAGGAGGCGGCCGAGCTGCGCCGCACCAGACCGCGCGATGCCGTGGTGGAGGCGGCTTTGGGGGCCACCAGCGGCGAGGTCACCCTCTTTGTCGTCGGTGACGAACGGGGCCTGTCCAGCACCGACGCAGAGGTGGGACGCGGCTATGTCCGCGCCGGGCGGCCGGTACGCGAGCGCGTGGTCCGCCAGCGCACGCTGGCGGACGTCCTCGACGAGCACTGCACCGGAGAGATCTCGTTTTTGAAGGTCGACGTCGAGGGCGCGGAGCCCGAAGTGCTGTCGGGCAACGACTGGACGCGGTGGCGCCCGAGGGTCGTCGTCGTTGAGGCGACAGATCCGTGGTCCTACCAGCAGAACCACTCACGCTGGGAGCCGCAGCTGCTCGCCGCCGGGTACGTGTTCGCCTCCTTCGACGGGATCAACCGCTTCTACGCCCGGGCCGAGGAACCTCAGCTCGTGCCCCTGCTCGCGCCGGCGAGTGTTCTCGACAACTTCGTCTCCGAGAACCTCAATCGGGTCGAGGGCTACGTTCGCCACCTGGAGGCGGAGCTCAAGGCGAGAGCCGCCCACGTCTCCCAGCTCGAGAACTTCGTCGCCGCCCAGGAGGAGATCATCCACGCACGGGACAGCCGCATCGCCGAGCTCGAAGCTCGACAGCGCCCACGGACGCTCCCAGGCGGGGGCAGAAAGTCCCGATAACCCCTGAGGTGCGTGCCCGGCCTTGGATACGGGTCGTCAGGTGCGCACCAGTTGGCACGTGCGCACCGACTGACCGACCGTGCCGATCCGCGCCGGGATAGCGACGCAGGCGCTCGTGTTCACCTTGAAGCCGTAGGTCGCCCACGGAGGCCGCGGCTGGGAGAGCAGGGCGGCGTCGCTCGGGAACGAGTTCGGGTCGACCCAGAAGAGATAGACGTGGCTGTAGGCCTTGAGGTCCTTTTTGATACGCGCCACGACGGTGGGTGTCAGGCGGATGTTGGCCTGGATCCGCGCGAAGAAGTCGTCACTTGGGAAGTAGGGGACGACGTAGGCCTCCGGCTGGGTGCCGATCATCAAGAACGCCGCCGGGTGGACGATGGAGGCGGGCACCAGGACGGTGATGTACCTGCTCGCCCATGCGGTGCGGCCTATGTTGTCGGTCTCTTCAGTCAATAGCGACGCCACGACTATGGCCACGAGCACCACGGCCGCTATCGGCCGCCAGGGCTTGAGGGGGGTGAAAAGGCGTCGGAGGCAGACACCGAGCAGCACGAAGGTGAGCATCTCGAGAGGGATCAGGTACCGGTAGATCGCGAAGACGTCCACCCAGATCAGGTAGGTGACGATCGTGAGGACGACGAGGAAACGCTCCGCGTCGGAGCCGAAGATGGGCCGCCATCCCCGCCGGCGCGCCGTCACCGCGATGGCCTTTACGACCAGAAGCAGCAGGACCGCCTCCAGGGCGGGCATGGTGAGCTCTCTGAAGGGCTGAGGACTGGTGCGCAGTGGCTGCTGGGTCCAAAGGAACGGGTAGAAGATCGCCTGCAGCACGCCGTGGGGCAACCTCCTCGCGTCGGTGTTCGACGCCTGAGGCGCCCAGGGCGAGGCGAAGACCTGGTTCAGGTAGGGCAGCAGCGGGCTTCCCCACTTGGTGGCGAGGTCGTAGCCCCACCATCCGTAGGAGATCAGGAGGCCCACGAGCGCGCCACAGCCGGAGGCGAAGGCCACGGCGAACCGCCGTGCGAACGGGAGGCCGATCACGAAGAAGGCAACGACGGTGGCCACGGTGAAGGGGAAGGCGGAGAGCTTGAGCCCCGAGCCGAACCCGGAGACGAGTCCAGCCCCGGCGGCCAGCGCCAGCACACGCCGGCGTGCGCCATGAGCGGCCGGCCTGCAGGCGTAAAGACCGAGCAGGATGCCACCGAGGAGGAAGGGAGCCGTCAGCGTGTCGCCCATCACGCTTCCGATCTCCGAGAGGGCCCCGGCGGCGAACATGCCCAGGCCCGCGGCTACGAGAGCCAACAGCCGGCGCCGAGTGAACACCCGTGCGACGAGGTACACGATGGGGAAGGACAGACCCTGCACGAAAGCTATGCCGTAGGCGACAACCCGGGGCGAGAGATGACGCGCAGCCAGGTAGAAGGGGAAGTCGAGAAGCGGGTTGTAGTAGGTCTGCAACTGCGCCGGCATGATGTCGTGCTGGTTGTTCACGAGGACCCAGAACGGATCGAAGAAGTGGTAGTTCATGAGGTCCCAGTCCGCGTCCTCACCACGGTGGAGCGCGACCAGGCCGTACACGAAGGGAAACACGATCAGTGCCGCAACGGTCAGCCACTTCGCCCAACGGTTCATCGCCGCCTGGCGTTCGGGCGAGAGGGGACGGATCACGAAGTTTCGCCGCGGCAGATCGAAAGCACCGGTCGGGGCTGACCGAGGCCGGACTCAGCCAAGGCGCACGAGGTCGGTGAGTTCCGCGAAGCCGTCATCGGGAAAGATGAGCGGGCTTTGCCAGGGGCAACTCGCGTTGCAGTCACCGGAATACACCCGGCTGCGTCCGAACCGGCCTCCATCAGGATCGCGAGTCTGGCACACGAGGCCGCGCTTGTGCGAGCTAGCTCGCTTCGGCTCGTCTGGGCGTGGCCACCCGCGTCGCAAGCGGGGGCGATAAGGTCACCTCGCTAGAAGCTAAGGCAGTAGCTCGAGGAACGTCGCTCCACCCGAAGGCGAAATGACAAAGTCGACAAGACCGTCGGTCAACGTTGTGCGGGGAGCCTTCGGAACGGGCCACCTCGTTCCGAAGGGCGCCCCATAGGTGCACGGCGCGAGCTTTCCCGAGTCCGAACATCCGCTAGACCTCAGGAGCTTTAGGCATGGCAAACATCTCGGACCATCAGCAGACCCGGCTTCGGGCGCTTCAGCGACTCGTCATCGACATGGGGCGCAAGAGCTTCGACGAGCGCTACGGCGAGGTGAAGCTCACTCCGGTGGTTGGTCTGATCTGCGCCTATGAGGAGGAGGCCAACATCGCAGACGTGCTGCGGCGCGTGCCGAAAGTGGCCTGCGGCCTGGAGGTCACCCCACTTGTGATCGTCGATGGCGGTGATGACGAGACGGCCCGCGTTGCGTTGGACGAGGGGGCGGTCACCTTCGTGTTCCCGGTGAACCTGGGCCACGGCGTGGCCCTGCGTGTCGGCTACGACCTCTGCGTGAGCTTGGGCGCCCAGTACGTTGTCACCTTCGACGCCGACGGACAGAACGACCCGACCGAGATGCCGCAGCTGCTACAACCGCTTGTGGACGACGAGGCCGACTTCGTCGTCGCCTCACGACGCCTCGGCGTGGACAATACAGGGGACCGCTACCGGCAATTGGGCGTCGTGTTCTTCGCCACCCTCATGAACTTGTTGACCGGGGCGCACCTCACCGACACCTCCAACGGCTTCAGGGCTCTCCGGGTGACGATGCTCGCGGATGTGAAGGACCGCCTCGAACAGGACCAGTACCAGACTGCTGAGCTTCTGATCACATCGCTGAAACGGGGCTGGAGGGTGACCGAGCGGCCCGCGGTGTGGCACGAACGGGCCTCCGGCCAGTCGAAGAAGGGGACGAACCTGCTCTACGGCTTCCGGTACGCGGCGGTGCTGCTCGCCACCTGGCGCCGCGAGCGTTGAGCCTCACCATTCAACGCTCAGCGTGACCTTCGAGCCGGTCCGTTCGGGCGTGCGAGACCCATCCGTGGCGCGGCGGTAGTTCGCGCTCGCCCGCGGCAGTGCCCACCGGCCTCGCGGAGGTTTACGCCGAAGCCATGGTCCCGGGACTGTTGTGCCCAATGCCGTCAATAGTGGGCAATTCCGCTCGTCGTTAGAGCGGTTCGCAAGCGGGCGGCCCACGATCGGCCATTCCCGTCAGAGTTATACTCGCCCCGGAATTCGACCAAGGAGCGGAGGAACTCGTGCAGATTGGGATCCTGACTGGTGGAGGAGACGCGCCCGGGCTGAACGCGGCGATCCGTGGCGTGGCTCGCAGCGCTTTTGTTGACGGAGTCGATGTCCTCGGCGTGCAGAACGGATGGGCCGGCCTGGTCGGCGAAGGTGACGCCGTGCCGTTGCGCCCAGGGGACGTGTCAGGGATCTTGACTCGGGGTGGCACGATCCTCGGCTCCTCGCGGGTCAACCCGCTCGCCGACCCGGCAGCGATGGATGCCGTCATTGCCAACATCGGCCGGCTCGGCATGGACGCGCTCGTGACGATCGGAGGAGACGACACGCTCTCAGTGGGTGCGGCTCTGGCTGAGCGGGGACTGCCCGTCGTCGGCGTGCCGAAGACCGTGGACAACGATCTGCTCGTGACCGAGTACTGCATCGGCTTCGACACCGCTGTCGCCATCGTCACCGAAGCAGTGGACCGGCTTCACACCACCGCGGCGTCGCACCATCGCGTGATGGTTGTGGAGGCGATGGGTCGCGAAGCCGGCTGGGTGACGCTCATGGGCGGTCTGGCAGGCGGGGCGGACATGATGGTGATCCCGGAGTTCGCCGTCGAGCTCGAGGAGGTCGTCGCTCATCTCCACGACCGCCGCAAGCAGGGAAAGACATTCAGCATCATCGCAGTCTCGGAAGGCGCCGAGGTCGGAGGCCTTCCCGGGCCGTCGGACAGCGGAGCGCCGCTGGACGCTTTCGGCCACGAGCAGCTCAGCCGTCGGGGGATCGGCGAGCGGCTCGGTCGCCAGCTCGAGGACGTGACCGGCTTCGAGACGAGGGTCACCGTGCTCGGTCACACCCAGCGGGGCGGCACGCCGACCGCCTACGACCGGATCTGGGCGACACGTGTCGGTGTCGGCGCCTACAAGCTGATCAGCGAAGGGCGTTTTGGGCAGATCCCCATCAAGCGCGGGGACAACGTGGAGGCGGTCCAGTTGTCAGAAGTCGTCGCCGAGCCGCGCCTTGTGCCCGAGGACCTCTACCGGATGGCGCAGTCGCTGGGCTGAACGGCCATGACAACCGGAGCCGGTTGACTCTGCCGTTTCCGGAGGACCAGGCCTGTGACCCGGTAGACTGACATGGCACGGCGGTTGCCGTGCCTTTCTCCGGGGTATTTCGCACATGGTTTCGCGCGCCAATTTCCGCAACCTCGCGATCGTGGCTCACGTAGACCACGGGAAGACGACTCTCGTCGACGCGATGCTCTGGCAGTCGGGAGTCTTCCGCGCCAATCAAGAGGTCAACGAGCGCGTCATGGACTCGATGGATCTCGAACGTGAAAAGGGCATCACGATCCTCGCGAAGAACACCTCTGTCCGTCACGGGGGCGTGAAGTTCAACATCGTGGACACCCCTGGGCACGCCGACTTCGGCGGCGAGGTGGAAAGGGCACTCGCCATGGTCGACGGCGTCCTGCTGCTAGTGGACGCAAGCGAGGGTCCCTTGCCCCAGACCCGCTTCGTACTGCGCAAAGCGCTCGAGCGGCGGCTGCCCGTCGTGCTCGTGGTCAACAAGATCGACCGACCCGACGCCCGCCCGAAGGAAGTCGTCGACGAGGTCTACGAGCTGTTCCTGGACCTCGACGCGGACGAGGAACAGATCGAGTTCCCCATCGTGTACTGCAATGCCAGGGCGGGACGCGCCTCACTTGACGCGAACCTGGTGGGCACGGACCTGGAGCCGTTGTTCAAGGTGATATGCGACTACATTCCTGCTCCGACCTTCGAGCCCGGCCACCCGCTGCAAGCACTGGTCACGAACTTGGACGCTTCCGCCTATGTCGGGCGCCTCGCCATATGCCGCGTGCTCCAGGGCACGATCCGGCGCAGCCAGCAGGCCTCGTGGTGCCGTGCAGACGGCAGCGTGGAGCGGTTCAAGGTGGCGGAGCTGTACGTCTCGGAAGGGCTCGACCGAGTCGATGCCGCGGAGGCGGGCCCGGGCGAGATCATCGCCGTCGCCGGACTGTCCGATGTGACGATAGGAGAGACGCTCTCGGACCCCGAGGACCCGCGGCCTCTGCCGTTGCTCATAGTCGACGAGCCGAGCCTCGGCATGACCATCGGCATCAACACCTCGCCCCTGTCCGGCACCGAAGGCACCAAGGTCACCGCCAGGTTGCTCAAGAACCGGCTCGACGCCGAGCTTGTCGGCAATGTGTCGATCCGCCTTTTGACAACCGATCGGCCCGACACCTGGGAGGTGCAGGGCCGGGGTGAACTGCAGCTCGCCGTTCTCGTCGAGGTGCTTCGCCGGGAGGGCTTCGAGCTCACTGTGGGCAAGCCGCAGGTGCTCACCCGCATGGTCGACGGCAAGCTGCACGAGCCCGTGGAGGCGGTGTCGATCGACGTGCCCGAGCAGTTCCTCGGGGTCGTCACCCAGTTGCTCTCGCTGCGCAAGGGGCGACTGGTCCAGATGGTCAACCACGGCACGGGCTGGGCACGGCTCGACTACTCAGTGCCATCTCGGGGCCTGATCGGCTTCCGCACCGAGTTCCTGACCGAGACCCGCGGGACCGGGGTGCTGCACCACATCTTCGACCGCTTCGAGCCGTGGCACGGCGAGCTGCGCTGCCGCGCGTCCGGCTCACTGGTCGCCGACCGGGGCGGCCTCACGACGACCTACGCCCTCATGAACCTCCAGGACCGGGGCATGCTCTTCGTAGGTCCTGGCGTCGAGGTCTACGAGGGGATGATCATCGGCGAGAACGCCCGTTCTGAGGACATGGACGTGAACGCCACCAAGGAGCGCAAGGTCACCAACGTCCGTTCTTCCACAGCCGAGGAACTGGTCCGCCTGATACCGCCGAGACTGCTCTCCCTCGAGCAGGCGCTCGAGTTCATAAGCGAGGACGAGTGCGTCGAGGCGACGCCGGCCAGTGTCCGGCTGCGCAAGGTTGTTCTCGACCAGGCCGCGAGAGGCAGACGCACCGCCCAGTCCAAGCGGGAGCGGCTCCGGGGCGAGGCGGGCCAGGCCGAGAGCGGGCGCCGTGCCGGGTGAGGAGCCTGCGTGAGTCGCGCCGGCTCTGCCGTCCCAAGATGCCTGAGCCTACCGATAACGACTGGCCGGCTCTTTGCTCAGAACGCGGGCTCTGCCCGGTCGACGACGAGGCGGCCCCGACCGGCACGTTTGGCCAGGTAGAGGGCATCGTCCGCTCGGCGAAGGAGCTGGGCGGCGTTCTCCTCGGGCCGGAACAGCGCCATTCCCGCGCTAACCGAGGACGCCACGCCCGTGACGGTCAGGATCGCCCCGTCGGCGATTGTCAAAAGGTCGCGCGCGACTGCTTCCACGCTCTCTGGATCGCTGTCGCCGAGCAGCACGACGAACTCGTCCCCCCCGATGCGAACCAGCACATCGCTGCGGCGCAGACGCTCGCGCCACTTGGCGACGAGGTGACGGAGCACGTCGTCGCCGACGTCATGGCCCAAGGAGTCGTTCAGGTCCTTGAAGTGGTCGATGTCGAAGAGCACGAGCGCCCCGCTCGGGACTTCGCTGGACTCGGTGCTCAGCCGCCGGGCCAGCTCGACGTCGAGCGCCCTGCGGTTGTGGGCGCCGGTGAGCGGATCGCGCAGCACGAGCTCTTCGAGATACGCCTCCAGGCGATGTCGGTCGGTCACGTCCAGGACCTGGATCACGAGATGAAGAGGCCGTCCGACCTCGTCGCGCACGAGAGTGATGCTCATCACGGCGTGCACGACTGAATGGTCGGGTCGCAAGTAACGTCTCTCGACCATCGCCGTTCGTCTCTCGCCCGCGAGCATGCGCACGGTCAGCTCGCGGTTCGCCTCGACATCGTCTGGATGGATCAACTCGGACCACGACCCGCGATGCAGCTCCTCTCGAGAGCGTCGTGTCAGGGCGCAGAACGCGTCGTTGGCACGGAGCACCGAACCATCTGGGGCGATGATGGCCATGCCGATCGGGGAGTTGTCGAAAGCGCTCGAGAAGCTGGCTTCGCTACGGCGCAGCGCTTCGTGTGTCCTCTCACGCGCGGTCACCTCGAGGTTGACGATGAGGACCTCCTGGACCTCCCCGGAGTCAGATTCGACAGGGAGGTATCGCGTCCAGAACTGGTGGGGACCCGGTCTCGAGCTGTCCTCGGTCGGGGTGAGACCCGCAAAGCACTCTTCGAGGTGACAGCGCGCAGCTTCGAAACGGCCTGCGCTCAGGAGCTGGGCGAGGGGGCGGTCGACGCAAGCCTCGGGGCCGCTTGTGATGGAGGGGAAACCTGCCCCGGCCGCGAATCGGCATCGCAGTTCCCTGTCGACGATCCAGGCGGTCATGCCCGGCACGGCATCTGTGACCTGACGGAGGCGTCCTAGCTGTAGTTGCTGGCGTCGTTCGAGCTCGAGGCGCTCGGTCGCCGGTCGAGAGACAGCCACAAAGCCGGTGGCCGTGCCCTTGCGGTCCTTGACCGTCCGCATCCGGGTCTCGAGCCAGGCGGCCCGCGAGTCGGGCGTCCGGCTGCGGAATGTGACATCCGCGTTGTCATCGCCGCCTCGGAGGCGTTCGACGGCGGAGGTGAAGAGCGCCGCGTCCTGCTCGCACACAAGGGCTTCGCAGCCAGCGCGACCGACGAGCTGGTCGGGCGCAAGGCCGAGGATCTCGCGGGAGGAGTCGGACGCCAACCGTATCGTCCCGTCGAGTTCATGGAGTGTGACGAGGTCGCAGAACGCGCCAAACATGGCCGCGAACTCGTACTGACTCGGAATCGGCCTGGATGCGGTGAAACCCTCGGGCACGGCGTGGCTCCGCTCGCGCCGGAGGAGGCCTCGCTGATGCTCGAACACCACTTCTGTCATCGGCGTTCGGCGCTTGCACCTTGAGAACCGCGCCGCCGATCTGTCCTGTTCGCAACGGGAGTTTGCTTCCTCGCCGACATCGCAGAGACGACCGGCTGCCTTCCAGGTCGCCGGCGGCCCGTCAATGACCGGTGCCTGCGATGCCGAGAGCTGCTGTCGCTCGGCGCAACGCGGCTTGAAGATGTGGGGCGTAGATCACACCGACGACACGGCCGTCTTCGACAACGGCCGCCGCACGCCGGCGCAAGACGCCCAGACACTCGACGGCGACCGGGTACAAAGGGTCGTCAGGGGCCAGTGCCGGAGTACCGCGGTCGGTGGCGTCGGCCACGACGAGCGCCCCGGGAGGGCCCGGGAGCCGGTCGGCCGCGATGAGGCCTACATAACGCCCACGGTCGACGACTGGCAGTACCCGCCCAGGTGAGGCCTGCAAGAACGGGGAGACCGCCGAGAGGGGAAAGCCCACCTCGAGAGTCGTGGGATCGTGCACCATGACGTCGCGCACTTTGAGGCCCCCTACCGCGGTGCGGAGGGCCGCGGCGTGGTTCTCGCTTGTGGCTCCCACGAACACGAACAGCCCCACAAAAGACAGCCAAAGGTCGTAGCGCAGCCCGACGAGGACCATTGCAAGGCCGAGGAAGCGGCCGATCTGCACCGCCAGAGCCGTCGCGCGCATGTCGTCACGTCCACGCGCGAGCAGAGCCCTCAGCACCCGTCCACCGTCCATGGGGATGGCGGGCACAAGGTTGAAGCCCGCAAGCAAGGCGTTGGCCCACATGAGCCGGCTCGTGACCGCCCCGGCGAACAACGTCGGTGGCCACATGCGAGCTCCTGTCGCGAGACCTGCGAGAGCGAACAGCAGTGCCAGTGCGAGGCTGGCCACAGGGCCGGCGATGGCAATCGCGAGCTCGTCGCCCGGAGCGCCCGGTAACCCCGAGATCTCTGACGCCCCGCCGATGGGCAAGAGCACGATGTCGCGTACTACAAAGCCGCGGCGGCGGGCCACGAAGCTGTGGGAGAGCTCGTGGGCCACGATGCACACGAAAAGGGCCGTGATCCATACAAGGCCCTCTGCAATAGAGCGCGCCGTCGTGCGTCCGGCTGTCGGCAGGATCACGAGGACAACGAGCAGGGGGAAGCTCCAGTGGATGCGTATCGGGACGCCCCGCACGCTCCCGATTCGTAATGACCGGCCCATCAACCCTGTGCTCTCTCTTGCTCCCCACCAGGTTAGGGCTCGCACCGGCGAAGCAGGTCCGCGGCCTACCCGTGAGCACGGGAGTCTCAGTAGTTTGCATGGAATGGCTCGGGGAAGGCTTCTCGTCGACCTCGGGCCGCTACGGGACTCCCAGGCCTTCCGTCGTCTTTGGGGCGGGTACCTGGTCACGACGCTCGGGTCGCAGCTCACGGTGGTGGCGATCCCGTACCAGGTGTTCAGTCTGACGCATTCCTCCTTGGACGTGGGCCTCGTCGGCCTGGCGCAGATCGTGCCGGTGCTCGCCGGATCGCTGTTCGGGGGCTCGATCGCCGACGCCGTCGACCGGCGGCGACTGCTCCTTGTCACCCAGATGTCGCTGGCGGCCTGCAGCGTGGGGCTCGCGCTGAACGCCTCCGGCCGGCATGCAGCCCTTTGGCCGCTGTACGCGCTGAGCGCGCTCGGTTCCGGGGTTGCCAGCATCGACGGCCCGACGCGCAGCGCCGTGATCGCCACCTTGGTGGGCCGACCCATGTTCGCCAGCGCGAACGCGCTGTGGCAGCTCCTCTTCCAGGTCGGCCAGGTGGGCGGGCCGGCTGTCGCGGGATTGCTCCTCGGGCAGTTCGGCATCGGATCGGTCTACTGGATCGACGCGGCCACCTTCGCCGTCTCGCTCCTGGCGGTCGCGAGCCTGCCCGCCCTGCGGCCGCCCGGGGGCGGCACACGCTTTGGGCTCAGCTCGATCGCAGAAGGGCTGCGGTACCTGAAGGGACGGCCTGTCCTACAGGGGACCTTCGTCGTCGACCTGAATGCCATGGTGCTGGGCATGCCGCGGGCGCTGTTCCCCGCCCTTGCCCTGGTGCGGTTCCACGGCGGTGCCGGTACGGTGGGCCTGCTCTACGCCGCGCCCGGAGCGGGCGCCCTCATAGGCGCTGTGCTCACGGGCTGGGTGACCGTGGTGCGCAAGCAGGGCCGTGCCGTCCTCATCGCCGTGCTCGTCTGGGGGGCGGCGATCTGCCTTTTCGGCCTCGTGCCCTGGTTGGCCGCCGGTCTCGTGCTGCTCGGGGTCGCGGGGGCGGCCGACGTGGTCTCGGCGGTCTTTCGGGGCACGATCCTGCAGCTCGAGGCACCCGAGTCGCTGCGGGGCAGGCTCTCCTCGGTCCATACAGCGGTGGTGACGGGGGGCCCTCGCCTCGGTGACGTCGAGGCCGGAGTGGTGGCGACGCTGTCGACGGCACAGATCTCGGTTGTCTCAGGCGGGCTCGGCTGCATGGTGGGCGTGGGCCTGGTCGCCTGGCTCATGCCGAGGTTCGCCCACTACGACACCGCCGACCCCGATGGCCTCGGGCCGTCAGCCCGTGTGAAAGGCTAGGACCATGGACGTAGGAATTCTCGGAGGAACGGGTCCGGCGGGCAAAGCCCTTGCCGTAAGGCTCGCGTCGATCGGTATGTCGGTGTCAATCGGTTCGCGCTCGGCTGAGCGCGGCGAGGAGACGGCGGCCCAGCTTCGTGACAAGTGGTCCGGGCGTGACCTCAACCTGCGCGGGGCGTCGAACGAGGTCGCCTGTGCAGCGGAGCTGGTCGTGGTCGCGACACCATGGGAAGGCGCGCCTCAGACAGTGGGAGCCCTCGCCCCCCACCTCGATGGCAAGGTCGTCGTCTCGATGGCCAACGCGCTGTTCAAGGTGGGCGACGACATGGAGGCAGTCGTGCCGGCACGCGGCTCGCTGTGCGTGGCAGTCCAGGGCGCCGCCCCACAGGCCCTCGTCTCGGGGGCTTTCCATCATCTCCCGGCAAGGGGCCTCGCGAACATCGACGAGCCTCTTGACGCGGACGTCCTTGTCTGCTCGGACCACCCGGCCGCTACCAAGGCGACCATCGAGCTCGTGGACCGTATCCCGGGATGTCGCGGGATCGACGCTGGGACCTTGTCGGCCGCCGCCGCCATCGAGGCGTTCACGGCGGTGCTCATCGGTGTCAACATCCGTACGCGCTCGCACGCCAGCATCCGCCTGACCGGCTTGCGCACAGAAGCCCCCTAGGGCTCGTCACCGCGTCCAGAGCGCAGCCGGTCATGCGGCTTTACGACACGGCACGTCGCGAGGTGGTGGCGTTCACACCGGGCGAGGTCGTGACGATGTACACCTGCGGCATCACGCCCTACGACTCAGCGCACCTAGGCCATGCCGCGGTGTACGTCACATACGACGTGCTGCAGCGTCGCCTGCGGGACCTCGGGCACCGGACCTTGTGTGTACGCAATATCACCGATGTCGACGACGACATCCTGCGCAAGGCCCGCGAGCTCGGCGTGCACTACTTGGACCTGGCGGCCGGCGAGATAGCACGCTTTGACGCCGACATGGAGTCGCTCGGGCTCCTGAAGGCGTACTCCGAGCCGCGGGCGACCTCGGCCATCGCCGACATCCTCGGCTTCATCGGAATGGTCCTCGACACGGGCCACGCATATCGGGCAGGCGGGGCCGTCTATTTCGACGTGTCGTCGTTTCCCCGCTTCGGTCAGCTGAGTCACCTCGAACGCGACGAGATGGTGGGCCTCGCCGCCCTCCGCGGTGGTCGGCCGGAGGACCCGTTCAAGGACGACCCCTTGGACTTCGTGCTCTGGCAACCGTCCGCCCCGGGCGAGCCTTCCTGGGAGTCGCTGTGGGGCCCGGGCCGTCCGGGATGGCACATCGAGTGCTCGGCGCTCGCCATGCGCGAGCTCGGCACCACGATCGACCTGCACGGCGGGGGCACCGATCTCATCTTCCCGCACCACGAGTGCGAGTCCGCCCAGTCGGAGGCGGCGACGGGCTCGGTCTTCGTCAGGCACTGGATGCACGTGGCCATGGTTGGCCTCGGGGGGGAGAAGATGTCGAAGTCGCTCGGCAACCTCGTGTTCGTCCATGCGTTGCTCGACGATGGCCACGATCCGTCCGCGATCCGCCTGGCCTTGCTCTCCCAGAGCTACCGGCGGGCGTGGGACTGGACCGACTCGTTGCTCGAGGACGCCGAAGACCGTCTCGAGCTATGGCGCAGGGCGGGGGCGGGCACAGCTGGGCTCGAGGCCGTCCGGGCAAGGCTCGACGACGACCTCGACACTCCCGGAGCCGTCGCGGCCATCGACGAGGAGGCGGGAGCGGGGCGAGGCATCGGTGACGCGGCCCGGCTGTTGGGCGTGCGCCTTTGACGGGCCCACTAGGGCCTCGCGGTGGGCCGGTAGGCTGAGGCGTTCCGGAGTGCGACCGACGGTCGCCAGCACGAGGAGTGGTTCTGATGCCCAGCGAGGTCACGGTCTTGTTGCCCGACGGGTCGCAACGTAGTGTCCCCGACGGCACGACGATCGCAGAGCTTGCCGCCGGGATCGGACGGCGCCTGGCCGGTGCGGCGGTCGCCGGCGAACTGGACGAAGTGGCTGTCGATCTCTCCCATGTTCTCGTCGATGGCGCCAAGGTACGAATCGTGACCTGCGACAGCGACGAGGGACGCGCCGTGCTGCGCCACTCCACGGCGCATGTCATGGCTCAGGCGGTGCTCAGGCTCTGGCCCGGGGCGCGCTACGCGATCGGCCCGGCCATCGCCGACGGTTTCTACTACGACTTCGAGCTGCCCCAAGGTGCCCGCTTCTCCGAGGAGGACCTGAGCAGGATCGAAGCCGAGATGCGGGCCATCATCGACGAGGCCCAGCCGTTCCAGCGCGAGGAGCACACCATCGCCGAAGGCCTCGAGATCTTCGCCGACCAGCCTTACAAGCGCGAGATCATCGAGCGTGTCGCCCAGGCCGCGGTCGGACTCGACGCCGAGCTGTTGGCCGAAGCGGGCGGGAATCCGGGCGGGGTCAGCACCTACCGGAACGGCCCGGGCTTCGTGGACCTGTGCAGGGGTCCCCACGTTCCCTCGACAGACCGCCTCGGGCACTTCAAGCTCACACGCGTGGCCGGCGCCTACTGGCGCGGCGACGAGCACAGGCCCCAGCTGCAGAGGGTGTACGGCACCGCCTGGGAGTCGGACAAGGCCCTGGAGGCTCACCTGCGCCGTCTCGAGGAAGCCGAGCGCCGTGATCACCGACGCCTCGGGGCCGAGCTTGACCTGTTCTCCTTCCCGGCCGAGCTCGGTTCGGGCTTGGCGGTCTTCCATCCAAAGGGCGGACTGGTCCGCAAGGTGATGGAGGACTACTCGCGGGCGCGCCACATGGAGGCCGGCTACTCGTTCGTCAACACTCCCCACATCACCCGCTCGGACCTGTTTGAGACATCCGGGCACCTGCAGTGGTTCGCCGAGAGCATGTTCCCGCCGATGGAGCTCGACGAGGGTCATCGCTACTACCTGAAGCCCATGAACTGCCCCTTCCACATCCTGATCTTCAAGTCGAGGCAGCGCTCCTACCGCGAACTTCCCTTGAGGATGTTCGAGTTCGGGGCCGTCTACCGCTATGAGAAGTCGGGCGTCGTGCACGGTCTCACCCGCGTGCGGGGCATGACCCAGGACGACGCGCACATCTTCTGCTCCCGAGAACAGATGGCCGGCGAGTTGCACTCCTTGCTCGGCTTCGTGCTCGACCTGCTCCGCGACTTCGGCCTGGACGACTTCTATCTGGAGCTGTCGACGATGCCTGAGGAAAAGGCGGTCGGCACTTTGGAGGAGTGGGAGGAGGCGACAGAGGCCCTGCGCCAGGCAGCGCTCAGCATGGACCTCGAGCTGGTGCTCGACCCCGGCGGAGGCGCCTTTTATGGTCCCAAGATCTCAGTTCAGGCCCGCGATGCGATCGGCAGGACGTGGCAGATCTCGACCATCCAGGTGGACACCCAGCTGCCCCAGCGCTTCGCCATGGACTACGTGGGTCAGGACAACACCAGGCACCGGCCCATCATGATCCACCGTGCGTTGTTCGGTTCGGTGGAACGGTTCTTCGCGGTGCTCGTCGAGCACTACGCCGGGGCGTTCCCGACCTGGCTGTCACCGGTCCAGGTGCGGGTTCTTCCCGTGCGCGACGACCACGCCCCCTACGCGCGGCAGGCTCGCGACAAGCTGGCCGCGGCCGGTGTGCGTGCCGAGGCGGACGACGCCGGGGAGCCGCTCGGGGCGAGGATCCGGCGCGCCAAGCTGGACAAGATCCCCTACGTCCTTGTCGTCGGCGACTCGGACGTGGCCTCTGGGACCGTCGGCGTCAACGCCCGGGGCAGCGAGGATCCCGAGCGCGGCGTCGGACTCGACGCATTCGTCGACAAGCTGCGCGTGGAGGCGGCACCGCCGCTCGCCGGTCGTCGCGCCGGCGCGCCGGGGCAGCAGTGAGTCTCGACCACCTGTGGGCGGGCTGGCGATCGAGCTACGTGAGCTCGTTCGGCGAGAGCGCCGCCGGCGGGCCCGGGACCGGAGGAGATACGCAGGCTGCCTGCGTTTTTTGTGCCATCGTCGGCTCAGGCGAGAGTGACGAGGCCAAACACTTGTTGTGGAGGGGCGCGTTCACCGTGGCGCTGCTCAATGCCTTCCCTTACTCCCCGGGCCACGTGATGGTGATGCCGGTGCGTCATGTCCGGGACCTCTGCGAGCTCGAGCCCGAAGAAGCCGCCGAGCTGTCGGGCGGGGTCTACGGGGCGGTGGCCGCGGTGAAGGCCGCCTACAGTCCCGAGGGCATGAACCTCGGGCTGAACCTCGGGCGGGCGGCAGGGGCCGGCATCCCAGCGCATCTGCACGTGCACATTGTTCCTCGATGGATCGGCGACACGAACTTCATGACCTCGGTTGCCGGGGTCCGGGTTCTTCCCGAGGCCCTCAGCGACAGTTGGGCGAAGTTACGGGCCGCCTGGAAGTGAGCGGCCCTGGGCCCGAGTTGCATCGGGCGCCCGCGATCTGGGGGGAGTGCAGAGTCGAGGGGGACGAGGTGGTCGTCCAACTGCGCGGTTGGCGCAGGATCGTCGCCACACGGGGCACCCTGAGACTGCCGCTCGCCTCGATAGTCCGGGTGGACCACGATCCCTCGGCGCGTGCCCACGTGAAGATAGGCCTTCGCCAGTGGCGCAAGCACGGCCAGGGAGTCTGGCGCGTCGGTACTTATCACGGCCTCGACGGGTGGTCCTTTTGGTCCATCGGGCTCGGCCGCAATGCCGTACTCATCGAGTGCTCGGGAGAGCGCTTCCGTTATGTGATCATCGAGGTCGCCGACGCCAGGGCCACGGTGAGGGAGATCCGCCTGGCCGTCGGCCGAGCCACGCGGCGCGTTCCCGGAGGTCTCGGCAGCGATCCGGCGAGGCCGCGCCCGCGCGACCAGCGCGACCGGTACGGGTCCCAAACGGGCGAGGATTGAGCTCGTGAACAGTCATCGCCTGGACTACGAGTCGCACCGCGCGGCACTCGAGCGCGAGTGCGACGTCATCATCGCCTCGAGCGGTGAGGACTTGCAGGTCCCGGTTCCCACCTGCCCGGAATGGCAGCTCTCGGACCTCGTCGCGCATCTCGCTGACGTGTTCACGTTCTGGAGCACCCAGCTGGAGGTTGCCTCGCCGGAAGCCCCTTGCGAGCCGGCCACGCGGGGTGCGCCCCCGGGGGTCGCTGTCGTCGACTGGCTCGAAGCCGCCAGCGGGAAGCTCCTCTCCACCCTTTCTGTTCGTGATCCGGAGGATCCTTGCTGGAACTGGTCGGGCGAGCAACTGACAGCTGAATGGGTGTGCAGGCGCATGGCCCTCGAGTCGGCCGTGCACCGTTTCGACGTCGAGCTCTCGGTCGGCTCGCCAGGGCCGATCGAGAGGGATCTCGCCGTCGACGGGATCGACGAGTGGATCGGTGTGCACCTGGCGACTGACGTGCCCGAGGCGCCGGGCGCCTCCCTCGGAGGTGTGCTGTGCCTGGCCTGCGCCGACGCGGCAGCTGCCTGGACGGTGGAGGTCAGCGCCGGGCGCCTGCGTTGGCGCGAGGGCAGAGGGCCTGCTGACGCCGTCCTCGTCGGTCCGGCGTCGGATCTCTACCTCTACTGCTGGAACCGCAGGCCCCTCGATGCGCTCGAGCTGACCGGGAACAGGCAGGTCGCGGCGGCCTGGAGCTCCCTGACGCTCTGAGGCGACCCGCTGCTAGCTGTCGGAGGCCTGTTTGGCGAGCTTTTCAGCGAGGGGCGCGGGCACGACCTCGTGATGGTCGTGACGGACCGCAAAGCGGCCCCGGCCACCGGTGAGCGAACGCAGATCGGTGGCGTAACGCTGGAGCTCCGAGGCCGGCACCAGGGCGATCACGACCTGCTCGCCCCGCTCGCCGGCCTCGGTGCCGAGCACGCGACCCCGCCGGGAGTTCAAGTCCCCGAGGATGTCACCCTGATAGGCGGCAGGCACGGTGACCTCGAGGCGCGACACGGGCTCGAGGATCACGGGACCGGCTGCCGCGAGAGCTTCTTTGAAACCCATTGAGGCCGCCATCTTGAAGCTCATCTCCGAGGAGTCGACCGAGTGGAACTTGCCGTCGTAGCAGGTGACCCGGACGTCGACGACGGGGTAGCCGAAGTGGCCTCCGGTGACCATCGCCTCCTGCACGCCCTTTTCCACCGCAGGGATGAACTGGCGGGGTATGGCACCGCCGACGATGGCGTCCACGAACTCGAAGCCCTGGCCGCGCTCCAGAGGCTCGACGCGTAGATTGGCAACGCCGAACTGGCCGTGGCCCCCGGTCTGCTTCTTGTACTTGCCCTCGGCCTCGGCGGACTTGGTGATGGTCTCGCGGTAAGGGACCTGCACCGGCTCGGTCTCGACCGCCACCCCGAACTTGCGGTTGAGCTTCTCGCAGACGATCTGCAGGTGCGTGTCACCCATGCCCGACAGCACAGTCTGGTGCGTCTCGTCGTCCCGGCGCACGAGAAGGGCCGTGTCCTCCTCCTGGAGCCTGTGGATGGCTGTCATGAGCTTGTCGTCGTCGCCTTTGGCCTTCGGGTGAACGGCGATGGACAGCACCGGGGTCCGAAGCCGCGGTCCCTCGGCCAGCACAGGCTGGTTCTTCGGTGCCAGGGTGTCGCCGGTGAGCACTCCGCTCAACTTGGCGACGGCGACTATGTCACCGGCCGGGGCGGCCGTTGTCGGCTGGGTCTCCTTGCCGCGCATGACTTGGAGGGCGTGCAGCTTCTCCTCGGAGCGGCTTCGGCTGTCGACAAGGGTCATGTCGGGCCGGAGCGTTCCGGACAGGACGCTCATGAGCGAGATCCGTCCGACGAAGGGGTCGGCGATCGTCTTGAAGACACGGGCGAGAGGCGGCCCGTCGGGATCGCGGGGAAGCTGCATCGTGTCGTTGCCGGCACGCACCGTGAAGGACCTCCGCGCGAGCGGGCTCGGCCCGATGGCGCAGATGAGCGAAGCGAGGCGGTCGACACCCACCCCGGTGAGCGCCGACCCGCAGATGACGGGGAACACCGTTGCCGAGGCGACGCCGTGGGCGAGGGTCGCCTCCAGGTCCTTGGGGGCCGGCACCTCACCTTCCAGGTAGCGCTCCATCATGGAGTCGTCGGCCACGACGATGCCTTCGATCAGGGTCTCGCGGACACGATGCTCGAGCTCGGAGATGTCCTCCGGTATCGGCCCGGTAGTGGGCTTGCCTGCTCCATAGAAGATGGCGGAATCGCTGAGAAGGTCGGCGATGCCGTTGAAGGCCGCCTCTGTGCCTATCGGGAGCTCCAAGGGCGCGATGCCCGATCCGAAACGCTCGCGGAGCTGGTCCAGAGTCCTTTCGAAGTCGGCTCGCTCGCGGTCGAGCTTATTGACGAACACGAGCCTCGGTATGCCGAGCTCGGTTGCCAGTCGCCAGGTCTCCTCGGACTGGACTTCTACGCCCTCGACGGCGCTGACGACCAGCACGGCCAGGTCGGCGACCGACAGGCCCGCTTCGACCTCGGCAATGAAATCGGCGTAGCCCGGCGTGTCGATGATGTTGATCTTGCAGTCCTCGAAGAGGAACGGAGCCAGTGCCAACGAGACCGATATCTGCCGCTTTACCTCTTCCGGCTCGAAATCGCAGACAGTCGTCCCATCCTCGGTGCGTCCCAGCCGCGTCAGAACGCCGCCGACCACGAGCAGCGCCTCGGCAAGGGTTGTCTTGCCGGCGCCACCGTGGCCAATGAGCGCGACGTTGCGGATTTTGGCGGACGGCACGGCGTTCACGTGGGTACCTCACTTCCCGGGACCGGCTTCCCCGTGGGTGACTGGTCGACGAACTCGCTGGACAGCCTGGGAGCCTATCGGTCGCGCGCGCGCCACGAGGAGGCCGGGGATTTCGCGGGGGCCTCTGGTATTGTCTTTGGGAGAGGACTATTGCCGCGCGAGCTTGCGGGGCAGGCGTTTTCGACCGCAGTCTGCCAGACAGGAGCGACATGATCGACGGCCACCGGGGCCAATCGACGGCGAGCGGCAACGAGGATGCCGCAGTCGAAGATCAGGCCGTGCCGGCTCCTGAGCCGGCCCTGTCGGCCGACAAGGTGGCCAGGCCGCCCGAGCGCGACATCCGCAAGGGTTTCGCGATCGGTGACCGCCTGGCACGACACGGCGTAACGGCGAACGAGGTCACAGTCGTCGGCATCCTGCTCGCGGGTGCCACTGGCGTTGTCATCGGCCTGGGCCAGTTCTGGGTCGCCATCGTGCTGCTCACCGTCGGCGGTCTCATGGACACCCTCGACGGCGTCGTGGCAAAGGCCGCGGGCACGGCCTCGAAGAAGGGCGCCTTTTTCGACTCGGTAGCCGACCGGGTGTCCGATGCCCTCATCTTCGGCGGCGTCGCGTGGTACTTCGCCTCGGGAAGCCAGCCGCGCCTGGCCCTGTTGCCGTTCGCGATCCTCGGGGTGAGCACGGTCATCTCCTACGAGCGGGCCAAGGCGGAGTCCCTCGGATATGACGCCAAGGGTGGCCTCATGGAGCGCGCCGAGCGCCTTATTTTCCTCGGTGTCGCCCTGCTCTTCCATGTGATCTTTGTGCCCCTGCTCGGGGTGTTGCTGGCACTGACGGTCTTCACCGCCGGGCAGCGCTTCGTGAAGGTCTGGCGCCAGGCGAGCCCGGAGACAGCGACAGCTGCCGGGGGACGGGGGCAGTGGCGCCGGGGGCGTGTCGAGTCGCGCTGGCGCACGTGGCGTCAGCCGCGTGCCACCGGTACAAGGCGGCGTGCGACGACACCGAGTCGCGTGCGTGCCCGACGCCGGACCGAACCTTTGGGCGTGAGGTTGCGCCGGGTGCTCGCGAGCGAACGTTCCGGTGCTCGCCGCGTCACCCCGCGCTCGGAGCGGCGTAGCTTCGGTATTGGTTCGGCGCGGCGCCGGCATCCGGGAGCCGATAGCTGACCAAAGTTCAGCAACCTGCTGCCAAGAAGCGACCAGTCGACATGCCAACACGAGGCCAGCGCGTCCGCTACCTCACTTACCGGGGACTCGCCGGCGTGCTGCAGGTCACTCCGCGGCCACTGGCTGCGGTCGTGGCGGCCGCAGTCGGCTACACGATCTCCGGTATGTCGCGCAGCAAAGGGCCGGTCGTGCACGCCAACTTGCGGCGAGTGCTCGGACCAGACGCGGACGAGGCTCGGGTCCGGCAGCTGGTCAAGAGGGCGTTCTCCTCCTACGCGCGCTACTGGGTCGAGGCCGCGCAGGTGTCGGCGCTCCGCTCCGACCAGATCGAGTCGATATTCAGCATCGAGGGCTTCGAGCGGTTCCGGCTCGAGATGGCCAGGGGTCGCGGGGTTGTGATCGTGCTCCCGCATGTCGGTTCTTGGGAGTACGGAGGCCGCTGGCTCGCCCAGCAGGGCTACCCGATGACCACCGTCGGCGAGCTGCTGGAGCCTCCCGAACTGTTCGAATGGTTCACACAGCAACGAGCGGCGCTCGGGCTCACGGTCCTGCCTCCCGGGCCTGACACGACCGTAAGGCTTCTGGACACCCTGCGTGCCGGCCGCGTCGTGGGGCTGCTGGCGGACCGGGACCTCGCCGGAAACGGGATCGAGGTCGAGTTCTTCGGTGAGAAGACCACGCTTCCCGGAGGTCCGGCCCTGCTTGCGCTGCGTTCCGGGGCACCGATCATGACCTGCGCCATCTATCAGCGACCGCGAGGCCGCTACCACGCGGTTCTTGAGCCTCCGCTCGACTCCGCGCGCACGGGCCGCTTGCGCGAGGAAGTGCAGCGAGTGACCAAGGAGGTTGCGCTGTCTCTGGAAAAGTTGATCCGCCCGGCACCCGAGCAGTGGCACCTGTTCCAGCCGAACTGGCCGTCGGACCGGGAGCTGTACGGCTGACCTTGACTTTCAGTGGTCGCTCGTCGCAGTTGTCCGCGGATCCGCGGGACGCGGCCGGGGGACCACGGCCGAACTGCTCTTGAGCTGAGCCGCCCGCAGGGCGGCTCGCAGAGCCCCGGCGGCGGGGCTCCCGGATCTCTCGGCTGCCTCGACAAACCGCTCGAGCTCGACCAGGACGGCGTCGACCATGATCTCGAGGCGACAGGTATCACACCGAACGGGAAGACTTACTCGGACCGATGATTTGCCTGCCGCCGTCTCGTCGGAAGCTGTGTAGTGGTCACCGAGGTGGACAGAGCAGGAGGGCCAGCCATGACCAGC
>Ga0181520_10001662_pt1 | contig 44556 bp, 57 predicted proteins | sample PEATcosm2014_Bin_29_FD_132451 | JGI IMG/M metagenome (GOLD analysis project Ga0181520, IMG submission 132451) | Peatland microbial communities from MTU Mesocosm Facility, Houghton, MI, USA - PEATcosm2014_Bin02_30_metaG | ecosystem: Environmental > Terrestrial > Soil > Wetlands > Peat | place... | reverse complement strand
TCTGTCCGCTCTGCAGATATATGAATATGGCAGCCAGGGCGCACGCCAGAGCCACCAGACCGATGATGGTCATGGTCAGGCGGTTCTGACCTCCTAAATGTCCGGTTGGAGGCAGGGTTTGTACAAATACTGGGGGCATATGAGGATTGGATTCATTATAGATGATATTCCGTGATCATAATGTTCGATGATGTGGATAAGTGAGAGAAGAGTAGGGAGCATATAAAAAACCGCAATTTCCTAGTTTAGGTTTATAAGCAAAGCCGTGCTATACAATCACAACTGGAGAGCCAGAATCACCAACAAGAGCATATGAATAATCGCAAGCATAAGAATCGGCCATTAGAATAGACTGGAACTCAGATACTCGGCGACATCGTCAGCATTCATTTTGCCGGCTAGAAAATCATCGACCTCAAAGGGCTCTAGAACCCCGACACGAGCAGAGATAACCTCATCGACAAAGAAACGGAAAATTTTGCCATAAGGTTTTATAAGAACTATAGAAGAAGTTAAGGCACGATAATCTAATAAAACACCAGTGCATTCTTCAATTTCAGAACCACAATTATCGTCTTCACGTTCAATAACAACTTTCCAAAGCAAGCGTGTTTTATTGCGAACTATATCTTGATTTTTAAGCATTAATTTTTTTAATTAGCAGGGAAGACTTGATAAACCTAATGCACAGAATGCCGGAGAATTGAATGACGATGGTCAACCCATCCTCCAGCGTTCTATGCACTAGGGCATAGAACTGCGCGACTAATAGCTAGCTTCTTTGTTGTCACTTACAAAGTTTTGAACATACAAATCGACATACTCGACAACTCGATTATCACGAGCAACACGGACAGGCTTGATTAAGAAAGAAGCGGTACCTTTCTCCTCCGCAACCAGAGCAAAACGCTCATAGAAGTCCTTATCGGCCTTTGCCGTAAATACGGAACCTGCATAAAGGATGCGAACCTTATAGGATGTACCTTCGCGGCCGGAGAATTCCCATGGAAGTTGCTCAACTTTCAAGATCATGACGCCAGATAAATCAAATTTCATTGAATTATAATTTTTTTTATATATGAGATATAAATCGACCTTTGTAAGTAGGGAACTAGGTATTTAAAAGAAAACACCCCAGTTTCTCTCTGGGGTGTCTATGTCGCACAATATAGATTGTTGGTATGGTGAATTGTGCGACAACACCATCTTATTTTATAAAAAACAGCGAGATCCGTAGACCACGCTGTGTGTAATTGTTTCTCACGTCATGCCATAATCACTTGATTGTGGACAAGGCGCTGATAGAATTCGTTTGTGTGAAGGAGTTCGTCATGCGAACCCTCGCCGACAACCTTACCTTCATCAAAGACGAAGATCTTGTCAGCATCCCGGACTGTCGCCAAACGATGTGCGATGATGATTGTCGTTTTACCGACGGACGCTTCCCGAATGCTTTCGCGAATCCGAGCTTCATTTTCCGTGTCGAGGCTTGATGTCGCCTCGTCAAAGATAAGAATATGCGGATTCTTTATGAGCGCCCGGGCAATGCCGACCCTTTGCCGCTGACCGCCGGAGAGTTTAATCCCTCGTTCGCCAATCAATGTTTCCCAGCCCTTCTCGAGCTTGTCGGAAAACTCCGATATGCGCGACAACTTGGCGACACTGTCCAGTTCGTCAATGGTGACCTTGTCGGCAGAACCATTCATGCCAAACGTTACGTTGTAGCGCATGGTGCCGTCAAACAACGATACGTCTTGCGGAACGAGGCCGATATTCCGACGCAGTTCACGAAAGTCGAGCATTCTGATGTCGACGCCATCGATGAGCACGTGACCATTTTGAGGATCAAATGCCCGTAACATGAGACCAACAAGCGTTGACTTCCCTGCTCCCGATTTACCGACAAACGCGTGGCGCTTGCCTTCTTCAAGAACAAAAGAAACATCCTTTAGTGCCGGAATCTCCTTTGATTCATCCGGCTTGGTCAAATCAACTTCATCGGTGTCATCGTTCAGATCGTCTTTTTCCGTTCTTGAACGATAAGTGAAGCCGACATGTCGAAACTCGATCTGCCCCTTGAAATGTTCAATGGGAACGGGGTGAGTGGGCATCACAATATCCGGCTGATAGTCGAGGAACCTGAAGTATTTACCGACAGGTGCAATGTTTTTTGCCAGATTACGCTGGACATTGCTGATGTTCGACATGGTGCCCAATGCGGACGCGATCCACATGTAGATGGCGACGAACATTCCCGTGCTAATTTCTCCCTTGTAAGTCAGATAACCTGCCAGAGCGATGCATGCCGCTTGTGAGAGCGATATGAACCACTGACCGCCGTAGAACCAGCCCAGATATGATGTCCAGACTGGTTTACTCTGATTGCTCTGCTTGGCGTTTTCTTCGTCGCATTCGCCTCGTACCCTTTCTTCTTGTGCGTTAACGAACACGACGTCAGCATTTTGGATCATCTCGCCCTGCTTTTTCGACACCAAGTTTGAAGAGGTGTCGAGCTGGCGCAATCTGGGGACAAAACGCGAGTTATATCTGAATGTATAGACCAAGAAGCATGTGATTGCTCCAAGGACGCACAAACCGATGACAGGCGCCTTGACCAAGAGAAACGTAAGCGGCAATAGAATCATGAATGCGGTAGGAATCAAGTCGTAGATACTCATGAAAACCATTCCCGCAATCGCCGCTTCTCCTTTTGATATAACACTCCGTTTGATTACGGAATGCCCGAGATGATGTTGACCCATGGAAATACTAAAGAACTTTTCCATGGACACACGCGACAGATGCCGCGTGATATCAAAATCAACTTTGCGGATTTCGATGTGTTCCCGGACATAGCTGATGCCAGACCGGATACACGCCAATACTGCCCAAAGACTGATAGCCAGAACAAATGTGTGCATGTCGCCCTTCGTCACCGCAGTCACGATGTGACCGAAGATGAGAGGGACAACTGCAACGATTGTCTGCTGGGAAAGCAAAAGCGCAAGAGCGCCAATGATATACCAGCGATACGGAGCGCAAAGGCCCCATATCCTTTTGAGGATTTTTATTGTTTTCACACGTCAAAGATCTTTTTTGTTTTTGTTGTTTCTTTCCGTTCATGCACATGCATGGCGGAAACCTGTAATATCATAGCATATTTATAGCATGCTTGTCAAGCCATAAAACGGCTCTTAAAAGTTATTCACAACACCCCCATTGACGTATAAGAAAAACTGTACGACACTAGAATACATAGGACTTATCTAGTTATTCCGTCGCTGACGCACAGGTATGATTGTTGGGAACATGAATTGTGTGTCACAAGGGGCTTAAATTCAAATATTTTCTAACGGATATATATCAAGCGCAACTTCATCGTACGGATGGACAGTTTTTATTGCTTTTATAACTTCTTGTAGCTTTTCTCTTGGACAAACCATCTCAATCCTTTCTTCAATGACTTCTTCAAATTTACCTATTTTACCGATATGAGGATCAGCACCTTGTTCTGGCTTGAACCTTCCGATGCCTTTTGTCGAGAATGAGCAAAAACTGTAATTTCCAATTTTTCCGGCACCGGCTTTACCCATAGCTTCACGAACAATATCCGTGTGGGTTTCAGGTACGAATACTACAATTTTTACATTTTTTGAATCCATGATCGTATTGAATCGGCTAATTGTTGTCCGTAATCATTATATTGATGATCTGCATCACCAAGGATATTTGTCTCGACATTCGGAGAGGATACCATCGCTTTCTTAATCCTATTCATAGTTTCTTTAATGGGAATTACCAAAGCACCGTCTTTACTCCCCATAATTGTAAGGGCGGGGATTTTTATCTTGCTAAGCACAGGAAGCAAATCTTTAGGATCATAGAAATTGAAGATAGCTACTTTCGAAGTTTCGCTACTAATACTCATGTATGTATCAGCGGAGAGATAATTTTCGTCCCAGACAAGAAACGGCATAAGCTCTTCACCCTTACCATCCGCAATCATTTTCTTTGCGGTATCGATGTCTCTTTGATAGTCTTTGTCTTTTTTGGCTAGACCCACCATATCTGCCGGTGATATAAAGATGAGTGATTTGATGCGGTTATCATTTAGCTCTGCAGAGTAGTAAGCGATTTTAGGGCCACCAAGGCTGTGGCCGGAAAGATGTATTTCCGAGAATCCTTTTGATAAAGCAAAATCAATGGCCGCCTTAATATCAAGTGCAGAATCTTCAAATTTTTCGTATGAGTTCCCAATTCTAACTATGTTACGCTTATTGCCTTCAATCTTGTAAAGATCCTTGGCTAATTCGCATCCTCGATTATTAAAAGTAAAGAGTGCAATTCCATTTGCGGTAAGTTCTTGAGCTATAAAATCTAGAAACTTATTTTCGTAAAAATTACCTCCCATTCCGTGGACATGGACGAGAATCTTGCCATTCGGTTTTTCAGATTCATAGAGAAGTCCGGCGAGCTCTAAACCGTCTTTCGTGCATATGCGATTAAAAGATGTTTCCATAACTTAATTCAAAGTATAGCAAAAATCGTAAAAATTCCAATGTGTTTGACTAATATGACAGCTCGTGCTATAAACGATAAATAATGCTCTTTGATTTTGAAGAGTTCAACACAACCAAATATGGAGGTAAAAATGCCAAATGTCATTATTGTCGGCTTTGAAAAACTCGAAGCCAAGAAACTACGGGATCAGGTCGATGCCGTTATTAAACGGTTGGGTAAGGAGGGTGATTCGGTCACTTCGATCTTGTCTGCTGAAACAAAATGGTGTGGAAGTCGCAATCGTGCGCCGTATCTCATCGTTCGGCACACCAAACCTCGGCAGGCCAAAGTTGTAGCTTCAGCACTCCACTTAGCTTTGAACCTCGACATCGAAATTGAAGTCATCAGCGGATTTCTCGCAAGTGTTACTCAACCACCAGAAGAATAAGGGAGGATGCTTATGAAAGTCGATATTCGAAGAACATGTGGTGCCGACTTCCCTGCTATTCAGAAGATTCTACAATCCGCAGGTTTGGTCGGAGACTGGTTCAATTGTGAATTGTTCATGAGACTTCTTGCGAGAAACGAGGGATTCTATTTCGTAGCGACAAGGAACCGTGTCGTTTTGGGAACAATCTTTTCTTCGCATGACGGCGGATACTTCGGGTATATTTACAAACTCGGAGTTCTTCCTCAATACCAACGTGAAGGTATTGGATCTGCTCTCTTGCAAAGAGTAATAAATGAGTTTAAAAAAATCGGAATTGACTGGTATTTTTGTCACGTTGACAAGGATAATATCGCTTCGATTTCGGTTCTTGACAAGTATGGTATCGCGCCTCAAACACGATTTTTTATGGCTGACAACTGGAGCTATGTGATCAAAAAATGAATCTGCGTAAACGCAAAGCCGCCGGGGAAACTGGTGGCTTTTTTCATTTCATCATCGTTTTTTGTTATCCCCTCCTCCCCCATTGACGTATAGCAAAAACTGTATGACGTCATGCTCTGTTATACTCGATTTTTCACTCCTTTTCCACTATAAAATCACACAAGAGGGTAGCCGCTTCCCTTTCAAAATAGGCCATTATTTTGAGCATCGATTTTACTTGACAAATAACTATCTTATGGTGTATAACACACGTAGAATAGTTGCCGCTCTATTCAGGATTACATGAAGTATTTCTATAGGTCGCAAGCTTATAGAAATGGGCTGAAACCCCATGGTCCTCAACAGGCATTAGAAAATGAACATTGATACTGAAGAAATTGCGCGCTTACTGCGCGTTGCGTCCAGTCCCATTCGGGAAAACTGGGAGAAAATACGAAACGAAGGTAAGAACCTGTTCGAGTTACGCTTACGGCGTGAGCAGTTAGACACTCTCGCAGAAACTTACCAAAAGAAGCTGCGGATCCTTGGGCGCCTATCGTGGGTTGTGATGATTATTACAACCATCGGTATAATCATCTTTTCGATCTGGAGAAACTCAAGCTATGGTGCAGGAGTTTCACTGATTACCGAGATTATTATTTGGGTGGGAATATTCCTGTTACCAGTAATAGCGTTAAATGTCATTGGACAGGTATTAACCAGACGGTTTGAAAACGCATCAACCGATAGGACTCAATGCGACGTGGTGTTCGACAAATTCCAACGGTCAATTGATGCGCTAAATCCAATGGGTATTGGAAATCATTACCATGACGTCATCACCGAGCAGTATGTAACGAACATGGCAAGACATCTTGCTCTCCGAGTGCTCGATGCCGAACAAAGGTTTGAGAAGTCTCGTCTCAATCTGAATGAAGCGCGATATAACGTCATTCATGACGGTAATTGGATTGAAAAATGCCAAAACGACTTCGAGGGAATGTGGCATGTCGTCATCAATGACTTCGGGTTGAAATTGGACAAGTCAAGTATCTTCAAGCAGGCAGCAACCGAGCTTGCACAACGTAACACGAAATAAAATCACTTTCGAGATTATGCAATCTCGGCCGCATAGGAATATGCGGCACTCTACTGGGTCTACGACAATCGTGTCGCGGATCCTGAGAGTTTGAACTTTGAAAAAACAATAAACCCTTAACCAAGGAACATAGTATGAATAGTTTGCAAATCAAAGCTGCTCTGGCCGGAGTTTTTTTCGGACTGTGGCCGCTCTTCATGAATCGGAGCAAGATGACGGGTAATGTTTCGTCAGCATTCTTTTCTCTAATTGTTTTTCTCTGTGTTCTTCCCTTCTCCTTGGGCGGATTGAAGACCATAGATGGGATCAATTGGAAAATGGTCGTGGCCGCCGGAATAGCAGGAGCTGTCGGTGTCCTCTTCTTCAATGGCATGCTCGCAAAGGCTACCAAGGAAAATGTCGGCATGTTGTTCGTCATTATGATCGTCGTTCAGACGACCATACCGGCCATCAACTATGCCTGCATGAATGGAGGCATGAGTCCTTCAAAGATCATCGGATTCGTCATGGCATTTGCCGCGGCGATATTGCTTACACGGTAAACAAACAACAAACGAGAAAGAAACTTGTAATGCAATTAAAAAATAAGCAGATGAAAGTGGTTAGTTATCGTGATGCAGGCGATCCGCCGAACCCACGCAATGTGGTTGCCTATAAGCGGTATAACCGCATGATAGTGTTTACCGGACTTCATGACGGTATGGATGGTGGCCGTGGTTCGACCTGCAACTTCGCGGAAGAAATTGTGATGGCCATTGCGAAAAATGAAAACATTGATCCTGTCTACTATACCTTCTTTGACCTGAAGACGCGCACCGGCTATGGTGACTCATACGAGCTCGGTGATTACAACTACGACGAGCTTCGCCTCCAATGGGAAGAACTTTCCCCACGCCCTGATAGCGTGTATTGGATCGAGCGCCGCTGCACCAGTGAAATTCTCCGCGATTTTGCGGAATTCATCTGGCAAGATGCTCCTGTCGGAAAATATCGCAACAGAGCATCGGAGGTTTACGGTTCCCTCAAATAAAAAATCGACACAACCCCCCGTGAAGCAATTCGCGGGGGTTTTTTGGCGGCTATCTATTGAGGGCTAGGAAGCTGATTGCCGTTCGTATTCGGTATCGGCATCTGTCCGTTTTTTATGTTTATCAGGTTATCGAGAGCCGGAGTCCAAATGTCATCGATAAAGATATTCCAAAGATATCCAGCCGGCGCTTGCAGATAATCGTCCCAGATATTCACCGTGCCATTCCAAACATAGGAAATGTTGTCTTGAGTCGTAGGATTATTCACCGCCGAACGCACGCTGATGCCGTAATACCCTAGAACAATAAGAGCGATGAGCAATAGGATGAGCAATTGGATCAGACCGCGATTGCTTTTCATGATGGGTCCATTATAGCCCCTTTGGCATCCTTTGTGTAGAAAGTTATTCACAGGGCAAGAATAAGTCTAAAGCATATGGTTCCGAGTCGAAAATCCTTTTGAATAACATCAGCCGAGCAAGGCACGTGCCGCTCTGAGGCGCTTGATGGTTTCTTCCTTGCCAAGAATAGAGGCAGACAGGAACGGATCAGGAGATTTTTCTCGGCCGGTCAAGGCGAAGCGCATCGGCCAAAGAACGCTTCCTCGCCCTTTTTCCGAGGCATAAGGCCAAACGGATTTCTTGACCTCATCAGCTGAAAAATCGGCGAGCGGAGCCAAAAGATCGATTATTTTTTCAAGATGAACGGAAGCTGCGGCGGCCGTATCCCCTTTTCCTGGCAGTTTTTTAGGATCATAAGGTTCGAGCGCGCTGACAAATCCGAGCTCCCCTTCTCTATCGAACATTTCAATGATATCGCCGAATGTGTGAGCGCGATCGCGGATAATCGGCAGAGATTTCGATAAAAGCCGAAAGTCAAAAGTCCCGAGTCGAAGACCTTCATCTTTGCTTTTAAATATCTTTTCTAATCGTTCCAAGTATTCTTCATCGCTCAATTTTGCCATGTATTGCTTGTTCATCCAACGGAGCTTTTCCTCATCGAATGATCCGCCGGCTTTTTGGACTTTTGACAGGTCGAAGGCGGCGATTATCTCGGACATGCTCATGATCTCCTTGTCATGACCTGGATTCCAACCGATAAGGACGAGAAAGTTGAAGAAGGCCTGCGGCAGATATCCATCCTTGCGATATTCTAGGACGTCCTTTGCGCCATCGCGTTTGCCGAGCTTTTTGGTATGGTCTTCTCTCATTATCGGAGGCAAAGTAGCGAAGAATGGCGGTTTTATTCCGAGCGCGTCGTACATGCTGAGGAATTTCGGAGTGCTCGAGATGAATTCATCGCCGCGCAAGACGTGCGTTACGCCCATGGCCTGGTCATCGATGATATGTGCGAAATTGTATGTCGGATAGCCATCGCTTTTAATCAAAATGAAATCATCCAGAGCTTCTTCGCCGGCTTCTAGGTCGCCGCGGACAATATCATGCCAATGATATCTCTTTATCTCCGGAACTTTGAAACGCAGGGGTTTTGTCCCGTCCCATCTATCGAAAGATCTTGGACGATGATCCCTGAATAGGAATGGTTTCTTTTCGGATTCTGCCTTTTGGCGAAAAATCGCGACTTCTTCTTCGCTATAAGGATCAGGATATGCCAGCCCTTTGTCTATAAGGATTTGGGCGACCTTCTTATAAGTATCGAGACGTTCGGACTGTATGCACGAACCGAAAGGACCTGGCTTGTTCGGACCATAATCCCAGTCGATACCAATCCATGTGAGCGATTCGAGTATATGTTTGACGGAGCCGGCGACCTCCCTAACCTTGTCTGTGTCTTCGATCCGCAGGATGAAAGTGCCTGCGTTTTTCTTTGCCCAAAGCCATGCAAAAATAGCCGTGCGAACGCCGCCAATGTGCATAAAACCGGTTGGCGACGGAGCAAAGCGAGTGACGATCTTGGTCGGCGTCTTGTCCATTATGGTAGAAGTATAGCAAAAATCGACCCCAAAGTCATTTTGAGATCGATTTTTGAAATGAGTTTACTTCTTCGCCAAACAAATACTCGACCGCCGCTTATGGACTAGACTAGCCCTTTGTTTCTGGAACATTGGCCAGAGCGTGGAAAGTCTCGATGATAGGATTGCCATGAGAATCGTTGATTATGGAGTCCTTTGTGATGTCGAACTTTTGATTTCCGACTACATCAGAATATAGCGACGCATAATACAATCCGCCATCGACCGTAGGCGAGGTCAAGGTGATCTTGCCAGGATTTATTCCTGCGGCAAAATATTGCGTGCCGATGACTGCGCCCGGAGTTCCGCCATTGTCTTTTTGAATGACGACGAAACCCGGATTGGCCAAGCGTACCGATGAGATATAGACAACGTTTCCAGGATATTGATCTGTGACGATGACGCTGTTGGCCTCTGTTGAAGCCGGAACGCTAGAGGTGGTCGCGGTGCTCGTACCAAGCTCGTTCGATGACATCGAAGAGCTGTTTTTGCTGAATAGCCAATAGCCGAGTATGACGATAATGACGATTACGATGATCGTAACGATCCACTGCCAAGGTTTGATGCCTGTCGACGTATTTTCTGGTTGCATTTTGTTTTGATTGAATTAAATTCTGATAATTCGACTTGTTAAGGATAATGCGAGTATTGTACCACTTTAATTTTCATGTTCAAGGGACAAGTCGAGGATAACTTCGGCGATCTTTGCGGCGGCCAATGGCTGTGCAAATCCATCTGCGCCAGCCGACATAAGCTCGCAAATATGGGGATTGCTAACGATTCTATCGATTTCGGCTACGAGTATATGGGAAGTGAGGTTGTTTTCCTCGATTACGGTGGCGGCACCGGTACGCGCATAATCAAAGGCATTTCTAGTTTGATCATGGCTGACTGATTCCGGCAATGGAATGATGATGGACGGCTTCTTCCACAGGGCGATCTCGAAAATGCTCGAACCTGCTCTGGAAATGACCAGATTGGCGGCGCCGGCTGACATGCGCATGGCCAAGTCATTCAAATAGTCGAACGGATGGTAACGATAGCCGTATTGGTTGTTCTTTAAAGAGGTTTTGGCTATGTCCCTAACGTCATCTATATTCTTTCTCCCGGTTTGATGGATGATCTGATATTTTTTTACAAGTTCAGGCAATGCTTCGAGGATGGTGTCGTTGATAGATTGGGCGCCTTGCGAGCCGCCGATAACCATGATGACCGGCGTATCATCCTCGAGATTCAGGAATTCATGCGCGCCATTGGTGAGCGGAACGGATACTTCTTTTCTGACCGGACTTCCGGTAAAAGCGATGACTGCCTTTTCTGATTGTTTTTTGTAATATTCAGCCGCTGAAGGATATGAGACGGCGATCTTCTTTGCGAACTTCCCTGCCCAGGCGTTCACTCGACCCGGGCTAGAATCAGATTCATGTATGACGACCGGAATGCGCAGAATCCTGGCGGCAAAAAGAGCCGGGAAACTGCCGTAGCCACCCTTGCCAAAAACTATATCCGGATAGATGCTATACATCTTCATGATAGCTGTAAAGACGCCGGTCACAGTCTTGAATATATCGGTGAAATTCAATAGAGAAAAATATCGGCGGATCTTGCCGGCCGGGACATAGACGAACTCTATTTCATGATCGAATAGCGCCCTCGGGTTATAGCGGGACGGCGCCATGAAATATAGTTTCGGCTTTAGCAGTTTCTTTTCGGCGACTTTGTCTTCGATGGCTTCTGCCACAGCGATGATCGGATAAAAGTGTCCTCCTGTAGCGCCGCCTGTAAATAATATCTTCATGGAAAAAGTATAACATTGTTGTCATCACAGCGAAAGCATATCTTTAATCTTAGAAAATAATACGGTAATTATGAGCCAATCATACGGTAGTCGCTTTCCTAAAAGGAAGCGCGCTTTATTTTGCGTATCTCGAGACATTCGCCACGATACCAGAAGCGGACAAAGCCAAGACTAGAGCGGTGCCGCCGTGAGAGACAAAAAGCAAAGGAATGCCGGATAGCGGAATGAGGCCGATTTCGGAAGCCATATTCATAAATGATTCAGTCACGACAAGAATGGCGATGCCGGAGACCAAAAGACCGGCAAAAACATCCGGCGAGCGCGCGGCGATGCGCAAACATTTTATTGCGAATAATATAAAGAGGACGACCAAGATCGTGGCACCGAGAAAGCCGAATTCCTCGCCGGCCACTGCATAGATAGAATCGCCGACCGGCTCCGGCAGATAGCCGAATTTTTGTATGCTCTGGCCGTAACCGCGGCCGAATGCGCCGCCAGAGCCGACTGCGATCAGAGATTGTTGGAGCTGATAGCCGGCGCCTTGCGGATCGCTAGACGGATTGAGATAGGTCATGATGCGCTCGCGGGCATATGGCCGAAAATATGCCACCAAGACTACGACTGCGATGATAGCCAAGATGCCAAGTCCGATATGGCGCAGCTTTCCGCCAGCGATGATCAGCTGGCCGAGCCCAGTCGCAAAGATGATGGCGAAAGTATCAGTGTCGCGCTGTGAAAGCAAAAGAGCTCCGGTTATCGCCATAAGGACGAGAAAAGGCAAAAGACCTGATTTAAAATCGCTTATCTTTGCTTTTTTGTGCGCCAGCCAAGCGGCGAAATATATGATAAAAGCGATCTTCAAAAATTCAGACGGTTGAAAGCTGACCGAGCCCAACTCGATCCATCGCGACGCGCCGCCATGAAAAAGCGACAGGTCTGGGATAAAAAGGACAAGGTTTAGCAAGATGGCGCCGATAAAAATAAAAAAAGCGCATCTGCGGAACAATCTATAGTCTATCTTTGAAAATATATAGAAAAAGAGCAAGCCGATGGCCAAGCCGATGGCCTGATTTGTGACGACTGATCTCGTTGTAGGCCCTGTTTGTGCCAATAGTCCAAGTGAAGCAGATGAGAAAATAAAAAAACCGGCAAAGGCGAGCACCAGCACTAGGATTAAATATGATTTTTCGATCGGAGCACGGGTCATGCGTCTATAATAACATAAAATAATCTCTGGATTGCCAGATCGGTCTAATTTCTAGAAGTTATCAAAATAAAAAGAAAAATATTAAAATTAAAGACCGACAGCGTTGGTCGCTTTTGATCTTGCTCCACTCAACGCCGCTAATATAATAGACGCCAAAAGTCCAATGATAGAGATGACGACCAAAAGTTCGATGAGAGTAAAGCCACGATAAAAACACTGATTTGTTCCAATCTTTCTTGGCATCTTTATGAGAAAAATCTGATTATCATATACGTAGCTATGATATTGCCCAAAAAAGCCGAGATGAGGACAATATGTATGGACAAAGGCAATGACTGAGCATTTTTTTTCATAGAAAATATTTTATGACCATGAATGTCGCGATGATATCGATGATAACCACCGCTACGAGGATCATTTGTGCCGATTGTTGCGACTTGGCCCAGCCGTGCCGTATCAACCAACCAGCCATGCCGGAACTTTCAGCAGACACAGGGATCGACTGGCCAAAACTGGCCATAGGAGCTGGCCGACGCATAGCATCATTCTGAATATCAGCATCGAATTGTACGTCATCAGACATGTGGATAAAGTTAAAGTTCAAAAGACAAAAATCAAAAGTTTTAAGGATATCTTTTTTAACTTTAGATTTTCGAACTTTTTACTCATATAAATTATAATCATTTTTTCGACAAAAACAACTACATCATATTAAAAACTCTGAGTTTTTGTATGACGACCGCCCGCATGGCCAATTTGGCTGGTTTCATGTATTTATAAGGGGCTACTTGATCAGGATCTTCTGACAGAGATCTCACAAGACCGGTACGATATGCCACGCGCAATTCTGTATTGACGTGTACGATAGATATGCCTGCTTTTATGGCTTTCTTGACCAGATCATCCCCTTGACCTGAACCGCCGTGGAGCACGAGCGGCAGACTGGTCGCTCCACTGATCTCGCTTATCCTCTCCGCATCTATTTTTTTAGCCGCCAGAGTAGCCGCCATACCTGCTTCTAGCAAGCCGTGGAAATTCCCCACGGCTGGGGCGAGCATGTCTATGCCGGTCTCCGCGGCAAAACGCTTTGCGTCAATAGGAGAAGTCAATTGAACTCCATCCGGTTTTGCCGATAGCACCTGCGATGATTGTCCTATATAGCCCAGCTCGCCTTCGACCAATATGCTCTGCCCCGAAGCGGATCTATGTTTTCTAGCATATTCCACGCATTTTTTTGTGGTAGCGATATTCTCCTCTAACGGCAATTTGGCTCCATCGAATATGACGGCGTCAAATCCGGCGTCTACAACCTCTGTCACCCTCTCCAGAGAATACGTGTGGTCGGCATTTATGAAGATCGGTTGATTTCTGTCTTCGCGTATGCTTTTGATGATAGCCGCCGCTTGGCGCACACCGATATAATCGCGCTCGCCTTCTGATACGCCGATTATGACAGGCACCTTCAATTCTGCCGCCGCGTCAGCCACAGCCCAAATGCCATCAATGGTAGAGACGTTGAAATGACCGATGGCGATGCCGGATTTTATCGCTTCTGAAACATATTCGCGCAATGATCTCATATTGGATCTCATACGGCATGTATTATACAACATAGACCTCATAATAAGTATCCGTCATTTCTTCCTTATCAGGACTTTTTTAACGGCCGCATATATATCATTCTCCCCCATTCTGTACAGCTCGATCAGTTCTTCGGAGGTGCCGCTCTGACCAAAGAGGTCGCGGATGCCGACGAATTCGATCGGTACTGGAAAATTCGCTGACAGACATTCGGCTACTGCACTGCCCATGCCGCCGAATATCTGGTGCTCCTCTACTGTGACTATGGCGCCCGATTCGTGTGCGAGATGGATGACGGCTTCCTCATCGAGCGGCTTGATCGTGGCGAGGTTTATCACTGCGGATGGTAGACCTTCAGCTTCAAGCTTTTTTGCAACGAGTAAGGATTTATACAGCAAGTGACCTGTGGCGATGATGCCGACTGCCGGCCTCTTTCCGCTTGCCCTAAAATATTCTTGGGCCTTGCCTATTTCAAAAGGCGTTTCGGCAGTAGTGATGATTGGCGTTTTTTGGCGAGAGAGACGCATATATGTCGGGTCTTTTGTGCGTGCCATGGCTATTGTGGCCTTTTTTGCCTCGATGGCGTCGCATGGAGAGATGACAGCCATGCGCGGAATGACGCGAGTGATGGCGATATCTTCGATCGCCTGATGCGAGCCGCCGTCTGGACCGACGGAAACGCCGACATGAGAGCCGATGATTTTGACCGGCACGTTGTTATAAGCGATGGTCGTGCGTATCTGTTCCCAATTTCTGCCAGGCGAAAAGACAGCGAACGAGCCGATAAAAGGGATCTTGCCCATGTGCGCCATGCCGCTGGCCACTGTAGCCAGATTTTGTTCTGCTACGCCTACCTCGATGAATCTGTCCGGATATTTTTTCTTGAACAGATCCATTCGCGTCGATTCATCCAGATCGGCGCAAAGAGCTACGACGTTCTCGTCGCTGTCAGCGGCGATGACGAGACCCTCGCCGAAACCTTGACGGATGGGGATTTGCTCGACACCGCGGTCAAAGAGCCGCGGGTTGAGTTTTAGGTTTGGGTTGAGCATAGATAAAGTATAACATGCTCACAAAAAGACTTTTGCACAATTTTGTCCAAGGGTAGCCCTTGGACTGGGACATATACCCCGCGGCTTGCCGCTGGGTATATGATTTCCGTCTTTAAATTATTGGATTAAAATTTAATCCAATAATTTTAGGGCAACAAAGGCATGATTGACCATCTCTATCCCAGATATATTTTTTCCGCTTCGGCTAATACCTGTTTCATATATTAGTGCCTGGTTTTTTATGGCTAGCGAGAAACGGCGTGGCTGCCGAGAGCTCGGCGGGCGGTCTCGATCTCGGTGGGTGTCGTCGGCACTTTGCCGTGCCATTGCCACTGACGTTCGAATTCAGGAATGCCCTTTGAAGGAATGGTATGAGCGATGATGACTGACGGACGGCCGGACATTGATTGCGCATTGTTCCATGCTTCGTCTAGAGCGCGAAAGTCATGGCCGGAGACTTCTTGGACATGCCAATTGAAGTGAAGCCATTTCTCCGGCAACGGCTCGAGCGGCATGACGTCCTCTGTCGGGCCGCTTATTTGGATATCGTTGCGGTCGACGATGACGGTCAGGTTTTGCAGTCTTTCCTTTGCCGCAAGAGCGATCGCTTCCCAGCTGTTGCCTTCGTCCAATTCGCCGTCTGACATAAGACAGACGATTTTTTTAGAAGAAGAGACGCCGTTATCCATCCTGTCGGCGATGGCCATGCCGACTGCTTGGGACAAACCGGAGCCGAGCGGGCCGGACGATGTCTCGAGCATAGGCAAAAAATCGCGGTGAGGATGGCCTTGGAGCCGACTGCCTAGCTTGCGCAGAGTCATCAATTCCGCGACCTTGAAATATCCTGCGTGCGCCATAGTGGCATAAAGCACTGGGCATATATGACCATTCGATAGCACGAGCCGATCGCGATACGGCCAATCTGGATTTTTCGGCTCATGCTTTAAGGCGTGAAAATAAAGGTAAGCAAGAACATCGGCCATATCGAGCGGTCCGGCAGTGTGGCCAGACTTTGCCTCTATCAGCATCTCGATTACAGAACGCCGAATGTCGAGCGCTTTCTTTTCAAGGAAATTTACTTTGTCGTCGGTTAGGGGCATATCAATAAGTGTAAAATGTAAAAATCAAAACGCAAATCTAAATGTCATAGCTTTATAAGCATTATTGTATCACATCTTTTTATAGTTTTTTAAACTCTTCAATCACCTCCACGATATTCCCACTCTCAAAAATAGCCGAGCCGATGATGAGACGATCGGCGCCAACATCGCGCAAAAGAGGCGCTGTTTCAAGAGATACGCCGCCATCGATCTGGATTTCAAGACCCGGATATTTTTTCTTGACCTCTTTTACTTTTTCAATGACTTTATTGTCAAAAGTCTGACCTTGAAAACCAACATTATCAATGCCCATGAGCTGGATATATTGAATCTTGCCTTTGTCGTTTGACAAGATCCCCGTTTTCGCGGGAATGATGAATTGATCGAGTTGATCAAGCGGCGTATCAACATTCAAAGCCAGCCCGACTTCTACTTTTCCTTGAAGCATTTCAATGGCTTCCGCTATATTCCCTTTCGATTCAGCATGAATAATAACGCGCGTCGATCCAGCGGCGACGTAGTGCTCAACGACATCCTCCGGCTTGTTCACCATAAGATCGAATTCATATTCGACCTCTTCCCAGAAAGGCATGCCTCGCTCCTCCCTCGTGATCGCTTCGAAATTCGCATCTCGTTTTTTATACGGCCAACTGGCCGCCGGAGTGAATCGCCCGTCGCAGATGTCGACTTGGACAAGAGGAACAAGACCCTTGACTCGTGCGACATGCGCTTCAAGGTCGGCGAAGTCTTTTGGAAGAATGGCAGGAATGATTTGCATGTTATTTTTTGTCAGGAGTGACTCTTAATACAGCTCATCCGATCGAATCTATCTCCTCGATCCGCCTCTTGTGCCTTTCTTCGCCGGAGAACGGCGTCGAGAGCCATAGTTTGACGGCATCTAGCATTTCTTCTTTTGAGACGAAATGTGCGCCTATGGAGAGGATATTGGCGTCGTTGTGCTCGCGGGAAAGCTTGATTACTTCGAGAGAGCAGGAAACAGAGCCGCCATACCAAACGGTCGCGCGGACGCCAGGAAAACGATTGGCGACGATCGCCTCGCCCTCGCCTGACATGCCGAATATGATTGCCCGTGTATTCTCTGGATCCTCGACGACTCGCATGGCCGCCTTGATCATATATTCAGGATAATCATCGTCATGCTCAAGCGTGCGGGCGCCGACATCTTCCACCTTGAAAGACGAGTCTCTCAAATATTGGAGAAGCTCATTTTTTCGCTCAAAGCCCGCATGATCGGATGCAACGATTATTTTTAGTTGTTTTTTCATCAATATTTTTACTGCTCATTCATTATATCAAGCATATCCTCTAGCACGTCAATGCGTCTGGATACATGGTCGAAATCGCTAGCCGCGGCATGGTCACGGTCGAGCTCGTCAAAACGCTCGTCTATAACCTGTAGTCTATCATAAATGGCGCGGATATCGCGAATAATAAAATCGTTGTTTTGTTCTGTTGACATGGTAATTTAGTCTTAAAGTCAAAAGTTCCGAGTCCCGAGTCATATTTTTAATGACTTTTGACTAGGGACTTTTGACCTTCGACTCGTCGACAATTAATAATAATGCGCAAATTATAGACCCCAGTTATTAAAAAAAGTTAAAAAAGTTCTAAAGAAAGGTTAAAGTTATAAGGGACCTCGTGAGGTCTTATATTAATTCACAAAATATTGTTGACTCAAAAGTATCAGTCGTGATATAATTAGTTCACGCTACAGTCATGTCCATCGAGATTCCCTCCTTAATCGGAGGGAATCGTTTTTATGGAAGTAATCATAGACTCAACTTTTACCTTTATCACAGAGAACCTGTCTTCTCTTATCCTTGAAACAAGTCGCAAGAGACGTTTGCTGCTTATCATCCTTAGTTGAAACAACAATATCATTTGTGGGCGACCACGATATTCCATAAAATGCGAATACTCCAATCCTGGGTGTATTTTGGTTGTAATCGGTAGAACCCATAGCATGCTCTCACTTATCTTTTTCAAGACAAGGACAGGTCTTTCATACATCTCGTTCTTTCCATCTATTTCATGTCCAATATTGACACCAAGAGTTGCCCACCAAATTTCTCCTTCAAGAAAAAAGAAATCTTCCGGCAGATTCCGTCTGTCAATGATCACTTTCTTCTTGCTCCACGCTTTGAAGTCTTTTGTATAACTTTCGCTCATCCCAGCATTATACTCGCCGAATATTAAGGAAAGTAAAAATAGTTATAAAGAAAAGTTAAAGTCATACTAGACCTCGCGAGGTCTAGTATCCGAGATCTGATCTTGGATCAAGATTATCTCTCTCCCTTGAGAATGATCCTCTGCTCGAAACCGCCGCGGGCTTTGTGTTTTTCTCGACGTAATTTTTCGACACCCTCATATTCCGGAAGTTCTTTTAAAGCTCTGATCACTTCTAAAACATCAGCCAATTCTTCTGGATTGCCTGCTTCGTTGAATTCCTTGACCTCTTCGCAAAGCTTTTTTATCAGTTCTATCTTGTATTCTTCGGCGGATGCGATTCTCTTTTCATAGGGAACTTTCTTCTCATCAAGAATCTCAGGAATTCTATCGCGAACGAGTTTGTTGTAGCTTTCCATGTTTTATCTTTAAATTGAACCATTCTTCCATATTCGAGCCAGGCGCTATTTTGCTAAATCGTCGACGTTTTTCATATGCCTATTATACCATTTTTAAGGACGTATTCAAAATTGAAACACTTGAATTTTGTCTCTGACGAATTTGCCTTAAGATTCTATATTTTTATTTCTCAACCGGAATATAATTGTTCAATAGCATCTCTTCGTCTCCAATAATATAACGATCGTTTGTCATATTTCCATCTTGATCTAACTCCGCGACAAACATCGCACTTGGACTACCATCTTGGTATGCGGGTTTTTCTGTAGTTCCCCATGGAGCAGATATCCTCACTCCTTCATCATAAGGGTTTTTTATAGCGATTATTCTTCGTTCTCTCGGAACAAAACCGCCTTGTTCATTTGGCACATAGAGACCATTGAACTTCTTATCAAAAAAAACAAACTCTTCTCCTTTTGAACCAGTGATAATCCAGTCGCCTGGTTTTGCTTCTTGGGTTGATTCAAGAGTTCCGTCAGGAAGCTTCGTCGCAATGGTTTCCGGTTTGGCACATTGTCTGGCACCTTTAATCGGTTCAACCTTGCGTTTATATATTTGTCCTTCAGACTTTATTTTTTTCTCAAAATCAGCATCGAAAAGATTTATAGATTTTGGCTCTTTTTCTTGTCCTTGTTTAAATGCTTCCATAAAAGATTTTATACCTTCCCCGCCTTTATCACATGCTGGACGAGCGAATGGCTGTAGCCGCCTTCGTTGTCGTACCAAGCGAGGACTTTGACCAGATTTCCATCGACGACGCGCGTCATAGAGAGCTCGGCGATGGACGGATTCGGATTGCCGACGATGTCGGACGAGACGAGAGGATCTTCTGTCACGGCGAAAATGCCCTTCCATCGAGGGTCGAGGGCGGCTTTGCGGAGAATGTCGTTTACTTCTGCGGCGGTTGTATCCTTCTTTGAAATAAAAGTGACGTCAGCGATAGAACCAGCCGGAACTGGCACGCGCAGAGATATGCCGTCGAATTTTCCAGCTAGCTGAGGAAGGGCAAGAGTGACGGCGATAGCGGCGCCAGTAGATGAAGGAACGATATTTATCGCGGCGGCGCGGCCTTCGCGGATGTCTTTCTTGCTTGGACCGTCTATCAAGCTCTGGCTCGCGGTATAGGCATGCGTGGTAGACAAGACGGCTTTCTCGATCCCTAGAGCTTCATCTAGGATGGCCATTATTGGGCTTGCGGAATTTGTCGTACAAGAGGCGTTCGAGGTGACGGTCGAAACAGAGAATTTGTCTTCATTTATGCCCATCAATATAGTGGCGCTCTGCATCGCCGCGCCCGGCTCGTCTTTTGAAGGAGCAGATATGACAACGCGCTTTGCGCCAGCTTTCAAATGGGCGGATGCTTTGTCTGCGCTGGTGAAAAGCCCGGTAGATTCGACGACTACATCCACCGACATCTTGCCCCAAGGAAGGTTGGCTGGGTCTTTTTCACTGACATAAGCCACTTCGTTGCCTGCTTGCCGACCGGACATACCACCGATGACAAAAGACCTGTCGGTTTTCTTTGCCACGGACAGATCGCTCTTGCCATAGACCGAGTCATATTTGAGGAGATAGACGGCATTGTCGATAGAGGCGATGTCGTTGACGGCCACGATCTCGAGGTCATCGGGATACTCTTGGGCTATCTTGAAAAAATTTCTGCCGATCCGGCCGAAGCCGTTGATTGCTACGCGAAGTTTTGACATATTTTTAATTTAAGTTAAAGCTGGCAAAAAGCGTCGTGCGCTTCATATATATACTATACCATAAGCAAGCAAAAAAATGGTTCGATTTCGTCTTTAACTTGCCGGGCACATCAAATTATGGTCTCAGGTTTTGACACAATACCTAGGTGACGTCTCGCTTTTTTGTTCTCGTATTATTGGATTAATTTTTAATCCAATAATCTTGGTGATAAAAACGCAGATCGGACGGAGTGCTGGCCAGAAGAGGTTAAAACAAAATTTCGCTTTATGTATAAGGTAGGATTGGGCAAGATGCACAAGGTAGGATTAAGCAACAAAGCACATGCTATAATACCCTTCTGATGAACAAAAAAACCGACGCTGAAATCATACGGGCGACGATTGATGGCGACGCGGACGCTTTTTCGGATTTGGTAAAGCGATACAGCCGTGACGTCTACGGATTCGCTTTTTTTATGGCAAAGAACGAGAGCGACGCAGAGGACATCGCTCAGGAGACTTTCGTCAAAGTATGGAAGAACCTGAAAAAGTTCAAGCCGGAACAAAAGTTCAAGAGCTGGCTCTTGACTATCGCCAGAAACACCACGATCGATTACATACGCAAACGCCGACATGCGGTATTTTCCGATTTTGACGACGAAGAGGGATCGAATGCGATCATCGAAACTCTCGCCGATGAAGAACGCCTGGCGGACGAGATAGCCGAGCTAGCCGAATCAGCGGAGCAGACCGGTCGGTCTGTGAAAGAGCTGTCTGACATATACCGCTCTGTCCTGACTCTGCGCTATGAAGGAGGCCTTTCATTCGAGGAAATCTCAAAGATCCTCAAAAAACCGGTCAACACAGTCAAAAGCCAGCATCGTCGGGCACTCATTGCCCTGCGAAAAGTCATGACAAGGGGCTCTGCACCAAAAAGCCGAGATAAAGCGTATGTAAAACGTCTATAGGTATACATATGCAGAGTTCAAAGTCTAAAGCCCAGCTAAATATAGCTTTCGGCTCTGGACTTTAAGAAATATTTTCGACTAAATAAATCCAATGAATCAGAAGTTACAAGATCTTTTAACCTCATACGTCAGGATTCCTGACGGATTAGATTTGCGCATAATAGCGCGAATCGAAAAGGCCGCTCGCCGCAGGGTTTTTGAAAAGGTAGCATTTGGAAGCATCGCTTCGATCGTTTTTGCCGTTGCTCTTGTTATCATCGGACGAGAAACGATGGCTGAGACAGCCACTTCAGGATTTGGACAATATATGTCGCTCATATGGAGCAATAGCGGAGCCATCGTGGCAGATTGGCGCGATTTTGCATGGACGATCATCGAATCGGCGCCGATCACCGGATTGGCGCTATGTCTCGGGATGACTGGCATGCTCGTCGCGGCGGTGCGATGGACAGGAAAAGCATTCAATGGCCTCGGCAGATCAAATGGAGCGATCGGCAAATTGGCAATGTAATTATCATTAATATGATGGTCAATAAAATCAAATGTCAGAAGTGAAAGTAAAAAATATCCAGGTTTCTCGCTTTTCACTTTATACTTTGACTTTTGCATTTTAATCTTTAACTTTAAAAATTATGAAGAACTTCTTTCAATCAAAAAAATGGATAACCGTGCTGGTTGTCGTATTCATACTGTGCGTAGCTATGATCGTATTCGAGGCCGGCGTAGCTGTCGGCGTGCACAAGGCCAGCTTTGCCGACCGTATGAGCGGAGATTATTATAGGGTATTCGGCCAGGCCAATAAGCCGTTCGGAGACCTGGATCAGGATGACTTCCCTGCTTCGCATGGAGTCGTAGGGACGATCATAAAGATCGCTCCGCCATACGCCTTTATCCAAGGGCCTGATAATGTAGAGCAGACCATTCGTCTCGGCTCATCGACGACTATATTGAAATATAGGGAGTCGATCGGACCAAATGACCTGTCAGAGGGAGATTCGATCGTGGTCATCGGCTCTCCATCAGCCAGTTCGTCTGATATAGACGCAGAATTCGTCAGAGTGGTACCTAACCATCAACAAAATCCTCCTGCAGGGTCGAACATGTCGAATAATTAATAATAAAAAAATCAAAATATAAAAGTGAAAGTAAAAAATATCCAGGTTTCTCGCTTTTCACTTTATACTTTAACTTTTGCATTTTAACTTTACTACTATGAACCCTTCCTTCTTTCAAAAAATAAAAATCTTTGCAGCCAAACATAAAGCATGGACAGCAGTGATCGTCGTCATAGTCGTCATCGGCGGATATTATCTGATACAAAAGGAAAAGGCCAGCCAAACGACTACGACATATACGCTCTCCACGGTAGCAAGCGGCACTGTCATGACGACAGTCACAGGCACTGGGCAGGTTTCGGCCAATAATCAAGTCTCGGTTCCCGCCCAAGTTGCCGGCACCATAGACACTATAGACGTTTCCGTCGGACAAAGAGTGGTGGCTGGACAGACCCTAGTCCACATAGATTCGACAAGCGCGCAGCAAAGCTTGGAAAGCGCTCAGATCGCATACGATCAGTTGGTTCAACCGCCGACGACAGGAGACATAACCGATGCGCAAAATTCTTTGACGCAGTCTTATACAAACGCCTTCAATTCTGTAGCCAGTGCGATCACTGATCTACAAACCATCATGCCAGGCATAAATACCACTCTGTATGGACAGGACGGCTTCCTGAGCGATCAGCATTCTTCATATCTGACATCGACAGGACAAGGATATCGCAACACCGCCGGTCAGGAATTTGATAAGGCCAATATAGAATATCAGAACGTCTTGAGCGAATATAAGGGGGTTTCCCTGGAAAGCGCTACTTCTACCATCACGAAGCTTTTGGCTGACACTCATTCGATGGATTCTGATGTCGTGAAGACATTGACCGACACCCAAAACACCGTTACTTTCATAGTCACTAGCCAACCAGATTATGATACAAAGGACGTGGCTACGGCTGAATCCGATATCACTACATGGTTGAACCAGACGACTTCTGACAACACATCGCTATTGTCGGCTCAAAATAGCATAGATACAAATGAAAATAGTTATAACACCCTAGTAACAGGAGCGACTTCCCTTCAAATCCAAGCGCAGCAGCTCTCTCTATCTGAAGCGCAACAAAATTATGATTATCAGGACGTCGCCTCTCCGATCGACGGCACGGTAGCCCTTATAGACGTCACGCCAGCGGAACAAGTATCCAACGGAACAGCAATCGCGACGGTCGTCACTTCTAACGAATATGCCACTATCTCTCTGAACGAAGTCGATGCGGCAAAAATCGTAGTCGGTCAAAAAGCCACTCTGACTTTTGATGCCGTCAACAACCTTTCGATCGCTGGAACGGTGAGCGAAGTCGACGGCGTCGGCACCGTCAGCCAGGGCGTCGTCACATATAACGTCAAGATCTCTTTTGACAGCGAAGACAGTCGGGTCAAGCCGGGAATGAGCGTAAATGCGACGATCATCACGGCGGCGGATCAAAACGTTTTGATCGTCCCATCGGCGGCGGTCAAGACGCAAGGCAACATATCATATGTGCAAGAGCTCGACCAAAAATATTCGACAGCCCAGGAAGCCGCAGGTGTGACCTCCGTCAATGCTCCAAAGAGCTTCCCTGTTGTTGTCGGCTTATCCGATGACACGAACACCGAAATCGTCTCAGGATTATCTTTGGGCGATCAGGTCATAACAAAAACGACCGTCACCACAGGCGCCTCCGCGACCACAAAATCGACTGCTACTGCCGCGACGACCCGCACCAGCGGCGGCGGAGGTTTTGGCGGCGGAGGAGGAGCGAGCGTGCTTCGGGCGTTTTAATCTATGATCGACATAAGAAACATAACAAAAACATATGTAGACGACAGCGGGGGCTATCAAGCTCTCAAAGGGGTCAGCTTTTCTATTAACGAGGGCGAGTTCGTAGCAATAATGGGGCCTTCTGGGTCTGGCAAGTCCACTCTCATGCACATATTGGGATGTCTGGATACGCCGACCTCTGGTCAGTATTTCCTTGACGAAAAAGACGTCTCGAAAATGACCGACGAGGAATTGGCGGATATACGCCGCGAGAAGATCGGCTTCGTATTCCAATCCTTCAATCTATTGCCGCGCGCAACCGTCCTGCGAAACGTCACTCTTCCTCTCATATATGCCGGCGTCGAAGAAAAAGAACGCGAGGAACGGGCAACCGAATCATTGATGGCGGCTGGTTTGGATGAAAGCCATTTTATGCACAAGTCTAACCAGTTGTCCGGCGGCCAGATACAGCGCGTAGCCATCGCCAGAGCTCTGGTCAATAATCCTACGCTCATCCTGGCCGATGAGCCGACAGGCAACCTAGACACAAAGACGAGCGAGGTCGTCCTCGGCACCTTTCAACGGCTGAACGAGGATCAAGGTCGTACAATCGTGCTCATCACTCATGAGCCGGATATCGCCCTTCATGCAGAACGCATAATCACCATACGCGACGGGCTCATAACAGAGGACACGAGGTCGCACGTGCGCAAAATCATTAAAAATGAAAAAATAAAATGATAAAATTCAAAATAGAAAATGACAGATCGAAATATCAATTGTGATTTTACATTTTGATTTTTAATTTTTACATTAACTACCATGACCACCAAAGACATATTCCACGAAACATATTCTGCCCTGTCCGCAAACAAAGTGCGGTCTGGTTTGACCATACTCGGCATCGTCATCGGCATCGGCTCGGTCATCGCTATGATCTCGATAGGTCAAGGGGCACAGGGATCGATCCAATCGAGCATCCAATCGATAGGATCCAATCTGATCATGGTCATGCCGGGAGCGCAAAAAACTGCCGGATATCAAGTTTCGGCAGGCCGCGGTTCGGCTCGCACCCTTACAAATGAAGATGCCACCGCCATTGCCGCGGATGTTAGCGACGTGACAGCCGTCGCTCCACAGCTATCCAGCCGATATCAGGTGACTGCCAAAGGCACGAATACGAACACTTCGGTTGATGGAGTGACATCGGCATATCCGCAAGTGCGCGATGTGCAGATAGAAGAAGGTTCTTTTATAACCGATCAACAGAATGCCAGCTTGGCCAAGGTGGCCGTTCTAGGTCCTACAGCCGTCAGCGATCTGTTTGCTACAGGCACCGATCCTGTCGGACAGACCGTCACTATCAAAAATCTAGAATTCAAAGTCATCGGCGTGACCGTTGCCAAGGGCGGATCCGGTTTTAACAACCAAGACGACATGATTTACGTGCCGGTGATGTCCGCACAGAGATATTTTGCCGGTGCCGATTATCTGTCCGAAGTAGATATAGAAGCTGGAAGCCAAGCGGCGATGACCCAAGTGCAAAACGACGTTACCACTCTTCTGCTACAGCGTCACAATATCTCTGATCCGACATTGGCCGACTTTAGCACTCTAAACCAAGCGGACATCGTGGCCGCAGCATCGTCGGTCACCGGAACATTTACTATCCTGCTCGCCGCTGTAGCCGGCATTTCGCTCGTCGTCGGCGGCATCGGCATCATGAATATGATGTTGACGACAGTCACCGAGCGCACCCGCGAGATCGGCTTGCGCAAGGCCATAGGCGCCAAAAAGAAAGATATCTCGACGCAATTTTTGGCAGAAGCAGTCATGTTGACATTCGTCGGCGGCATTGTCGGCATCGTTCTAGGCGTCGCTGTCGCCTATGGCATATCATATTTCGGCGCTATCCAGACACAGATCACCTGGGAACCGATTGTCCTCGGTTTCGGCGTCTCGGCTGTAATCGGCATCGTCTTTGGCTACTATCCAGCCAAACGCGCTTCGAATCTGAATCCGATAGAAGCTCTACGATATGAGTAAAAGAAAGCCAGAAGCACCGAGTATCGTAGCGCAATAACGTCGCATCCTTTATCCTTAAGCGTCGTCTACATACCTAGCCCCTCTTTCAATTCGATCTTCTTCTTCTCATCGCCGAGCTTTTTCTCTGCTTTTTCTATGTCCGCAAAAGCGGCGAGCGCCTCTCTTTGGATAGCGGCGCGTTTTTCTATCTCGCCTGATTCTTTTGCCAAAGCATCAAAGAAAAAAGCCGATATTATCTTTGTTTGCACCTCGTCCGGAAATTCCTTTAGATGATCGATGATAAAGTCCTTTGCCGCCCGTTCATTGCCGGTGCCGACTACCTTCATAAATTCATCGCGGATAGATTTTGTGGCGTCTGTTGTGTTCATGATGATATAAATTTATGATTGTTAATTTAGCGACTTTTTATCGAAACCAGCGAACATGCCGTCGAACAAAGCGCCGAATATAGCCGACCAGAAACCGCCCTGCTTTGCAAATTTTTTGTCTGTGTAATTCTTGTATTGATCGGCAAAATGATCGCGAAAAACATCCTTGTCAGCTTCTGACATGGAGCCCCACTTCGGGCACTCTTTCTTCTTTGCCGCTTCCCATGCTTCTTTGATCTTTTTGTCGTCAGGCATCTCTTTCTTTGCATCATTCATGCCGACCGCCTCTTTTTTCTTTGGCTCGCCGATGATCTCGCGCGATACAGCATCGAGCAGGTCTTTGTTGCCTTCGACGCTGACGGCCAATACGGAACCGAGATTCTTCTTGTGTTCGGACAATTCGACAAGCGCCGCCTCTATATCGGATTTCTTGCTCAACAACTGTTTGAATTTTCCTGTGTGAAATATGCTAAAAATGCCCTTGGATTTGATCATCAGCTTGCTCAAGGCATCGCCTCGTTCTTTGTCATCTTTTATCGCGAGAGCTTTTAACGCCTCGCCAGTATTGATTCCCAGCTTTTTACAGCGTTCCTCGACATCTTCGTCGAGCTTCTTCAATTCGCCATTTTTAAAGCTCTGCACATTCTTCACTTGCCCTAAAATATTCTTGAAGGTATCCGGATCATTGACGGCCATTTTTTTGATCGTCTCATGAACCGCCTTTGTGACACCGTCCGCACCGAACGTTTCGACGATCTTTCTGATCTCCGGGCTGTTTTTTGCCATCTCTTTTGCCAATTCCGGAGTAAGCTCCGATTTTATATTTTCTGCATCGCGCATTCTCTCTGAAAAAGTCTTGCGTAGCTCTGATATTCTATCGATGTCGCCCGCCTCCATCTTTCCGGAAACAAGTCTGGTGAATATCTCCTTGTCAGCGGGATCATCACCATGATCGATCATATCACCCAAAAGAGCGCTCTGCTCCTTGTTATTGATTATTTGTTTTACGGTCAAAGTATCCTCCGGTTCCTCTGGGGCGCCCGCTTTCTTTAGCTCTTCTCTTTCAATCCTTTGCTTTTCTGTATTGTATATGTCTATGGTCGCCATGATTGTGTATTAAAATGATAAATGTACGCCTATCATTGTAGGTCGCTTTGTTTTTTTTGGCAAGGGAAAATATGTGCGAAAATCCAAGGCGCTCCGGCTCGCTTGACTATAGGAAAATATAAGCATAATATCCGACATGGACATGCCGCCAAAGCGGCTTGCTCGTTCGCAACAAAAACCAACAAACGAAAGGCAATAGTTATGGACAGGTCCAATACTAACAAAAACGATCCCCAGGGGGATGAAAGATCGATCAGTGAATCATTGAAAGTCATTGATTCCATCAAACCCGGCATGACGCCGGCGGAACAGGTGGCAATCCTACGCCATAGCATCACGTGCATAAACATGTGGTATCCGATCAAAAACCTCGGCGTCAAGCGGATGGAGGAGCATTTCGCCGATCAAATCGGCGATTCCTTCACCCATAATGCCAAACTAGCGTTATCCGGTCATCACTATCATAGGATGCGGGCCATACGCCTGATCGATGATATCAGCAATTATCACACCGGTATGTGGGTTCGCAATGTTTACAAAAACACATCGCTATACCTCACCGAAGACTGTCTGATCCTCGGACTGCAATCCGATCACAGGCAAACCGATGCGGTCGAACAGTCAGACACGGCGTGTGTCTCCCTGGTGTCCGATCAATTCCTCGTGCACCTTATGAGCTTGGATGACGAGGTTTGCGGACAAGGCAACAAAGCTCTGGTCTCCAATGCGCTGAAATCCTTGGAGATGGTCCTATTTAATGTGAAGATCAACGCCCAAAGGAAGGCCGACAAGATCGGCCGGGTGGAAAACATCGTGGGAATATTCAGCCGCAGGTTCGACAATTGCCTTTCCGCTTCAAAACCTAATATCGCGGCAAAAACCTAATATCGCGGCAAAAACCTAATATCGCGGCAAAGGCGACAAACGCGACAATCGTCTGAATTTTTTAGCGACGATCCGCACCACCCGATGACATGCATGTGTCGGGTGGTTTTTTTCTTACACCTCCACCCACCTCCGCAAACTAGACCTCCACTTTATTGAAAAGCCACGCGCCGAGAGCGACAAAGAGCACGATAACGCATCCGACGACGACCACATCGATACCGATCGGATATTGCGAAACGCCGGTGAAAGCGCCTCGCAGTCCGTCGACGCCATATGAAAGCGGGTTAAAGAATGCGATCCACCGGATGAAGGCAGGCGCAGTGGTCAAGGGGAACAGCGCGCCGGACAGGAAGAATAGCGGCATATTGACCAGATTGATGATAAGACCGAATCCCTGCATGTCCTCCATGGTCGAAGCGATAGCCGTGCCGAGAGCGGTGAAGGTGAGACCGATGCCGAGCATAAAAAGAAATCCCCACAGGACAGCGGCCAGATCAGGCCGGAAGCCGATGAAGAGCGTGATGATGAAGACGATGATACCCTGCAAGGTCGCTGTAGTCGCGCCGCCGAGCGTCCGGCCGAACATGATCGTCATGCGCCCGACAGGCGCCACCATTGTTTCCTTTAAAAAGCCGAATTGCCGATCCCAAATGAGCTCGATACCGGAAAAGACTGCCGTGAACATGATAGACATGGCGATGATGCCGGGCGATAGAAACTGGATGTAATTGCCCTGACCAGCGCTGGCAAAAATAGAGCCGAAGCCGAATCCGAGCGCGACCAGAAATACGATCGGCTGGGCAAGGCCGCCCACGATGCGCGACTTCGAGCGAAAATAGCGCTTGATCTGGCGGAGCCATAATATGTAGATTGGATAAAGAATTTTTGAGTTCATATTTTTAAGATTGTCATAGCTTCAATATTATTTCCGTCAGGATCAAATACAAAGCCGCCATAATAATTCTCATCATACTCCGGGCACAGGCCTGGTTCGCCATTGTCTCGACCGCCGGCGGCGATAGCAACGTCATAGAACTTTTTTACGACTTCAATATCTTTTACCTTGAACGCAATATGTATATTTTGAGTGAGTTTCTTGTTCTCGCTTCTTTGTGATAACCACACGCTACCGCAACCATTGACATCTTCTGGCTTGCCCAAGGTAAACGCATTTCGTCCTTTGATCCGTCTATATCCTATGACGCCAAGAGCTTTTTCATAAAATGCAATGCTCCTTTCTAAGTCTGATACTTTGATTCCTATATGATCAATCATAATTTTATTAAGTTATCTCCTTCCCCACCTCTGCGCCATCGTGCGCAAATGATCGACGCCGTTCGCCTCCTGCTCGCGGATGGCACGGCCGGTCAGCTTTATAAAGGCATCCTCGAGATTAGAGGTGCCAGAGCCCGCAACAATATTTGCCGGAGTATCGGAGGCGATGATCTTGCCATGGTCGATAACGGCGACCTTTTGGGCTGTGCGTTCGGCCTCTTCCATATAATGGGTGGTAAAGAAGACCGTCAATCCGCGCTCCTCATTTAATTTTTTTATATAAGTCCATATATAATTTCGTGTCTGAGGGTCGAGGCCCGTCGTCGGCTCGTCCAAAAACAGGATCGCCGGCGTGTGCAACAATCCACGTGCGATCTCCAAACGCCTCTTCATGCCGCCGGAAAAAGTCTTGACTAGATCGTTTTTGCGATCCCACAGCTCGACGAATTTCATCATGTCCTCTATCTTTGCCGGCGTATCGGCGCGCGGCACGCCATAAAGTCCGGCATGGAAGTACATGTTCTCGTACGCCGTCAGTTCGTCATCCAGCGACGGGTCTTGAAAGACTATGCCGAACGATTGCCGCACGTCATGCGGTCGCCGTACCGGATCCATGCCGTTTATGAGCAAGGTGCCAGAGGTCGGATGGAGCAATGTCGTCAGCATTTTTATCGTCGTCGTCTTGCCGGCGCCGTTTGGTCCAAGGAATGCAAATATCGATCCGGCAGCCACATCAAAAGAAATGTCATCGACCGCTGTAAAGCCGTCCTTGAATTTTTTCGTCAGATTTTTTACGGAAATGCTTGGTGGGATCTCGCTCATCAGTGTTTATAGGGTATATACTACCAGAAGGTGGCAAAAGGTGCGAGATTCACGCTCCGATGACGCTCATCATGATGTGCCCTTGCACCTAATTCCCTTCTCTTCGCGTATTCTAAACATTATAAACATAATAGTTAAAGGAAAGTCGTATAATTAAAGTCAAAACAATATAATAGAATTCATTGGCTTTCGACTATAGACTAGGAACTTTCGACTAAATATAAATGAACAAGAAATCAACGCAGGTCATTTTCGCAATAATTATCGCAGTGGTCTTCTTTGGCGCTGGCTGGGGCATCGCGAGCTCGTCTTCTTCGGCATCCGGCTCTGCCACATCAGCTCGTAGCTCTTATGGCAGTGGTTCATTCTCCGGCGCGATGGGAACGCATGCCCGCACCGGCGGAACAGGATTGGTCGTCGGCACCGTCGTATCGGTAGACCCTACTTCCATCAGCGTACAACTGCCGAATTCCACTTCGACCACAGCGACGACCGGCTCGACCGTCGTGCTATATTCCGATGGCACCAGCATAATAAAGAGCGTCATCGGCTCGCCAGCAGACTTGACAGTCGGTGAAAACGTGGCTATCAGCGGCACAGCGAATTCAGACGGAAGCATGAGCGCAAGCGAAATACAGATACGTCCAGAGTAATGTTGTCCAAGGGTAGCCCTTGGACAAAAATGTTATAATAAAAGCCATGAAAACCGTTCTCATAACAGGCGTCTCGCGAGGCATCGGCAAGGCGCTCGCCCAGAGATTCTTGGCCGAGGGATATATGGTCATAGGTGCTTCAGAAACTGGCTCCGTTGATTATTCGGCTGTGAATCTCAAGGTCCTTGAACTCGACCTGACCTCGGATAATTCTATTAATAAATGTGCCGAGCAGATCGCCAAACAAAATCCTAAAATTGATATTCTCGTCAATTGCGCAGGAGTACTAAAAGACAACGATGATACAAAACTCGTCATCGAAAAACTGCGCGAGACTCTGGAAGTGAACCTCATCGGTACTGCCGACTTCACAGAACATGTTGTGGCTATGATGAACAAGGGCGGCCATATCGTCAATGTTTCTTCGCAAGCAGGGTCGCTCGAAGACATCGAAGCTTTCACGCATACTCATGCGCCGCTTCGCTATCCCGCTTACAAAATATCCAAGTGTGCCTTGAACATGTACACCCGCACATTAGCGCTTCGGCTCAAATACGAGGACGAACGAGGCATCGTCGTCTCTTCCATCCATCCCGGCTGGGTGCGCACCGACATGGGCGGCGATGAGGCGCCTACGACGCCCGAAGAAGCCGCAAACGACATCTACGAGCTCGCCATCTCGCATCCAGAGACAGGCCAGTTCTGGTACAAAGGGAAAAAATATCCTTGGTAAGTTGGCTTCCATAAGGAAACTGCCCCGCTCGCTCTTGCTATTTTTTGATCTTTGAATATTGAATTAAATTTTAATCCAATAAATCGTATAAGGTAATATGCATGATCCTATAGCGTCATCCACATCGTATCTTCATATTTGTAGTAGAATAGAGGCACATATAAAAACAATCCGTAAGCATTTTATTATAATCGCCGCCGCGGCTTTTATCATAGTGGTTGCGGCCCTCCACCACTTCAAAGCTCTAGAGCGACATAGCCGACAGCTAGCGACATATCTTCACAATAACAACAAGTATTTCTATGACTTAGATCAGCGGACGACAGATACGTACCTGTCGAACATATTCGACTAGTTATTTCTTTACCGCCGGCTTCCCTGCGACTTTCCCTATCGCATCTATATACGCGCAATAGTCGCAATTCGGCTTGGCCTTCGGGATGCGCGGATCGTCTAGGCATTTTTTGATCAAGAGGATCGTTTTCTCGATCCAACTATCGTCGCCTTTATAGGCGATCAGGGTGATATCGAATTCCAGCCGTGCATCAAAATCCTTGCGGTCCGTCTTGCCATTGCAGTATACAAAATATCCAGTGTCAGAGACGCGATAGCCGTTCCGGCGCAAGAGCCATTGATAGACCTCCATCTGCCGCTTGTAGCCGTTCTGCCACTCCTTGTCTAGCGCAGTAATCTCTTCATCTTTTGACGTCGACTTGTAATCGACGATAATGTATTCGCCTTTCGAATTGATCCACAGGTCGTCGATGGCGCCAAAGATGAGCAGATTAGTCGGCTCGTGCAAGTATTGGATGCCGGTGAAATTATGTCGCCACTCCTCGAGGTTTTCGTGCGCAGCCGGCATGGCGTCGATACCATATTTTTCGATGAGAGGATGCACTGTGCCGATCACACGATGGATGTCGAATTCTTTTTTGAGCAAAGTATCGACAGCGCTATTCAAGGCAAAAGGAAAGCCCGGCGGCCTCCCCACCCCTAGCCGGCGATCGATATAAAAACAGCGCGGGCATTCGACGAAAAGGTCTATTTTAGACCGCGACAATTTGAACGGTTCTGCCGCCTTTGGATCATATAAACGAAAAGTCCGTTGTGGTTTGTAATATATAGACATGTATATAGTATAGCATTTTGTCCAAGGGCTACCCTTGGACAAAAAAACCCCGCCTCGTTTCCAAGGCGGAGTTGTGGTGACAGAATCACAGCATGGCTAGATGCTCAACCGAGACTGGCGCTGGCCAGTTCGTTGAAGCTTTTGAATTCCCTCGTCTTTGACTTTTGCGAGGGAGCCGTGGCAGTAGCATGCTTTTGCATGCCAGCTACTACAGCTTGCTTGCATTTGGCGAGCCGTGCCATGAACCGTTCACTGCGGCTCATATGGTCGCGACCGCCGAGCTTGATCGTTTCGAGCACCGCATCCCATTCGGATTTAAATGCCCAACTATTTATACGATACGCGCCGTTATCGGCACGATAAACTTCCAAGACAACAGCATCGGTGTGCTGAGCACGCCGATCAACGATGGTCTCCGAAAACTGCGGCTTCCTCGCGCCGCTTTCGATGATCGCGCACGGACCGGTTCCAGCCAAGAGAGAAAAGCCCTTGGGCTTGCCGCCGCCGAGAAAGTTGTCCACCACGGCAATTCCAAAACCATTCCGATTCAATGGCTGCGTAATAAAGCCGGTAACAACTTTTGTTTTCGGTGCATCACCAATTTCCAAGACAAGCTTTTCAGCCGTCTTGCTTCCGTTTAACGTATTTTTCATTTTCAATGTCCTCCAAAACTGCGTTATATAAAGCCGCGACCGGTTCTTCACCAAGTCTGACTTTACCTCCCTATTATAGCAAATGATTGACATAATGTCAATAGCATGTTTACACAGGCATACCATGGGCATTCTTGCCCTCGCCCCGTTCCATCTCCCTTAAACTTTTTCTCAATTCCTTCCAATCAGGCACCGTTTCGGCTACCAACGCCCAAAAGCCGCCGCCGTGATTGAATTCCTTTACGTGGCATATCTCATGGACGATGACATAGTCGCGCACTGCAGGAGGCATGAAAGCCAGCTTGTAGTTAAAGTTGAGATTCCCTTTTTTTGAACAGCTTCCCCAGCGGCTCTTTTGATTGCGAATGGCGATCCGTCCCACAGCTATGCCGTGTCGCGCGGCATAATATCCTAAAAAATAATCGAGCCGCTCCCGAATGACCGTCCTTGCCGCTTCTTTGTTCGTCTCGTACAGCTTGCGACTGCGCGTGCGAAAGATAGGACGCCGCAAATATGAGAAAGACTGGCCGGCAAAAATATTCTTCAAACTATTCATTTGCCAATAATAGCAAGTTTTCCCGTCCTCGACAGTCTTTTCAACAATGATATCACTAAAAAATTAAAACGATTTTATTTTCAATCGTCCAAATCCCATCCGAGCAATTCAATAACTTCCTCTATGATACTATTTTGTGTTTCTCGCGTTTATTTGCAATAATATGCTCTAACCGACCCCAGCACATTCCACAGAAAAATAATCAACAGAAAGGCATCATATGACCGATATTTTTTTGATCGCCCGAATCGGCGAACCGATAAGCAAAATCCACCGCAATCTTCTGTTCTCGTTGGCACAATATATGTTAAAGATTCGACTGGAAACTGTAGAATTCGAGGTAGAATCTCAATCTGCGACGTTCATCATCGATACTGATTTTAAAACCGGTCGGCAAGATTCGGTCGAAGGCATCATCTTTCGGGCTTGCATCCGATGCGATAACGCTACGACACGAGCCATTTTCCTGGCAGAATACAGACCTGGCTGGTGCGAACAATATGTCGAAGAGATGCCGTTCCTTGGGATAAACGAAAATTGGAGGAATTGATCTTCTTGTCTATAGAAAACCGCGAACTCGACATTTGCGGTTTTTTCTTGCACCAATTTGTCCCATTTACACAAACGGTTATATATGCTATACTGATCGCAAGCAGTTTAGCATATCGAAATTTGAACATCAAAAAAAAAGGAAAGGAACCTTATGGCTATCATAATGAGATCAGGTTATTTCAAGATGAATCCAAAATTCCGCGCGGCACGGATAATCTATAGCAACGGCAACGAGAGCCAGACGCTCGTCACAAAACGCCAAGCTCTCGAGATCGGCGAGAGCATGATCGGCATTTGTGTGACTTATAATGAATGGCTCGCTATCCGAGAACAGATCCATGCGAGCAACCTGCCGGACAAGGACTCCATCCTCGAACACATGTGCAATGAAATGCAAGGAGACCTCGACGAGCTGAAGCATCAGATCGAAAGGTCCATTCGGTTCGAGAAACGCAATGACAACGACGGCGACGAATGGAAAGACCTTTGAATCTCGGTGAATCAGTGACCGACTCAATATCTGCGCAACCTCACCCGGTTGCGCGGTTTTTATTTTTCCTTCATCTCGCCATCCTCTATCGTTGCTCAAAAACAAGAAAGGATAGTGCACTGGACTAATATATCCAGTGGTCTGGTTTGGCACGCAAAACTGGACTATGCAAGTGCACGCATTCGGCACAATCTCGACAAAATAGAACTAATACGAGCGGTAGAGCGCATCGGGCTCTGTGATGGAGCTATTATACCACGACCCTGGTCTTTATCCCCAATGGATCGCCAGATTGACGATCGCGAGGGCGGCGATGAGCGCCCAGACGAGGTTGAGCCAGAACGGCTGATAGTCGCGCCTCGCCCACGTCTCCGCCGTCACGCCGAGAGCGCCCGTCAGGTTGAGACCTTGATAGGAGAGCGACGCGGGCGAGAGTACGCCAAAGCTCACCAGCGCGTATGCCGCCACCGTGGCGACGACGCCATACCACCCTATCCACCCGATCGCGCGTTGTTTCATGGGGAGATTATAGCAGAGATTGCTTCATTATTTTCAAGCATTTCTCGATGTTCTCGCTCTCCCATAGCTCAGCCTCACGGAATATCTGGTCAAAGATGAATTCAGCAATTCTGCCTTTGATGAAGCGAATTTTATTTAAGAAATATATTCAGATACGCTGAATACACATAGCTCTTGTCGTATAGAGCTTTTTTATTGCGCAGAGAAAGTATGCCGAGCTTTATGAATCGATCTATGATCTTTTGGGCTCCAGCTCTGGTAAATCCAGTCCAATCCATGATCGTTTTTGTCGTAACAATAGGATTTCCAAAGAGCCTCGAGAGCACCAGAATGCCGCTTCCCGACTCGCGCTTGCCGAGAGCCTGTATCTTCATCATATCTTTATCGCGCAATTCACGAATCTGTTTTGATATCGCGATCGATTCATTGGCGGTATCAATGACTCCATCCAGAAAAAACTCGACCCAGCCAAGCGTTTCACCATGATGATATCCATTGAGACAGCTATAGTATACTTTCTGGTGCCTCTTGAAATAGGACGAGAGGAAGAGCACTGGCCTTTCAAGAAGGTTTCTGTGGCACAAGAGCATAGTCACAAGCAAGCGTCCGACCCTGCCATTTCCGTCCAAGAATGGATGGATAGTCTCGAATTGCGCGTGGACAAGAGCGATGTGCACAAGCGGCAAAATATCCTCCTCGTCATGGAGAAAATGCTCGAGGTCTCCGAGCGACCTCTTCATATCTTCGACAGGCGGCGGCACGAGAGAAGCCTTTGCGGGCGATACTCCGCTGATCCAATTCTGAGACGCTCGAAATTGTCCAGGATCAGCAAAGTGCGTCGCTCGGGCTCCGACCATAAGCTTCTCATGAGTCTCGCGGATCAAGCGCAACGACAGTGGAAAGTCTTTCAACCGTTTGATTCCGTAGTTCAGAGCTTTTATATAGTACAAAATATCGTCTGCATCATTCATATTAGCAGCGACGCCTGCATCTTTTTCTATCGCTTCGACCATCGAGGCCTGCGTACCTTCGATCTGTGATGAGGATGTCGCATCTTTTGCCACGAACATATTAAGGAAGAAATCGACGTCAGGAAGGGTGTGCGTGATGCCGTCGAGCTTCCCAATCAATCTGTCTGCTTCTGCAATCTTGACCAAGGTCTTGGGCGGCATGGTAAAAACGCCCTTTGGAGGAAATGGATTGGGCACGAATGCCTCAAATCCCTGCGGCTGCTTTATATTCTTACCGATCTCTATGTTCATGGTTAGTATACTTTAACTCTAGTAATAGATACTATAATAGCAATTAGTATATATTGAGTCAAGCGATGTATACTAGATGACAGCCAAGCTCATTACAACTAGCCATTTGCTCATTATTATTGAAAAATACCACATTACCTTATAAACTCCTTCATCAGCTCGAGATACTGCTTTTGAATGTCTTTTGATACCCAATGGCTTCCCAGCGCTCTCGTATCTTTTCAACGATTCGGATGAGATCAGCCGGAGAGTGATTGGCGCGATATTTGACTTCGACCATATAGACCTCGGTCTTGTCCTGCGATATGAGCACGAAATCAGGCGCGCTCCGTACGTTATCCAAAACTGGCCTGTATTTGACTTCGCTCGAATATTGAGCAAGCTCGGGCAGCGTCCGTTCGTATCCAAATGGCAAGATAGTGAACCGACCAGCCTCACGGAACATCTGATCAAAGATGAGTTCGGTGATCTTGCCTTTGATGAAGTTTTTTGGCGAATACCTATCATTTTGATGATTAATCATGGTAGTAAGTACGATAGCATATTTTAACTTATTCACACACAATACCTTGACTTTTAAGGTAAATTTAGTAGATTATATATAGCGTTTGGAGGGCTTTGGCCCTGTCACGGCTATATCAACGCTGTAGCCAAACGCTAACAAAGCACCTGCGAATAGCGGGTTTTTTGTTAACTTAACATTAGTCTTCATCGCTAGTCATGTTATGTAGAATTCTCTTGCTGTTCACTCTATCGATACCCCAATATGGTATAACACTCCAAAAATATTTCTCACCACCTACGATCTGCTTTACAAGGACTTTTATTCTTAAATTTTCAATAATAGCGATAAATTCATATGTAACGACGTCTTTCAGAACCTTTTCCCATCTAGAATTTGTTTTTTGTGTTTCAAATTGTCTGGTCTCTCTGATTCCTTGCAAAGTCCTAGAATTCTGAATAACCGTTGGCACATATTTAAGAAGTTTTAATCGAGCATACTGGTCCTTTTGCACACGAGCAACTTGATCAGATTTGAATTTCAAGTGACGCAACCCTTTGGCATTGAATGCTATTTTTTCTTTAAAATAAGGACAATAAACCTCGCTAAGTGTTGCGTAAAAAGCTTCCGCATCGGCTTTGACTTCATTAAAATCTTCTTCGTCTTTGATATTAAACTTCCCAGTCTTTTTCGCAGGAGAATTGGCAACAACATCAGCTATACCAGGCTCTTTTTCGACTGTCTGTTTTGTAATATCAGAAGTAGCCATTTTAGTTTAGTGTCTCTTATGCTTCGCCGGATCCGTCAATTTATACGTCATCCCATCCTTTTTCTGCGGCGGCAAGGTTTTTCCTTTGACTGCAGTAATTTGCTTGCCTGTATCACCACCACGTGGACCAATGATGTCGTATAAGCCTGAACGTTGGGCGATTTGACCTGGTTTGAGGAGTTTTTTCATAAATTTGAATTATTATTAGTAAATTTGTCAGGCACGACTTCAGTAACAACAGCCGCGGGATTTGATATAACACCAATGACCTTTCCAGCTATTTTAAAATTTTCATTAAGTATAATCGGTTTGTATTTCGGATCGGTCGATTCTGGACGAAGGATCACAAACCCATCTTTGCGGTCTAATTTTTTGACAGTGACCATGTCACCTATTATTGCCACTATACGATCACCAACATTGGCATCTTGAGTCAGCTGGATGAGGATATAATCTCCTTCATTTATATTAGCATCGTTCATACTGTTCCCAACGGCGCGTACAGCTGCAATGTCACCTTTACCTGCGATAATGGAACGATCAATTTCAATTGTCTCATCGTATCTCTCGTCCGCGACGATGTTAAGATTATCGCAACCGACTGATGCTCGGACTGGGATAAGGACTGTCTGTGTAGACAAACCGAAAGAATCAGTGTTTCTAAGATCAATATTACGCTTCGCGTTCTTGCGACGAACAATATATCCCTTGGTTTCCAAGGCGTTGAGTAGCTCGTAAACAGCATTTGGCCATTTTGTTTCCATCCTATTACAAAGCTCACGAATGGTCGGGGAACGTTGGTATTCTTCGTTAAATTGCTTGATAATGGCATATAACTTGGCCTGTTTTGGTGTAAGTGGTTGTTGCATGTAGACATTATACCAAATCATATGAGTTAAGTAAATACAGGATAAGGTTGTACTACTTGTAAATTAAGTGCCTATGTGTTAAGATGCCCCCAACTCGGATGAGCGCTACCGGGGATTATTAGTTAATCGAAAAATCTCATGTTCAAAAAAACATTTGATGATGCTACTGTCGAGGCAGTTTGGAAGAAAGGAACTCCGGAGCCAGGACTTCCCTCATTCCGAAAAGACGTTTGCGGTGCTTCTATGCAGAGAAGCAAGTATGGTGAGACTGTCAATTGGGGTTGGGAAATTGATCATATCATTCCTGTATCAAAAGGAGGTAGTGATAATTTATCTAATCTCCAGCCGCTCCAATGGGAGAATAACCGCGCAAAAGGCGACATTCTCGGCCGGTGGACCTGCAGCATCACCTCATAAGTAGATAACTGACCTTTCAGCCAGTTGTCCCAATGATGTCCCCTGCTTATGCTGGGGACTTTGTTATTATAATATACATACTTTATCTATCTCCTTCATCGCCCTCCCTGTCTCTACCAGCACCACGATCATTTTCTGATAATGTTCAATGTCCTGATTCGTCAGCTTCCTACCCTGTCGATCCTTGAGCCATTTTTGAGCGGGTTGATAACCACCGATATAGAAATTCCAAGCAACTTCCGGAACACCACCAAAATATTGCGTTTTATTTATGAAAACATAACCGTTGTCGTACTTTGGGTATTTGGCGTCGACTGTGTCGCTTCCAGATTCTGGAAAGATCGTAATCGGCGTATTGAGCTTTGACGATTCAAGAAGATGAAGTTCGCGCAATTCTTTACCAAGATCGACAAGCGACTTGAACGACTGCACATCTTTTGGATACGGTACGCGCGGAAAATCAATCTTCAGAAATTCCCTGTATTTTTCGCGATAGGTCGGCGAGTACAAGACGGCATAGATATAGTCAAAGATGTCTTCGGGCGAAACCTTGCCAACGATTTTTTCAATTTGATCAACGATTTCTTTTTTGAGGTTTGAGACTTTTGAGCCATCGTCGGCAAAGACATACAATGGAGCTTCAATCGGAATACCTTTATTACTAAAAAACACACGGTTATCAGACATATTCCTACTAACCATAATATGATTATATTTATCTCCACCGATTGCTTGTCTTGTATAAATAAGACCGATGTTTTTTCCTCCAAGAAAATTCCTCATCGTATTTGTACGAGGTCGCCAGACAAGCTTATTATCAAAATATGTATAACGATTATCAAATGGTCGATACGCAAAAGGTACGATCTTGGTCGAATCATCAGAAATATCTTTCTTATTTTTTATAACCCATTCTGCATAGTTTTTTCCTAAACCAAATTTCTCTTTCAACACGCTTTCTGAAATATTTTCGTTTAGAAATTCGTCGACACGATTTTGTAAAACTTCCTTATCTTCATCTACAATAAAGTCGTCACCCATCGTTACGATTCCTGTGGTATTTTGTAAGAAAAGATCATTTACATTAAATCCTTCTTGATATTTTCCTTCAAGTTCAATAGAGCCGCCTTTCATAAACGGTAAATTTGGTAAACGAGCCTCAATAGTCACCCATGGAATATTTTCCAAAGTAAGCTTGTTAAGTTGATCAAATTTACTTTCTTGTTTACCCCACACATCAAAACGGCGAACATCTGCTAAATTACCCTTCTTTTTCTTCCCAGTCTTTACGGCAAGCATGATTGCTACACCTTGTTGTATAGCAAATACATTCTCGTCTTTACCCCCATCTGGCGATACTTCTTTTTTCTTAGCATTACCATGAAGATCAATAACAAAAATTGAATCGAAAGTATTCATCAAATGCCAACGCATACCACGAAATGTTGGATTATCGAGGTAACCGTGGTTCGTGATAAAACCAACAATTCCGTCGCCATTCTTTTCAACCATTTCCTCAGCAAAAGCAATAAATTTTACGTAATCATCATTGAGCCAGTGCTTTCGCTCTTGTAATTTAATTTTTCCTCCCGGCTCGATCTTGTACTTATCAACCAAACTATTGGCATATTCTGTTTCATTCGAGGAAACTCCACTATACGGCGGATTACCAATAACAACCATAATAGGCGTCTCGTTCTTGATCTTGGAGGCGGCTTGGCTCTCTTCGGTGATAGTCTGGCCGAAGCCAAGACCAAAAAGCGAATCCTCGACTTTAACTCCTTCTTCGAGAGAATTAGTCAGATAGATTCCGAGGCGATGATGAAAATCTGCAATACCACTATCGTGCAAAGTCATGGCAATCTTAAGATGTGCAATGGTATACGGCGCCATCATGAGTTCAAAGACATGGAGGCGTGGCAAAAGATCATCCTCAACATACGATTTCCATCTGCCCTCTTGGCCTTTGAACTGACTGGCAATGTGTTTGACTGCTTCGTTCAAGAAAGTACCTGTGCCGGTAGCTGGATCAAGAATTTGCACTTTATGGATGCTTTCTTTGCCTTTTATACCCTGCTTCGTCGTCTTCACTTCAATCTTCGTCGTATCTGAAAGCCCGCCAGCGAGACCAAATTCCTTTTGGAGGAGATGGTCCGTAGCGCGAATAATGAATTGCACCACAGGCAAAGGTGTATAGAAGACGCCCATTTTCTTGCGCTTTTCCGGATCATATTCTTTCAAGAAATCCTCGTAGAAATGCACGACTGGATCGGCTGAATTTTTGTCAGAGCCGAGCAATCCTTTTTGCGTAGCATATTCATGCATCAATGCGTGCACATCAGCGTTCATGAAAACCTCACATAACTCATTAACAATAACTTTCAAACGTGTATCGAAATTGACTCCAGCGATATGGTCAAAAAATTGCCGCAAAAAAGGATTCGATTTTGGAATCAGCTCGCGAGCTTCTTCACGGGTAAAATTTTCCGGTGTTTTGTCTTCGAATCGTGCAGCAAAAAGACCGTAAACTAGAGTTTGGGCATACGTGTCAGCAAATTGTTCTTCTGTTAGATCGTGAATAAGGATCTTCTTGAAGGATTCGTACATTCGTCGAAGCTCATTGTTGCGCTCGTGTTCATTCACGACATACTCGCTCACTTTGTCACGTATGCGCCGCGCTTTGTCACCCATGATCTTTGCGAGTTTCGTGCTCGACGTGATTTTTTCCGTTTGAGTGAGAAATGTCCTGATCGCATCTTCGAGCTCCATATAAGCTCTTTCATTTGGTACAATTTCATTACCAATAAGCTTGGCAATAATAACCGGCTCACCATATTTATTCCCGTGGCGATAGAAGCGGAATTCGAGAGAATTTGTCAGTATGAGTGAGCCATATTCGAGATACCGTTTCATCTGCTCGCTTTTTTCTGTCTCATCGAGACTGACTTTCAAATCCTTGGCTTCGGCATATCCAGCGCTCAATTCTTGTGATCTCATCAGAGCAAAATCTGGTGCACCGTGTTCTGAATGTTTGGGATCATTTATAGCATGTAATTTTGGCACTACAGACTCAAAGAGTGCTTTTAATGCCGGACGATAAGCATGCTCGACAGCTTGTCCACTTTTAAATTCCTTTGTTATAGCCGCGATATAAACCTCAACTGGATTTTCTTTCATACATATTATTCTGCCATATTTTCTTGGATTATTCTACTTCCCTTACACCTTCACCCAATACCCCAACACTCCCTAAAAAACTCCTACAAACAGCGCAAGGCGGTCATTACGGGCTTTAAGAACGGCGCACAGAAGAACAAGCCTGCACTTCTCGAATATCTGGAAAAACACTTTCATTTTGATGACGCACGGAGGACTGTCGACTATACAGGCCTCCACAGCGTGCTCGGCAACTTGGGCAAAAAGAGCCATGACACGCATGGCGCGTCTGCCGACGAGAGATCTGCTTTGATCGCAAAAGAGACATCAACAATAACCGTGAAAAGTGATGAAAATAGTGCCGTTTTTCACGATTATAGACGAATTTTTAGTGAATTTAAGGCATTTTCTAATCAAATTCAATATATTTTTGACCATTTCGTCCGTATGGACAAAATGGTTGTGGATAAAATTTTGCATCACCCCTCCCACCAATACTCCGTCGAATCGACATCGCCGCGGCGCGATAGACGGCCTTGTGTCACGAGCTCGTCGAGGTATTCTTCCGCAGTCCTCTTTGGCACGAGGAGATGAAGCTCGACATCGCGGACAGTGAAATGGCTTTTCTTTTCTGCAAACGCTAGGATGCGCGCCAGCTTGTCTGCCTTGTTGCCTCGGCGCTTGGCGAGGCCGAGGATGGCGAGTGTCTTCATATCGGAGCGGGATCCGGGTGGAGCCGTCTGGTGGTCAGTAGAATATTCTGTGATCTCGGGATTGATAGGAGAAACGGACGTGTCAGAAACAGCCGTCGGTTCTGTGACCTCAAGATTTGAAGGGGTGATAGGTGCGGCTACGGGCGCGCTTTCGGACACGAATGCCGCATCCTCATCTGATGGCTCTTGTGGCGCTGTTTGCGGCGGGACTTGCGATGCATCGGGTTGCAGCGCAGGCAAAGGCGTCACAGGAGTCGGAACTATGACGGGAGCCGCGTCGTCGTCTGGCTCGGGCATTGTGACATCTTGGGCGAGCGGCTGTTGCGCCGGTTGAGTCGGCTCTATCGGAGGCGCAGTGATAGAGGCGTCTTCATCGGGCGCTTCTGGAGGAATGACCCTTCCGTTGTCAGGGTCTTCGACTGGCGCGCTCGGCTGTGGAGCATCTGGGTCCATAGGAAAAGTATAGCAAAGAAAACCACTTCATCTATCGAAACATGTGCGCAATTCTGCGGCTATGATCGGCAATATTTTTTATTTTTCTATATTTGACAAACAGTGTTTAGATATGATATAATTAGGGCAGGTCTGCCATCCTCCAGTTACCCCTTAAGTAGGACACTCTCTTGTTGATAATAGTAACTCGACGCAGTTCTAAATCCAAGCACCTCTCTCGGTCGGTCATTCAAGAAGGAATGGATTTCAACCAATTCTTCT
>Ga0181520_10001661_pt1 | contig 44579 bp, 32 predicted proteins | sample PEATcosm2014_Bin_29_FD_132451 | JGI IMG/M metagenome (GOLD analysis project Ga0181520, IMG submission 132451) | Peatland microbial communities from MTU Mesocosm Facility, Houghton, MI, USA - PEATcosm2014_Bin02_30_metaG | ecosystem: Environmental > Terrestrial > Soil > Wetlands > Peat | place... | reverse complement strand
TCGTCGTTGTCGTCGTTGTCGTTATCGTCGTTGTCGTCGTTGTCGTTGTCGTCGTTGTCGTCGTCGTCGGAGTTGTCGTCGTCGTTGTCGTCATTGTCGTCGTCGTCGTCGCCGCTGCAGCCCTCGTTGCTTTGGTAGGTCGCGAAGCCGCTGTGCAGGCTGGCGACGCCGGCGTGACTGACGCCGCTCAACGCAAGTATGACGAGGAAGACACCGAGAGGCAGTAACCAGTGCGCTCGTTTCATGTCCAAGCCTTCCTTATTCCAGAAGACCCTCACATGAAAAGCGCGACGAATGCATGGTACGACAGCTCGGCAGCAAAAATCAAGATAAAAATGCAACCGATTACTATTTGCAATAAACCGTTGCTGATTCCACTAGTTCGGCCTCGATTGGACGATGTCGGGGCGCCTTTCGGACGCGTTTTCGCCCGCGACGGCGCGGCGTTTCCACGCGCGAAGTCTTTCCATCGGCGCTGAAAGTGACTAACTTGCCGAAAACAAAACAGCGGAGGGAGATCTGATGATTCTGATCACGGCTGCGAACGGCAAGACCGGCCGGCACGTCATCCCGCAGCTCGCGGCCGTCGGCGAACAAGTGCGGGCCTTCGTTCATACGCAGGACGCCGCGGATTTGAAGAGCCTGGGCGCGGAGGAAGTCATGGCCGGCGACCTGCTCGACGCGCCGGGGCTCGCGAAAGCGATGGCCGGGGTGCGCGCCGTCGTGCACGTCGGCCCGCCGTTCCACCCGCACGAGACCGAAATGGGGAAGGCGGTCATTGACGCCGCGGTCGCGGCGCAGGTCGAACGCTTCGTGTACTTTTCCGTCATCCACCCGCAGCTCGGCGCGCTGGTCAATCACCGGGCGAAACTACCCGTCGAAGAACATCTCCTCGAGTCCGGTTTGAATTACACGGTGCTGCAGCCGATGCACTACATGCAGAACATTCGCGTTCGCGACGTCGTTCAGAGCGGCGTGCTGTGGCAGATGATCGATCTCGACCGCCGGCTGTCCCACGTCGATCTCGCCGACGCGGCCGAGGTCGCGGTCAAGGCGCTGACGGAAGACGGGCACTTCGGCGCCACGTACGAACTGTGCGGGAACGATCATTTGTCCGGCGTCGAGTTGGCGGCCGTCATCAGCCGCGAGTCGGGCCGCCCCGTCGAGGCGCGACGGTTGCCGCTCGAGAACTTCTTGTCGTTCGGCGCGATCGCGGCGTCGGGCGATCACCAAAAAGACGGCATGCGGCGGCTGTTCGAATATTATGGCCGCCATGGGATCTTCGGAAATGCCAATGTGTTGACCTGGTTGCTCGGCCGCCCGCCGACCACCTTCGCGGAATATGTCCGCCGCGAGATGAATGCCGCCGGCTGACGAGTCGCTGGCTGTCCGGCCGGAATTTCATCCTTTTATCGCGGGGCCCACTGCGACGGCGAGATATGTCAGCCGTTGAAATCTTGGCGGCCTTCACGTAAGAACGTCATCGTCGCAATATTTAACGGAGGCCAATCATGAGCAGAACCACGTATTTCGTGCGCGCGGCGCTGTGGGCGACGGCGGTCTTGGCGATGGTCGCTGGCGCGGCGTCCGCGGCGTCCGATCCGGAGACGGCCGGCGCCGCCGCGGGCAGCCGCCACGAGGGCCGGTATTGGTATGTTGTCGACAATATCGCCACGCAGCCCGGCCAGCCGGCGAGCGTGACGCTGTGGGCGGCGTTGCCGCTGGAACGGCCGGGCCAGCACGTCAGCATCGGCGAGATCGTGCCGCCGCCGGCGGACATCATCGAAGACCCCGTGGCGGGCAATCGCGTCGTCCTGTGGGTCGTCAACAATCCGCTGCCCGGCGCGTCGCTCGTTTTTCACTACGACTTCACGGTGGAAAACACGCCGGTCGTGTTTCACATCGATCCGCAGAAAGTGCAGCGGGCGGCGGCCGATTCGCCCGAGGCCCGGCGCTTCACCGTCTCGGAGCCGTGGGTCGAAATCACGCCCGAGATCGCGAAAAAAGCGCGGGAAATCGTCGGCGCGGAAACCAACCCGTATCGGCAGGGGCGGCTCGTTTTCGATTGGGTCGTCGAGAACCTCACCTACGATTACCCGGACGTCCTATCGCGCGGCGTCGTCAAATGTTTCCCGCGGCTGCGCGGCGATTGCGGCGAGTTCAGTCATATCTACATCGCGATGATGCGCTCGCTCGGCGTGCCGGCGCGCGGCGTAGCCGCCAACTGGTTTCAGGGCGGCGGTCACATGTGGGCGGAGATTTTTCTGCCGCCGTACGGGTGGGTCCCCGTCGACACCTCCGTCGCGCAACTCGTCAAGAACGGCTCGAAGGGCCAGGAGAGCCCCGAGCAGGTCAAAAACTTCATGGTTTCGCGCGGCTTCGCCGGTTCCGATTGGGCGTTCCTTTACGGCAATCTTTATCCCAATCGGCTTGAGGTTTTCGCCGGCGAGAACATTGCGATCGTTTCGAAAAAGACGGGCGTGTCCCAGACGTTCAATTTCATGCAGCCCGGCGGTTCGAACGCCTGGCCGTTCGGCATCAAGTTGACCGGGTTTGCGGCCAAGACGGTGGACGCGGGTTTTTTCGTGTTCGGCGAAAAAAGGGCCGACCTGGCGACAGCGTCGGAACTGGCGGAAGAGCATTTGGCCGCCTCATACCTCGAAATCGGCATGCTGGACAAAGCCATGCGCGGGCTCGAAAATGCAGTGCAAAAGACGCCGGACGACAGCCAGAAGTTGTTCCTGCTCGGCCAGGCGTATTTCGGCCTCAAGCGTTATCAAGACGCGATTCCGATGATGCAGCGCTCGATCGCTGGCAAGGGCGGCAGCCTTAAGCCGACGACCGACACTTGGGCGCATATCTTCACGGGCATGTGTTACGACGCCTTGCACAAGCCCGATCTGGCGGTGGCCGAATACGACAAGGCCCTCGCCGTCGGCGCGGATTACGGCGGCTCGCAGGCGATGGCCAAGAAATTCCGCGCCGAGCACTACCACCCGGACGACGACGCGCCGAAAAAATAACCCGTAGCGCGGCGATCGTCGCAGCATCTGAAACCTATGCGGCAGAGCGGCGCCGTCGTCAGGCCACCGTGAACACGATGCGCGGCATGTTTTCGGCCGTTGACCAGTTCTCTTCGACTGCGGAGAGCGGGACGGCTTTGGCGGCGATCGTGAACCGGCCCGTCGCGGTCGCTTGCAGCAAATCGTCGATCGATTTCACCAGGCGATTCGTCGGGACGCCGCCGATGCCGCTGCCCATCAGTTGAATGCCGGAGGCGCGCAGCGCCGCGCTCGGCAGCGTGATGACCGGCGCACTGACGGAGCCGACTTGGACGAAGCGGATCGGCGCGTCCTTGCCGGCTTTGGCGCCCGCGATCAGCAGCCGTTCGGCGCTCGGGCCCCAGAGGTAATCGACGACAATATCGATCCCGACCGCAAACTGCGCCCGAAAAGCCTCTTCCAGCGAGTCGCCGTCTTCAACCAGCGGAATTGTGACATCGGCGCCGAGGCCCGCGAGCGATTTCAGGACCTCGACGTTCCGGCCCGTCGCAATGACCTTCCCGGCGCCGAGGTGTTTCGCGATCTGCACCGCCAGGCGGCCGGCCGCGCCCGTGGCGCCGTTCACCAGCACCGTCTCACCCGCGGCGAGCTTCGCGCGTTCCTTCAAGGCGGCCCACGACGACATGCCCGGATTGGCGATCGCGGCGGCCGTTACGTCGTCCAAACCATCCGGCAACGCCACACATTGCCCGGATCTCACCACGGTCCGTTCCGCCATGCTGCCGAACGGCGGCGCCGGCAGGAAGAAATACACGCGGCGGCCGTCATCGAGGCGGCCTACGCCGTCGACCCCGGCCACGAGCGGCAATTCCGCCGCGGAACTGTAGTGCGTTCCGGCGGCCCGGCTTTTCACCAGCGGGCTGAGCGCGGCCGTCGTGACGTTGACGCGTACCTCGCCGTCGCCGGGAACAGGCTCTTTGAAATCTCCATAGACCGGCGGCTTGCCCGCTTCGACTGCAATGGCCGCTTTCATTTGCGTCGCCTCCGTTTCTGTCGCCAGCCGTCTGATGTGTGTGAAATATAAACATGGTTGGCCATCCTGCTGGAACCAGAACGACCTTCGGAGACTGCCGATTTTCTCGGTGTTTCACGAACGACGGCGTGCCCCGCGATCATGCGGCTTCGCCCCTCGATTCGTCATTCCCGCGGAGAGCCTGCCCCCCGCGAGGGCGGCGGCGGGAATCGAGACAATGTAAGCGCGCCGTTCGCGGCGCGTTTTCTCGGATCGCGCCCGGAAGGGCGCTCTCACAGCTTCAACGTGACGCTTCGCGGGCGTTGTGCCGGCGCGCGATTCTTCGCGATGCCGAATTTATCGATGCAGCCTACTGATTGAACAAATCCGTCGCCGGCCAGGCCGCCGTCGACTCCAGGATCGTCGTGATGCCCGTGATGGTGTTGAAGAAAGCCGTGATCGCCTGCATGCCGCCATTGAGCCGCATCGGCAGCCGGTCGAAGACGATCGCCCATTCGATTTGATCCGAGCCTCGGTACACGAGCGAGGCCGTGCCCGTCGTCAGCGCGCCGGCGTGCGACCAATTGTCGTGCGCGTCGATGCCCCAGCCGTTGTAGGCGTGGGCGCCCGTGATGCCGGCCGGAATTTCTTTCATCGCGTCGATGGTGTCGGCCGTCAGCAGGCTCGGGCGATTCCCGAAGCCGTCGATGGCGGCGGTGAACTTCAACAGGTCGATCGGCGAGGCGATCCAGCCGCCGTGCGAGTCGATCGTCGGAAAATAGATCGTGCCGTACGAACAGGGAACCTGCCGCCCCGAGCCGTCGTACATGTCGCCGACGCAATACGGCATATCGTAATAAATCACCTCGCCGTCGCGGCGTTCGTTTTCGAGGCTGCCGGCGATGAACATATCCGTGACGCCGATCTGCGCCAGCAGCGAACGGACGTAATTTTCGTACGTCTGGCCGGTCGTCTTCTCGATGATCCGGCCCAGCGCGTTGTAGCCCACGTTCGAATAGAGATATTGCGCGCCCGGCGCGAACACGAGCGGCATGTGCGAAAGCACGTATTGCAGAATCGTCGCGTTGCTCGCGGGCGGCGTCGCGCCCATGGCGTCGGCGATGGTTACGTAGTCGTATTGCGGATCGCCGGCCCCTTCGCCCGGGAACCCGGACGTGTGCGACAGCAGATGCCACAATTGGATGTCGAGCACGCGCGGGTCCTGGATATTCTGATAGATCTCGTCGTTCAGAATGCCGTCGGGGCCGAACACGACATCGTCAAGGCTGAGTTGGCCGTCCTCGATGAGCTTGGAAACGGCCATGCCGGTGATCACTTTCGTGACGCTGGCGAGGCGGAACGTGCTGGTCGGTTGGACGAACGACGACGTGCTCTGGTCGGCGTAGCCGAAGCCCCGCGCGTACACGAGCCGGCCTTTGTACGAAACAGCGAGCGACGCCCCGGGAATGTCATACGACAACATCAGGCTCTGCATCGTGTGATCCAGGCTGCTCAGCTCGGGCACGGCGTCCCCCGTGATCGGCACGGCCGTCGCCGACGTGAAGTGATACGGCGTGCAGGCCGCGAGGCAACAGACGACGGCGAAAACGGCGCACATGGCCGGAAAGCGCAGCCAACTCGGCGCAACCGGGGAAGAATGTTCGTTCATGGCATAAATTCCTCGCTGGTTGCGGCAACCGTACCCCGCATTTCCGCCCAAAGCAAATTGCCGCATCACGACCGCGCCGCCGTCAATCAACGACGGAAATCTGCACTGCATAACCGCGAAATTCTTTGCACCGTGGCAAATTAATTGGTTGCCGCGGGTGGCCGCGTTGCGTCCTCGGCGGTGTATTTCTGGTTTTTTTACCGCAAGGACGCGAAGAGCGCGATGAGAAGGGCGCTAGCCTTGCCAGTCTTTGCGTCCTTTGCGTCTTCGCGGTGAAAAAACTCCTTTGGTCGCGGCCCGAACGGCCGCGCTAAGAAATCTGTACGACTATCCCTTTGTTTCTTGTTCTGGTGCAAAGATTTTACGCGGCTAGCTCCGCCAATTTACGCGGGCTGGCGTTGCGCGCGGCGGACAACGCGAGGAGCGCCAGGCGGCCGTTGCTGGTCAAATCGCAGTGATGGGAGCATCGGATCTTTTTTGAGATGATGGGCGCGCAAGAGGCGGAGCAAGCGCGAGACGCGGACGGAGCGCCTCTTTTCCTCGCTCCGGTCGCTCGCGGGCGGGCCATACTGATGGGTTCCCAAGTCGCGGTTGCGGCAGCCGTGGGACACGAACTCGCCGCGCGTGATCACGGCCAGGAGGGGCGCGTCGTCGCCTCCCAGGTTCAAGCCGCGGCAACGGCAGTGATGCCAGGCGGTGGGCCGCGACAAGCGGTCCAGTGCGGAGCACGCGGCCTTGCCTGTCGTACATCTTCAGCCAATTCGCATTGACCCGGTGCTTAACCCGCACGCCCTCGGGCCGCGTCTTCAGGTCGGTCACCACCTCGCCGGCGAACGGGCCGGGGGTCGCCCCGTGCGCCGGGTACGTTGGGAACCCGACCGCCGTCCGCCAGGCTATGAGCCGCAGCCGGTGCGGCTGGACGACGAAGAGCCGCCCGACGGCTGCTGCTGGACGGCGATATTGCAGGTTTTCAGGGTGCAGTCGGAGAACGCCGCGCACGTGGTCGCCTCGGCCTTGCAGGCCTCCAGGCACGCCCAGCCGTTGGCGGGGTCGTTGTTCTCGCACATCGTCTCGGCTTGCTGGCCGAATATGGGTTGGCCAGGGGTAAAGATCAGGTTGTAGTGGCAGTACTCGTAGATCGTCTCCAGCAACTGGCCGCACGTGTCGTCGCCGAACACATCGTCGTCGCCGACGGGCGCGGCCGCGGTGATCGCGGCGGGCGCTGGCGGCGGCAACTCGGTCGGGCCGTTGTCGGCTGCGGCTTGATGACCGCCGAGCCAGGTCCAGGCGCGGCAGTTCGGCGCGAAAGCCGGGGCGGCGAGCAGGCACGCGCCCAACAATACGGCGCACGCGCCAAGACGTTTGGACAACATCATCAACTCCGCCTCGTCAAGCGATCCGGTCTTGAATCTAAAGGTGTGACGCGATGGCGACAAGGCCCTCATTCGGCCGGCTTTCCCTGGCGCCGCTAATGATTATGATTTTTCGTGGGTGAGCAAGGTGGGCGGCTTGTACGTCTCTCTCGGAGGCGGACGGCGTCGCGCACAACAAAAATAAGGTGGGAATCCATGAGGACATTGGCGTTTGCCGCACTTTTGACCATGATGGCCGTGGGAACCGCGCACGCGGCGATCGTGACGAAGACTGTCGTTTACCAACAAGGCGGAACCGATCTGGAAGGCAAGGTCGTTTACGACAACGCTTCGATGGCCCGGCGGCCGGGCGTGCTGGTGTTCCATCAATGGATGGGGCCGACGGATTATGAGCTGCGGCGCGCCAAGATGTTGGCCGAGTTGGGGTACGTCGCGTTTGTCGCCGACATCTTCGGCAAGGGCGTGCGGCCGGCGACGCCGAAGGAAGCCGGCGAGACGGCGGGCAAGTTCCGCGCGGACCGCCCGCTGTTGCGCGCGCGCGCCGCGGCGGCGCTGGCGGCCCTGAAAGCCGAACCGCTGGTCGACCCGAAGCGCGTCGCCGCCATCGGTTACTGCTTCGGCGGCGGCGCGGCCCTCGAACTCGCCCGCTCCGGCGCCGACCTGGCCGGCGTCGTGAGTTTTCACGGCAGTCTCGACACGCCCAACCCGGCCGACGCGCGGTCGATCAAGGCGCGGCTGCTGGTGCTGCACGGCGCCGACGACCCGCACGTTGGCCCGGCCGCGGTCGCGGCGTTCAAGAAGGAAATGGCCGACGCGAAGGTCGCGTACGAATTCATCGCCTATCCGGGCGCGGTGCACGGCTTTACGATGAAAGAGGCCGGCGACGACCCGTCGAAGGGCATGGCCTACAACGCGGCGGCCGACGCGAACTCCTGGCAGAAAATGAAGGATTTCCTCGCCGAGATTTTCAAATAAACCTCAGTCCCATGCGGTAGCGACGCCAGGTGGTCGCCACGTAATCCACCATGTTCTCGGCAAACGTGCCGCGGCGGCGAATCAACGCCTGCGCGCGCGGCAGATTGGCCAGAAATTCCGCCGCATCGGCGAACGGCTCGATGCGCAGGTGCGCGCGGCCGAGCCGGTTCTCGACGTGCGCGTCCGACCCGGCGGTGATCGGCTTGCCGTAGCGCTGCGCGATCCGTTGCGCGCGGGCGTCGCCCTGCGCCGATTCGTTGCGGGCGTTGACGCCTTCGATCGCGTCGACCAACTCGAACGCGCGCCAGCAGGCCGGCGGCCGGATGCGCGCAATGGCGGTCAACGCGTACGGGTGCGGCACGACCGCCAGGCCGCCGTGGTTGTGAACCCAATCGACGGTCTCTTCGAGCGGCCGGAACAGCGGCGGCATTTCCTCGACAAAATAGACCAGGATTTCGCCGATGACGGTGTTCACCTCGACGCCCGAGATGATCCGCAGCGGCGGGTCCAGCGCGCGCAACATCTCGACGCCTTCGAAAGTGTGATGGTCGGTGACGATGACCGCATCCAGGCCGGCGGCGACGGCGTCGTCGATGTAGCGCCGCGGGTCGAGGATGCCGTCCCACGACGCAATCGTATGGCTGTGACAGTCGACGGTCATCATGATGACGCCCATTTTACATGGTCCGCCGCGAAAACAAACCCGCCGCGCGGGGCGCCGCCAATCCGCTTGGATACGAGGATTTTGTCAACCGCGAATGCGTTCCATACGGCCTTGAATGAGAGGTTTTTTAACCGCGAATGCACGCGAATGCACGCGAGTATGAAATTTGAAAACCGCGGATGAATGAGGGTGAGGGGTTTGGAAGCCGCGAATGCACGCGAATGCACACGAATAGGAAATTTGAAAACCACGAATGCACGCAAGTGCGCGTTGATCCGTTCTTATTCGCGTGAATTCGCGTGAATTCGCGGTTAAATTCCAATCATTCACTTTTATTCGCGGTCGTTAGATACGCGTGAATCGCCCGCGCGGCTTTTTGGCCGGCGCCCATTGCCAGGATGACCGTGGCGGCGCCGGTGACGATGTCGCCGCCGGCAAAGACGCCCGGCAGGTTGGTCTGGCCGGTTTCCGGGTCGGCGAGGATATTACCCCATTTGCTCGTCGCGAGGTTTTTCGCGGAACGTGTCAGCAGCGGATTCGGACCTTGCCCGATGGCGACGATGCCGATTTCGATGGGGATGACGTGCTCCGAATTCGCCACCGGCACGGGGCGGCGGCGGCCGGACGCGTCCGGCTCGCCGAGCTCCATCTTGACGCACTCGACGCCGGCGACCCAGCCCTTGCCGTTGTCCATGAAGCGCGTCGGATTGGTGAGCAGGCGGAAATCGACGCCCTCTTCCTCGGCGTGAGCGACCTCCTCCGCACGCGCCGGCAGTTCGGCGTGCGAGCGGCGGTAGATGCAGTACACCTTCTTCGCGCCGAGCCGCAGCGCCACGCGCGCCGCATCCATCGCCACGTTGCCGCCGCCGAACACGGCCATCGTGTCGGCGATGCGCACCGGCGTGTCGTACTCGGGGAAGCGATACGCCTTCATCAGGTTGACGCGCGTCAGAAATTCGTTCGCCGAATAAATGCCGTTCAGGTTCTCGCCCGGCACGCCCAGAAAATGCGGCAGGCCCGCGCCGGTGCCGATGAACACGGCGTCGAAGCCCTGCTCGGCCATCAACTCGCCGAGCGTGGTCGCGCGGCCGATGATGTAGCTCGTGTGGATAACGGCCCCTAGCTTGCGCACGTATTCGATCTCGCGCTCGACGATGCCCTTCGGCAGCCGAAACTCCGGAATGCCGTACACCAGCACGCCGCCGGCCTTGTGGAACGCCTCGAAAATCTCGACCTCATGGCCGAGCTTCGCCAGGTCCGCGGCGGCCGTCAGCCCGGCCGGCCCGGCGCCGATCACCGCCACGCGCTTGCCCGTCGGCGCGGCGATCTCGCACTGGCACTCGACGCCGTACTCGGCCTCGAAATCGGCGACGAACCGCTCCAGCCGGCCGATGGCGATCGCGTTGCTCTTTTTCGCGAGCACGCAAAACTGCTCGCATTGCACCTCTTGCGGGCAGACGCGGCCGCACACCGCGGGCAGGCTGTTGACGCGTTTGATCGCTTCGACCGCTTCGAGAAAACGCCCCTCCGCGGTCAGCTTCACGAACTCGGGAATCGGCACCTCGACCGGGCAGCCCTTCATGCACGGCCGCGTTTTGCACTGCAGGCAGCGCGACGCCTCGGCCCGCGCCAGCCGCGAGGTGTAGCCCAGCGCCACCTCGTTGAAATTGGCGATGCGCAGCCGCGGGTCTTGCACCGGCATGTCGACCCGCCGTTTGACCTTCTCCGGCGCGCCGCGGCCCCCGCCGGTTTGCTGGAAATCCCACAGCGCGCGGTTTTCTTCCGACCGGTACATGCTCTGCCGCGTCATCAGCTCTTTGAATTCGACCGCGTGGCCGTCGAAGTCGGGCCCATCGACGCACACGAACCGCGTCACGCCGCCAACCTGCACGCGGCACGCGCCGCACATGCCCGAGCCGTCGAGCATGATCGAATTGAGGCTGACGTCGGTCGGCGTCGCGCTCGGCCGCGTCACGTCGCAAACGGCGGCCATCATCACGACGGGGCCGATCGCCCACACATGGTCGATTTTTTCGCGCGCCAGCAAATCCGCCAGCGCCTGCGTGACGAAACCGTGGCGGCCGTAACTGCCGTCGTCGGTGCAGACGATCACCTCGTCGCTCACGGCTCGCATCTCGTCTTCGAGGATCAGCAACTCGCGGTTGCGCGCGCCCATGATCGTAATGACGCGGTTGCCGGCCTGTTTCAGCGCCCGCGCCACCGGAAACACCGGCGCTACGCCCACGCCGCCGCCGACGCAAACGACCGTGCCGAAGCGTTCGATGTGCGACGGCTCGCCGAGCGGCCCGACCAGATCGAGCACCATGTCGCCGGCCATCAACTGGCCGAGGCGGCGGGTCGAGGCGCCGACCTCCTGGAAGATGATCGTGATCCAGCCCTCTTCGGGGTTGGCGTCGACGATCGTCATCGGCACGCGTTCGGCCTTTTCGTCGATCCGCAAAACCACGAACTGCCCCGCGCGGGCCTTGCGCGCCAGCACCGGCGCTTCGAGGCGGAACTCGACGACCGCCGGCGCGAGGTTGCGGCGGTTCAGGATGCGGGCGTTGCGAAAGCCGTCGCTCTGGCACAGATGCCGCGGCGGGCTCAGACGATCAACGGCGTTCTGCATCGGGAAATCTCCTCGGCCGGACCGCGGTCAGTTTCGTTCCGCGAGCAGCCGGCGGATCAGCGCCAGTACGACCTCGGGCTGGTACGGTTTTTCCAAAAACGCGGTCGTCTTCATCCAGTGGCCGTCGCGGCTCTGATTGAACTCGAAGCCGGTTTTCTCGTGCACCGAGGTCACCATAATGATCGGGATGTCGCGCAGCGCGGGATCGGAGCGGATTTTGCTCGCGACCGTGAAGCCCGTGTCGTGCTTCTCCAGCATCAGGTCGAGCAGGATCAGGTCCGGCTTGTCGAGTTGCACGCGCTCCAGGCCTTCCATGCCCGTCTTCGCCGCGAACACCTGGAAGCCCTCGGACTCCAAGTGCGCGCGCACCGCGAACAGCAGATCCGGGTCGTCGTCGATAATCAGGATTTTCGTCGCCTCGCTCAAGGCTGCTCCTTGCGGCCGAACGTCCAGTTTCGCTGTTTTCTGAACGGCGCCCCCGTGCCCCGGCAAGCCCCGTCCGGCCACGGGGAGAATAATAACGGAGCGGCCAAAGGAAAGCAAACCTGAGCAATTTCGGCGGGCGGCTGCGCCACAAAATATCAGGGCGGGTGGGGACACCCGCGCACCCCGGGCCGGCACGGCAGGATTCGGGCAGTCCACGGATTTCTTAGCGTGACCCTTCGGGCCGCAACCAAATGGCGGCCTTCGGCCGCGGTCGACGGATTGGTCATTTTCCCCATTCCGTCCCCCGGAAACAAGCGCTGCAACAAGCCCGCCGGCCGCCACGTCGCAACGGCGGCGGCCGTCATGCTTCTTGCGGCTAAGTATTTTTGCGGGGGACGGAACCGGGAAAAATGACTTTGGCAGGCCACGCGCGGACGCCGGTCGGCTTCCCAAGGTTCCCGGCGGGTAGGCGACAGGCAGGGACCCTCGCGTGGGATAGAAAAGGGAGTCACACAAACCCTCTTGATCCCGGGAGTATCCCATAAACGCTTTTGTACAGAAACACGGCGCGGTTGCAGCCGGCGTCGCGGTCCACGACCAGCACGCCCGGCAGCGGCTGGTCGCCGAAGACCTCCCGCGGTACGGAGGCGGCGCGCGTCGGGCGGAGCAAAAACAGACTGAGTTGCTCGGTGGCGAACAGCCACGCGTAGCCGTCACGGTGCGCTCGCGGACGTCCAGTTCCGCCAACCGTGCGCCGCAGTCCGGACAACAATCGGGCGCCGGGATCTCCACCACCCGATCATTTGTGCCATGTTTTTGAGAAAATCGCGCCAATCACGACCGAACCGCTATGGCCGCACTCGCAGCAGCTCAACGAAAATCCCAGCGTCGATCACGACCGTCCACCCGTAACTGACGCATTACGTGTCGTATCCAGCCGTATACAGCCGCGCTTTTCAAGTCGGGCGTTGTCTGGTAACCTTTAACGACGGCGGTTTTCGGGAAGGGAGCGTTTGTCATGCGTCTGCACGCGACCATCTTCATTTTGGCGTTGTTATTTCTCCCCGTAATTCTGGGCGGCTGCGGCAAAGCGCACCCGGGCGGCTCGACGCCGTCGCTCGATGACGACACGATTTTGTCCGATGACGACGCGGCCGCGGACGACGACAACGACGCTGCGGACGACGACGACAACGACGACAACGACGACAACGACGATTCGTCTCCCTCGCTCCCCGCCAAGGGCACCCGTAATCCGATCGTGCTGATGCATGGCTTTTTCGGCTGGGGCGACGTCGGATCGCTGTCGTATTTCGCGGGCGTGCAGGCCGATCTGACGGCGCAGGGCTACGACGTGTACGAGCCGGCGGTGTCGCCGATAAACTCCATGGAGGACCGTGCGGCCGCATGGGCGAAAGACATCGACGCGCATTTCGGCGCCGGGACGAAGGTCAACATGATCGCGCACAGCCAGGGCGGCCTCGATGCGCGGTACATGATTTCGACGATGCACTGGGGCGATCGCGTTGGGGCGCTGGTGATGGTTTCGACGCCGAACCGCGGCACCGTGCTGGCCGACATCGCGACCGGTTTGATTCCGGGGATCGCGCAGGACGTCATCAACTGGATTTTGAACCTGCTCGGCATGAGCATGGAGGGCATCACCGAGCTCTCGCACGCGTACGTCGAAAACGTGTTCAACCCGGCCAACCCGGACGACCCGCGCGTCGGCTATTACTCGTTCCAGGTCAACGCGGCGACGAATTGCTTTTTCCTGCTGCAGCCCACGCACCTGATCATCGAGACGTTTGACGGCGCCAACGACGGCGTCGTCGACGACACCAGCGCCAATTGGGGCGTGCACCTCGGGTTGGAGTCGGCGGATCATTGGTCGATTATCGGCCAGCCGGTCGGCCTCGCGAATTTCGACCAGATCGACTTCTATCGCGGCATCGCCAAGTTTCTGCGGGATAATGATTACTAGGCGGCCGCGTTGACGGTTCCTGCGCCGCTCCCGACCGCGACGGCGCCGGGATCGCGCGCCGCGTCGCTCCTCGGTCTATTCATCGCCGCGGCGGCGTTTGCGCTGTATGCGCGCGGGCTGAACGGCCCTTTCCTTTACGACGACACGTTCACGATCATCAAAAACCCCGCGGTGCGCGACCTCGGCTGGGCGCTGCGGACGTTCGGCAGCCCGACGGCGCTGGCCGCCAACGATTCCATCATGGCCGTGTATCGGCCGATGCTGCCGCTCGAGTTCGCGCTGATTCACGCCGTGTTCGGCCTGCGCCCCTTCGGCTTCCATTTGGTGTTGGCGCTCCTGCACGCGCTCAACGCGTGGCTCTTGTTTTCGCTGCTGCGCCGCGCGACGAGTTGGCGGCCGGCGGCCTGGGCGGCGGCCTGGTGGGCATTTCATCCGGCGCAGGTCGAGGCCGTGCAGTTCGCTTCGGGTCTGCGCGACGTTTCGACCGCAACCTACCTGCTGCTGACAGCGTTGCTGCTGGCGCAGCGGCGTGCGCTTCCCGCGGCCCTCGCCTTCCTGCTCGCGTTGCTGTCGAAAGAGATTTCGGTCATGGCCGCGGGCGCGATTTTTGTCGGGGCCGGCCTGGCCGCGACCGGCGATTGGCGGCAGCGCGGGCGACAGGCGGCGGCGACGGCGGCGCCGTTTCTGGCGTTGGCCGGCTTGTACGTCGTCCTGCGCGCGTCGCTGATGGGCGTCACGCAAAAGCACGAGTATTGGGGCGGCTCGCTCGGCGTCACCGCGTTGACGATGGCCAAGGTGTTCCTCACGTACCTGCGGGTGACGTTGCTGCCGATCTGTTTGCGCATTCAGTATTACCCGACGTTCGAGCACGGCCTGAGCCCGCCGGTCGTCGCCGGAATTCTGGCGCTGGCCGGCATGATCGCGGCGGCGTTGTCGCTGGTCCGTCGCCGGCCGTTGACCGCTTTCGGGATTTTCGCTTATTTCGTCTTTCTGCTGCCCGTCAGCAATCTCCTGCCGACCGTGCAGTTGATGAACGAACGGTTTTTCTATCTGCCGCTGGCGGGCGTCGCGGCCGTCATCGCCGACACGGCGGCGCGGCTGCCAGCGCGGCGGGCGCGCGCGGCGGCGGGCGGCGTCGTGCTGGCGCTCTTGTTCGTGTTGACGTGGGCGCGCATCGGCGTCTGGCTCGACGAGGAAGTTTTCTTGAAAGACATCGTCGGCAAGGAGCCGCGCATTCCCGGTTATCAGCGCGCGCTCGGCGAGATCTATCGGAAGCAGGGGCGGCTCGCCGACGCCGAACAGGTGTTCGCGCGGATGCGGACGCGTTGGCCGGACAGCACCGAGTTCGCGGTCACGTTGGCCGGCGTTTACGCGAGCGAGGGGAAATTCCCCGAGGCGGAAAGAACGCTGCGCGAAATCCTGGTGCGCCGGCGGGAGAGCGTCGCCGCCGCGCGGGCGCTCGCGGATTTCTTATTCGACCGCGGCCGGTTCGCCGAAGCGGCGTCGATCTACGAGCAACTCGCCGCCGTTCTGCCGCAAGACGCCGAACTGCAACAACGCCGCCTGACCGCGCGCGCCGCGGCGAACGCCGGCGCGCCGTAAGCGGGTGAATGTTAACGGCAGCACTTTGACAGGATAGACTGGATTTGCCGGACGGACAGGATCGGCCGAGATTGCCAGCGCCGGCCGCCGCGAATAAACTTGCGCCGGTCGATTCCGCCGCAAGGAGATGTTTGATGTCCGATTGCCAATGGCCCGCCTTCGAGCCTTACAAAACAAAAATGGTCGAGAAGATCCCGCTGACGACGCCGAGCCAGCGCCGCGCCGCCGCCGAGCGGGCGAAATACAACCTGTTTCTCCTGCGCGCGAACGAGGTGACCATCGATCTGCTGACCGACAGCGGCACGGCGGCGATGAGCGATCAGCAATGGAGCCGCATCATGGTCGGCGACGAATCCTACGCGGGCGCCGAGAGCTTTCACCGCTTCGACAAGGTGGTGCGCGAGATCACGGGGATGGAGCACGTGCTGCCGTGCCACCAGGGGCGCGCGGCGGAAAACCTGCTCTTTTCGGCGATGCTCAAACCCGGCGACATCGTGCTCAACAACACGCACTTTGACACCACCGAAGCCAACGTCGTGACGAAGGGCGGCCGGCCGGTCAATCTGCCGTGCGGCGAGGCGCTCGATCCCCTGTCCGACGCGCCGTTCAAGGGCAACATGGATGTCGCGCGGCTCGACTGCACGCTGGCCGACAACCCGGGCCGAGTGGCGCTGGTGATGATGACGGTCACCAACAACAGCGTCGGCGGCCAGCCGGTCAGCATGGCCAATATCCGCGACGCGAGCGCGGTCTGCAAGGAACACAAAGTCCCGTTCTTTCTCGATTGCGCGCGCTACGCCGAGAACTGCTGGTTCATCCAGCGCCGCGAGCCGGGCTATCTGAAAAAAAGTCTGACGGCGATCGCCCACGAGATGTTCGGTTACGCCGACGGCGCCTTGATGAGCGCGAAGAAAGACGCGTTCGTCAACATCGGCGGCTTCCTGGCGATGCGCGACGCCGAACTGCGCACGCGGGTCGCGGTGCAGATGGTCGTCGTCGAGGGCTACGTCACCTATGGCGGTCTGGCGGGCCGCGACCTGGAGGCGATCGCTCAAGGCCTGCGCGAGGGCCTCGACGAGGATTACATGACCGGCCGCATCCGGCAGGTGGCCCTGCTGCACCGCCGCCTGACGGAACTGGGCGTGCCCTGCCTGAACCCGGCCGGCGGCCACGCCGTCTTCCTCGACGCCCGGCGGATGGTCCCCGGCGTGCCGCAGTCGCAATTCCCCGGGCACGCCGTCGCCGTCGAGTTGTATCTCGAAGGCGGCGTGCGCGGCTGCGAAATCGGCTCGGTGATGTTCGCGCACCCCGATTCGGTGACCGGGGAAATGACCTATCCGGCTTTGGAACTTGTGCGCCTGGCGATTCCGCGCCGCGTTTATAGCGACAACCACATGGAGCACGTCGCGCGCACGTGCGCCGCCGTGACCGCCCGCGCCGACCGCATCGCCGGCATGCGCTTCATCTACGAGCCGCCGCGCCTGAAGCACTTTTTGGCGCATTTCGATCGGGTGAAATAAGGGCGGCGCGCCTACATCAAGAAGTGGCCGGTGCTGACGTCGAACAGCAACTCGTAGCGCATTTCCGCGCCGCTGCGCGTGCGCCCGACGCAATCGAGCATCAAGCAGAGTTTCCGGGTCGTTTCCCAGGCGAGCACGGGCGCGACGCTGGCCCGCCAGGCGGCGCGCAGCGCTTTCTCGCCGAGCGGTTCGCGGGCTTGCCGCAAGGCCCGGACAATCAGCGCGACGGAGCCCTGCAAGGCGTGCTTGTCGATGCGCTCGGGGTTGAACACGAGGGCTTGCTCGCCGATCAGGAGTTCTTTCAGGCCCAACCCGTCCAGCAACAGCGCGCCGATGGCCGCGTGCCGGGTTGCGTCGAACCCAAAGCGCTCCGCCAGCCGGTCGGTCAGCGCGGTTTTCGGCACGAGATCGTCGGCGAGGATGCAGGCCGCCGTTTCGTGGAAGAATTCGGCCAGCGGCTCCCGCAACATGGCGCGCGTGTCGCGCCGGTACTCGCCCGCGAGAAACCGCCCGAGTTCCTCCAACGTCGTTCGTTGCGCCTGGCGGATGCGTTCGCGCGTCAGGTGGCGCGGCGCCCCGATCGCGTCCAGCACGAGGCGGCGGCCGTCGAGAAAGCCGTAGCGCCGCAGAATCACTTCGCGGTTCAGGTCGTTTCGGCGAAAGGCGACGTCGCGATCGAGCAAGAAGAAAACGGCCTTTTCGAGCCAGTCGAACGACGGCCGAAAACTGGCTTTCGCTGGAAACCAAACCATATCGCTGCGGGCGGCGATCTTCGCCAGTTCCCATGGTTGTTCTTCCGCCAGGAACTTCACGCGTTCGAATTCCCGGAGCGAGACGGCCGTGCGGATCGGCGCCGCCAGGTACTTCTCGGTCGTGATTTGCGGAATGTCAGCCGCGGTCTGCACGCCCAGCGCCTCGAGGCGCCGGTGCACGCTGGGCCAGATCGCGTGCGCGATTTGATGGAGGTGGATGTTCTCGAGTTCCGGCGGCAACGGCTTCGTTGTCTTTTTCACTGGATGCAAAGTCATGGTTGATCCTGGCGCTGCGCCCGCGCCGCCGATTCCCGTCGACCGTCGACGGCAGGAATGGTTCGGCTTGGCGCGTGATGTGGTTCATAGCCCTTCATCTTATCGCATAACGGCGGCGATGCAAAAGAAAAAACCGACGATGGTCAAGCAAATTTTTGGGGCGGAACCCGCGCGGCGAACCGGCCGGCGCGGCGTTTACCTAGGCGGCCGGCGTTGATCCCGAAGATAACCAACCAAGTCGTCGTCCCGCACGAACTCCTGTGTCCGGGCGGCGAGGTCTTTCACCTGCACGCCGCCCTTGGCGATCTCATCTTCGCCGCAGATGACCAGTTGCGCGACGCCCTTGCGCAGGCCGTAGCGCATTTGCGCCTTGAAGCCCGAGTCGCCGCCCATATAAATTTCCGCGGCGAGGCCGGCTTCGCGCAGCCGCCGCAGCAGGCGCAGGCAGACGGGGATCAGCTTCGGATCGAGCACCATGATCAACGCCTCGCCCGCGTCCTCGCCGAGCCCGCCGGCGCCGAGCTTCTGCAGCGCCTCGAACAGGCGATCAAGGCCGATGCTCGTCCCGACGGCCGGGATCGCGTTGGCGTGGAACCGGCCGATCATCTCGTCGTACCGGCCGCCGCTCGCCACTGAGCCGATCTCCGGCAGATCGAGCAGCGTCGTCTCCAGCACGGGGCCCGTGTAGTATTCCAGCCCGCGCGCCACTGCAAGATCGACGCGCACGCGATCGGCGAAACCGAGCTCGCGCAGGAAGCCGAGGATCTCCCGCATTTCGGCGACGCCCTCGAGGCCCGTCTGGCCGGCGATCAATTCCGCGGCCTGCGCCAGTTTGCCTTCGTTGTCGCCGGCCAAATCGAGAAAACGATCGATCAGCGCCGCTTTCTCCGTCGGCAAATTCAACGCGCGATCGAACTCGCCCTCCGGCTTGCGCAGCAACTCCGCGCGCACGCCGGCGCGGCCGATCTTGTCGAGTTTGTCGAGCACGCGCAGCAGTTCGTTAACCATCGCCGCGCGGTCGTGCGGCCCGCGCGCCGCGATCCCGACCGCCTCGGCGAGTCCGTCGTGTATCTTGCGGTCGTTGAGCTTCACGACGAAGTTCGCCACGCCGAGCGCTTCCATCGCCGCGGCGGTGACGGCGACGATCTCGGCGTCGGCGAGGCCGATCTTGGCCCCGACGATGTCCGCGTCCACCTGCAGAAACTGGCGGAAGCGGCCGGCCTGCGGTTTTTCGCCGCGGAAAACATGGCCGATTTGGTAGCGTTTGAAGGGCATCAAGAGGTCCGTGTTCGCCGCGACGTAGCGCGACAACGGCACGGTCAAATCGAAGCGCAGCGCGAGTTCCTTGTCTTCCTCGGGACTGACGAGCCGGAAGATTTCCTTCTCCGTTTCGCCGCCGTCGCCGACCAGCACCTCGGTGAATTCCACGCACGGCGTGTCGAGCGGTTGGAAGCCGAACAACTCGTACGTGCAGCGGATCGAGTCGATCATCCGCTGGCGCGCCGCGGTCCGCGCCGGGTCGTAATCGTTGAAGCCGCCGGGCTGATTGGGTTTGACCTTCTTGCCTTGGCTCATCGCCTCACGCTCCTTGCCTTAATCGGGCTGATGTTCGGGCTGAACACACAGACCACAGACAATGCCACAGTCGCCACAAGGTCGGCTCGAACGCGCGCGCGAACCGACAGCCCTCGCGTGCGTCGGTTTTTGCGCGCGCGTTCGAGCCGCTGGTCTCTCTGTGCCCTCTGTGCAGTCCCCTGTGCGCCCTCTGTGTTTAAAATTCCGTTTCCTCCCCTTCATTCGCCAGCCGATCGAGTTCGCCGCCGGGCCGGCACAACGCGTCCACCGCCTCGATTTGCCGATACAGCGCCGTGTCTTCGGTCCAGTGCGGCGCGACGGTTCGCACCGCCTCGCGCAGCCGGGCGGCGCGCGCGCCGGGCTTCTTGCCGGCGGCCAACCGCAGATCAACGCCTTGCGCCGCGAGCAGCAGTTCGATCGCCACAATGCGGCGGACCCCGGTCAACAGCTTGGCCGCCGCCGCCGCGCTCTGCGACGACAAGCCGGCGTAGTCTTCGAAATCCTGGCAACTCGGGATGGAATCCGTCGAGTACGGCAGGGCCAGGGCCTTGTTCTCGCTCACCAGCGCGGCCGCGGTGTATTGCGCCAGCATGAAGCCGCTGTTCAGGCCGCGGTTTTCGATGAGGAAGCTGGGCAGGCCGCCGTTGCGCGCGCCATTGGTCAACAAGAAGGCGTGCCGCTCGGACAGCGCGCCGACTTCGGCCATCGCCACGCGGAGGTTGTCGAGCGCCAGCGCCAGCCGCGCGCCGTGGAAGTTGCCGCCTTCCAGACAGCGCGGGCCGTCGGCGCCGTCGAGCAGGATCGGGTTGTCGCTCAGCAGGCGCAATTCGTCGGCGATCGTCTGCCCGACCCGCGTCAACGCCCCGCCGACCGTCCCCAGCACCTGCGGCGCGCAGCGAATGGAAAACGCATCGCCGCCGTCGCGCCGCGCGAGAAGTTCCGAGCCGGCCGTCCAATCCAGCAGCCGGCGGCCGACCTCGACGATCCGTTCGCGGCCCGGCCCGAGGCCCAGCAGCGCCGGCTCGAAGGCCACCGGATTCGCCAGCACGGCTTCGCAGGTCAGCGCCGTCGCGGCCAGCGCCAAACCGTGCAGCCGCCGGGCCTCGACCAGCAGCAGCGCCGCCCAACCGACCGAAAAACTGGTCCCGACCACCAGCGAAAAGGATTCCTTCAACGTCGGCTCGATCGGCGTCAGGCCGGCCGCCGCCATCGCCGAGGCGCCCGTGACCACCGGCGCGCCCGTTTCGCGCCAGCCGACCGTCGCACGGCCGCTCGCGCCGGCGGGGTTGGCGCAGACTGTCAACGCCAGGTGCGCCAGCGGCGCGACGTCGCCCGCGACCGAAAAATGCCCGCGAGACGGAATGAGCGGGTGAACCTCGGCGTTGAGCATCGCCGCCATCGTTTCCGCAACCACCGGCCGCACGCCGCTGCCGCCCTGGGCGAAGACGTCGATTCGCGCCAGCAGCGCCGCGCGCGCCAGCGTCGTCGGCAGCGGCTCGCCGACCGCCGCGGCGTGGTCGAGCAGCAGGCGCCGGGCGAGCCCGCGCAGATCGTCTTCCGGCGGGCGGCGGCGATCGTCGGCCAGATCGGCGATCTTCCAGAGCGGCACCGGACCCATGCGCCGCTCGACGGCCGCCAGCCGCGCCTCGCCGGCGGCGAGCTTGCCCCGCGCCTCGTCGGTCAGTTCGACGCGCGCCGCGTCGCAGGCGACCGCGTACACTTCGTCGGGCGTCAGCGCGCCGCCCCGGATGAAAACCGCGCGCTTCATGCGTCCGCCTCGCCGGCCGCCGAATCGAACGCGCCGCCGTGAATTTTCGCGGCGAGTTCCTCGAGGCAATCCGCCGGGGTTTCATCGGCGCAGTAACGGTCGAGCGCCGGCTGGCAGATCGCGAAGGCCCGGCCGGTTCCGGCGCCGAGCGTCGCCGGCGACTGTTCCTGGCGCAAGGCGAGGGCGTACGCGGCGCAAAACAGTTCGGCGGCGAGCACGTAGGTCGTATTTTGCGCGATGCGCCGCGCCCCGCGGGCCGCCAGCGGGCTCATGCTGACGTGGTCTTCCTGGTCTTCGCAGGTCGGAATGTTGTCCACCGACGACGGGTGCGCCACGTGCTTGTTTTCGACCGCCAGGCCCGCCGCCGTGAATTGCACCATCATCAGACCCAGGCCCGGCCGCGCCGCCGGGGCCAGCAGCGGCGGCAGGCCGAAGCTGAGCGCCTTGGTCAGCAGCCGGAAAATGCGGCGTTCGCTGATCGCCGAGAGTTCGGCGAGGGCGACCTTGAGCGCGTCGCAGGCCAGCGCCACCGGTTCGCCGTGGAATTGGCCCGCGCTGACGGCCGCCCGCTTGCCATCGGCGAAGATCAGCGGGTTGTCCGTCGCGCTGTTGATTTCGATGGTCAGCGTGCAGCGCGCATTCGCCAGCGCATCGCGCGCCGCGCCGTGCACCTGCGGGGCGCAGCGCAGGCTGTAGCCGTCCTGCACGCGCTCGGCGTCGCTGCCGGCCAGCGACGACCCGGCGAGATGGCGCAGGATATTGGCCGCGCTCCGGCCCTGGCCGGCGAACGGCCGCAGACGATGCACCGCCGGCAGAAAAGCGTCCGGCGCGCCGCGCACCGCCTCGAGGGTCATCGCGCAGGCGAGGTCGGCGACGTTCGCCAGTCGCTCGCCGTCGAGCACCGCGAGTGCGGCGAGCGCGGCGCTGACCTGCACGCCGTTGTTGAGCGCCAGCCCTTCTTTCGCGCCCAGCAACAGCCGCTCGATGCCGGCCTCGGCCATCGTTTCTTTGGCCGGCCGGCGGCGGCCCTGCGCGTCGATCGTCTCGCCGGACAGCTCGGGCGGATCGGGCTCGCCGTTCGGCGGGCGCGACAGCGTCAGGGCCAGGTGGCTGAGCGGCGCGAGATCGCCCGAGGCGCCGACGCTGCCCTGCGCCGGTACGTACGGGTGGACGCCGCGGTTGAGCATCGCCAGCAGCGTCTCGACGACCGCTGGCCGCACGCCGCTGGCGCCTTTGGCGAGCGCGTTGGCGCGCAGCAGCATCGTCGCGCGCACCACTTCGATCGGCAGCGGATCGCCGACGCCGGCGCTGTGGCTGAGCAACAGATGGCGTTGCAGGCGCTCGAGATCGCGGCGGCCGATCGCGTGGTGTTTCAGGCTGCCGAAGCCGGTGTTGACGCCGTAGACCTGCGCCGCCGGATCGTTGGCGATGCGCTCGACTACGGCGCGGCTCGCCTCCATGCGCGTGCGCGCCGCGGCGGCGAGCGCGACCGGCCGCCCGCCGCGCGCCACGGCCGCCACGTCCGCGAGCGTCAGGCTGTCGCCGTCGATCGGCAACGGTTGCGTCAAAACATCCTCGTCGAAAGTGCGACCCGATTATACGGGCTGCCGGCGGAGCGGCAAGGGACGGAGCGCCTCTCCCCGTGGGAGAGGTCGCCCCGCGAAGCGCGCATCGGTGCGCCTCTCCGTTTGGGAGAGGTCGCCGCACGAAGTGCGGCGGGTGAGGGAGTTGACATGGCCCTCACCCCAACCCTTTCCCAGAGAGAGAGGGAGCAGCGCGGCCTTGCCGCGCGGACCGGCAACCTGCTAAGCTGCCGGAAGTAAAGTTGAAAGCGCGGGATCGTTATCGTTCCGGGGGAGAAAAGCAATGCAAAAGTGGTTTCATCTTCCGCTGCTGCTGTTGGCCGTGTTCGCGTTCGCCTGTTCATCGGGCGCGCATCATCAGAGCGGCAACGCCGCGGTCGATGACGACGACGACAATGATGACAATGACAACGACAATGACGACGCCTCGCCGGATGACGACGACGACGCCTCGCCGGACGACGACGCCTCGCCCGACGATGACGTTTCGCCGGACGACGACGACAACGACGATTCCTCGCCGTTCGCGCCGTGGGTCAATCCGGACGCGAAGGCCGACGCGTTCAAGCTGTATTATAAGGAACGGTTGGCGCGCGTGCTGCCGGCGTACAACCGCTTCATGCTCGTCGGCGACGTCGTGCCCGCGCACACGCTGGGCGCCACCGCCATCGCCAAGAGCGGCAACAATTATGAAGTCGTGTTGCACCCCGTCGACAACAACGATATTGGTTGGACGACGTTCAACGTGTACCAGGCGTACAAGGTCTTCGGCACGCGCGACCTGGAGCTGACGCTGATCCGCCAGTTCGAGGGCCTGGCCGTCGTCGAGCAAGTCGAGGGCATTCCGGGCCTGACCTGCCGCGAATGGGAGCCGGGTTTCATCACGCAGATCAACGGCGCGACCGGCGCGATCACGCGCACGCATAACGGCGCGCCGGCCACGCCCGCCGTGTCGTATCCGTCGAGTTTGGAATCCGAGATCGTCAGCACGTTCTTCAACAACGGCACCTACACGATCGACGCCGACCCGACCGATTACTACTTCCGCACCGAGCCGATCCTGAACACCGGCACGTACGCCGTGACCGAAGTCTTCACCGAGTGGCCGAACTACCTGCGCGATTCCGACTGCTGTTCGTCGTTCATGGTTTCGAAGCTCGGCACGTACACCGGCTACCTCTGGGGCAACCACAATTCGCGCGACAACTTCCCCGACTTTGCCATGGGCTACATCGCCGCCTGCGAAGCGGCGAGCGACGCCACGCTCGACTCCGACGTGCGCGCCTCGGCCGCCAAGGCCTGCGCCTCCGGCAAACGCATCGGCGATTCGGTTGTCCAATACGGTTACAATTTGATGACGGTCGGCGAATTCGAGCCGTACGACCCGCGGTACCTGATCGTCGCCGGCTCGATTCGGCCCGACGGCTCCAATCCCAGTCTGGAATGGCTCGGCTCGATGGACATGTGCCAGATGTCGTATATGGCCAAGGCGCTGTCGACCGCCGGCCTCAGTTCGCCGAACGAAATCGTCGACACGCCGGGCGCGTATGAGATTCAAGCCATCGACTACTTGTTCCAATTGCTCAATTTGCCGCTGCCGAAGATCACGAAACATTGCTACAGCCTCGACGACTTCTTGGTCGGCATCACGTGGGGCCGGCTGCTGAACATGCAAGTCCTGGGCGTGCCGATTTGGGAATTGGTGCAGGACGCGCTGGATCTGGATCCCAGCGCCGTGTATCCGGTGTTGTTCCAGTTGTCCGGCGCGGTCCAGCAGCCGCAATCGTCGGCGCTGGCGATCGTCTACTACGCGCGCCTCGATCCGAGCAAGGCCGAACTGATGCTCGCCGCGCAGCACACGCTGTACAATATCTCGGAGATCGTGCGCCGCATCTCGCAAATGGTTTACGATTGGGCCAGTGCGCAGAATCCCCCGAACACCAGCGTGATGAATCAGGCGCAACAAAATCTGGAGACGACCACGCTCTGGGCCAACCTCGGCGGCGTCGGCAACAGCAACTACAACACCTTCGGCTACCTGGATCAGGAGGCCGATCAGGAAGGCTTCGAGGCCGTGCTGACGCGGCCCGATTCGACGCCCTGGCCGCTCGTCGACGACGCGACGATCTGGCAGGAAATCCAGAACTCCGTGAGCGGCTCCGATTCCATTGACCAGCAGCGATACTGGGCGAAGTATCCGACCGAAGCCGACATGCCCTTCCGGACCGACGGCGCCGGCTACGACGCGATCGGCCTCGACGGCAACTTCCACGCCATTCCCAACGTCACCAATCAATGGATCGGCGGCCTGCAACTCTGGATGGCGCTGCCGAACTGCGAACTCCAGCCGACCGTGCTCGATTGCACCTGGGCGCAGATCGGCTGCGCGCGGGCCGACCTGAACGGCGACGGCGTCGTCAACGCCGCCGACCAGACGCTGTTCAACACGGCGTGGGCGACCTACGGTCCGCCGAACAATATTCCGTGCAACGCGGGCAACAACTGGTGCGGCGGCGCCGACCTCGATCACAGCGGTCTGCTCGACGCCGACGACCAGGCGTTCATGGCCGCGGCGCAGGGGTGTTGGTATTAGGGAGGCTGGGAGACTGAAGGGCTGAGAGGCTGGGAGGCCGGCCGGTCAGACCTGTCAGACTTGTCAGACGCGTCAGACTCGTCAGACCCAATTCCCCGCGCGCTTGACAACCGCCATCCGCGGAAACAAGTTCTTTTGGCCACACATAACGGAGTTTCGCCATGCAGCCTTGCCGCGACCCGCAGGTCATTCTTGCGCAAACGTCCCTCGTGCCGTCGTTTCTCGAATTCGTGCAGATCGACACCCAATCCGACGCGACGAGCGACGCCAACCCGTCGACCGCCAAGCAGTTGAACCTGCAAAAAGTCCTGCAAAAAAAGCTGGCGGCGCTGGGCGGCGAAAACGTGCGGCTGGACGACAAGGGATATTTGTATGCGAGCTTCCCCGGCAACGCGCCGAAAGCGCCGGCGTTCGGCTTGATGGCGCACGTCGACACCGCCGGCGATTTCTCCGGCACGAACGTCCGGCCGCGCCTGTGCGAGGGCTACGACGGCAAGCCGATCGTCCTGCCCGGCGGCGTGGTCATCTCGCCCGACGACACGCCGGAACTCAAAGAGTGCCGCGGCGACACGATCATCACCGCTTCCGGCGACACGCTGCTGGGCGCCGACGACAAAGCCGGCGTCGCCGAAGTGATCGCGACGCTGGAGTTTTTCCAGAAACATCCCGAATTGAAGCGGCCGACGTTGCGCATCGCCTTCACTCCCGACGAAGAAATCGGCCGCGGCGCCGAATTCTTCGACGTGCCGGGCTTTCAAGCCGCGTGGGCCTATACGGTCGACGGCGGTTTCGCGGGCGAGGTCAATTTCGAGACGTTCAGCGCCGACAAGGCCGTCGTGACCTTCACCGGCGTCGCGGTGCACCCGGGCACGGCCAAGGGCAAATTGGTCAACGCCATCCGCTGGCTCGGCCGCTTCGTCGACCAGTTGCCGAAGGCCGAAAGCCCCGAGCAGACCGAAGACCGCGAAGGGTTTTTCCACCCGACCGGCATCTCCGGCAACGCGGCCGAGGCCAAAGTCGAGATGATTCTGCGCGACTTCGACACCGCGGCGCTAAAGGTCCGCGGCGGCCGGCTGCGGGCGCTCGCCGAGGAGTTCGTCACGCTCGAACCGCGCCTGAAGGCGAACGTCGAAATCACCGCGCAATATCGCAATATGGCCGACGAGCTGCAAAAACATCCGCGAACCCGCGACCTGCTGCTCAAGGCCGTGCGGTCCGCCGGCCTCGAACCGCACACCGTCGCCATCCGCGGCGGCACGGACGGCTCGGGCCTGACGGCGATGGGCCTGCCCACGCCCAACATTTTCACCGGCGGCGTCAATTTCCACGGCCCGCGCGAATGGGTCTCGACCCGCGTCATGGCCCTGGCCGTGTGCACGATCGTCAACCTCGCGCAACTCTTCGCCGAAGAGGCCTGAGCGGCGCGGCGAACGGCCGCAGGCGGCAGCCCATGAACAACCCCCTCGCCCTTCGCGCCGGCGCGCTGACGCTGGACCCGCTCGCCGAAAAACACACCGCGCCGATGTGGCAGGCCTATTGGGAAAGCCGCGAGGAACTGCGGCCCTTTCTGGCGTGGGTGGAAACGGTGCACTCGGCGCCGGACCTGGAGCGGTTCGTCGCCCGCGCCAAGGCGAGCCGCGCCGACGGCGTGGAGTACCTCTTCGCCGCGCTCACCCCGGAAGGGGAGTTCGTCGGCGCGGTCGGCCTGCACAACATCGACCGCCGCAACCGCGCCGCCGAGATGGGCTTTTGGGTGCGGACGTCGTTCACGCGGCGCGGCGCCTGCCAGGCCATGGCCGCGCGCGTGCTGCGGTTCGCCTTTCGCGAACTGGGCCTGCACCGCATTTTCATCCGCCACGCGCTCGACAACCTGCCGTCGCAGACGGTCATCCGCAAACTGGGCTTCGTCCACGAAGGCGTCTCCCGCGAAGACACGCTGATCGCCGGCCGCTGGATCACGCACGAGACGTACAGCATGCTCGTCGCGGAATACGACAGAAACGCGGCGGCGCTGCTGCGCGCCGAGGAGTCGGCGCGTTTGTGATTGGCGGGATTCGGGGTTCGGCATTCTAAACACAGAGGGCACAGAGGACGGCACAGAGAGCACGGAGGAGCGGGGCTCGGGATTCGGGGTTCGGGATTCGGGATTCCGGAAGCGGGATGAGGTAGCCCCCATACTCCGCGCTGCCCCATCGGTCCCAGGATTCCCAGAATTCCCAGGATTCCCAGAATTTCCAGGATTCCCAGGAACCCCATAATTCCCATGATTCCCATTTCCGACGCACGCCCAAGCCGGACCTGGCACGGTTGCCCAGGGAAAATCCGTTCCATAATATGTGATTGCCAATTTTTGCGGGAGCGACGAGATGCCAATGAATGAGGAATCCATTATGACGAGAAGCCATCGAACCGGGATTCTGATGCTGGCGGCGATCGTTGCCGCGGCCGCCGGCTGCGCCAGCGCGCTGGGCCAGGCGCCGGCGCCGGTCGCGAGGGCGGGCGCCAGCGCGGCGCCGGTGCGCATCGTCGATCACGCCGGCGGTGAGCCGGTCGCGTGGGCGCGGTTCGGGCAATGTCAGTTCGGCCTGCCGATCAAGCAGGACGACGTCACCGGGCTTTCCACAGCAGTGGATGCAAACGCTCACGAAGCCAACGTGCAAAGGTGCTTGGATAAGGCCGTCGCCGAACGCGTCAATGTGCTGGTGTTGCCGGAACTCGGGCTCGCCGTGCCGGCGGCGATGCGCGAGCGCATCGTGGCGCGGCTGCAAAAAGCGGCGGCCGACCGCGATATGGTCATTATCGCCGGCAGTTACTACGACAACGACCGCTATTCGCGGTCGGTCGTCATCGGCCGGGGCTGGATCGAGGAAGGCTACAAGGTGCGGCCGTCGCGCTTCGAGGCCTCGCCACGTGCGGGCATGGGTATGCGCGAAGGCAAGCACGTGTTGCTCGTTCGCACGCGTTACGGCCGATTCGCCGTCGTGGTGTGCGTCGACCTGATCAGCGATGAAGTCCAATACGCGTTGCGCGAGCTGGCGACGCGCGGCGAATTGGACGTCATCGTGAACGTCAACTACAACCCCGCGGCGTGGGAGTTTCTGATCGAAGCCAACAGCTTCGTGCGACGCCATCCGGTTTTCGCGTCAATCACGAACGTGACGGCCGCGCCGGAAGGGACCCACTGCATGGAAAACGGCAAGCCGCACGACGACGGTGTTTGTTTCGGCCATACTGCCGTGTTTGCCGACGCGCACACCGACGCGGGCGAATTTCCGAACAACGTGCAGACGATGGCGCGTCAACTTCCGGCCGATTTCCTTTCCGGCGGCAAACCGGCGCTGCCCTTCGATCATCTCGTGGGCGACGTGGGCGCGTTCCGCGAGGGCTTGTTGGTGTACGAATTGAACCTGCGGCTGAATCGCGAGCCGGCGACGGCCAACGCGCCCGATCAGGGCTATCCGACCATTCGGGACGTGCACGTCGTCGACTTGTAACGGATCGGGGACCGGCCCGCGGGGCGATTCGCCGTCCGGAAGGAACGATGACGGGGCGCCTTATCTCACGGGCAGCACGAACATCAGTTGCGCCTGAAAACGATCGTCGAACACGATCGAATTGCGGCCGGTCAGCGGAATTTCGTAACCGAGATTGATCAGGCCGGGCAGGCGCAGCGGCAGCAGCGGCGCGCCGACCTGCAGCGCCAGCGCGTGCGCGTCGCCCATCAGGTAACTGTCGCTGGCTTTGAAAAAACGCTCCCACCGCCAGTCGACGTCGACCATCGGCGTCTGGCGATAATTGTAGAGATACCCGACGCCGGCCGAGAAATACGGGAACTGGAACGTGACCGCCGCCATCGTGTTCAGTTCGGCGCCAAGGGTCAGCAGGTAATGCGATGGCGCGCCCCAGGCGTCGATGAAGCGGTCGTCGCCCTGCAAGCCGATCAATCTCTTCAGCGATTCGGCCTGCGAATTCGGCTTTTCCCACGTCGGCGCGCGGCGGCGCTGCGGCAGGTAATAATCGACGCCGGCCTGCACGCGGAAGGCGATCCAGTCGGCCTCGGGCACGCGCAGCCGCAGGTCTTCGGTCACGCCGGGCGCGACGGCCCCCTGGCCTTCGTCAATCTGCACGCCGAGGCCGAAGCGCTGCGCCTGATTGGGGTTCGCGGTCAGCCCGGTCGGCGCGGTCACGTTGAATTGCGTGGCGAGCATGACGTGCGGCGTGTCGAGGTAGGTCCAGACGACGCCGGCCGACGTGTCGCCGAAGTTCCAGCCCGGATCGTGAAACCGGCCTATCGGGTCCGGCCGCCCGAATTGCCGGAACAGGCGGAACGCGTCGGCGAGGGTGCGCACGCCGAGGTTCACCGAGGTTCCCGGGTAGAACTGATAAATCAGCCAGCCTTCCTGGTGCACCACCGGCAGGTCGGCGTACAGCTGCACATCGTCGGTGACGCCGTAGCTCAGGCGCATGTTGAAGGTGCGGATGCGGCAGCGCGCTTCGGGGTCGAACTCCAAGAACTGGCCGTGCCCGCCGAACGGATCGTGCAGCTTGATCGGCTGCAGCAGTTCCGCCGAGTGGCCCTGGCCGTCATAGCTGCCGTCGAAGCGCCGGTTGAAATAGTCCAGTTCGATGCCGAGCCCGCTGGCGGGCACCCGTTCGACCACTCGCCCCCACAGCAGGCGATCGTTTTCCACCGCGACCTGCTCGGCCAGTTGCAACGTGCGCCGATAATAGTTCGGCGGTTTCGGCGGCGGCTCCGACTCCGGCGTCGCTTCCGGCGGGGTCGGACTCGCGTCGGCCGCGGCCGGGGTCGGTTCCGGCGGGGTCGGGCTCGATTCGGCGGGCGCTGGCGTCGGTTCGGCTGGGGCCGGGGTCGGGTCGATGGGCGTCGGGGTCAGTTCGGCGGGCGCTTCCTGCGCCGCGACGGTCGCCGCCACGAACGCGGCGAGCAACAGCGCCAGCGGCAGCAGGCGGCCGAACCCGCGTTTCATGCGTCAGATTTCCCGAGCCAGCAGTTCCAAAAACGCCTCATACACCAAGCGCCCGGTTTGCGAGCCAGTGCTCATCGATCGTTCGTAGTCGTAATGCGGGTCTTGCCACTGGTCGGGCATCATCATGTAGGCGAGTTCGTCGTTGGCCAGCCCGACGACCCACGGCACTTGCGCGAAGGGCATCGCGTCTTTCAATTTCATGCCGAGTTTCGGGAATGCTTCGCCCGGCGTCATCGCCATCCAGGCGCCGCCGATTTTGACCAGCCCGACCTCGGACGGAAAGATGTTGCCGTGCATCTTCGTTTTGTCGAGCGGCAGGATGCCGCGACGGGCCATCATGATGAACGTCGGGTTTTCGATCGGCACGTTGAAGTCCGCGCTGCGCACCGCAATGCGCGGGTGGGCGTCGCGCGGCGCATGCGCCACGGAGCCGATGGCCAACTCGGCAAGGCGGTCGCCCATGCGGTCCATCCAGGCGATCCGCTTGTTCAGATCGCTGTATTCCTCGCGCTTGTCGAAGCGGCAAATGTCCGCCGAAATCATGCCGCCCAGCGCGCCGGAGAAAAACACGCCCGTGCCGCCGCCGCGCTTTTCGATGTACTTGTCATAGCGTCCCGGGAAATCGGCGCTGATCGAATGGTTGTCGAGCAGCGTCTCGGCGTGGCACGCCCAGTTGGCGATCGTGGCGATCGGCGTGCCGTCGAGCTTTTCCAGCCGCATGACGCCCATCCGCCGATCGTTCGGGCCCGTGCCTTCCGGGAACCAGATGTTGTCCGACCAGCCCGGCTCGACGACGGTTTCGCCGAGGGCGATCTGCGCCGGCTGGGCCTTTGTCACCGCGTCGTTGACGCCCAGGGCGATCGACTGCAGCGTCTTTGCGAACCAATCGGGATCGACGCCGCGTTGGACCGGCAGCAGCAGCCCGGGCCCCCAGTAGCCGATCGGGTCCGGGGCCTCGTGATTGTGCGTGCTGGAGATTTGAATGCGCCGCGGATACTCGGCCGTGATCAGCGAGCGCAGCCGATTCACGTCGTAGTTGACGAAGCCGACCAGGTCCAGGGAGATGAGCACGACCGCTTCGCGCCCGTCGTCGAGATAGACGATGCGCGCCGTCACCGGGTCGAGCACGTCGCGGCTCTTGCGCATCTGCTGAAAGCCGGCGATCCACGCATTGCGGTCGTAGGGCGTGATGTCGACAACCTTGACGCCCGCCCGCAGCGAACCATCGGTCCACCGCGCGGCCATCGCCGCGTCAAAGGCCTTCGGCACGGCCGTCGGCCGGTAATGTTCCATCGCCGTGCCCGGTTTTTCCAATCCGCACGCGGACAGCGCCAGCGCCGCCGCACTCAACACCAGGAAAATGAAAATTCGTTTGTGCATGGAAACGGCCTATTGGGTCGGTTGGTTGGCGACCCGTTCGAGGGATTGAATGAACTCGTGGACATCGGCCAGCATCGGGCGCAGGCCGTCGGGGCTGGGCTCGCGGAACGGCGCGCCGAGATCGATCGTGCCTTGGTCCGTGAGGTCGAGCAACTTAACGAACGCGCTCCACAGCGGCAGATTCATGTACTCAAACAACGGCGCCAGATCGCGGAAATGGAACGGGTAGTCGTCGGCGATCGAGACTTCCAGCGCCACCAGCAAATCATGGACAATCCAGGCCAGGTTGAAATCCAATTCGACGATGCCGGGCACGAGCAGCGGTTCGTCTCCGTCCCATTGCCCGTCGCCGTTCAGATCGACGTAGCGGATGACGCGGTCGGGTTCGTTCTCGTTGTCGTCCCGCACTTTCTGGATCGTGGTCGCCCAGGCGCCGAAGAGGCCGCCGATGTCGATCCCCGCTTGGTTCAAGAACGGCGAGCCGTTCGCCGCCAGCTTCAGGCCGTTGCGGTACACCGGATCGTACAGAATCAGCACGATGATGTCGTCGATCTGCTCCAGAGTTTGCAGCAACGTCTCCCAATTGTTCAACGACGTGGGAAAGATGGAATTTCCTCCGATTTGGGTCATGCCCAGTTTCGCGAACGTCTGCGGGTTCAGGTCCAGATCGAGACCCTGCGCCAACTGAAACAAGGCGTCGATTCCCGACACGATGCCGGCGAAAAATTGCAGCGTGACCTGATCGTGAACGCCCGAGAAAACGGGCTGGAACAGGGCCGGAATCAGTGCGACCGTATAATAATCGAGGTCGAACAGCAGCGCGTTGTTGCCCTGCACATTGGCGACGCTCTGCTGCATTTCCTGGGAGATCGGCGACCAGAATTGCTGGATGATTTCGTCGATCGTCGCGCCGTAATACGTGAAGCAGTTCGCGACCCCCGCGTTGCAATCGGTCTGGCCGTTGAAGCAGGTCAGCTCGCTCTCGGTGAACAGCGTGGCGCAATTGGCGGCGCAATCGGTCGGCGTCCACGGCGTGCCGGCGAGGAAGCCGCACGCGCCGAACCGCACGCAAGCGCTGTCGCACGTGGGTTGGTCCGGCGGCAGATTCTGACCCAGGCAGAGGTTGAACAGCGTCGGGCAATCGGGACTGGCGGCGATGCACTGGCACGTCGCGGCGCCGTAGGTGCAGCCGCCGGCGGTCAGACACGCGGCGTAGGTGGAGCCGTCGCGGGTCAGCACGCCGCACGAATCGAGTTTTTGGCAGATGGCGCTGGCTTCCTCCGGCGTGACGGTCGTTGCGGCGGAGCCCCCCAGCGACGAAAACAGCAACTGCATCGTGGCGGCGAACTGCTGCACGTCCGCGAGCACGATGCCGTAATTCGCGTCGAGATCGCCCGGGCGGAAATCGAGCGCCTGCACAAACGCCAGGTACGCGCTGGCGCCGTCGCCCTTTTCCAGAAAGAGCTTGCCGCGCGCGTCCCACTGATCGGCGCTGCCCTGCCGATTGTGGTGCGTCGCGCACGCGGCGCCGCCGAGCAGCCCGGCCGCCGCAAGACCGATGACGATCCACCCCGCCCAGCGCATTTTGTTCCTCCGCGGGCGCCGCAAAGTTCCATTTCCCACGCGGCTCCACGGCAAAAAAACCGCGGCCTTTCCGTGCGGCTAGCTTACCGACCGCCGCGAAAGACTGTCAAGGCAATAGAAGGAGAAGTCAGAGGACAGAAGTCGGTCGTCAGAACACGGAAGATGGCAGGAGAAAGGAAGAAGAACGGGCGCCAAAACCCGGCCCGAATCGCAGCCGCAACAACGGGCGTCGCCGCGCGATCCGGCGGTTCAGTCGCGACGCTGGCTCGGGGGGTCTCGCCGTCGAAGCGGCTGGCGCCGTCGCTCTGAACTTTTTGCGGGGATGCGGCCTCTAAGGGGAAGAATGGAAGTCCGGCTGACGATTGAACGCGGAGGCAAGAGGAAACATGAAACGGATGGCGCTCATCTCTTTCGTCATCGGGCTGTTGTTGGCCGCCGGGTGCAATGGCGCGCCCGAATCGTCCGCGCTGGCGATGGACGTTGGGCAGTCGATGCAGACGCCCGACCCGGCGGCAATGCAACAGCAATTGTTGCAGCAGCAGAAAACGATTCAGGAATTGCAGGGCCAGGTTCAGCAGATGCAGAACCAGAACGCGCAAAGCGCCGGCAGGAACGGAACGCAGCCCCCTGCCGCTGCGCCGCCGAATGGACAGGCGCCGCATGCCGCGCCGGCGACGACGCCCGGCGGATCGCCGCCAACCGCGGGCGTCAACAATAACTATACGATCGACCAGACGCCGCCGCCTGACGGGACCACCACATACGTCGTAGTCGCGTACCCGGGTTGGTTGTACTACTGGGATTGGGACGGTTGGCCGCCCCATTGGGTGTGCCACTACTTCTGGGATTCCTGGGCCTGGAGCTACGGCGGGTACTGGGGACGCGGCGGCAGCGGCGCGTACGGCGCATGGCGCGGCGGCTGGGGCCGCGGCGGCTGGGGGGGCCGCGGAGGCTGGGGCGGCCGCGGGGGACGCGGCGGCTGGGGCGGAGGCCACGGCGGCGGGCACGGCGGCGGGCATCGGTAGGTAAGACGCCGCAGCAACCATTGACAGAGCGCTTCAGTCAAGATTCACCAGCGCGATTGACAACGTTCGGCCCCGCCCTAGCTTTTGGCCGGGACGCCAAAAAGAAGGGCGGCAACGGAGATAAAAAATCGGTTGCTCGCGGTGGACAATCGGAAAAACGGGATGTACTTCGTTCAACCCGCTGGCGCCATGCTGAAGTTCGACTCCGGCAGCATCGAGAAGATCCTCATGTTCCTGGCGAAGGAGGAATCTTCGCTGAACGTCGACGTCACGGCGTGGCGCAAGGCCGACGGAACATACGAGTTGGCTTCGATCAGGAATCAGCAATAGCGCCCGCCCACGTACAGAGACGCCTTCGCCTGAATCGCGAGACGGCGGGTCCCGATAGGGGTTGGCGTTCTATTCGTCCCTTGCTTCATCGACGCGCACGACGGCAGGGGCTTTCGAAATTATGCCTGCCGAAGCGCTCGTCCGAAACAGCGCCGTTGACGCCAACGCAAAATCGAGGGACGATTCTCGCAGAAAACTTCGCCTGACGAAGCGGAGAAAGCTGAATGACCGTCGAACAAGCATTGCAAACCGCCAGCAAATACGCGATCAAGATTCGCGACGCCTTTTGCAGCGCACTCGAAAAACCGCTCGATGATAAAAGGACGCGGCTCTTGATATTGCTGGCGGATCACGAGCGTAAGCATTTGGAGCACTTCCGCAACGCTTGCATCAAAGTATTGGCGGAGGGAACGTTCGACCATTTCGCCGCTCAGGTCGAACGGCAACTCGATGAAGTCGCGCATTCATTGCAGCATCTTGATGCGGAACTCGAAAACGTGTCGGTCGAAGAACGCCTCGTGCAAATCCTCGGCAGCTTGAACAATGCGAAAGCGAAAACCGCCGCGTTTTATCGCGGCATTTGCCAATGCCTGCCGCCTGACGACGCCAAGTACTTCGAGCATTTCGTCGAGGTTGAGGAAGCGAATTTGGCGCTGATCGAAAATCGGTTGGAGAAGTATTACTTCGATCCGTGCTGATCGCCGACGGCGCGCGCCGGCGGTTCGCTCGGCGGATCGGGGATTTTCGGGAACGGCCTGTCCGAGCGCACGCGCGAAAGTCCGCATCATCGTCCCTTCGGTCCGCCAACGAACGGCGCCGCGGCGCTGGCCATGGTCGGCATCGTTGCCTCGAACCTCACGGGCAGCCGGATCGTGACGCGGGTTCCCGCGCCGGGCGCGCTGCGGATCTCCCAATCTCCGCCCAGGGCGGCCAGCCGCTCGCGGACGGAGAACAGACCGAAGCCGCCCGTGGTGCGAACGGGTTGGTGCGCGTCCGGGTCGAAACCGACGCCCTCGTCTTCCACCCGGATTGAAACCGTTTCCGCATCCCCATAGCAGAGCGTGACCTTCGCGCGGTCCACCTTCGCGTGCTTGACGGCATTCAGCAGAAACTCTCGCACCGCCTGGAACAAGAAGATCCGCAGATCCTTGACGATTTCCGCGGGTCGCTCGTCGGCCGACACTTCGACGGCAAGATGGTGCGTTTCCTCCGTCCAGCGCGCCAACCACCGCAGCGCTTCCGGCAGACTCGACTCGTAGAGCACCGGCGGGGCGAGTTCCGCCGTCAGCGATCTCGACGCTGCAATCGCTTGATCCAGAATATCTCGCAGCCGTTTCAGTTCGGCCTGGTGCGCCTCGTCCGGCGTCCGCCCGCCGAGCGCGCTCACGCCGAGCTTGGCCGCGACGAGGAGTTGCTGCAAATAGTCGTGCAGCACCTGCGCCAGGCGGCGTCGCTCCCGTTCCTCCGCCTGGGTGAGTTCCGTGGCGAGGGCGCGCAATTGAATCGTTCGGCGCGTCAGTTGATCGTTGAGGGTCGTCAGTTCCCGGTTGGCGTTGCGGAGCGCCGCGGACTTGGCCTCCCGGCCTTCCTGCAGCCGAACGGCCGCATCCACGATCAGCGCCACGACGACGATGTTCAGCAGATGCATGCCCCAAAACGCGAGGCGAACGTCTCCGGACGGCGGCAAGATGGGCGACACGCGATGCACCCGGACAAAGGTGATCACGGCGAACGCCGCGGCGGAACCGATCAGGAGGCGCCGATCGCGGTGCCACAGCGTCAAGACCAGCGGCAGCGCGTACATCTCCGGAACCATGGTGTAGGAGAAAACATCGAACCGGAGCCAGGCCATTACCGCCACCATCGCGGCGGTGAGGATCAAGGCGCTGAAAAATGACGGCCGATGACTGTCTTTCACCGCGCGACTTCCTTTCCTGTCCCCACCGTGCGAAAGCGTAAGTCTTCAATGACTTCTGGACACTTGCGGCTCGCCCCGCGTTCAAGGTTTGCTTCATGGCGTTGGCGATGGACCTGATGAAAAAGGAGAACGCGCCTTCACTCGACCAACTCTTTGGCGGCGCCGGCCGGTTCGGCGTCCGGATCAAGATCTGCGGGATGTCGCGGGACCGGCTGGGCCCCAAACGCGAAGAGATCATCGCCTACGGGAACGATGGGACCCGTTGTCGGCCGGGGCCAACAAAAAAACCCCGCGGGGCCGAAACCCCGCGGGGCGTGCTGCGGCTTGAAGAACCGGCGCTTAGAAGCTGACTTGCGCTTCGAATTTCAGCGCGTCGTTGCGGATGCCGGTCGATTTGGCGGTGCCCGCCAGATTCAACATTTCAATGTTGTATTGCGTGCCGTCGGCCGCGGCGCCGCTGTAGCTCTTCCATTGCTGCATATGGTGGATGTAGTCGAGGCGAATCATCGCGTTGTAATACTTGATGTAGTAGTTGAAGCAGCCCGTGATGTCGGTCAACTGGTCGTTGACGCTGGTCGGACGTTTGGCCGCGTTGTTCAAGGTGTCCGGATCCCACCAGTCATAACGGGCGAGCAATTCGATCGGGACCTGGAACACCGGCCCGAAGTTGTAGCCGGCCATCAAGTTGTACGACATCGTTGTGAGCGTGTTGGCGGTCGAGTCGGCGACGCCGGTCCAGGGGCCCATACGCAGCGGCCCGAAGTTCGCGCTGGCGTCTCGTTTGTCCCACACGTATTGACCGTAGAAGATTTCGCCGATGACCGTCCAGCCGTTCGGGCCGAGATAGTCGATGTCGGCGTCGATGAACGTCACCTTCGTGTCGTGTTCGGTCAGGCTGTTGTTCGCGTTTTTCTTGAAGCCGTCGAGCGGCAGGCCGTACCACAAGCTCGCGCGAATCCGCAGGTCGTCCATGTGCTCTTTGCCCAGGGCGACCAGCGGCTTGCCGATCACGCCGAAGTGAATGTCTTTCCCGGTGTTTTCATCGCCCCAGATCGTGGCGACGTTGCCCATCGGGTTGTTGGCGCCTTTCGGCATGTAGCCCCACATGTCCTCGTACACGGGGAAATACTGGCGGCCGTTGTAGATGCCGAGGTTGGCGGCGAGGTAGATGGTGTTGAGGGCGAAGTTGACGCCGGTTTCACGGTCGCGGTGCACGATGTTCTGGTCGATCAACGGTTGTTCGATCGTCTTGTAGTACTCGGTCGGGACCGAGTCGAAGTATGTGAACGCCGGCAGCATGCGGCCGAAATAAATGCTGACGTAGGGAATATAGTGGAAGCCGAGCCGCATGTCGTTGGGCGTGATGGTCGAGATCGTGCCCGTCAGCGCATTGCCGTTTTTGTCGACCGGCTTCGCGCCCGACGCGTAGATCGGGTTGACTTCGCCCGCGATCATGTTGAGGTCATAGGTTACGCGTTTGTCGATGATCCAGCCTTTGAAGCCGAGACGGAAGTAATTGACCGCGAATTCCAGATTCTGGTCCCGTTGTTCCGGCTGCAGAATTTGCGTGTACGTGGGAACTTTCTTTCCATTCACCGTGGTCGTTCCGGTGGTCGGCGTGCCGACGTTCAGTTCCTGGTTGCCGACGTAGTAGTTCAAACCGGCTTTGAACGAGCCGTCGACGCTGATCTGGCCGACGCTGACGGTCGCCGTGCCGGTTTCGTCTTTCTTGTCCTCGGCAAACGCGAGCGTCGCCGCGAACAAGACCGCCAGTATGGCGGCTAGAAACAACAGTTTCTTCATTAGGAAATTCCTCCTTTGGTTAGCGCTTTGGTTTGTCGCTTCCGGTTGATTTCCTCGCTCCTTTGAATCGCTTCCGCAACGGGCGGAAACGGTTCGCCATTTTCTCAGCAACTAATAAATCACTAAAAACTTCCATTTTTTCAAATACTTATGAAAAAAAGTATCGAAAGAAGCTTGCCAGAGACCTGTTAACTAACTGAGTCAAAAGGGTTTTTACACGTTTTCTGTGTCGCATGTCAAGCGCAATTGCACTGCAAAATTCGATACGGTTGTCGGAATTCACCTCGGATCGCGAACGCGCAACCTGGGCGCTGGTTGCATATTTTTGCCCACTGTGTCCACGAGCCTGAAATATTTAGCCAAAATTGCAGCGCTTATTTCAACAGAAATTTTACGCTTTCCCGGCAACGGCTAGGCACTTTGCCTCGTGGGCGCCCCGCAAAATGACACACGACTCTTGCTTTTGGTCTGAGCGCAACTACTGTTTATTCAAATAATAGGGGCGCAGACCCTGTTGCGGGTGGACGATTGGGTCCGCTGTTTTTCAACATGAAGTTATTGCATTCGGGATTGGCCAGCCGCCGGGGCAAAGCCTCCGGACGACAACGAGGGGAAAGGCGCCAGCAGTTGGCAGGATAAGGAATTCTTGATGTTGTCGCGGACGAAAATCATCGTGGCGGCGGTTCTGGCGGCCGGCGGGATCGCGGTCGCGCTATTTTTGCTGACGAGGCGACCGGAAGTCGTTGCCGAGGCGCCGCCGCCGCCAAAGACCGTCGCGGTCGTCAAAGCAGGGCGCGCCGACCTGGTGCGCACGGTGTCGATCACCGCGGAAATGCGGCCTTGGGAAGAAATCGACGTCCACGCGAAAGTGACGGGCTATCTGAAATCCATCGACGTCGACATCGGCGACCGCGTCCGGCAAGGGCAGGTGTTTGCGCGGCTCGATGTGCCGGAACTGGACCAGGATCAAAACAAAGCCGCCGCGGATTACCGCGTCGCCAAACTCGATTACGACCGCGTGCAGGCGGTGCAAAAACGCCAGCCCGGGCTCCTGGCGCAGGTGGATGTCGACAAGGCCGAAGCGGTCTACGGCGTCGCCAAGGCGACGCTCGAGCGGATGAAGATTCTCTCGGATTACGCGACGATCAGCGCGCCGTTCGACGGCGTCGTCACCTGGCGCTTCGTCGATCCGGGGGCGTTGATCCAATCCGGCACGGCGCCCGGCTCGCGCGCCATCCCGATCGTCCATCTTGCCGACATTTTGGTGCTGCGGCTCGATTTCCCCGCGCCGGAATCGATCGTGCCGTTGATGCGCGTCGGGATGCCGGTCGAAGTGGTCGTCAGCGCCACGCATGAGACGATCCACGCGACGGTCGCGCGGTTGACCGACAAGGTCGATCAGGAAACGCGCACGATGACGGTCGAAATCGATCTCGACAACCGCGACCTGCGCCTGAAGCCCGGGATGTACGCGACGGCGACCATCGCGTTGGAAAAGAAGGCGCGCGCGCTCGCGGCGCCCCTGCAAGCCGTGCTCTTCGGGGACAAACCGACCGTTTGGCTCGTGCATCCCGACGGCGCCGTGGAGCAGCGCGCCGTCACGCTCGGCATCCAAACGCCCGACTTCGTGGAAATCACCAGCGGCTGCGTCGAAGGCGACCTGTTGGTCGGCGGCAGCCGCGGCGAAATCGCGGCCGGCATGAAGGTGACGCCGAAACTGATCGACGCGACGCCAACCCCGGGATAGGCCGCGCCCATGTCCCGGTTTGCGCTCAAGTATCCGTATCTGATTATTGTCTGCTGCCTGGTCGTCTGTGTGCTGGGCGTGAACAGCCTCGTGCGCATGCCGGTCGACCTCTTTCCGGCGATCCGCATTCCCGTCGTCGTCGTCGCGACGTTCTACTCGGGGATGCCGGCCGAGCAGATGGAAAACGACATCACCGGCCCGTTCGAGCGCTTTTTCACGCTGGGCAGCGGCATCGACCACCTCGAATCGACCTCGTTGCCGGGCGTCAGCCTGATCAAGATCTACTTCCAGCCGGGTTTTGACGCCGACGCCGCCGTCACCGAAATCGCGAACCTCGCCATGGCCGACCTGCGCCGCCTGCCGCCCGGGACGCTGCCGCCGGTCGTGTTGAAATTTGATGCGTCGAGCCTGCCCGTCTGCCTGATCACGCTGAAGGCGCCCGGCCTGACCGAGGCGACGTTGCGCGACCTCGGGCAGTACAACGTACGCAACCAGGTGGCGAACATCCCGGGCGCGTCGGTGCCGCAGCCGTTCGGCGGCAAATACCGGCAGATCATGGTGTACGTCGATCCGCTGAAACTCGAAGCCTACGGCCTGGGCGTGATGGACATCGTGCACACCGTCAACAAATCGAATCTGATTCTGCCGTCCGGCGACACGAAGATCGGCCGCTTCGACTACAACCTCTTCACCAACAGCCAGATCGACGTGATCGCCGACATGAACCACGTGCCGCTCAAGAGCGTCGGCCAGAACAACGTGACGATCGCCGACGTCGGCCGGGCCATGGATGCAGCGGCGATCCAAACCAACATCGTGCTCGTCGACGGCCAGCCGTCGGTCTATCTGCCGATCATGAAGCAGGGCGGCGATTCGAACACGATTTCCATCGTCAACGGCGTGAAGCGCGCCGTGGCGCATTTGACCGACGTGCCGAAAAACCTGATCGCGAAGGTGATTTTCGATCAGTCCGTGTTCGTGAAAAACGCCATCCACAATCTGACCGACGAGGGCCTGATCGGCCTGGCGCTGACGGGGCTGATGATCTTGCTTTTTCTCGGCAGCCTGCGGGCGACGGCCGGCACGTTCCTGTCGATTCCGCTCTCGGCGATGGCGACCTTCATCGTGCTGTCGCTGAAGGGCGACACGGTCAACGTCATGATCCTGGGCGGGCTGGCCCTGATTTTTTCGCGGTTGATCGACAATTCCGTCGTCGTGCTGGAAAACATTTACCGCCATTTGGAGAACGGCGAGTCCCCGGCGATGGCCGCCGCGACGGGCGGGGGCGAGATGAATCTGCCGGTCCTCGCCGCGACCCTCAGCGACATCTCGCTCGCCTATTTCTCCGTCACGTTCCTCTACGGCGTCAGTAAATATTTGTTTACAGCGCTGGCGCTGGCCATGCTGCTGGCGCTTTTCGGGTCGTATTTCGTGGCGATGACCGTCATGCCGCTGTTCTGCGAGAAGTTTCTCCGCCGCCCCGTTCACCACGCCGAAGGGGCCGGGGCGGCGGCGGCCGGGCCGGCCGGCCGCGAGTCGCTTTTCGCCCGCTTCAATCGCGGCTTCAACCGCCGCTTCGAGGGCTTTCTGGGCCGCTACGACCGCTGGGTGCGCCGGCTGCTCGCGCGGCCGTGGCTGTCGCTCGTGCTGTTGTCGGCGCTGTGCCTGGTGTTCCTGGCGGCGGCGCCGTGGGTCGGCGTCGCCTATTTTCCGCGCACGGACCCCGGGCAGTTCGTCGTCAACGTGAAGGCGGCGACCGGCACGCGCGTCGAAGAAACGGCGGCGCAGGTCGCCCGGGTCGAGGCGACGATCCGCCGGATCGTCGCCCCGGGCGACCTCGACGTGATCGCGTCGAACATCGGCGTCACGCCGGATTTCTCGGCGATCTACACCAGCAACACGGGCACGCACATGGCCTTCGTGCAGGTGAACTTGAAGGAAGGCCACCGCATCGGCAGTTACGAATACATGAATCGCGTGCGCCAGGCGTTGGCGGAGGACCAGCCGCAACTCACGATCTACTTCCAGACCGGCGGCCTGGTCGACGCCGTGGTCAACATGGGGTTGCCCGCGCCGATCGACATTCAGGTCGCCGGCGACGATCTGGAGCAAACCGACAAGCTGGCCTTGTCGCTGGCGCGCCGCATCCGGACCATGCCGGGCGTCGGCGACGTCTTCATTCCGCAGGACGTCGACGCGCCGTCGCTCACCATCAACATCAACCGGACGCACGCCAGCGAACTGGGCTTGTCGCAAAAGCAGGTGGTGGACGCGATCATTACGGCGTTGACCTCCAACCAGATGATCGCGCCCAGCTACTGGGTCGACCCGCGCAACGGCAACGATTACATGCTCACCGTGCAGTACCCGGAAGGCGTCGTGAAATCGCTGGAAGACCTGAAGGCCATTCCGGTCCGGGCGCCGGGGCGGCGCGACACGGTGCGGCTCGACGCCGTGGCCGACATCCGGCGGACGCTGGCGCCGACGGTCGTCAATCATTATCAGTTGAAGCGGATCATCGACATTTACGTGGCGCCAAAGGGCGAAGCGCTCGGCGGCGTCTTGTCGCGCGTCAACGCCCTGCTCGCCGGGACGCCGACGCCGGAAAACATGAACATCACGTTGCGCGGCGCGGTGCAGGCCATGCACACCTCGTTTCTCAGGTTCGGCGCGGGGCTGCTGATGTCGGTGGCGCTGATTTACCTGATTCTGGTCGCGCAGTTCCGCTCGTTCGTCGATCCGTTCATCATTCTGCTGGCCGTGCCGCCGGGCATCGCCGGCGCGGTCGACATCCTCGCGGCGACGGGCACCACGCTCAACGTGATGTCGCTGATGGGCGCCAACCTGCTGGTCGGCATCGCCGTCTCCAACAGCATCCTGATCGTCGAGTTTGCGCACCGGCTGCGCGAAGCGGGCCACTCGGCGAGCGAGGCCGTGGCGCTGGCCTGCCGCGTCCGCCTGCGGCCGATTTTGATGACGTCGTTGGCCACGGTCATCGGCCTGATTCCGATGGCGCTCGCGCTCGGCGCCGGCAGTGAAACTTACGCCTCGCTGGCGCGCGTGGTCATCGGCGGGCTGACCGTGTCGGTGGCGATGACCGTGTTCATCGTGCCCGTGGCCTACTTGTTGATCTACCGGCGCGCCCCGTCGGGGAAACCCGCGCCGCTGCCGCTGACCGCGGAGCCGCAGACATGAAAAACGTGCGACGCCGGCTGCTGTCCCGACAGATCGCCAACGCGGCGTCGAAACGCGTCGACGGGAACCCGAACCGGAGGTGCGAGCCCTAATGTCCCGGTTTGCTCTCAAGTATCCGTATCTGATTATTGTCTGCTGCCTGGTCGTCTGCATCATCGGCGTGACCAGCCTGCTGCGCATGCCGGTCGACCTGTTTCCGGCGATCCGCATTCCGGTCGTCGTCGTCGCCACGTTCTACTCGGGCATGCCGGCCGAGGAGATGGAGAACGACATCACCGGCCCGTTCGAGCGCTTCTTTACGCTGGGCAGCGGCATCGACCACCTCGAATCGAAGTCGCTGCCCGGGGTCAGCCTGATCAAGATCTACTTCCAGCCCGGTTTCGACGCGGACGCCGCCGTCACCGAAATCGCCAACCTCGCCATGGCCGACCTGCGCCGCCTGCCGCCCGGGACGCTGCCGCCGGTCGTGCTGAAGTTCGACGCTTCGAGTCTGCCGGTTTGCCTGATCACGTTGAAGGCGCCGGGCCTGACCGAGGCCGTGTTGCGCGACCTCGGCCAGTACAACGTGCGCAACCAGGTCGCGAACATCCCCGGCGCGTCGGTGCCGCAGCCGTTCGGCGGGCGGTACCGGCAGATCATGGTGTACGTCGATCCGTTGAAGCTCGAAGCCTACCAGCTCAGCGTGATGGACGTGGTGCGCACGGTCAACGACGCCAATCTGATTTTGCCGTCGGGCGACATCAAAATCGGCAGCTTCGATTACAACTTGTTCACGAACAGCCAGATCGACATCGTCGCCGACATGAACGACGTGCCGCTCAAGAGCGTCGGCCAGAACAATGTGCTGATTTCCGACGTCGGGCGGGTGAAAGACGCGTCGGCGATCCAGACCAACGTAGTGCTGGTGGACGGCCAGCCGTCGGTCTATCTGCCGATCATGAAGCAAGGCGGCGACTCGAACACGATCGCCATCGTCAACGGCGTGAAGGACGCGGTGGCGCACTTGACCGATGTGCCGAAGAGCCTGGTGGCGAAAGTGATTTTCGACCAGTCGGTGTTCGTGAAAAACGCCATCCACAACCTCACCGACGAAGGCCTGATCGGCCTGGGGCTGACGGGGCTGATGATCCTGCTGTTTTTGGGCAGCCTGCGCGCCACGACCGGCACGTTCTTGTCGATTCCGCTCTCGGCGATGGCGACCTTCAT
>Ga0181520_10001657_pt1 | contig 44733 bp, 28 predicted proteins | sample PEATcosm2014_Bin_29_FD_132451 | JGI IMG/M metagenome (GOLD analysis project Ga0181520, IMG submission 132451) | Peatland microbial communities from MTU Mesocosm Facility, Houghton, MI, USA - PEATcosm2014_Bin02_30_metaG | ecosystem: Environmental > Terrestrial > Soil > Wetlands > Peat | place... | reverse complement strand
GGACCGCGCCAACTCCGCCCGCAAGATCATGCAGGCTAATGGATTGCGCATGGACCAGGTGGGCCAGGTTCGCGGCTTCGCCGACCGCCAGTTGCGCCATCCGGATGACCCGACGAACGCTTCGAATCGCAGAGTTTCGGTGATTGTGCAATACCTGCCTACCACGCCCGCCGGCAAAGGCGCTGAGGGAAAACCCGATGCAGGGCCCGCAGTCGGAAGCGAAAGCAAACCCGCCACGGCCGCACAGCCTCCGGCCAATCCCAAACCCGCAAAATAGCCGCCAGACAGCGCGCGGTCGGTGAATCGGGAATCCGTGTCCGCCGGTTTGGTTCTGATGCGTCAGACCAATCCTGGCTGGCCCTTCTCACGAAGTTGACGGGCGCCTATTCGGCATAGCGTGAGTGCCGATCAGAGCGAGAATACGGGTCTATTGTGGCGAAAGGAACACGGCGGGCGCGCCATTGGTGTTCATGGTAACCATCTTGGGGGCCAGAACCCGGCCCAGGTCCAGCGCGGTCACATCGTGGTGCCGGATTTGCGCTTCGGCAAACGAGGCATCCACCTCGCCAATACTGTAGCTGATTGCGGTCGGCAGAACGCGGAAGTAGTACGGCCCGTCGGTACCGATTTCCGCCGTGGTGCACTTGCCTTTCGTGGCACAGAACTTATAGGTTCCGGGCAGTGCGGCGACGTAAAAGTACGTGTTGCAAGCCAGACGGGCCAACTCGGTTTGATTGGCGTAGATCGTCGGTTTGAACACCACCAGGTCACCCTTCTTGCAGATTCCATAAATGCCAACCCAAATACCCACGGGACCTTGGTCCGATGGCGTCTGCTGGTCCGGTTGCGCCTGCTGGGTGGACTGCGAAGCGTTCAACATGGCTTTCAGAACCGCCTGCGTTACGCCCTGCCCTTTCAAGCGGATCAGCTCTTCCGGGCTGGTCTCGAAAGAGCTGGGCTTGCTCCGGATTGTCAACAGAATGGTGTCCTCGCTAAGCCCCGCTTTGACCATCTTGACGATGTCGGCATTCACCAGAGGTTTTGGCTGCCCCACAGCCTGCCCCTTACCAACTCCGGCGAAGACCGATAACACCGCGACCGCCGCCACAACCGCCGCAGACCGCACCTGCACGCCACACCTCCCGGCGATGGATTCAACCAGGATTTCCGTCTTGCCACCACCCTGGCCGAAATCGATTATACACCAACGATCAAAATCGGAGCCGTTTATCGCATTATCTGCGTCCTGCGTGGATTTGAGCGGGCCATGCAGCGGCTATTGCGCGGAGGCGCAGCCACCGGCGCCGCTGAAGTGAACGGCGCGAATGCCGGGCGCGACTCCCATCTCCTGCAGAACGCGCCGTATCCCCACGAGCAGCGCATCGATGTCCGATGGCGACAACCGCCCGATAGTCCCAATACGGAAACAGGGCGCCGAGGTCAGCTTACCGGGATAGATGATGAATCCCAATTCGCTCAGCCGCCCATAAAAGTCTTCGAACCGAAACTGCGCGTGCTCCGGATAGCGGAACGCGGTGATGATGTAGCTTTGGTCCTCCGGCGCAAGATAAGCCTCCAGCCCCAACTCCGCCATGCCGCGCATCAGCACCGCGTGATTCGTCGAATAGCGCGCGGCGCGACCGGCCACGCCGCCCTCCGCTTCCAGTTCGACCAGAGCTTGACGGAATGCCAGTAACGTATGCGTCGGCGGAGTGAAACGGAACTGGCCGTCGGATTCGAATCCGGCCCACTGCGCATATAGATCGAGGCTCAGGGTGCGCGCGCGGCCTTTCGCCTCGAGTAGCCGGGCGCGGCGCGCCAGCACGAACCCAAAGCCGGGGACGCCTTCGATGCACTTGTTCGCCGACGAAATCAGGAAATCGATGTGGGCCGCGGCGAGATCCAGCGGGATTGCGCCGAAGCTGCTCATGGCATCGACGATGTACGCCGCGCCAGCCCGCTCCACCGCGGCGCCGATCGCTTGGATCGGGTTGAGAATGCCGGTGGTGGTTTCGCAATGAATCACCGCTACGTGCGTGATGCTGCGCGATGCCGTGAGGCGCTCCGCCACGGCCTCCGGCGAGAACTGGCGGTTCTCGGGCGCTTCCGCCGTTTCGATCTCGATCCCGTGAACGCGCGCCATCTGCGCGATGCGTCGCCCGTACGCTCCGTTCACCAGGACCAGCAGCCTGCCTTCCCGCGGAATGGCCGATGAAATCACCGATTCGATGGCAAAGGTGCCGCTGCCCTGCATCAGAACGCATTCGTATTCACCCGCGGCGTTGGGCTCGGCCCCGCCGAGCGCGAGCAGTCGCTCGCGAATCTCGCGCACCGTTTCGAGAAAGTCGCGGTCGCGCGAGCCCGCGTCGCGCAGCATCGCGGCCTTCACCGTCGCGCTGGTGGTGAGGGGGCCTGGTGTGAATAGTAATTTAGCAGTCGTCATGGAATACGTCCTCGTCTTCGTCGCGGTCGCCTGGAATCGCTCACACTGACCGCCTCTGGTAATTGAGATAGGCAACAGCAGCAATGCTCGACAACAAAGCCACGCCGGCCAACGAGGCAAAACCGCCCTTCCAGCCCCACGTCACCGAAACGCTGGCGAAACTGTTTCCGGCCAGTACGCCTCCCAGGTATCCGGCACCGTCGATGAGCCCGGATGCCGTTGCGCTCCCCTGCTTTCCGCCGAAGTCGAGCGAGATGGCGCCTGCCAGGTAGGAGTATGGCCCGGTCATCACGAAAGCAACCAGCGTAACCAGGGCGACCGGCATAACCTTCGATCCTGAGAAGCTCGAGTTCGCTAGCACGAACAACACCAGGGCCGCCAGCAGCATGCCGCAAGCAATAATGGCTGCGCGCCCGCCCCTGCCGAGACGGTCGCTGAGGAAGCCCGCCAACAGCACCGAGATTCCGCCAAACAGCGGAAACAGGGCGCTCTCCTGTGCGGCATCGGCCACCGTGAGTCCCACCGATTGCGTGAAGTAAGTTGGCGTCCACAGGTTGAAGGTCTCGCGCAGGATGGTGATGCCGCAGGATAGCAAACACACCAGCCAGAAGACGCGGCTGCGCGCAAATGTCGATAGCAGCGAGCGCAGACTTTCCGGCGTATGCTGATCGCCCTCGGACTGGAACAGGTTCGCCGGATTGGCGGGAGGCTCGGGGCAGCCGATTCGTTCCGGCGCTTCCTTAAGCAGAAGGACGTTGACCAGCAACAGAAGGCCGAGAGTCGCGGCGGCCGCATAGAATACACCGCGCCAGCCAAGCCCGGCCCCGATCAGCCAGGACATGAACTCGCGCGAGGCCGCGTCGCCAAAAAGAAAACTCAGGCTGACGATGCCCATCGCGGTTCCGTATGAAGAGTAAGAGAACCAGCGGGACGTGATCTTGACCATTCCGGCCCAGCCCATCGATTGAACCAGCCGATTACCCATCCATGCAAACGTGAAGAGAGGAACGCCTCCGGCAAGACCGAACAGGACGGTGAACAGAATGGACCCCGCCATGCCGAACAGGAAATTGCGCCGGCCGCCCAGAAAATCGGCCAGCCATCCGCTGGGAAACTTACCTATAGCGTAAGCCAGAACCCCCAGCGATGCGATTGTGCCCAGGCGAATCGTGGCATCATTGGCCGCGATTCCTCTCTTCCCCATCTCGGAAATCAGGAGTGGCATAGCTACTGCGAGGTCCGAGCGGCACAGATAATATCCTGCGTAACCGGTCACGATCAACGCGACGGTGAGCGCGCGCCATCTCTCGAATCGGCCGGGAACAATCGTTTCGAGTTGCGCCGGTGGATTTTTCACCGGGCTCGCGGAAGCCACCGCTTATGGCCGTTCGCCCGACGAAATCCGGCCGGCGATCTCATCGATCACATCCAGACACTCGCCCGCGCTTTCCACCAGGTAGTGTGCGCCCGCATCCAGCAGACGCGTCCGCGCCCGCGTAATCACTTCACTCCGCTCGGCGGCGGTTGCCGAGTTCCATTCCTCCACGGTCAATCCAGCTTCGTTGCCGGTCCGCGTGACCCCGATCGCCCACATGCCGGCGTTCAGACCTTCCTCGATGTCGCTCGGCGTGTCGCCGATCTTCACGGCAGACCAGAGAGGACTCACCGCGAGCCGTATCGCATTCAGGTAGCACATCCACGGCGCGGGACGCCCTCCGCCCGGTACGTCTCCCGGACAAATTGCGCAATCCGGCTCGAAGCCCTGTTCGCGCGTGCGGTCAACCAGGAAATCCAGCATCGGTCGCGTGTAGCCGGTAGTGGATCCGATCTTGATGCCGCGACAACGCAGTCCCTCGAAAGTTTCAGGTACACCGGCTATAGCACCCGAGAAGCGTCCCAGACATTCGAGTTGTTTCGGGACAAACTCGGCATAAAGCGCCTCCACATCCGTCTCGCGCGGCGCGGCTCCGCGCCGGCGCGTCCACTCTTCCGTCACGCGCGGTAACTCGAGAATCGAGCGGATATGATCCTTCTTGGCGATCCCCATCGACAGGCGTGCTTCGGCGACGGCGACCGCGACGCCTGCTTCGGCAAAAACATCCTGCAAAGCGGCGACGGGCGCCCGGCTGCCGTGGTCCACAATGGTGCCTGCCCAGTCGAAGACAACACCCAGGAGTCTCATGCTCCGATTGACTCCGCGGCGCGGTCCGCCGCCTTAGACACCGCGACTCCACTCGTGCTGTGTCCGTTTTCGAACAGAACCGTGCGCCCTGGCTTCCGTTTCATCATGGCTAGCATAACTGCCATTGGTGGACTCCTTGATGACAAATCCATGTCAGACCTCGCGAAACGAGCGTCGAGCACAAACTTTCTTTTGTAACCATCGCGTGAACGGAGTGTCACATCGATGAAATCACTCGGTTAGTATGCTGCCGAGGAAGGACATTCGCCCGCGTTCCGGATCAGGACACTCCGCTGTGCACCGGTTTCGCGCGAGTCCTTAATAACACTTTGAGGAGGTTCCTGTTGGAACTCAGCAGACATTCCACATTCAGACTCATGGTTGGCTTCGCGGTTCTCTGTCTCGTGACCTCGGCTGTGGCATTGGCTCAGTCGACCTATGGAACCATCAACGGCAGCGTCACAGATCCGTCGTCCGCCGCGGTTCGCGGGGCGACGGTCGAGGCTACTAATCAACAGACCCAGGTCAAGCACAGTCTGGTAACCAGTACTGAGGGGACCTACCGCTTCGTGAATCTCGATCCGGGCGTATACACAGTTTCAGCCAGCGCTCCCGGTTTCAGTGTGACCGAGCGGAAAGATGTCACCCTGCAGGCGCGCGAGGAGCTCCCAGTCGATTTGCAGTTGGCGGTTGCGAGCGCCGCGGCCACCACTGTCGAAGTAATCGGGACGCCTGTCATTGCCGAACAACTGACTCGGTCCGATTCGAAGTCGGGCGACGCTATCACCGATCTGCCGCTGAATTTCCGCGCGACCGCCAGTCCCAGCCCGATCGTTGTCGCGGATCTGGCGCCGGGCGTTGAAACCGACAGCGGCGGCAATATCACGATTGCGGGCCAGTTGCCCACGGCAACATCGTTCTCTCTCGACGGCATATCGACCCAGCTTCCGCGTTACGGCGGCCCCACGCATGACCTTTTCCCCTCGGTTGAGGGCATCGCCGAGTTTCGCGTTAATACCGCTTCCAACAGTGCGGAATTCTCTCAGGCGACTGACATCACGGTCATCAGCAAAAGTGGCTCCAATGAGTTTCATGGCGGCGCGTTTTGGTACTTCCAGCGGCAGGACATGAATTCGGCCGACCCGATCAGCGGCATCATTCCGACGGGCGACGCCAATACTTTCGGCATGTCGATTGGCGGTCCGGTTCTGTTGCCTCATGTTTACGACGGCAAGAACAAGACTTTCTTTTACTTCGATTACGAAGGCGTGCGCCTCGATTCCAACACGCTGATCTCGGCCAATACTCCGCCCACGGCATGGGTGAACGGAGATTTCAGCGGCGCTGGCGCTATCATCGACGGCTTGAACGGCCAGCCGCTGCCGGGCAACAAGGTCCCCGCTTCCCAGATCAACGCGGTTTCCGCCAAGCTCATTCCGTCCGTGTTTCCCACGCCGACAAGCAGTGAAACGGCTCTGACGTCTCCCAATTTGGTTACGTCGTTCCCAGGGACTTATAGCAACGATGGTTTCGATGGGCGCCTGGATCATAACTTCAGCGCGAATCATCACGTGTGGGTGCGCGTGACGCAGAAGACAATCGCCTCGGTCGGCACCGATGCCGCGATCGGCGCTGGTGGATCGGGCGATACAACCTATAACCCACTGATGGGTTCGTTTTCCACCGACTCCGACCTCACAAATATAGCTGCTTCCTATAACTGGATCATCAAGCCGACGTTGATCAACGAACTGCGGTTCGGATATACCCGCGCGAACTTCAATTTTGTGTACCCGCAAGCGGCGCAGGGCGATTCGATCGTCCAAAACGCCGGAATCGAGGGTTTGCCGGGGCCGCCGAAGAATGGTCTGGGCGGCATCCCGGTGTTCTACATCGGCGACATTATGGGCGGCGAGACGAATCCGTATGGACACCCTCGGGTGAATAAGAACGCCACCACGGAGATCGGCGATAACCTGTCCTGGATACTCGGCCGGCACACCGTCAAAGTTGGCGTCGAAGGACGCCGTCTCAGCTATCAGGACAATATCACTTTCAATCTGGGCGACGAGTACGGCGATTACTTCTACAACGGAAGCGACGCGCAAGGGTTCGCCACGTTCCTCCTGGGAAGAGTCGATGACGCCGAGCAGGCGCAGAACGGGCCTGACGGTAAGCCGTACGGCTATCACTATGGCGGTTTTGCGCAGGACGAGTGGCGCCTTCGCCCCAATTTCACGCTGACCGCGGGTTTGCGGTACGAAGTCAACACGCCGTTCAACGATCAGACTCACCAGCTCGGCAATTTCGACACCAATGTTCCGGGCGGAGAGCTGGTGATTCAGAACGAAGAGACGGGGCTCATTAACCCCTTGTGGAAAGGGGCGGTCGGGAACACTCCGTTCGTTACAGCGAGTCAGGTCGGTTGGCCCGATACGCTTCGTGAGACCTACTGGGGTAACATTCAACCGCGCCTCGGCTTGGCCTGGAGCCCCGATCCCAAGACTTCGATTCGCGCTTCCATGGGTTTGTATTCGGTTCCGGTCCTGGGCGCGGTACTGTATTCGTTGCTGGGCGTAGATACCAGTTACTACGCCGACTATGGCACAACATATTTCCCCGACGCCTTTCCGAGCGGCGTCGGCAGCGCGCCGGCTTACCCCGGATATCGCCGCGCCAATCAATACAATTTGAAAGATCCGCGAGTGATTCAATGGAACTTCTCGATCGATCATGACCTTGGATGGAATACGCTGGTGCGCGCCAGTTATACGGGATCGCACACTTATAACCTGATTTATAGCCCGGATCTCAACCAAGTCGAGCCAAACACCGTCGGCTACGCCGCACTGGTGGCGACGCCGGCCCTCCGCGCGCAAAACCTGAAGTACCCGAATTTCCGCGAAGTACTGACTCGCGCCGACGGCCCGAGCGCAAAATACGATGCGCTGTCTTTAGAAGCGAATCACCGCTTCGCCCACGATCTGACGTTTTCCAATAGTTACACTTGGGCAAAGAGCATCACGAACGCGCTCGGTGTGGCTCCTTCGTCGGCAATCCCCACCGGCGGCCAAGGCGATAACGGCGACAACGTGAACAACATCTATAACATCGCCGCCGATGAAGGGAACGCATACTATCTCCCGCGGCAGCGGTTCGTCAGCACCCTTGTCTACGACCTGCCGATTGGCCGTGGCAAGAAATACTTCGGCGGCGTGAGCCGATTCGCGAACGCGGCGGTTGGCGGATGGCGCGTGACCGGCATCACTCTCGCTCAGACCGGACCGTGGCTGACGCCCTACTTCCCGAGCAGTCTCGCCGATCCGTCGGGCACCTTCCCCGCCTCCCGGTCGGTGAAGCAGCAGCGCCCGGACTGTGTGTCGGGCCAGTCGGGGTATTTGTCGAACCCGACGACGGCCGATTATTTCAACGTGAATGCTTTCTCGGTTCCCGCCAGCGACATTGGCCGCTTCGGCAACTGCGGGGTAGGCACCCTGGAGGGTCCGGGAACAGCGGTGTTCTCGTCGTCCGTCGGCAAGACGTTCGCCATCTCGGAAAGGGTTGGCGTGCGCTATGAGGCGCAGTTCGCGAATCTGTTCAATATCCTCAATAAGGCCGCCCCGAATATGAACGTCGCCAGCAGTTCTTTCGGGCTCATCAGTCAAAGCCAACTGGTGGAGCAAGCCGGACCTCGCTCGATTCAGATGATGCTGCGGTTTCAGTTCTAGCCGAGTCGTCTCTTGTTCTCGTGGCGGCCGCTGCTCGGGTCTCGAACCCGCGCCGGCCGCCGCGGCACTTTTGTGAACTGCTACATTTGGACGAAAGCCTCACAACCCATGACTCTATCGCGCCGCTTGTTCACGAACGCCCTGTTGACCGGCCTGACAATCGGGCAGATGGCCGGCCAGCCGGCCGGGCAACGCGCCCTACTGCTGATTTCGATCGATGGCATGCGGCCGGATTACGTCACGGCGGCCGATGAGCATGGCCTCAAGATCCCTAACCTGCGCCGGATATTGGCCCAGGGCGCCCACTCGAGCGGCGTCCGCGGCGTGCTGCCCACGGTGACATACCCCAGCCACACCACCATCCTCACCGGCGTCTGGCCCGTCCGGCACGGCATCTTCAACAACCTCACCTTCGATCCGGCAGGAACTAACTTCGAGGGCTGGTATTGGTACAGCGAAGACATCCGGGTGCCGACGCTTTGGGAAGCTGCGGCGAAGGCCGGCTACCGGGTGGGGAGCGTGAGCTGGCCGGTCAGCGTGGGCGCGCCGGGGGTAAGCGATCTGATCCCCGAATACTGGCGCGCCACGACGCCCGACGACCTGAAGCTATTGCGCGCGTTGTCAACGCCCGGTCTGCTGCGGGAGTTCGAGGGCCAGCTCGGCCCTTACGTCACCGACCTGGAAGACGCGATACCCAGCGACTGGTCGCGCACCCGCTATGCCGAGGCCATCATCACCCACAAACATCCGCGCCTGATGACCGTGCACCTGGCCGCTCTCGATGAACTGGAACACCAGACCGGCCCGTTCAGCGCGGAAGCCAACGCTACGCTCGAAGAGATCGACGGCATGGTAGGCAGGCTGAACGATGCCATGCGCCGCGAGACTCCTGGGGCGGCTATCTGCATCGTGTCCGATCACGGCTTTGCGCGCATTGATCGCCAGTTCAGTCCCAGAGTGGCGCTGGTGAAGGCCGGTTTGATGACGCCCAACCCGAAGCGGGCATCGCTACAGGCGCCGGCGGTGACGGAATGGAAAGCCGCGTCCTGGGGAACCGGAGGTTCGACCATGATCGTGCTCAAAGACCCGCACGACCAAGCCACTCGCGAGGGCGTCGCGAAGCTGCTGCGCGAACTGGCCGCGGACCCGGCCAACGGCATCGCGGGCGTGCTCGACCGCGACGCGATCGCCCGGCTGGGAGGGTCCGAGGCGGCCGATTTCGCGCTCGATATGAAACCTGGCTATTCGATTGGCGCCGCCATGGACGGCCCGTTGGTTAGGGAGATCAAGCCCGGCGGCACGCACGGCTATGCGCCGACGCACCCCGAGATGCTGGCGGCGTTCCTGATTGCCGGGGATGGCATTCGCGCAGGCGCGGATGTGGGCGAAATCGATATGCGCTCCATCGCGCCCACCCTGGCCAAGTATCTGGGCGCATCGCTGTCCTCCGCCGATCTGCCGCCGCTGGAAGTCTTCTAAGCGACGATTACGAGGATGTCAGACACGCCTGACGGTGCGCGGCACTCATGAAAGCTCTGGGAACGTCCGTGACGCGTCCTCTCGCTCTTCCGCGGGGGACAGTTCGAGGAGTGGTTTCGGCTGTAGCCCCAGCAGGCCTGCCAGGAGTTTGCCCGGAAACATCCGAACGCGCCGGTTGTAAGCGCGAACCGTGGCGTTGTAATCGCGCCGCGCATTCCGCAGCGATTCCTCAATGCTCTTCAAATTCTGTTCGAGCGCTTTAAACTCCTCGCAGGCCCGCAGTTGCGGGTGTTCTTCCGCCATGGCGAACAAATGGCGTATGGCTCCCGTCAACTGATTCTCCGCCGCGACACGGACTTCGTAGAACCCAGTCCCTCCCGCGGCCGAGCGCCAATTCGCGATGTGTTCGAATGCCCCAACCCTAATCGCCGGCATGGTCCTTCACCGTTTCCAACAGGCTGGGGATCATATCGTGACGCACCTTAAGGAGCGCCTCAATGTTCAGCCATGCCGATTCGGACCGGACCAGCAGCCGAATCAGACTGTTGTAGATCAGAAGGGCGATGATTGCTGCGATGAGGCCCAGGGAGGCCAGAATTGCGAGAACGACCATTTCTCTTTTCCATCTCCTCTAAAGTTATACTGCCCAGATCATCCGAGGTTTATAGTTTCAGATCCTCTAAGGTTAAGTTAATTGAAAAGGCGGAACGTGACAAAAAAAGAGGGCCGAATGACAATTCTGGAATCCTCCTGTCACGATTGCGGCGGCCGCGCGACATAGTGAAGGTAAGCGCCTCGGCGCTACTTGAGGTGCGCGGCGCGGCGACGAGCCAGGACGGACCACGCAGCTGTCCGCACGGTCTCGGAGGTCGCCACGCCGCGCAGAAGACGTTTACGACGTGGCTCCTGCATCGAGCGAGCTATTGTCATCCACTTGCCACAGCCACAGAATCACCGTACGGGCGCCGGCAAATGGAAAAGCACGCTCGCGATGGTTCGAGTTCACTGCTCCGTGCGTGCCTCCTGAACGCTTTCCAGCAGTCTCCGCTCTTCCGGCTGGCGGGGTCCATGCAAGCGAATAGCCTGACGAAGCTCGGCAACCGCGCCGGAGACGTCCGGTTTGCGCAACAGCGCTTTGGCGAGATAGAAGTGGGCCTCTTCCAGCTCGGGAGAGTCCCCCAACCGAATCACGGCTTTCAGTTGCGCGACGGCTTCGTTGTCCCGGTCCTGCATGAGGTAGCTGATGCCGAGGAAAAACCCGGCCGCGCTGTTTTCGGGATCGTCCTTCAGCGCCGCCAGCAAGCCCGGCGTGGCGCCTGCATAGTCGCCCCTGGTGTAGCGCCGCATGGCCAGATCGAAATCCGTTTGCCCGGCTGCGCGCCACTGTGGCTGCAAGTAGCGCGGCGGCGAAACCAGGGCCAACGCCGTCAGGTTGAGGGATGGACGTGCGGTAGAGTGGGCACCGCTGGGAGCGGTGGCCTGGGAACCTTCCCGCCCGGAAGCCGGCCGCAACCGGAACCATGTGGCGGCTCCCGCAGCCACCAGCAGGCTGGCCGCTACGGCCAAAGCCGTCCACCAGGGTGTACCTCTTCGCGGGCGGGGCACCAGCGCCGCCTGAATGTCCTGCAACAGTTGTACCCGCTCGAAGCACCGCTGGCAGCCGGCGAAGTGCAGTTCGAAATCGGCCTGTTCCGTCTCGTTGAGCTGGCCAGTGACGTACTTTTCCGCGATTTCCGCCTCTTCGATTTTGTCGCAGTCCATCGAGTTTCTCCGGATACTATGTATCCGCGCCGGGGGTTTCGTTACAGTCCCTTGACAATTTCCGTCACCTTCTTGAGAGCACGGGATTTCCGCTGGCGTACCGCCTCCTGGCTCATTCCCAACGATCGGGCAATAGCCGTCAACTTTTGTCCCTCGGCCAGGATTCGCATCAGGATCTCCCGATCGGTCGCATCCAACTGAAGGAGCGCCTGTTGCACCAGGGCCTGTCGCTCGCCTGCCTCGAACAGCTCTCCGTGGCCGGGAACGGCAAGGTCGTCCTCGTTGATAGGCTGACTGAGCCTTGCGCGAATACGGCCGCGCAGATGGGTGTGGGAGACGTTCCGCGCCACCGAAGCGATAAATGCCGGCAGTTTCGCGGCCTCGCGGAGTTCACCCTGGCGCAAGGCTTTCAGTATGCCGATGAGGGCGTCATGCAGAAGATCGCGGGAAGCTTCCCGGTCCTGTGTGCGGGCGCAGAGGATAGCAAAAACGCGGGGGCCGAAGAACTCGACTAACTCGGCTTCGGCTTCCCGATCCCCAGCGAGGATTCTCTCCGCCAGACCGGGGGGCCCTTCTCCAGTACCGTCCTGCATGGGGAGAAACCAAAGCTTAACACACGCGCTTGCCACATTCCGCGCAGTTGCCATGCGCAATCAGCGCCGCTACGACACCCCTCGCCTAAGCGATTCGCGGCCGCTTGGGTTACTGCGTCTTGGCGGGTAGCGCGGCCGGTGGCGGCTGGTTGACGGTCTTAACGATGTCCTGCTTGGTCGGCAATTGCGATGTATCCCAGCCGCCGCCCAGGTTCACCATCAGTTGCACGCTGGCTTCCAGGCGACGCGTCAGCAGATCGATCTGGGTTCTTTCGGCGGCTAGCGCCGTGCCCTGCGCGGTCAGCACGGTGAGATACGCCGTGGTACCGGCTTTGTACTGCGCGGTCGAGACCGCCAAAGCGCGGTCCGCGGACTTGACGGACTCATCGGCGACGACCGATTCGGCGGCCAGGACGCGCAACGTGGAAAGGCTGTCCTCCACCTGCTGGAACGCCGTCAGCACGCTCTGGCGATAAGCGGCTACGGCGGCATCGTAGGCGGCCAGGTTTTGGGTAACCTGCGCGCGGCGGCGGCCGGCGTCGAAAATGGTTTCGGCCAGGGTGGGGCCGACGGAGAAGAAACGGCTGGGCCAGCTGATCCAGGTGGTGATGCGCGAAGCCTGCAAGCCGGCTGTGGCGGCCAGCGTGAGCGCCGGAAAGAAGGCCGCCTGGGCGATGCCGATTTGTTCGTTGGCGGCGGCTGTCAATCGCTCGTTGGCGGCGATGTCGGGGCGCCGCTCCAGCAGCGCGGACGGCAGCGCAATGGGCACCGGCGGTGGCGGCGCGGTCAGGCTCTTGGCGGCAACGGTGACCGCCGCCGGAGGCTTGCCGGCAAGCACTGCGATGGCGTGCTCCATCTGCGCGCGCGTCACGCCGAAATCGACCAGCTCGGTCTGCGCCGCGTAGAGTTGTGCCTCCGCCTGGGCCACATCCAGGTCGGATGCGACACCGCCGGCGAAGCGGTTGTGCGTCAGTTCCAGGTATTCGCTGTAGGACTTGACGGTGCGCGTCAGCAGATCGATGTCGCCATCGAGGCCGTGCAGTACGAAATAGTCCTGGGCCAGCTCGGATTGGTAGAGCAGCCGTGCGTTCTCCAGGTCCGCCGCCGATACTTGCGCCTGAGCGGCTGCGGCCGTCACGCTGCGCCGGATGTTGCCCCACAGGTCCGGTTCCCAAGACGCGCTGATGGGCAGGCTGAAGGAACTGCGCATGCCGGGCAGTGCTCCCACGTTCGGCGAACTGCGCGATTCGGTGATCGAAGGCGCGGTGGATACCGTGGGGTAGAGCCCGGAGCGGACGATCTTCACCGCCGCGACGGCCTCGCGGTATTGGGCTTCGGCCTGCAACACGTTCTGGTTGTCGATGGCCACCTGCTCCTCGAGCGCGTTCAATTCCGGATCGTTATAGATCTCCCACCACTTGCCTTTGAGCTGGCCGTCGTTGGGCTGCGCCTGCTTCCAGCCCTGCGCCTCTTTGAAATCCGCCGGAGGCTCCTCCTTGAACGCCGGCGGCACAACCGCGGCGGGCTGCTTGTACTTGGGTCCGGGCGTGCATCCGGCCAACCCCAGCGCGCCGGCCAGCGCCGCCGCAACCCATGGCTTCATGCGTCGCATTGCGTGTCCTTCAAGCCTCCGATTCGATCACTCGAGCCTCGCGCCCGCGAACCCGGTTCCACCACTGCTGCAAGCGGTCGAAGTAGAGATAGACCACCGGCGTAGTGTACAACGTGAGCGCCTGGCTGAGGACCAGGCCGCCGATTATGGTGATGCCGAGCGGGCGGCGCAGTTCCGATCCCACACCCCTGCCGAAGGCCAGCGGCACGGCGCCCAGCATGGCTGCCATGGTGGTCATCAGGATGGGGCGGAAGCGTAGCATGCAGGCCTCGAAAATGGCATCGCGCGCGTTCTTTCCTTCCAGCCGCTCCGCCGCCAGGGCGAAATCGATCATCATGATGGCGTTCTTCTTGACGATGCCGATCAGCAGAATGATGCCGATCAAGGCGATCACAGTCAAATCCGTGTGCGTAACCGTCAGCGCCAGCAGCGCGCCCACGCCGGCCGAGGGGAGCGTGGAGAGAATCGTGATGGGATGAATATAACTTTCGTAAAGGATGCCCAACACCAGGTACACGGTGAGCAGCGCGGCGCCGATGAGGATGGGCTGGTTGGACAGCGACTGCATGTAAGCCTGCGCGGTTCCGGCAAACATGGTTTGAATGGTGGGAGGCAGCCCCACCTTCTCGGCAGCGGCCTGGATGGCGTCTACCGCATCCCCCAGCGCCACTCCGGGCCGCAGGTTAAATGAAATGGTGATGGCGGGAAAGAGGCCCTGGTGGTTGACCGAGAGCGGGGCGGTAGCCGGAGCGAACTGCGCGAACGCGCTCAGCGGTACCTGGTTCCCGGAGGGCGCGCGCACATAGATATTCCGCAGGATCTGCGGGTCCTGCCAGTAGATCGGCGCCACTTCCATTACCACATGGTATTGGTTCAGCGGCTTGTACATGGTCGAGACCTGGCGCTGTCCGAAGGCGTCGTAGAGCGTGTTGTCGATCAATTGCGGCGAGATGCCGAAGCGCGCCGCGGTGGCCCGGTCAAAAGTGACCAGCGACTGCAGGCCGCGGTTCTGCTGGTCGCTGTTGACGTCGACGATGATCGGGATCTTGGCTATTTCCCGGAACATGCGCGGCGCGTACGCGTTCAGATCGTCCAGGCTATCGCCGCGCATGGTGTACTGATACTGCGCCGCGCTGTTGCGGCCGCCGACTCGGATATCCTGGTTGGCTTGCAGGTAAAGGGTGGCGCCCGGAATCCGTCCCAGCTTGGGCCGCAGCCGCGCAATCACCAGGTCGGCCGAGATCTTGCGCTCCGCCAGCGGCTTCAGCGCGATGAACATGCTGCCGGTGTTGGTGCTCCCGCCGCGGCCTCCGCCGGTAAAGCCGTTCACCGCGTCCACCGCCGGATCGGCGGCGACGATGTTCACCATGGGCAGCAGGATCTTGTTCATCGCCTGGAATGAGGTATCCTGATCGGCCAGAATCTGGCCCGAGAGGCGGCCGTTATCCTGCTGCGGGAAGAAGCCCTTGGGTACCTTGATGAACAGCCGCACGTTGAGGGCGACGGTCGCCAGCAGCACGCACAGTGTGACGAACCGATGGCGCAGCACGAATTGGAGCGAGCTGCCGTAGGCGCCAATCAGGCGCTTGAAGCCGCGGTCGGTGGTGCGGTAGAGCCAGCCGTGATCGGTGTGCTCCTTCAACATGTGAGCGCACATCATCGGCGTGGCGGTCAGCGACACCACCATGGAAACGCCGATGGCCACCGAAAGCGTCACCGAAAACTCGCGGAACAGGCGGCCCACCACGCCGCCCATCATCAGCAGCGGCAGGAAAACCGACACCAGCGAAATGCTGATCGTCATCACCGTGAAGCCGATTTCCTTGGCTCCTTTGAGGGCAGCCGCAAAGGGCTTCATTCCCATTTCCAGGTAGCGGGTGATGTTTTCGATCACCACGATGGCGTCATCCACCACGAAGCCGGTCGAAATGCACAGCGCCATCAGCGACAGGTTGTCCACGCTGTACCCCAGCAGGTACATGACGCCGAAGGTGCCGATGAGAGAAACGGGGACGGCCACGCTGGGGATGAACGTGGTGCGCGGGCTGCGCAGAAACAGGAACACCACCAGAATCACCAGCAGGATGGAGATGATCAGCGTGCGCTCCACGTCGCGCACCGATGCCCGGATGGTGGTGGTCTGATCCATCGCCACGGTCACGTCGATGGCCTGCGGAATCGAGGCCTTCAACTGCGGGAGGGTTGCGCGAATCCGGTCCACGGTATCGATAATATTGGCGCCGGGCTGGCGAAAAATCACCAACAGCACGCTGGGCTTGCCGTTCAGGTAGCCGGCGTTGCGCAGGTCCTCCACCGAATCCACCGCCTCGCCCACGTCGGCGATACGCAGCGCCGTCCCGTTGTGGTAGGCGATGACCATGGGCTGGTAATTGGCCGCCTTGAATATCTGGTCGCTAGCGCCCACCTCCCACATCCTGAAGCCGTCGGAAAAGTGGCCTTTCGGGGTGTTGGTGTTGGCGCCATTCAGGATGGTGCGCACCTGCTCGAGGCCAACGCCGTAGTTGGACAGTGCGTCCGGATTGAGCTCGATGCGCACGCCGGGCAGCGCGCTGCCGCCCACGAAAACCTGTCCCACTCCCGGAACCTGCGACAGTTTCTGCGCCATGATGCTGGAGGCCGCGTCGTACATGGCACCCTTATCCAGAATGCTAGAGGTCAGCGCCAGCATGAAGATGGGCGCATCGGCCGGATTCACCTTGCGGTAATTCGGGTTGGAGGGCAGGTTGGTCGGCAAGTAGCCACGGGCGGCGGCGATGGCGGCCTGCACGTCGCGCGCGGCTGCATCGATGTTGCGGTTCAAGTCGAATTGCAGGGTGATGCCGGTGGAACCGAGGCCGCTCGACGAAGTCATCTCGGTGACCGACGCGATGCGGCCGAACTGGCGCTCCAGCGGCGTGGCTACGGAAGTCGCCATGGTCTCCGGGCTGGCCCCCGGCAGGTTTGCGCCCACGTTCACGGTCGGAAAGTCCACTTGCGGCAGTGGCGACACCGGAAGCAGCCGGAACGCCACGCTGCCGGCCAGGGCGATCGCCACCAATAGCAGCGTGGTGGCAACCGGCCGGCGGATGAATGGCTCACAGATATTCATGGCTTACCGCGCCGCCACCGGCTGTTGGCCGGCTTCCGCCTGGTGCTCGCTCTTATGCGAGACCCGCCGCGCCAGGCGGTCGAACCAGAGGTAGATCACCGGCGTCGTATAGAGCGTCAGCATCTGGCTGAAGATCAGGCCGCCGATGATGGTGATGCCGAGCGGCCGGCGCAGTTCCGATCCCACACCGGTGCCGAAGGCCAGCGGAACCCCCGCCAGCAGCGCCGCCATGGTAGTCATCATAATGGGCCGGAAACGCAGCAGGCAGGCCTGATAGATGGCCTTCTCCGGTTCCATTCCCTCCTTGCGCTCCGCATCCAGCGCGAAATCGATCATCATGATGGCGTTCTTCTTCACGATCCCGATCAGCAGCACGATGCCGATCAGCGCAATCACGCTGAAGTCGCTGCCGCAAATGCGGAGCGCCAGCAGCGCGCCCACGCCCGCCGAGGGAAGAGTGGACAGGATGGTGACGGGGTGGATGTAGCTTTCGTACAGCACGCCCAACACGATGTACACCGTTACCAGCGCCGCCAAAATCAGCACCCATTCATTGGCCAGCGCCGCCTGAAAGGCCTGCGCGCTGCCTTGAAACGCCGCTTGAATGCTGGCCGGCAGTCCCAGTTGGTCCTTCAGCCGGTTGACCCCGTTCACCGCGTCTCCCAGCGAAGCGCCGGGCGCGAGGTTGAAGGAGAACGTCACTACCGGAAACTGGCCCTGATGGTTGACGGTGATCGGCACCGAAGTCAACTCCACCCGGCTGAAGGCGCTGAGTGGCACTTGGCCGCCGGTCGGAAAGACGCTGGCCGAGGCGATCGGCGCGCTGAACACTGCGCTCGATCCAGCCGTCGAATTGGCGTTGGCCGCAGTGCTGGCGGAGGCGCCGGGCGCCAGGTTGGAGGGTCCGCTGGCGACGACGGCGCTCGAAGACCCTCCCGAGACCACCCCCGTCGACCCCGAAGGATAGCCAGTGCCGGTGCGGATGTACAGCTCGTTCAGGTTTTCGGGGTTGCGCGCGAATTCCCGGGCCACCTCCAGAATCACGTGGTATTGGTTCAACTGCGTGAACATGGTGGAGACTTCCCGCTGGCCATAGGCGTCGTACAGCGTCTGGTCGATGGTGGAGGGCGTGATGCCGACCCGCGCCGCGGTGTCCCGGTCGAATACCACGCTCGCCCGCAGTCCTTGCACCTGTTGGTCGCTGGCAACGTCGATCAGATCGGGCAGCCGCTTCATGCCCTCCAGCATGCGCGGAGCGTAGACGTTCAGTTCGTCCGGGCTGGGATCTTCGAGCGTGTACTGAAACTGGGTGCGGCTCACGCGGTCGTCCACGCTGATATCCTGCACCGGCTGCATGAACAGCGTGATGCCGGCCACCTTTTCCAGCTCCGGCTGCAGGCGCCGGATCACGTCGCTGGCGGAGCCGTCGCGCTGCTCGAGCGGCTTCAGGTTGATGAGCACACGCCCGCTGTTCAAAGTGGTATTGGTGCCGTCGATGCCGATGAACGACGACAGGCTGTCCACCGCCGGGTCTTTCAGAATCACGCCGGTGAGCGATTGCTGCAGCCGCGACATCTCGCCGAACGACACCGTCTGCGCGGCTTCGGAAACCCCCTGGATCACACCCGTATCCTGGATCGGAAAAAAGCCCTTCGGAATATAGATGAACTGCAACACCGTGATCACCAGGGTGGCGATGGCGACCAGCAGTGTGATGGTCTGGAACCGCAGCACGAATCGCAGGGTCTTCCCGTAGAAGGCGATCACCGCGTTGAAGGCGTACTCGGACTTGCGGTAGAACCAGCCCTGCCGCGCCTCGGGAGTGTGCTTCAGCAGCTTGGAGCACATCATCGGCGTGAGTGTGAGCGACACCACCGCCGAAACCAGGATGGTCACCGCCAGCGTCACGGCGAACTCGCGGAACAGGCGGCCCACGATGTCGCCCATGAACAGCAGCGGAATCAGCACCGCGATCAGCGAGATGGTCAGCGACACGATAGTGAAGCCGATCTGCGCCGAGCCTCGTAACGCGGCCTCCAGCGCACTCTCGCCTTCCTCGATGTAGCGGGCGATATTCTCGATCATCACGATCGCGTCGTCCACGACGAAGCCCGTGGAAATGGTCAGCGCCATCAGGGTCAGGTTGTTCAGGCTGTACCCCAGCAGGTACATCACGCCGAAGGTACCCACCAGCGAAAGCGGCACCGCGACACTGGGGATCACCGTGGCGGCCAGGTTGCGCAGAAACAGGAAGATCACCATCACCACCAACGCCACTGTCAGCATCAGCTCCAGTTGCACATCCTCGACCGAGGCGCGGATGGTGTTGGTGCGGTCCGTCAGGATGGTCACGTCCACCGACTTGGGCAGCGAGGCGGTGAGCTGCGGCAGCAGCCCCTTGATGCGGTCCACCACCGAGATGATGTTGGCGCCGGGTTGCCGCTGGATGTTCATGATCACCGCGGGCGTGCGGTTCATCCACGCCGCCTGGCGCAGGTTTTCCGCCTCGTCTTTCACCACCGCCACATCGGAGAGCTTGATCGGTGCGTTGTTGCGGTACGCGATGACCAGCGGCTTATAGTCGGCGCTCGAAAGCAACTGGTCGTTGGCGCCGATCTGGAAGGACTGGTGCGGCCCGTCGAAATTTCCCTTGGCCAGGTTGACGTTGGCGGCCAGAATCGCGCTGCGCAGATCCTCCAGGTTCATCCCGTAGGAGGCCATCTGCGTCGGATTGGCCTGGATGCGCACCGCCGGCTTCTCGCCGCCGCTGATGCTCACCAGTCCCACCCCGGCCAGTTGCGAAATCTTCGGCGCCAGGCGCGTGTCCGCCAGGTCCTCCACCTTGGTCAGCGGCATCGTCTTGGAAGATAGCGCCAGAGTCAGGATGGGCGCGTCGGCGGGGTTGGTCTTGCTGTAAATCGGCGGTGCGGGAAGGTCGGCGGGCAGGAAGGTGCCCGAGGCGTTGATGGATTGCTGCACCTCCTGCTCGGCCACGTCGATGTTCAGGTTGAGGTTGAATTGCAGGGTGATGACCGAGCTGCCGTCGGAACTGGTCGACGTCATCTGCTGCAAGCCGGGCACCTGGCCGAACTGGCGTTCGAGCGGCGCCGTGACCGACGAGGCCATCACGTCCGGACTGGCGCCCGGGTAGAACGTCGCCACCTGAATGGTGGGGTAGTCCACTTCCGGCAGCGCCGATACCGGCAATTGCTTGTACGCGACCGCGCCCGCAAGCAGGATGCCCACCATCAGCAGCGAAGTTGCGACCGGACGAAGAATGAATGTCCGGGACGGGCTCACTGCGCGTTCCCTCTGCCGGCCTTTCCCGCGCCGCCGCGGCCACTTCGCCCGCCTTGCCCGCCCTGTCCGCCGCGTCCGCCGGCAGGCTGCTCTCCGGCGATGGTGGCAACCACTTTGCTGCCTTCGTTCAGCTTGTCGACGCCCTGCATCACCACCACGTCGCCCGGGCTAAGGCCCGACACCACTTCGGTTTGATCGCCTTCGGAAGTGCCGGCCGTGATGTTGCGCACGGTCACGGTGGAATCCGGCTTCACCAGGTAAACGTACTTGTTGTCGCTCGTGATTTGCACCGCGCCGTTGGGAATCAGCACCACGCCGTGCTTTTGTTCCACCAGCAGCCGCACGTTGACGAATTGGTTGGGGAACAAAGCGTAGTCCTTGTTCGGGTAGATCGCCCGCAGGCGCAGTGTGCCGGTAGTCTGATCGATCTCGTTATCGATGGTCGCCAACATGCCCGTGGCGTACCTCTTGCGCGGGTCGCTGAACGTTCCGGCGTCGCGGTCCCAGGCTTCGACCAGCAATTGCTGGCCGGCGCGGTAGCGGCTCAGCACGGTTGGCAGCTTATCCTCGGAGATGGTGAAGACGACGCTGATCGGCTGAACCTGGGTGATGACCACCAGTCCCGCCGAATCCGTGGCATGCACGATGTTGCCGGCGTCCACCAGACGCAAACCGACGCGCCCGGTGATGGGCGACGCGATGTGGCAGTAGACCAGGTTGAGCTTAGCCGCATCGATCTGGCCCTGGTCCGTTTTGACCACCCCTTCTTCCTGCGCCACCAGCGCCTTCTGCGTGGCATATTGTTGCTCGGGGATGGCGTTCTGCTTCAACAGCCCCGCATAACGGCTGAGATCCACGTTGGCGTTGTCCAGCAGCGCCTGGTCGCGGCCCAGTTGGCCTTCGGCCTGCTCCAGCGCAACCTGATAGGGGCGGGTGTCGATCTCCACCAACGGCGCGCCCTGCTGCACGATATCGCCTTCTTTGTACTTCACTTCCATCAACTGGCCATCCACACGGCTTTTGATGGTGACCGTGCTGAGGGAGGTGACATTTCCAAGCGCTTCCAGGTAAACGGAAATATCGCCCTTCTTGGCGCGTGCGGCGACCACCGGGGCGATGCCGGCGCCGCGGCCGCCTCTGCCTCCAGCACCGGCTGTGGGAGGCGCATTGCCCGTGCCGGGGTTGCCGCCGGCGCCCGACTTGGGCCAGTAATAGTAGGCCGCTGCCGCTGCAATCAGGAGCGCCAACAGCCAGAGCCAGCCCTTGCCGGAACGACGCTTTTGCGGAGCTTCTTCCGGTTGCCGTGGAGGAGCGCCAATCACCGGCGCGGAGGAGGTTGATTCACTCATCGAACGCTCAATCTTTCGGCGGCCCAGTGGGAGGCACGCTTCGTCATCAGATTCAAGTACACCATTTCACAAATCGGCCCGCCCGATCTTTGTAACTGCCGTGGAGACCGGGCATGCCCCGCCTGCCATTCACCAACATAGCGCTATGGGCAGAAACACAAAGATAGCATCGGGTCGCTTTCGCTGCTTGAGATGGCGATAGAACACCCTGGCGAGGTTACCCTGAAACGCCATGGCCCTTTTGAGCCAGCCATAGGTGGGGCATGCTTTAGCTTGCCAACGCCCGCCTGCGGGCGCGTTTTTTCGTAGGTCCCGCAGCGGGTAATATGAACTACATGCGAATCCTTGCCGCCCTGCTGCTGGCTGGTTGCGCCGCCGCACAGCCCCCTTTCACTCTCGACCGCGTTTTGAGCGCCGCCTTTCCCTCCGGGCTCACCGCATCTCCCGCGGGGGGCAAATTCGCCTGGGTGGAAAACGCGCGCGGCGTGCGCAACATCTGGGTAGCCGAAGCGCCGCGTTACCAGGCGCGCCAGATCACTGCCTACACCCAGGACGACGGCTATGAATTGACCGGCCTGGCTTGGACGCCGGCCGGCGATGCGGTCGTCTACACGCGCCTCGATGGCACGAACCGCGCCGGTGAGTATCCGAATCCCGCGCTCGATCCGAAGGGCACTGAGCAGGACGTCTGGCTGGTGAGCCTCTCGGGAACCGCACCACGTAAGATCGGCGAAGGCGATTCGCCCGCCGTGGCGCCGCGTGACGGCCGTATCGCATGGATTCATAAGGGCCAGCTCTGGTTGGCGCCGGCCGATGGCACTGCGCCGGGCGCCGCTCTCAAGACCCGCGGCCAGTGCACCGGCCCGGTCTGGTCGCCCGATGGAACGCGCGTCGCGTTTGAGAGCGCGCGCGGCGACCACGGCTTCATCGGCGTTTACGATACGGCGTCAGCTACCTTGCGCTACCTCGACCCCAGCACCGATCAGGACATCCAGCCCGCCTGGTCATCCGACGGCCGCAACGTCGCCTTCATTCGCATTCCATCCACGGGCGTGCGCGGCCCGCGCGAGCCCCGCCGCGCCGGCGAGCCCTGGTCCATCCGCGTCGCCTCCGCCGAAACCGGCGAGGGCCGCGAAGTCTTCCGCGCCCGCCCAGGCCCCGGCAGCGCGTCCCGCGAAATCACTGCCGTCAGCCAGATTCTTTGGGCCGGATCGCTCCTGGTTTTTCCCTGGGAGGCGGATGGCTGGACGCACCTCTACTCGATTCCCGCCGCCGGTGGCGATCCGCTGCTGCTCACGCCCGGCGCGTTTGAAGTGGAGGAAGTTGCCCTGGCGCCGGACGGCCGCGCAGTCTTTTTCAATTCTAATCAGGGCGATATCGACCGCCGCCATCTTTGGAAAGTCGCGGTTTCGGGCGGTGCGCCGGAACCGGTCACGCAGGGTGATGGCATTGAATGGGCTCCCGCGCCGGCTGCCGACGGCGCGCTCGGGTTTCTACGCTCCGATGCGCAACACCCCGCCCACGCCGCCATCCGCATCGGCACCGACGTCCGCGACCTGCATCCGGAATCTATCCCGGCCGATTTCCCCATCGGCCAGATGGTGACGCCGCAGCAGGTGATTTTCTCGAGCGCCGATGGCCTCGCCATCCACGGACAGCTTTTCCTTCCGCCGAACCGGAAACCCGGCAGCCGCGCACCCGCCGTGGTTTTCTTTCACGGCGGCTCGCGGCGCCAGATGCTGCTCGGCTGGCATTACATGTATTACTACGTGAACTGCTACGCGCTGAACCAATACCTCGCTAACAGCGGTTTCGTGGTGCTGTCGGTGAATTACCGCAGCGGCATCGGCTATGGCCTGGATTTCCGCGAAGCGCTGCGCTACGGCCCTTCCGGCGGCAGCGAGTATAACGACGTGCAGGGCGCCGGCGTGTACCTGCGTTCGCGCGCCGATGTCGATCCGGATCGCATCGGCGCTTGGGGAGGCTCTTATGGCGGATATCTCACCGCCATGGCGCTGGCGCGCGCCTCCGATCTGTTCCGCGCCGGCGTGGATCTGCACGGGGTTCACGACTGGGCCACCGAGCTCGAAATTCCGGTGGGCGCGCCCGATTACCAACTGGCGTTCGAATCGTCGCCCATGGCGTTCCTCACCACCTGGCGCTCACCCGTGCTGCTCATTCAAGGCGATGACGATCGCAACGTGCAGTTCAACCAGACCGTGAAACTGGCCGACGCTCTGCGCCGCCAGCACGTGGAAGTGGAAGAGCTGGTCTTCCCCGACGAGGTGCACGACTTCCTGCTCTACCGCACCTGGCTCGCCGCCTATCGGGCCGCCGCCAGTTTTCTGGATCGCAAACTGAAGTAGTCGAGCCCGTGGCGCGCGCAGTCTTGCGTGCAGCGTCGGCAGGCGTGCCGGCGTTTCTTGCTCGACGTGCTAGCCGGCCACCAGCTTACAGTCGTGGCTCAATGCTATCGGAGCCGCGACCAGAGGGAGCGGTCACGCCCCCGTAAGTAACGTCGCCGGCTTCAGTCGCGATGTTTACAGCACCCGCACCAAATGCGACGCCCCAACTGCCAGCAGCCCGCCGATCGCCGCGCCGGCCAGCACATCGCTCAAGAAGTGCATGCCCAGCAGGATGCGCGAAGCCGCCACGCTGACGGCGCAGAACAGCAGACCCATCGCCAGCTCGGGGTAGAACGCGGCCAGCGAGAGCGACACCGCAAACGCCGTGATGGTGTGGCCGGAGGGGAAAGAGAACTGGTCGGGCGGCAGCAGATCGGCCCAACAGTGCGGCTCGCTGGGGCGCTTGCGCCGGGCGGCCTTCTTGAGCTTTAGGAAGAGCGCGATCCCGATGCCGGCCGCGAGGCCTGCCGCGCCGACGGCCAGGAACCGCTGCTCGCCGCCGAAGAGCAGCAGCACCAGGCCCAGCGCGTACCACAGCCAGCCATCGCCGCCGCGCGTGGCGCAGATCATCCACACGCGGATCCAGCGCGGCGCCGGCCAGCGGTTCACGCGCAGCATCAGCCTGTGGTCGCGAAGCGAGATATACGTCCGCATCGCTTCTCCGGATAGCGTCATGCGGCCACCTCCGCGATCGGCGTGGCACCGCATCCGGCTTCCCTGAGTGCCCGCAGCCGGAGGTAGCGCGCCATCCACCAGCGCGCAAAGACGCTCTCTATACAGTAGTTTCCGAGAATTACCGCCGGCACCGCAACCCCCAGCATCGCCACCGGCGCCGTCCATGGATTTTCCAGCACCATGGAACGGCCGATCGAGAGCACGTCGCGCATCAATTTCCAAAGGCCGCCGGTCTCGCCGCGCACCCTGCCCTGGCCCATCCGCAGCGCATCCAGGAACTCCTCTTTGGATCGCGCCCGCGGTGCCACCGTATATGTGCAGCCCACCGAGCCCATCGCGTGCGCGTCGCTGCCACCCACCTCCGCCAGCGCCGCGCGGTCCGCCAGCGCCGCCGCGTTGCTGTTGGCACGCGCCAGCATGTGGCCGTTGCGGGTTTCCAGAGCGGGAAAGGCCGTTTCAAACAGCCAGAAATCTTCCGCCGCGCGCCGTCCCGTCAGGCTGGAAAAGACGTGATTGGCGCTGAAAAAGAGGTTGCGGCCGTCCAGCCACCGTGCCAACGATTCGAAATCGTTCCGGCGGCGCTGCAGCTCCACGTGGTCGCGCTCCGTGATGTCGTACACGCCGACGTGCAGTTCGGTGCCGCTCGGTAGCTTGCAGGTCACTTCTTCGCTCAAAAAGAAATCCGGTTTGGAGCGAAGCGTCTCCGCGGCATCGATGGAATCGTGATCGGTTACGGTCACCAGGTCCATGCCGAGCCGTTTCAGCTTTTCGTACACGGCCAGCGGATCGTTGTAGCTTTCCCGGCAGACCTTGCGCAAAACCGGAATCGTGCACATGCCGGAATGGCGGGTGTGGACGTGCAGGTCGCACCGCATACTTCTTTTGTAGAATTGAAACGGCTACAACTCGGTGACGCAGTCAAAAAACATCGGTTAATCGTCCTGTTTTTTGTCACCGCAGTTGCGCAGCGTGACACAATCGAAATGGTGAGACGGCTGGAACTGGTGTATTTCGATGCCGGCGGGGGCCACCGCGCGGCGGCCAACGCCTTGCGCGAGGTGATGGAGCGCGAACGCCGCCCGTTCGACATCCAATCGATGAACTTGCAGGAACTGCTGGATTCGATGGACGTGTTTCGCCAGCTCACCGGCCTGCGCCTGCAGGATGTCTACAACCTGATGCTGAAGAAGGGTTGGACGCTCGGCTCGCCGCAGCTCATGATGGGAATGCACCTGGTAATCCGCCTGTTCCACCGTAAACAGGTGAGGGTGCTCGAAGCGCACTGGCGCGAGAGCCGACCCGACCTGGTGGTTTCGCTGGTGCCCAATTTCAACCGCGCCATCGGCGAAAGCCTGCGCCGCGCCGCGCCCGCCACGCCGCTGGTCACCATCCTCACCGATCTCGCCGACTATCCGCCGCATTTCTGGATCGAGCGCGAGGCGCAGTACTTCATCTGCGGATCCGAACGCGCCGTGGAGCAGGCGCGCGCCATGGGCCACGCGCCCGACCGCATATTGAGGGCCTCCGGCATGATCCTCAGCCCACGCTTCTATGAGATTCCGCCGCTCAGCGTGGAAGAACGCGCCGCGGCGCGCCAGGCGTTGGGCCTCGATCCCGCTACGCCCGTCGGCCTGGTGCTGTTCGGCGGCCAGGGCGCGGAAGTGATGCTCGATATCGCGCGACGTCTGCCCGACCGGCAGCTCATCCTGATCTGCGGCCACAATCAGAAGCTGCGCGCGCGGCTGGAGCAGATGACGCAGTTGCCCCGCCGCGCTTCCGTCTTCATCGAAGGCTTCACGAAGGAGATTCCCCGCTACATGCAACTCGCCGATTACTTCATCGGCAAGCCCGGCCCGGGCAGCATTTCGGAGGCCGTGTTCATGCATTTGCCGGTGATCGTCAACTGCAACGCCTGGACGCTGCCGCAAGAGCGCTACAACGCCGTCTGGGTGCGCGAGCAGGGCGTCGGCATCGTGTTAGAAAATTTCCGCCGCGTGCATTCCGCCGTCGACCAATTGTTGGATCCCACCGCCTACGCAAGCTTCCGCGCCGCCACCGAAGCCCAGCAAAACCGCGCCGTCTTCGAAATCCCGGACCTGCTGGAGCGGGTGTTGAGGTCAAGCTCCGAAGGGCATAAGACGTGCCGGCCAGATGGTGTTTCAAAGCACAGCGAGTTGTGTTAAGGTTGCTCTACACTAGAGTTGAGGACGCTTATGCCAAGAGAACTGGAGACGCTGCTGGAGGCCGCCCGACAACGCGAGTTCACCGCCGCGCAGCGGGAAGCGCAACGTCGCGGCTTTGCGTATGGAAACACGCATTTCGAAAACGCCCGTATCACCCGCGAAACCATAGATCGTGCGGCTGACGCTCTCGAACTCGACGATGCGAAGAACGGACATCCAGCGCGATAGCCGGCCAGCCTCCCGCGAACTGTTCGCCAACCCTGAAGAAAAGGCTGTTTTGGAAGCCAGGAATGGCCTTCTTCAGTTCGATGAGGTGTTGTAGCTAATCGACCAGTCCAAGGGTTTCAAGCTGCGGCCCAGCACGATACAGCGGCTGCAACGGAGGGCGATCCAAGACATCTACACCTGTGCTGGCAACTACCGAACTGGGCCCGTCGTCATCGAAGGGACGGAGCATCAACCTCCACCGGCCCACGAAGTGGCCGAACTGATTGAGGAGATGTGCGAGTACGTCAACTCTAATTGGCAGCGGTCCGCGCTTCATCTCTCGGCATATGTAATGTGGCGGCTAAACTGGATTCATCCGTTTTCCGGGGGAAATGGGCGCACTTCACGAGCCGTCTCGTATCTTGTACTATGCGCAAGACTGGGGTGCAGGATTCCAGGAACCGAAACAATCCCCGAGCAAATCGTTGCGAATCGGCAGCCCTACTATGAAGCTCTCGACGCCGCAGATGCTTCTTGGGCTCGGCAGGTTATTGACGTGAACGCCATGGAGAGCCTTCTGGAGCGTGCGCTCGCCGTTCAGCTTTCGTCGGTCCTTGAGGCCGCTGGCAATCCAGACCCCACCGGCCAGTGACGAACCCCCAGGGCGGCAGCCTGCAGAGCGGTGTTTGAAATTCCCGAGGTGCTGCAGCAGGTGATGGGGCCAAGCTCCGAAAAAGCGTAAGACGCATAGCCCACGGCGTAAGCCGTCGGGAAAAGACGGCCGTGGCCTCGCCGCTTCGAGCGGCTATAATCACGATTGAATGCTGCTGCTGCTGGTGGTGGAGAACTACGCCGTGGTGGAGCGTCTGCGCGTCCGTTTTCACCCCGGGCTGAATCTGCTGACCGGGGAAACCGGCAGCGGCAAGTCGATTGTGGTGGACGCTCTGGGGCTGCTGCTGGGCGGCCGGGCTTCCGCCGACATGATTCGCACCGGCGAGCCGCAGGCGCGGGTGGCCGGCATTTTCGACGTTCGGGAGAACGGCGGGGTGCGCAGAATTCTGGAACCGGCCGGCCTCGAGACGGAAGACGGCGAATTGCTCATCGAGCGCGAAATCCTGGCCAGCGGCAAATCGCGCGCTTTCGTCGGCAGCCGGCCGGTGGCCGCCGCGCTGCTGCGCGAACTCGGCTCCTGCCTGGCCGATATCCACGGACAACACGAGCAGCAGCTTTTGTTTTCCGCCGACGCGCAGCGCGACCTGCTGGACGCCTTCGCAGCGAATGCGGAGCTGGTGGAGCAGGCAGCCGAAGCTTTCCGTGGATGGCGCGCGGCCGCGGCCGGTCTCGCGGAACTGGAAAGCTCCGAGCAGGAGAAGCTGCGGACGCTCGATCTGTGGAGTTTTCAGCGGCGGGAAATCGAAAGCGCCTCGGTGCAGCCGGAAGAAGACGCCGCGCTCGAGCGGGAGCGGCGCGTGTTGCAGAACGTGCAGCGTCTCGAAGAAGCCGCGGCCGCCGCGTATGCCTCGCTATACGACAGCCCGGAATCGGCGCTGGCGCTGGCGCGGCAGGCTGCCCGGCGCGTCGACGAGTTGTGCCGCATCGACCCTTCGCTCGAAGGCCTGCGCGAGCACCTCAAGGCCGCCGATCTGAGCCTCCAGGAAGCCGCCTATGGGCTGCGCGACTACCTTTCGAAGTTGGATGCGAATCCACAGCGCCTCGAAGAAGTGGAGACGCGCCTGGCCGCGTTGGACCGGTTGAAGCGCAAGTATGGCGCGTCACTGGCGGCCGTGATCGAGTTCCTGGAAGAGGTTCGCCGTCAGATCGCCGCCGTCGAAAACGCCGGCGAACGAATGGAAGAGCTGCGGCGGGAACAGGCGCGGCTGGCCGCGGATTTTGAAAAGCGGGCGGCCGAGCTCACCGAGCGGCGCACGGCGGCCGCGCGTAAGCTCGAGAAGCGCGTGGCCGCGGAACTGGCGCCGCTGGGCATGGAGCGCGCCGTGTTCCGCGTGGAACTCGACCGCGCGCCGTGGAGCGAGCACGGCGCCGATGTCGTGGCATTTCTGGTTTCGGCCAACCCGGGCGAGGAGCCGCGGCCGCTTGAAAAGGTGGCTTCCGGCGGCGAGATTTCGCGCATCGCCCTGGCGCTGAAAACCTGTTTGGCGGCGGCCCGCCGCGCGAGCGAGGCCGGAGCGCAACGCACGCTCGTGTTCGACGAGGTGGATGCGGGCGTGGGCGGCAGCGCGGCGGAAGCGATCGGCCGCCGTCTGAAGCGGCTGGCGGGATCGTCCCAGGTGCTGTGCGTGACCCACCTGCCGCAAATCGCTTCGTTCGCCGATCATCATTACCGCGTCGACAAACAAGAGGTTCGCGGGCGTACCGTGGCCACGGTCGAAGAGCTCGATGCGGCTGGCCGCACCCGCGAAATCGGCCGCATGCTCTCCGGCCAGACGCTCACCCCCGAGGCCCTCAAACACGCCGCGCAACTCATCAAGCTGAGCGCGGAGTAAGGGCTCGTTCCGTAAGAAACGATACATCGCTCCCTATGGTCGCGGCTCCGATGTGGTCGGGCTCGTCCGGAGCTGCTAGCAAAGGGAGCCGGCGCTTGAGGAATCGCCGGCCGGTGCCGATTATTCGGGAACCGTGAATCCGCAAAACTCGTACTGGGTGGTAGTGTCGATGAACCTTTTGGCTGATTTCCGCTACGCGGGCCGAACGCTGGCCAAGTCTCCGGTCTTCTGTTCCATCGCCGTCCTTTCCCTGGCGCTGGGCATCGGCGCCAATGCCGGGATCTTCACGCTGCTCGACCAGGTGATGCTGCATCTGCTTCCCGTCGAGCAGCCGCAGCGGCTGGCGCAACTGGTCGAGCGCGGCGACTGGTACGGCTCCAACAACGGCATGAACGCGATCTCCTATCCGATGTATGAGGACCTGCGCAAGCAAAACGAGGTTTTCAGCGGGATGTTTTGCGCTTACGCGACCGACTTCAGTGCCAGCTTCGAGGGGCGCAACGAGCGCGTGGCGGGCGAGCTGGTCTCGGGGACGTATTTCCCGGTACTGGGCGTGCGGCCGGCGATCGGACGGCTCTTCACGCCCGAAGAGGACCGGACTCCCAGCGGCGCGCCGCTGGCGGTGCTCGCTTACAGCTATTGGCAAAACCGGTTCGGTGGCGATCCGTCGGTGATCGGCAAGCAGATCCTGGTGCGCGATCACCGGCTGACCATCGTGGGCGTGGCGGAAAGAAAGTTCGAGGGAGTGCAGGCGCTGTTTCAGGTGCAGATGTTCGTGCCGGTGGCGATGGCCGGAGAAATGACGGACAAGGAAAAGCCGCTCGAAGACCGCCGGCAGCGCTGGGTGCAGGTATTCGGCCGGATGAAGCCGGGCGTCGATCTCCGGGAAGTGAAGGCGTCACTGGCCCCGCTCTTCCATCGCACTCTGGAGATGGAGGTCCAGCAGAAGGAATTCGCCCACGCGACGCCCTACACACGGCAGCAGTTTCTGAAAATCACGCTCGATGCGATTCCGGGCGGGCGCGGGCAGGACGTGGTGCGGCAGTTCCTGGAGGCGCCGCTGTGGGCGATGATGGCGATGGTCGCGCTCGTGCTCCTGATCGCCTGCGCCAATGTGGCGAACCTGATGATTGCGCGGGCGGCGTCGCGGCAGAAGGAGATCGCGGTGCGTCTGGCTCTCGGTGCGGGCCGCGCGCGCATCGTCCGCCAGCTTCTGGTGGAGGGCCTGCTGCTGGCATTGGCCGGCGGCCTGGTGGGGCTGCTCATTTCGCCCTGGGCCATGCGGCTGCTCATCGGAATCATGCCGGAGACCGACCCGCCGCTGCGGTTCTCCACGGATCCAAATCTACGCCTGGTGTTTTTCACCATGGCGGTTTCGCTGGCGACGGCGGTAATCTTTGGGCTCGCGCCGGCCCTGCAGGCGGCCCGGCCCAACATCGCGCCGGTACTGAAGGACCAGGCGGGAGCGGTGGTAGGCGGCGGGCAGGCGCGCTGGCGCAAGATGCTGGTGGTGGCGCAGGTGAGTCTTTCGCTGCTGCTGTTGATTGGCGCCGGCCTCTTCGGCCGCAGCCTTCACAACTTGAAAAGCCTCAATCCCGGATTCGAAGTGAGCAACCTGCTCAGTTTTCAGGTGGACCCCACGTTGAACGGTTACAATCCGGAGCGCGCCAAGCTCTTCTACCGGCAACTGCAGGACTCGCTGGCGGCGCTTCCCAGCGCCCAGTCGGCGGCCCTGTGCGTGGTCCCGCCGCTCACTTTCGACGAATGGGACAGTTCGGTTACCGTGGAAGGTTACGTCGCCAAACAGGGCGAGGACATGAATCCGCGCGTGAACCACATTTCACCAGGGTATTTCGGCACGCTGAAGATTCCGCTTTACCAGGGACGGGATTTTACCGAACGGGACGCGCTGGGTGCGCCGAAAGTCGCCATCGTCAACGAAAAATTCGCCCAGCGGTATTTCGGCGGGCGCGGCGCCCTGGGGCGGCATATCGGCATGGGCGGCGACCCCGGCACGAAAACCGATATCGAGATCGTCGGCGTGGTGCGCGACACCAAGTACAGCCGCATGAACGAGGAATTGCAGCGTCAGGTTTACTTCCCGTATCTCGAGCACGATTGGGCCTCGCAAATGACCGGCTACGTGCGCACGCCACTCGGGCCCGAGCAGATGTTCCCGATGATCCGCGCGGCAGTGCGCAAGCTGGATACCAACCTGCCGGTATCCCAGATGAAAACGGTGGAGAAACAGCGCGACGATTCGCTGAGCGTGGAGCGCCTGTCGGCTGCGCTTTCGAGCGCATTCGGCGTGCTGGCCACCGTGCTGGCCGCCATCGGGATTTATGGCGTGATGGCGTTTCTGGTGGCGCGGCGGACGCGCGAGATCGGCATCCGCATGGCCCTGGGCGCGTCGGCGGGCGACGTGGTGTGGCTGGTGATGCGCGAGGTGCTGGTGTTGGCCGGGGTGGGAGTCTTGATCGGCATGCCGGTCGCGCTGCTGGTGACCCGGCTGCTGGAGAGCCAGCTTTATGGGATTGCGCCGCATGACCCCGCGATCGCCATTGCGGCCACGCTCGGCCTGGTGGCCGTGGCCGCGCTGTCCGGTTACCTGCCGGCCCGCCGCGCCACGCGCGTGGACCCGGTGACCGCACTGCGGTACGAATGAGCGGCCGCCTCGGGGTGCAAGGCGCGGCTCCTATTTCGCCTCTTTTTCTTCCGCCCTCTTAGTTTCCTTACGGTAGAAAACCAAATACGCCAACCCAACACTCATCGGCACCAGTCCGAGTGATGCCGGCGGTACGCCGTCGGTCTCGTCCCCGGCGGACTTCAGATATTCGCTGACCTGTGCCTCGCTGGCCCCCTGGGCCTTCAAGAGCTGCGCCCTGGAGAGTTTCGCTTCGAACGATAACGGCCGGCGGCTGGCATCGGACATCGTGAGCAGCAACACCGAAATACTCGCCCCGACAAAAAGCCATTGCAGCCCGCGCAACAGGTAGATGCGCGGCAGCTTAGGCTGGCGGGCCTCGGCGAGAGGGATGGCGATGCCCTTTTCGAGCGCCGTCAAACGCTCCTGGTGACGCAACATCGCTTCACGGTGGCGCAGGAAAAGAATGAAAGCGAGAAAGGCAAGAAATGCCACAACAAAGACGAGCATTCCTTGGAAGGCGGTTTCACCTGACATAGTATCGAACTCTCCTTTTCAATCGTTGAGACCTGGCGCAACCTCCCGAATGTTTCAATCGTGCATTGAAACATTCCGCCACGCAGCTCGGGTCTAAAATGTCAAGTAAACCAGCGCGGTACGGATGGAAGATTTGATCAGGCAGCATCTCGAGCAAGGCCGGACGCGCGAGGCGTTCGACTTGCTCGTCGAGAGCTTCCAGGGTCGGATTTATCGGCTGGCATTGGCGATTGTGGGAAACCGTGCGCTGGCCGAGGACGCCGCGCAGGAAGCGCTGCTCCGCATCTGGAAAGGCCTGGCCGGGTTCCGCGGCGGCTCGACGTTGAGCACGTGGATCTATTCGATTACCCGGAACGCCAGTCTCACGACGCTGGCTGCGTCGCGGGCGCGCGCCGCCAGTTCGATGGAAGACCCGGCGGTGCTGGCGGCCGCCGAGCGTCACTCGCGGGTGGACGCGCCGGCCCGCGCGGGGTTTGACGTCGGGGCATTGGTCGGGCAATTGCGTCCGCAGTACAGCCAGGTGTTGCGCCTTTATTACATGCAGGAACGGTCGTATGAAGAGGTCGCCCGGATGCTCGACCTGCCCATGGGCACGGTGAAAACGCTGCTGCATCGCGCGAAACTGGAACTGGCGGCGCAATTGACGGGAGCCTGGGTGAAAAAAGTATGAGCACAGCGTGCAGCGAGTTCGAAAACCTCCTGGCCGGCTACGACGCGCTCGAGGCGAGCCAACGCGCCCGCGTCGATGCGCACGTGGCGCAGTGCGCGGCCTGCGGTGCCCTGGCGCAGGCGCTTTCCGATCTCGGAACGGCCTTGAGTGCGGAGTATGGCGGCGTGTGCGCGCCGGCTTCGCTGGCGGACCGACTCGGCAGGCGGCTTTCCCGCGATTCGCTTCCCAAGCCAAGCCCGGTGCCGGAGATCCTCGACATGGTGGCGTGGAGCGCGTTGGTGTGCGCGGGAGGGTTGGTGGTCCGGTTTGTTGCGCCTTCGGTCACTGCATTCACGGCGCCGATGCTCTACGCGACCGCCGGGGCGCTCACGCTGGGCGGTCTCGCCGTCGCGCTTTGGGCGCTCCGTGAGAACGAAGCCTAAACTGCAGCGTCGAGCCGCTGCTTTGCGAGGATGCTAGGCGCCGCCGTCGCTAGCCGGTCCCAGCACGGCGCGGACTTTTCCGGCCAACAGCTCCGGACTGAACGGCTTCTCGATGAAATGGACACGTTCGTCCAATGCCCCATTGATAGTGATGGCGTTGTCGGTGTAGCCCGACATCAGCAGCACCTTGATCCCAGGCCGGAGTTTCTTGAGGCGGCTGGCCAGTTCCGGACCACTCAAGTTCGGCATCACTACGTCAGTCAGAACCAGGTGGATGCAGCCCGGCTCCCGCTCGCCGATCAGCAGCGCTTCGACGGCGCTTCCCGCCTGGATCACGCGGTAGCCGTATGCCTTCAGCGCCGCGACTGCGTAGTCGCGAACTTCCGCCAGGTCCTCCACGACCAGGATGGTCTCCCGCCCTCCCAGCGCCGCGACGGGTGCCGGCCTGCCCGCGTCCGCCGCGGCTTCGGCGACCGCGGGCAGATAGATCTTAAACGTGGTTCCCTGGCCCGGTTCGCTGTAGACGCTGATGTGGCCTCCGCTCTGCACCACGATGCCCTGCACCATCGACAAGCCGAGGCCCGTCCCATGGCCGGCCGGCTTGGTGGTGAAAAACGGCTCGAAAATCCGCTGCCGCGTCGCCTCGTCCATTCCCAGGCCGCTGTCGCTCACCCCCAACATGACGTAGCGGCCCGCGCTCAACTCGGGATGCAGCCGGGCATAGCTCCCGTCCAGCTCCACGCCGGCCGTTTCAATCAGCAGCCTGCCGCCGTCCGGCATGGCGTCCCGGGCGTTCACCGCGAGGTTCATGATTACCTGCTCCAGGTGATGCGGATCTGCGTGCACCGTTGCGCGCACCGCTTCGAGCGCCACGCGCACCTCCACATCCTCCCCCATCAAGCGCTCCAGCATCGGCCGCAGATCCTGCACCACGCGGTTGAGATCCAGCACCCGCGGTTGCAGCATCTGCTTGCGGCTGAAAGCCAGCAGTTGCCGGGTCAAGCCTACCGCGCGTTCCCCGGCCTTGCGGATTTCGTCCAGCGAGCTCCAGAGTGGATCGGAAGGTGTCAGGTCCGCCAGCGCAAGCTGGCTGTAGCCATTGATCACCGTCAGCAGGTTATTGAAGTCATGCGCCACGCCCCCGGCCAGGCGGCCGATGGATTCCATTTTCTGCGCCTGAAACAGTTGCTCCTCGAGTTTCGCTTTTTCCGCCTCGGCCAGCTTCCTTTCCGCAATGTCGCGGGCAAATACCGCGATGTAGAGCGGCGCGCCGTTGTCGTCGCGGATCTGGAACGCGCTTACCTCCACGTCGATGGGCTGGCCCGTTTTGAAGTGCCGCACACGCAATTCACCGGACCAGTGTCCGCGGTGCAGGACTGTGTGTAAGTCAGCCCGCGCTTGTTCCTGATCGCCGTCCGCAAACAGGTCGAAGATGGTCTTCTGGCAAGCCTCCTCGATGGAAGCCAGTCCCACCAGATTCATGGCTGCATGGTTGACGTAGACGACGCGGCCTTCGAGTGTGGCGATGCCGACGGGATCGCGGTTCATAGCCACTAGGGTTGCCAGTTTCTTCTGCTCTTCCTCGGCCTGCCTTTGCTCGGTAATATCCCTGGTGGCGCCGATGGTTCGAACCGGCCGCCGCGAAGCCCCTTCCCCGTCGAAGAACGTCTGAGACCGGATGCTGGTCCAACGGATGGATCCGTCAGGAAGCACAACCCGATGCTCCACGTCGAACAAGCCGTCTCCGGCCGGGTCGTGGGCGCGCGTGACGCCCGCGGCGATTCTCTCCCAGTCGCCGGGGTAGATGCTTTTGAGATACCCCTGCAACGTGACAAACTCCTCGGGGCCCCAGCCATACATCGCCCGTTGCTCCGGCGACCAGTAAATGGCGCCGGTGACGTGGTCGTGATCGAAGATGCCGATATGGGAAACGCGGACCGCCTGCCGCAACCTCTCTTCGCTTTCGCGCAGGGCCGCTTCCACGCGCTTCCGCTCGGTGATATCCGCCACCGCGCCGTACATCCGGTACGGCTGGCCGGAGTCGTTGTAAAGGAACCCGCCCCGGCCGAAGAGCCAATGCTCGGTTCCGTCCGGCCGCACGATGCGGAACTCGTGACAGAACACGCTGCGGCACTCGCGCGCCGCGTCCACATCGCGAGTTACTTTGGGCAAATCGTCCGGATGAATGCGTTTTGCAAAGGCCTCATAGGTCCCATCGAAGCCGCCCGGCTCGAATCCGTACATGCGATCGGTATGTCTGTCCCAGACAATCTTTCCCGTCCGAAGATCGAAATCGAACGCACCCAGTGCCGCGGCCTCCATGGCCAATTGCAGGCGGCTTTCGCTGGCGGAGAGCGCCGCCTCCGCCTGGCGCCGCCGCTCCACGCCATCCAGATGCTCAATGCCAAATGCCACGTCAAGCGTGACTTGCCGCAGCAACTCCACCTGATCGGGACCGAACGCGCCAGGTTCGAGAGCATAAACGGAGAGTAATCCGTGCGGCGACCCGCCGATGAGGATGGGGAAGGAAGCCGAAGCGCGCCAAGCGGATTCCGCGGCAGCCTCTCGCCAGCGGAGCGTCCGGGGATCGTTGAGAAAATCGTTGCAGACATAGGGAGTAGCTGATTGGAAAGCCGTTCCGGAGGGGCCTTGTCCTTCGGGCCTTTCGTCGCCGAACACCCGGATGCGGTCGGTGTACCGCTGCGGGTCCCCGAACCGGGCCACCCGGACCAATTCCTGAGTTGCCGGATCGTGCCAGGAAACCAGCGCCATGGCAAACTTCCCGATTTCGACCAGCACGCGCACCACTTCGTCCAGCAGTTCCTGCCGCGACCGGCTGCGCACCACGGCGTGGCTGACATGGCTGGACGCAACGTAGAGCCTGCCGAACCGTTCGATCTCAGCCTGGAGTTCCGTCTCACTCATGGGCGGCACATGGCGCGTCGCCGGCCTTTATGCCGGGCGCGTTTCATTGACCCCCTTTCTACGCGCACCATGCCGGAATCGAGGCGCATCGAATTCCCCCTCAGCGCGAAATGTGCAACGCGGGATCGCTTGCGGCGATCCCCAAGATTGGATTCTAGCGGACTCCCCGGTATTTTCACACCCGAAAATGTCGAAGAGTCTCAAACTCCCAGGGTACCGGACATACTCCGGCGTTCGATGCGGGTATGAATTGATCCCGAACGGGGCGAAGGCTTCAAATATCGCCTGCTTGGCCCCGACGTGGCTCGCAAAGAACTTGCGCGCTAATGCCAGCTAACTCAGCTTCTCTAAATCCAGCTTCGCGTCCCAGGTCTCCTTCGATCGCACCAGCTCGTCCCACGTGACCTCGCGGCCCGTGTACATCGCCATGCGGCCCAGCATGGCGGAAAGCGAAGACTCCACGCCGGCGGCCGCCTGATTGTGAAACACGCCCGAGGTAATGCTCCCGATGAATGACTTGTGCTTTTCCGCATCCGCCTCAGCCAGGTTGTCGGCGAAGGTGCCCGCGGCCGAAAACTGGCCGTCCTGTTTCCTATCGCTCCCTGCCCAGGTCCAGGTCTCCTCCCCGGTGATCCCCAACGGACCCGAGTAGGGCGACTGGCTCTCGCCGCGAGCGCCGAAGAACCGCTCGCTGACGTCGAAGGCGCCCTTGCCGAACTGCTTGGAAGCGAAGCTCACCTGGACCTCGTCGGGATACCAGTAGGACACCGCACAATGGCTGTAAACATTGCCCGGCTCCGATCGCCCCTTGCGCCCGCCCGTGCCCACCGCCTTCACCGGGTGCCCCTGTAACACCCAGTTGCAGATGTCGATGGCGTGAATGTTCTGCTCGACGATGATGTCGCCGGAAAGCACGCGGTCAAACAGCCAGTTGCGGAGACGCCATTGTGCCGGCGGCACGTCCGGGTGCGAAGCCTGATTAAACTGGCAGTAATAATAGGCCGTGCCGAAACTGATTTCGCCGATAGCGCCGTCGTGGATGCGCTTCACCAGTTCGACAAACGGCGGCGCCACGCGAATCTGGAATCCCACCTCGATGCTGACCCGGCCCTCGGCCTTGCTGCTGATCGCCAGCACGCGCCGCGTCCCCGGAACATCCACCGCTACCGGCTTCTCGCAGTAAGCGTGCTTGCCGGCATCCACCACCGCTTCCAGGTGCTGCGGATGGTAGTAGGGCGGAGTTGCGATCACCACCGCGTCGACTTCGTTCGATCGGGCAATATGCTCGAACGCCCGCGGGCCGCGGAAAATCTGGCCGGCATCGATCCCGGCGACGCCCTGCTTCTCCGCCAGTTCGTCGAAGTGCTTCCGCGCGCGCTCCAACTGGTCGTCGAAGAGATCCCCCAGCGCCGTCACACGGGCGCCGGCGTTGACCATCATGCTGGTGGCATCCGCGGTTCCTCTTCCGCCGCAGCCCAGCAGCCCGACGCGAACCGCCGAATTGGCTTGCGAGCCGCGCACCAGGCCCGCGCCGATCACCGTCAGGCCGGCCGCTCCCAGAAAGCCGCGCCGGTTCCATTCTTTGCTCTTCTCTGGCACTCTCGCGACCCTCTCAACCGATCAGGCCTTCCAGGTAACGCTTCGCCGCCAGTATGTCGGCGGTCTGCTGCGGGCCCGAGATTTCCCGCTCGATCGTGATCGGGCCGCTGTAGCCAACTTCTTTAAGCCGCGCCAGGAAACGCGGAAAGTCCACTTTGCCCTTGCCGATCGGCGTTTCCTCCCCTAGCTTGTCCGGATCGGTCGGGTACAGGCCGTCCTTGGCGTGCACGCCCATCACCAGCGGACCCAGCGTGTCGAGCGCGTCCACCGGGTTCGCCTTGCCGTAGAGAATCAGGTTGGCGGTGTCGAAGTTCACTCCAATGTTGTCGAACCCGGCCGCGCGAATTACTCGCAGCAGCGTGATCGGCGTTTCCTGGCCGGTCTCGCAGCGGAAGGTCTGGCCGTTGTGCTTGCAGTAGTCCGCCACATGCCACAACGCATCCACGCACCCATTGAACAGCGGGTCGTCCGGCTCCTCGGGGAGGAAGCCGACATGGCGCTGCACGGCGGGAATGCCAGCCGTCTTGGCGAAGTCGGAGGCCTTGCGAAGGGCTTGCACCCGATCCGCGCGCGTTTTCGGCGGCACCAGGCCGATCGTGTGCGGTCCGTCGCGAAACGTATAGACCTCGGGCCCCGGGCCGGTCACAATCAACGACGTGGCCTCGATGCCGTACCGGTCCAAAGCCGCTCGCAGGCTCTTCGCTGTAGACCCATCGTACGACGCCACGCTGACCTGGCAGGTGGGGAAACCCAATTCCTTCACGCGCCGGATTCCGGCGTCCGGGTTTTGGCAGTCCGCGACCACCCCCAGGCGCAAGGGCTTGGCAGCCTGCTGGGCGCGCGCGGCAACCACGGCCGCCATCGCCAGTTGCATGAATCTCCTACGGCCGGAAGCAACCACCGGAAAACTGCGCCCGGTTTCTCCGCCTGTTACCATAAGTTTCATCTCCCTGAACAGTACTATTATGTCTGAAAAGCCCTACGACCATCGTGAAATCGAACTGAAGTGGTACCAGCGTTGGCAGGACGCCGATTTCTACCGGGCGGAAGAGAATTCCGCCAAACCGAAATTCTACGTCCTGGAAATGCTGCCGTATCCCAGCGGCACCCTGCATATAGGCCACATCCGCAATTATTCCGTCGGCGATGCCCTGGCGCGATACAAATGGATGCGCGGTTTCAATGTGCTGCATCCCATGGGCTGGGATGCGTTTGGATTGCCCGCCGAAAACGCCGCCATCGCCAACCAGCAACCGCCGCGCCAATGGACGCTGCGGAATATCGAGGCGATGAAGAAGACTCACCGCCGCTTCGCCTTCAGCTATGATTGGAGCCGCGAAATCTCCACCTGCGAACCGGAATACTATCGCTGGAACCAGTGGTTCTTCCTCAAAATGCTGGAGCGCGGCTTGGCCTACCGCAAGAAGGCGCTGGTCAACTGGTGTCCGAAGTGCGCCACCGTGCTGGCCAATGAACAGGTGGTGGAAGGCTGCTGCTGGCGTCACGAAGATACGCCCGTCGAGCAGCGCGCGCTGGAGCAGTGGTTTCTCAAGATCACCGATTATGCCGACCAGTTGCTGGCCGACATGCGGCAGCTTGAAGACGGCTGGCCGGAGCGCGTGCTCATCATGCAGCGCAACTGGATCGGCCGTTCCGAAGGCGCCGAGATCGATTTCACCTTGGCCGGAACTGGCGAGAAGATTCGCGTCTTCACCACCCGCGTCGACACCATCTACGGTGCCACTTGCGTGATCCTCGCCCCCGAGCATCCGCTCAACGCGCAACTGCTCGATGCCGCCGGCCTGGCGCGCGCCAAGGCCATGGTGGATGCGCGCGCGGGCAGTGACCCCGGTGATATCGAAAAGGAAGGCTTTTTCACCGGCAGTTACGCCGTCAATCCGTACAGCGGCGAAAATGTGCCCATCTGGATCGGCAACTTCGTGTTGATGGGCTACGGCACCGGCGCCATCATGGCCGTGCCCGCGCATGACGATCGCGATTTCGAATTCTGCCGCAAGTATGGTATCGCCATCCGCCCGGTCATCCGTCCCGTCGGTGGCGAGCTTGGCGTCGAGCCGGGCTTGACTGCCGCGTTCACCGAGGACGGCATCGTCGAACACACCGGCGACTGGTCCGGCCTGACCAGCGAAGAGGCCCGCGACAAGATGGCCGCTCATGCCAGGGTGAATGGCTTCGGCGACGCGGCCGTTACGTTCCGCATCAAGGACTGGGGCATCTCGCGCCAGCGCTACTGGGGCACGCCCATTCCGGTAATTTACTGCCCTACCTGCGGCGCTGTCCCCGTGCCCGAAGACCAGCTTCCCGTGCGCCTGCCCGATCGCGTCGAAATCACCGGCGCCGGCCGCTCCCCGCTCGAAAACGTGCCCGAGTTCGTCAACGTCGCCTGCCCGAAATGCGGCCGCGCCGCGCGGCGCGAGACCGATACCATGGACACGTTCATCGATTCGTCCTGGTATTTCTACCGCTATTGCGATCCGCACAACGACCAAGCTCCCTTCGACCCCGCCAAGATCGCCTACTGGTTCGAGATCGATCAATACATCGGCGGCATCGAACACGCCATCCTGCACCTGATTTACTCGCGCTTCTTCACCAAAGTGATGCGCGATATCGGCCTCATCCGCAACAGCGAGCCGGTCCGCCGCATGTTCAACCAGGGTATGGTGATCGCCGAAGGCACCAAAATGTCGAAGTCCAGAGGCAACGTGGTCGGCGCCGACCTGCTGGCCGAAAAGTACGGCGCCGATACCGCGCGCATGTTCGTGCTCTTTGCCGCGCCGCCCGAAAAGGAAGTCGACTGGCGCTGGGAAGGCGCCGACGGCATTTACCGCTTCCTCGGCCGCGTCTACCGCTTCGCCACCCGCCGCATCGGCGCCGCCGCGCCCGCGGAAGGCGCCGCCGACCGCCAGGTGCTGCGCAAGCTCCACCAGTGCCTCCAGAAGATCACCGAAGATTTCGAATCGCGCTGGCACTTCAATACCTGCATCGCCAGCATCATGGAGCTGGTGAACGTGCTCTACGCCGAAGAGGAGAATATCGGCTCGGCGGTAGTCAACGACGTGCTCGAGAAGCTGGCGCTGATGCTCGCCCCGTTCGCGCCGTACCTGGCGCAGGAGATCTGGGAAGAACTCAGTCACGACGGCCCGGTCTTCCGCCAGGCGTGGCCGGCCTACGATCCCGAGCTCGCCAAGCCCGAGGAAGCCGAGATCGTCGTCCAGGTCAACGGCAAGCTCCGCAGCCGCGTCTACGCCCCCTTCGGCACGCCCAAAGACGAGCTCGAGAAGCTAGCCCTGGCCGACCCAAAAGTTCAGCAGTCCATCGCCGGCAAACAAGTAGTCCGCATCATCACCGTCCCCGACAAACTGGTGAACATCGTGGCTAAGTGAGCCCGAATCTCCATCACCCAGCATGGCAAGAGCGGCTGAGCCCAGGCGGATTGCTGAAACATTTTCCCGGCGGCATGTTTTATGACATAATCACTACGATGTCATTGGTGTGCCGATGATTGACAGTCTGGGGCATCCGTGTTGGTGCTGGGGTTGCTATCTTGGAATGGCTGGACCGACAACGGGGACGTCATATGGAACCCCGCGTTGGGACCGACAACGGGGACGTCATATGGAACCCCGCGTTGGGACCGGCAAGAGTTCTAGGCAACTATTGTCAAATGAATCAGTTCCCAGCCTACATCCGGCGACTACCCGTGAGGTTTAGCCGTGGATCTTGATCAGGTCCTGAACTCGCTTCAGTACCGCGGCTCCCAGAATTTCATTTCAGGGGAGCGTCTCGAATCCGACCGCGACTTCGGCCACGTTTTTCGAAAGGCCCAGCAGGCCGAGTGCAATTTGCGAGGCGCCTACGTGTTGAACGCGGGAGCCTACGACTTGCCTCAGGGGAACGTACCCGTCGTGTACATTTGCGAGGCCCAATCGGAAAGCGAAGCTCGCCAGATACACCGCAGAGTCTGGAACCAGAACGTCGTTCCGTTTCTGTTGGTGGTGAGCCCAGCATGGGTTCGGCTGTACCCGGGTTTCAGATATGATCGGGACGTCTCACGTGATCCCCGGCAAGGCGCACTTCAGATACTTACCGACTTCAATCAGGTGGCCAGCCAGCTTGGCGCGCTTCGCGCCGACTCGGTCGATTCGGGGCTGGTTTGGCAGGCATACGGAGACGACACTGCGTCAGAGAGGCGGGTAGACTGGCAACTCCTCGACAACCTTCGCGCTCTCGACGAGTGGCTGCGACAAAGTGGCATAGAAGATCAGCGGCTGTCGCACGCGATGGTGGGCAAGTTCGTTTACCTTCACTACCTCCGTCAGCGGGACATCTTGTCCAACAACCGCCTGGAGCAATGGAGCCTGGATCCGGAACACATCTTCACACGCCTGACCACCTTCACTGAGCTTGTGCGAAACGTGGACGAGTGGCTAAACGGCTCAGTCTTCCCAATCTCGGCGAACAAAATCAAGGAATTTGGCGCAGACAGGCTTCGCAAAATGGCCTCCGTCTTTCGGGGCGAGGAGGCCATGAGCGGTCAGCTTCCACTTCCGTTTTTCGACATCTATGACTTTTCGTTCATTCCGATCGAAACATTGTCCGTCATATACGAGCAGTTCCTGCATAGCACCCTCCGGCCCTCCGGAAAGTCCGAGGGGAGGGTGAAAGGCGCGTACTATACACCAGTTCCGCTCGTGAACTTCATGCTCGACAAGCTGGATTCACGGAAGCCACTCCAGCCGGGGATGCGGGTCTTGGATTTGTCATGCGGTTCAGGAGCGTTCCTCGTCCAGTGCTATCGGAAGCTAATCGAGCGACGGCTGCAGGAACTCGACCGGGGTCTTCGCCCGGCAGAACTAGGTCGGATTCTCACAAACCATATCTTTGGCGTGGATATCGACGAAGACGCGTGCCAGATTGCCGAGCTCAGCCTGGCGCTCACTCTTCTTGAGTATGTCGATCCGCCGGACCTGACGGAAACCCGATTTCGGTTGCCGGCCCTGCGAGGGAGGAACATCTTCTGCGCAAATGCCTTTGAAGATGACTCACCCTGGTATCGCGAGGCTCGCAAGCGGCCATTTCAGTGGGTTGTAGGCAATCCTCCATGGAAGGATCTGAATCCTGCCAGGCTCGATGATGATCAGCAGCTGGCTTGGCAGTGGATGCAGCACAATCATTCCGAACGTCCCGTTGGCGGGAACCAGCTTGCAGAAGCGTTTGCGTGGCGAGCGTCCGAGGTGCTAGATGTCGAGGGTTGTGTCGCGCTGCTCCTCCCGGCGATGACCCTGTTCAAGTACGAGTCGGCCGCTTTTCGAAAAGCTTTCTTGGCCTATCACCGGCTATGGTCGGTTGGGAATTTCGCAAACCTCGCCGAGGTGCTGTTCGGCGGACGCGCTCGATTGCCTGCGGCGGCTTTCTTTTACTCGCTGATGCCTGTCGCAGGAGAAGAGGACGCATCTGCGATGCTTATCGACGTGTACTCGCCGCTTGTGGCAAATCAACCGGCGGCATATGCCGGTCAGCAAGGACACCGTAAGAAGACATGGAACATTGTCGTGAACTCCAGCGAGCTTCAGGAGATCGGCTATGCGGACGTGCTCGGTGGGGAGCCGCTTCCCTGGAAGACTGCGATGTGGGGATCAGCGGCTGATGTCAAAATTCTTCAGAGTGTGGAGCGAAGCCTCAGGACCGTGGGCGACCTGGAGGCCGCAAAGGAGCTAACCCTGTCAGAGGGCCCCCAGTTACGCGATTCGTCGGGCAACAAAGGTTCAAATGAGTTTCATTCGGAACTGATCGGTGAGGCGACCATCGATCTTGATGCTCTGAAGAGGCGTCGCTATTTGCTGCGTTTCCCCGAAGGTTCCGTCCGTCGGCTGACGGAATCGGAGGTCTTCCTCAGCAAGCGCGCCGGCATCAAACGGAAGCTTAGCATTTGCCGGCCGCCGCACGTGGTGGTCGGCGAGTCGCGCACGTTTTCGATCTATTCCGAGGAGTACTTAGTTGTACCATCACGTCAGATCGGTATTGTGTCCCCCGAAGGAAATCGACGCCTTCTGAAAGCGATCGCAATCTACCTAAACTCAGATTTTGTTGCTTACCACCAGTTCCTAACGACGCCGCAGGCGGGCGTGCAGAAATCGATCAGCACGCTTCGGTCGCTCCGCTCCCTGCCTTTGCCATTCGATTCAGCGGCCAACCTGAACGAATGGGCGAATCTGTACTCCCGAATAGAGACGCAACTTGACGGTGGAAATGACTTCAATCGACCGGGATTGATTAAGGAGTTGAACGAGCTGACCTTTGAAGGATTGAGGCTTTCGTCGCGAGCTCAGGCCGCCGTGGAAGATCTGGTCCGGGTCCGGCTAGGTCTAAATCAAGGGAAGAT